>Ga0326726_10000210_pt1 | contig 56435 bp, 54 predicted proteins | sample MHFenrmetagenome_2_FD_207603 | JGI IMG/M metagenome (GOLD analysis project Ga0326726, IMG submission 207603) | Lab enriched peat soil microbial communities from Michigan Hollow, Ithaca, NY, United States - MHF15MN | ecosystem: Environmental > Terrestrial > Soil > Wetlands > Peat | place: USA... | reverse complement strand
TTGCGTTCGAACATGGTTCACTCCGACTCACCAGTAGCGCGCATCTCACTCGCAATCCGGCGCGTGTGGTTGCGCAAGCGCAACGAGCGATGCGTTCGCTCGTCCACGCAGTGATCGGCAGAGCGCTCCAACGACGGCGGTGTCGGCACGGGCACCGCTGCCTTGAGCTTGCTCAATACGGCTGGGCACGATCGCGGTTCAATCAATGCACGACAGCGCGCGTCTGTTGCAGCGAGCGAGCATGATTCATCAGCAGGTCCTGGTCGGTCCCCACTCACTGGCAGGCGATCTCATCGTGCCAGCCGGTGCACATGCGCTCGTGCTGTTCGCGCACGGCAGCGGCAGCAGCCGGCACAGCCCGCGCAACCGCTTCGTCGCCGAGGTGCTGCACGGCCGGCGGCTGGGCACCTTGTTGTTCGACTTGCTGAGCGACGAGGAAGGCCACGACGGCGCCAACGTGTTCGACATCGGCCTGCTCGGCCAGCGTCTGCTGCAGGCGATGGCCTGGGTGCGCAATCGACCGGACCTGAAAGGGCTCAGGCTCGGGCTGTTCGGCGCCAGCACCGGTGCTGCCGCCGCGCTGCTGGCCGCGGCGGAGCGGCCGTACGATGTCTGGGCGGTGGTGTCGCGTGGAGGCCGGCCGGATCTCGCCGGGCCGGCACTGGAGCAGGTGCGCGCGCCGACCTTGTTGATCGTGGGCGCGCTGGACGTCGAGGTGCTGGCCTTGAATCGCCAGGCGATGCAGCAACTGAGCTGCGAAAAGCGCCTCGAAGTCGTGCCCCGCGCAACGCATCTGTTCGAGGAGGCAGGCGCGCTGGAACGCGTGGCCGTCTCGGCCGGCGAGTGGCTGGCCACGCACCTCGGCGCCGTCGGTGAGCCATGATCCGTCGTTCGACGCGGGCGGCGCCCGGGGTGCGGACTTCGACCCGGGCCTCTAGCGACGAAGTGATCGGCGCACTCAAGCCGATGGTGCGCGAAGTGCCGGGCCCCGCGCGTTGAATGGCGATGGCTGCCGTGCCCGACATCGGCATGCCCGGCATCGATGAACTCCACGATCCCACCTACGCCCGACGCCGACGCGGTGTTGCGTTACCTGGGAACGTCAGCCGCCCATGCTCGCCATGGCGGCGCCGTGGTGCCGGTGGAGGCGATCGAAACGCACATGTCTTGGGTGTTCCTCGCCGGCGAGCACGTGCTGAAGTTGAAGAAGGCGGTGCGTTATCCGTTTCTCGACTTCTCGACGCCGGCCGCGCGTGAGGCTGCATGCCGCGAAGAGCTGCGGCTCAACGCTCGCCTGGCGCCGGGGATCTACCGCGGCCTGATGGCACTACAGTGGCGCGGCGGCGCGCTCAGCCTGCTGCCGGAGCGCCAAGCCGATGCGCGGGCGACGACGATCGATTGGCTGGTGTGGATGCGGCGACTGCCCGCGGCGCGCATGCTCGACCATGCGATCGCCAGCGGCACGCTCGAGCCCATGGCGATCGATGCGCTGGCCGACGTTCTGGCGTCGTTCTATCGCGGCGCCGCGGTGGCGCAGATCGACGGTGCCGAATACGCGACGCGCTTCCAGCGCGAGCAGGCCGTCAGCCGCGAAGTGCTGTTGCGGCCCCAGTTCCACCTCGAAGGAGCGAGCGTCGCGTTGGATCGGCTCGACGCGATGCTGGCGCGCCAGCACGAGGCGCTGGCGCGGCGCGCCGACGAGCGTCGTGTGGTCGACGGACATGGCGACCTGCGGCCCGAACACGTGTGCCTGCTGCAGCCGCCGGTGGTGATCGATTGCCTGGAGTTCAATGCGCGGCTGCGCCAGGTCGATCCGTTGGACGAGTTGTCGTTCCTGGCACTCGAATGTGATCTCGCCGGAGCACCGTGGATCGGGCCGCGGCTGCTCGAACGCTGCACAGCCGCGCTGCGCGACCCGGCGCCCGCCGAGTTGCTGACGCTGTACCGCGCCTACCGCGCCTTGCTGCGCGCGCGCTTGGCGATGGCCCACCTGCTCGATCCGCAGCCGCGCACACCGCAGCGATGGGTGCCGTTGGCGCAGCGTTACGTGGCGTTGGCGCTGCAGGCGCTTGCGGCAGACGACGGCGCGCAGCGCACGGTCAACCCTGCCATGAGCCGTGGCAGTCGCTGATCGCCTGCGCGAACAGCGGCGCTGCCGACACCACGCTCAGCTTGGCCTTGACCGCGCCTTCGGCCGGCAGCCGGAAGGGCGGCACGCTGTCGGTTACGACGATGCGCGCGATCGCCGGATCGGCGAGCAGAGTCGCGGCCGGCGTGATGAACAGGCCGTGGGCCGCGAACACCGACACCTCACGTGCGCCGGCGTCGCGCAGCGCCACGGCGGCGCGCTGCATCGTCTCGCCGCTGGCGATCAGATCGTCCAGCAGCAGCACGCTCGCCCCCGACACGTCACCGGCGACGATGCGATTGCTCGAGACCACGCCGGCGCTGCGGCGCTTGTCGATCATCGCAAAACCGACGGGCCGGCCCAGTCGCTCCTCGAGCGATTCGCGCCAAAGCTGTGCGCGTTTGACGCCGCCCGGGTCGGGCGAGGCCACCACCAGCGCCTCTTGGCTGGCGACTTCGCCGACCGCTGAATCGAACAGGTTGTGCGCCGACAGGTGCTGCGTCGGCCGCCGGAACGCGTTTTCGAGCGCGGCGACGTTGTGCGCCTCGAGAACGATCAACTGGTCGGTGCCCGCTGCCTCGATCCACTGCGCCACGTAGCGCAAGGTCACCGGATCGAAAGGTTTGGTGCGCCGGTCCTTGCGCGCATAGGCCAGATAGGGGACGACCGCGGTGATGCGCCGGGCGCCATGGTCGCGCAAGGTCGACACGAACATCAGCAGTCGGCACAACTGGTCGTGCGGGCTGCCATTCGGACCACCGTACAGGCTGGCGACCACGTAGACGTCGTCGCCACGCGGGTCGACCAGCGGGCGCAGCTTGTGCTCGCCATCTTCAAACACACGGTCTTCATGGCGCGCCAGCGGCTCGTCGAGCCGGGCCGACAAGGCCGCGGCGAAGGCATCACCGGCGTCGAGCGCGAAGATTTGCATCGAATATCTGTGCCGAGCTTGCCCGCGCATGCTACTGAACCGACGCGACCAGATCTTGAGCCGCCTCAATCGATCCGATTGCCGCAGCGCTAGCGTCAGCGTGGTCGACGTCGGCCTGCGCCAGTTGGGCTGCGCACATCGATCAACTCCTGGCCATGTTCCGAATCGCTCAGTTGCTCTACCTGCTGCTGCCGGTGTACGCAGCCAACATGGCAGCGCCGTTCGCCCGCTTCGCGCCCCGGTTGGCGCGCCCGATCAGCCCACGCTGGCTGGGCAGCCACAAGACCTGGCTGGGTTGCGCGCTGGCCGTGGTCGCCTCGACCGCGACGGCCTGGGCGCAAGCGCGGCTGCGCTGGCCGGGCGGCGTGGTGAATTACGACGATTGGTTCGTGCTCGGCACGGTGTGCGGTTCGGCGGCGATGGTCGGCGATAGCGCGAAGAGCCTCGTCAAGCGCCGGCTCGGCATCGCACCGGGCAAGCCCTGGCTACCGGCCGACCAGCTCGACTACGTGGTCGCCGGGCTGCTCGCACTGTGCGCGTGGTACCGGCCCGCATGGATCGACGTGGTGATCGTCCTCGGGGTCAGTTTCGCTGGATCGATCGTGGTCAATCGCTTGTCGCACCGGTTTGGCATCAAACGCACGCCATGGTGAACGCCCGCTCGGCGAACAGGTCAAGGTGGCGCAGATCCTGCGGCCCTGACACCGCAATCGCAGGCAACCGACAGCCCGCCACCCCATGACAGAGTGGCGGGCCCGGCGAAGACCCCCGGATGGCTTTCTCGCGTCAGCCATCGGTCTGAGACTTGTCTTCGTCCCGTGCCCAGCTAGTGAGCACTTTCGCCCGTTACCAGGCGGCCCAACATCGCCGCTTGTTCAGTTTCCCGTTCTCGCGACGCAACGCAAGGATGCCCCACCTGCCAGCGTGTGTTGTTGAGCCTGCTCAATTGGCAGCCAACCATTGCGTTGCGTTCGCTCAATGCGCGCCCTGCAGCGCGGTGCGGGAATGCCGGCACACGCGCAGGAGAGCCGCATGTCGACGCCGCGAAGCGAACTGGAGTCCGTTGAAATCGCCTTGCCCGCAGCGCGACTACCGGCCTCGGTCACGCTGGCCCAGGCGCTGCAGTCGCGGCACAGCAGCCGCGCCTTTGCACCGCAGCCGCTGACGCTCGAACAGTTGGGCACCTTGCTGTGGTGTGCGTTCGGCATCAACCGCAGCGAGCCGCGCGGTCGCACCGCACCCTCGGCGCACAACTGGCAGGAGACCGACCTGTATGCGGTCACTGCCGCTGGCGCGTACCGCTACGAGCCGGTGCGACACCGACTCGTGCGGGTGAGCGATGCCGACCTGCGCGCCGACACGGGTGTTCAGGACTTCGTCGCCATCGCCCCGTTGAATCTGGTCTTCGTGGGAGACCTCGCGCGGATGGAGGGCGTGCAGGGCGATGAGATGCACTTCCTCGCCGGCAGCGACGCCGGGTGCATCGCGCAGAACGTGTACCTGTGCTGCGCGGCAATGGGACTGGCCACCGTCGTGCGTGGCTTGATCGATCGCCAGCGGCTCGCCACTGCGCTCGACCTGCGGCCACAGCAGCGGGTGACGCTGGCACAGTCTGTCGGGCGTCCGGCCACCTGAGGCCGAGGCCGTGCCAGCGAAGGCTGCCGGCATACATCGAAGGCATGGCCATCCGCCGCGCAGGATGCGCGCAACAGAGGGCTACGTCGCCTCGACGCGGTGGTCGAGCGGCCAGCAGGCAGACAGGTCGACCAGCACGCCGGTGTCCGCGCCCGGTGCGTCGTAGCGCCACACCGCAGCGCCGGTGTGGAACTTGTTCAGCCGGGTCGCGCGCACGTTGACCGCGCGGACGGCGAGCTCGCGCGCGTTTAGCGCGGCGGCCTCGTCCTGCGCCTCGGGGTCGTCGCCATAGAACAGCCAATGGCGGCTGAATTCGTTCTGAAGGCGAAGCAACTCATGGCACAGCGCCTCCGGAATCGGCGGCGGATGCGCAACCGCCAAGTCCCCCTGCGCGACCGCCTCCAGCCACGTGCCGTACAGGTCGTTTTGCGCCGAGCGCAGCAATCGCGTCGGGGCGTCGGAATAGTAGTCCTGCAACACGAAGTAGGCGGCTCGATACTCGCCGCCGATCGCGCCGATGAACCAGCCGATCACGTCGTTGCCACGCGCGAACCACAACAGGCCATAGAGCAGCCCGACACCGCGCGGGGCAAAGCCCAGATGCGTGTGGGCCTGCACCATGGCTCAGGTGAAATCGTGCTTGCCGACGCTGACGCGCTTGGCCTGCAGCCCCTGGGCCGCCGGCTCTGCGATGAACTGCACCTGCGTGCCGACCTGAATGTGCTCGAACGGAACGTCCGCCAGGTTGTCGCGCGCGAAGTAGTACTCCGTGCCGTCGGCGCCCAGGATGAAGCCGTAGGCACCGTCATCGACCAAGCGCACCACTTGGCCGCGCAGCGGTTCGGCGTGCTGTTTAACCTTGCGCTGCAGATGTCGCATGGTGTCTTCGATGCGGCGTTTCATGTCGTCGAAGGCGTCGCGCAGCGCGATGTGCACATCCTCGTGTTGCACCCGGTCCACGCTCAACTCATGGCCCGGCATCGTGACATGGATGCGCACGGCAAACGGTCGCCCCTGGTGTTTGTGCTTGTCCAGTTGTTCGATGTCGACCCGGCACGACATGATGTCGCCGCAGAACTGTTCGAGCTTGTGAGCCTTGTCGCGTGCGACCGACTCGACGGCCGGAGAGGGCTCAATGCCACGGAAAGTGATCTGCAGTGGAAGTTTCATGACTATCTCCAACGGTGGCTCCTTCGCTGCATTTATAGCCGGCCATGCCCGCGCGCTGCTTGCGCGTCCGCAATCGCCGGTCTCATCGATGGGTCGGCCGGGATTGCCGCATTGAACTGGAGGCGTAGGCTGGATCCAAGATCATTCTCTGGACTGTGGGAGATTCGTTCATGTGGGGGCAAAGCCAAATCGAGGTCGGTTTGCCGCATCAGCAGGCCGAACTGTTTTCGGACCATGCGGCGCGCGCCTTGGTCGTGTTCGCGCACGGTGATGGCGGCAACCGAACGAGCTGGCGCAGCCGCGAAATGGCGCACGCCCTGCAGCGGCGCGGGCTGAGTTCGCTGCTGGTCGACCTGCTGACGCCGGCGGAATCCGACGACAAGGAGTCGCTGTATGACATCGACTTGCTGGCCGGACGGCTGATGCAGGTGCTCGACGCTTTGCCCGCGGATCTGTGCCAGCTGCCGCTGGGGCTGCTCGGATCGGACACTGGCACAGCGGCGGCGATCGTGGTCGCCGTGCGTCGGTCGCCCGGGGTACGCGCCCTGGTCAGCCGCGGCGGCCGGCCTGAGCTGGCCGGCGACGTGCTGGGTGCGTTGCGCGCGGCGACCCTGTTGATCGTCGGCGCGGCGGATGCCGACGTGTTGGCGCACAACCGCCGTGCCTATCTGCAGCTGCGCTGCCACAAGCGCATCGACATCGTGCCGCGAGCGACGCACCAGTTTCTTGAGGCAGGCGCGTTCGATGCGGCGACGCGGCTGGCGGGAGACTGGTTCGCGGCCCATCTGGTGCCGCAGGGCTGAGTGCCTCGTGGCGGCCGCTGTTCAAGGCCTTGCTGGGCTTGGCAGCGGCGGCCGCCGGTGACCTCAGTCCAGCCGGCGGCCGATCGCGCGCGCCTCAGCGGACGACCAGCCAGTCGCTCGGCGCTGGCGATTCGCCCGTCATCGGCCCATCGACCCCGAGGCAGCGCATGGCCCATTGACGCGCCGCGGCGTCGGCGCGCTGCAGGCGGAACCGGCGCAGCCGAAGCGGCACGATCTCGAGGCGCTGCATCGCGCCAGTGCCTGCTTGCAGCGTCACGAAATACAAGCAGCCGACATCGCTGCGCAGCACGCCTTGGGGCTCGATGCCCTCGTAGTCGTTGACCAAGTCGCCGCAGCCGTAGAGGATCGTCCGGCCGCGGTAGCGCTCGAACGGCATCGGGTGGTGCGACGAATGTCCGTGCACGACGTCGGCGGCCCGCAGATCGACCAGCGCGCGAGCGAAGCGGCGATGCTGCGAGGGCACCTGTTCGACCCAGTTGGCACCCCAGTGGATCGACACGATCACCAGGTCGTTGCCGTGGCGGTGTCGCCCCACATCGTCGGCCAACCGCCGCGCGGTCGCCTCGGACAGGTCGGGCAGCAATGCGATGCCCGCCCGCCGCGGCGTCGCGGCCCAGTCGTCCAAGACGCCGGAACTGGTGGTGGCGCAAGAGAAGACCAGTAGCCGTCGGCCACCACCGAGCGGCAGGACGGCGGGCATCCAGGCGGCATCGGCGTCGATGCCGGCACCCGCGGTGTGCACATCGGCCGCGTGCAGCGCGCGCAGCGTTTGCTCCAGGCCTTTGCGTCCCCAGTCGAGCACGTGGTTGTTGGCCAGCACGCAGCAGTCGATCGCGGCGGCGGTGAGGACGCCGATGTTGGCGGGGTGCATCCGGTAGTGCACGGCCTTGCCGGGCCAGGCGTCGTCGCAGGTGGTGATCGAGGTCTCGAGGTTGACGATGCGCAGTTGCGGCCCGACACGCTGCAATTCGGCGAGCGCGTCGCCCCACGGGTACTCGGCTGCGACGGCGCGCGGGATCGGCCCGTTCACGCCTTCGGCAAGGACCACATAGTCGCGTGCGTCGCGCGCATGGGCTTCGAACAGCGCCGGTGCGCTGGGTTGCAGCAGCACCTGATCGATGCCGCGGCCGGTCATCACATCGCCGGCCAGCATCACTGTCACGCTGTCCATGGTCCGGGCTGTGTCGGTTGTGCGCGATCGGGTGCCGGAGCGCTGGCGAGCCGATCTTTGCGGGCGTTCAACCCTTGATGCAGATCAGCGGCTCGAGTCGCGCCACCTTGCGCGCAAGCCCGGCGGCCTGCGCTGCGTCGACCACCTCGGCGACGTCTTTGTAGGCACCAGGGGCCTCCTCGGCGACGCCACGCGACGACGGGCTGCGCACCAGGATGCCGCGAGCAGCCAGTTCGTCCACCACCTGGCGGCCGCCCCAGGTCTTGAGCGCCTGGTGCCGGCTCATCGAGCGCCCAGCGCCATGACAGGCCGAGGAGAAGGCGCGCGACTCCGATTCGACGGTGCCGGCCAGCACGTAGGATCCGGTGCCCATCGAGCCGCCGATCAGCACCGGTTGACCCGCGCTGCGCAGCGCTTCGGGCAGCTCCGGGTGGCCGGGGCCGAAGGCGCGCGTGGCGCCCTTGCGGTGCACGTACAGCTCGCGCATCCGGCCATCGATGCGGTGTTGCTCGACCTTGCAGGTGTTGTGCGAGACGTCGTAGAGCAACGGCAGGTACGCGCGGGGCAGCAGTCGGGCGAATACGTCGCGCACCAGGTGGGTCAGGATCTGCCGGTTGGCCAGCGCGCAGTTGATCGCGGCACGCATCGCGCCGAGGTACTGCCGGCCGAGCTCGGACTTCAGCGGCGCACAGGCCAGCTCGCGATCCGGCAGCGTGAGGCCGAACGACGACGCGGACTCGACCATCATGCGCAGGTAGTCGGTGCCGATCTGGTGGCCCAGGCCGCGCGAGCCGCAGTGGATCATCACGACGATGTCGCCGCGCTTCAGGCCATAGGCCTCGGCCCTCGCGGCGTCGTGGATCTCGGTCACCTCCTGCACCTCCAGATAGTGGTTGCCGCTGCCCAGCGTGCCCATCTCTTCGCGCTGGCGCTTCTTCGCCTGGTCGGATACGTTGCCGGGCTTGGCGTGCAGCATCTGCCCGCGCTCCTCGATGCGCTCCAGATCGGCCGCCGAGCCCCAGCCGTTGTCCACCGCCCACTTGGCGCCGCCCACCAGCATGTCGTGCATCCGCTGCTCATTCAGCCGGATCGCACCGCGGCTGCCGACACCGGCCGGGATCTGCGTGAACAAGGCATCGGCGAGCTGCCGTTGCACCGGCATGATGTCGCCGCGCGTCAGTCCGGTGTGCAGACAGCGCACGCCGCACGATACGTCGAAGCCCACGCCGCCAGCCGAAATCACGCCGCCGCGTTCCGCATCGAAGGCCGCGACGCCGCCGATCGGAAAACCGTAGCCCCAGTGTGCGTCGGGCATCACGTGGCAGGCCTGCACGATGCCGGGCAGGCTGGCGACATTGCTCGCCTGTTCGCGCACCTTGTCGTCCATCTCGCGCACGAGGGCCTCGGAAGCGTAGAGGATCACCGGAACCCGCATGTGCCCGGTGGCCGGGATCTCCCACTCGCATTCGCTGCGCCGGATCAGAAGGCTCGTATCCATGGTCAGACATCCACGACGGTTTGTGCCAGCCACCCGTCGTCCGCCGGCGCGACGCGCAGCAGCGTGTAGGTGGCGCCCTTGACTTCGACCGCCGGTTCATGGCGCTCGATCGATACCGGCTCGCCCACGGCGCGGGCCTGCAACTTTCCGTCGCCCAGCTCGATCTCGAAGCGACCGAACAGCATGCGTCGCACGGCCATCTCGTAGACGATGGCGTTGAGCCACGCGACCAGCAGCGTCTCGTCGTCGGTTGCGCTGCAGGTGATGGACACCGTCTCTCGCAGCGCGACGCGCTGCGGATCGGTCAGCACCGCAGTCAGTGCCAAGGCGGCTTGCTCGAAGGCGCGTGCCTTGGTCGAACCCAGCCCCCGCACACCGATGTCGGCGCCGTGGTCGAAATGCTCCCAGTGGTCGTGCATCCGATAGTCCCTGTCGGGCGCAATGCTTATGCGCCGTTCGCGCGATTGTTCTCTTGCGCCAGCGCAACGGAAACGGTGAGCGACCGCCTATGGTGTCGGCAATGGATCAGGTCTCCGACGCACCCTCGATCGCACAGGCGGCCATGGGACCGGCCGTGACAACCGCGCAGTTGATGGCGGTGATTCAGGCGTTGCTGCGCGAGTTGCGCGGCGGCGACGCGCCGCCTCCGACGCTGGACGACGATCTGGAGCGCGCCTTGGGCATCGACAGCCTGGCGCGGATGGAGTTGATGCTGCGTCTGGAACAGGCGTTCGACGTGCGCATCTTCGAAGGCGCGATGCAGGCCGCGCAGACACCGCGCGACCTTCTGCGCGCATTGGCGGCCGCATCGCCGCGCGGCGCCGCCCCGCGTGCCGCACCCGAGGCGGCCGTTGCAACGCCACCGCTGCTCGGCGCGGCCGACTTCCCCTACCAGGCGCAGACCCTGCTCGACGTGCTGCAGTGGCATGCAGACAGGGCCGGCGCGCGGCGGCACGTCACGCTGCTGCGAGACGAGCAGGCGCCGCAGTCGTTGAGCCACGCCGAGTTGCTCGAGCGCGCCCGCGCGATGGCCGCCGCGCTGCAGCGATCGGGGCTGGCGCCTGACGAGACGGTGGCCTTGATGCTGCCCACCAGCCTGGCGTTCCTCGAGTGCTTCATGGGCATCCTGCTCGCAGGCGGCGTGCCGGTCCCGATCTACCCGCCTTTTCGGGCCTCGCAGATCGAGGATCACTTGCGCCGCCAGGCTCACATCCTGGCCAATGCCCGTGCGGTGCTGCTGATCAGCGACGAGCAGGCGTTGCCTGCGGCGCGCATCCTGCATGCCGGCGCGCCCGACCTGCGCGCGGTGGTCACCGCCGACAAACTCCGTGCGCTGGGCGGCCGATGGCAGCCTGTGACCCGCGACAGGCGGGACACGGCGCTGATCCAGTACACCTCCGGCAGCACCGGGCAGCCCAAGGGCGTCGTGCTGACGCATGCGAACCTGCTGGCCAACATCCGTGGGATGGGACAGGCGGTGAAGGCCGGGCCGAACGATGTCTTCGTGAGCTGGCTGCCGCTGTACCACGACATGGGACTGATCGGCGCCTGGCTGGGCAGCCTCTATCACAGCGTGTCGCTGGTGCTGATGCCGCCGCAGGCCTTTCTCGGCCGGCCGTCGCGCTGGCTGCGCGCGATCAGCGAGCACCGCGCGACGCTGACCGGCGCGCCCAACTTCGCCTACGAGATCCTCGCCACCAAGGTGCCGGACGATGAGCTGCAGGGCCTGGATCTCAGCTGCTTGCGCGCGGCGATGAACGGCTCGGAGCCGGTGCACGCGGCAACGCTGGCGTTGTTTGGCGAGCGGTTCGGCGGCTACGGCTTCGACGGGCGCGCGATGATGCCGGTCTATGGGCTCGCCGAATGCGGCGTCGGCCTGACCTTTCCGCCCTTGGGCCGCGGCCCGAAGGTCGACGTCATTGACCGCCAGGTGCTGCATGACGAGCGCCGTGCCGAGCCCGTCGATGCGGGGCAGCCAACCGCGATGCACATCGTGTGCTGCGGCCTGCCGCTGCCGGGCCACGAGCTGCGCGTCGTCGACGAACATGGCGCAGAGATGCCCGACCGGCACGAGGGCCGCATCGAGTTCCGCGGGCCGTCCGCCACGGCCGGCTACTTCCGCAACGCCGAGCGCACGAAGGCGCTGTTCGACGGCGATTGGCTCGACTCGGGCGACGTGGGGTATGTCGTAGCGGGCGAGATCCATCTCACCAGCCGGGTGAAAGACCTGATCATCCGCGGCGGCCACAACATCCATCCGTACGACCTGGAGGAAGTCGTCGGCGCGCTGCCGGGAATCCGGCGTGGTTGCGTTGCCGTGTTCGGAGCCACCGACCCGCACAGCCGCAGCGAGCGCGTGGTCGTGCTGGCGGAGACGCGCCTCGAGGAGCCCGGTGCCAGGGCCGCGCTGCGCGAGCGGATCGCCCAGCTCTCGATCGAGGCGCTGGGCCTACCAGCCGACGACATCGTGCTGGCGCCGCCACACGCTGTGCTGAAGACCTCCAGCGGCAAGATCCGCCGCTCGGCTTGCCGCAGCTTGTATGAGCAGCGCAGGCTCGGGCAGGTGCAACGCAGCGTCGCCTGGCAGCTGGCCCGACTGTGGCTCGATGCCGCCCGCCGACGCGTGCGCGATCCGCTGCAGCGGGTCGGATCCGCACTGTTCGCGGCGTGGCTGTGGACGGTGTTCGGCGTCGCAGCCGCCATCGGTGCGGCGGCGGCATTGCTGCCGCACCGTGGATTGCGCAAGCAGGCCGCACGCGCCATCGCTCGAGCCGGCTTGCAGGCGTGCGGGCTGCCGCTACGGGTCGAAGGCGACACGAGCCTTCGAAGCGGTTCCTGGATCGTCGTCTCCAACCATGCGAGCTACCTCGACTGGCTCGTGCTCACCGCGGTGCTGCCCGCGCCGGCGTGCTTCGTGGCCAAGCAGGAGTTGGCTCGGTCGGCGCCTTTGAAGTGGCTGCTCCTGCGCATGGGAGTGCACTTCGTGACGCGTGACGACGCGCATGCCAGCGTCGAAGATGCGAAGGGCCTGGTGCAGGCCGCGAAAGTCGGCGAGATGCTGGTTTACTTTCCCGAGGGCACGCTCACTCGGGCGCCCGGCTTGCGCCCATTTCACATGGGCGCCTTCATCGCGGCGGCGCAGGCGGGCGTCAGGGTGGTGCCCGTCAGCCTGCGCGGCACGCGATCCGTGCTGCGCGATGGATCGTGGTGGCCCCGTCGCGAACCGGTCGTGGTGCAGGTGCACGCGCCGTTGTCTGCCGAGGGCAATTCATGGTCGGATTCGGTGCGCCTGCGCGACAGGGCGCGCGAGCGGATCGCAGAGGGTTGTGGGGAGCCCGTCCTTGCCGAATGACGGCGCCTCGCGGCGAGATCGACCGCCAGCACATGTGCTGCCCACTATGGATGGACCTGTTGGCGCCGGTGATGAAGGCTGCATGATCGGAAGCCAACTGCGTGCCGTGAGGGTGATCACTTGAGTGACCAGAAGCTCCTGCTGCGTTCGGCCGACGCCTTGCTGATCGTCGATGTCCAGCATGACTTCCTGCCCGGCGGCGCGCTCGCGGTGCCGCATGGCGACGCCGTCCTGGCGCCACTCAACCGAGCGATCGACCTCTGTGCAGGGCAGGGCGTCGCAGTGTTCGCGACGCGGGATTGGCATCCGATCGATCACTGCTCTTTCAAGGCACGTGGAGGCCCGTGGCCACCGCATTGCATCGCAGGGACGCCGGGCGCCGAGTTTGCGGACGGGCTTCGCCTCGGAAGCGACGCGCGCGTCGTCTCCAAAGGTACCGAACCCGGGCGCGAGGCCTACTCCGGGTTTGCAGGCACGGACCTGGAGCAGCGGCTGCGTGGAGCGGGCGTTCGGCGGCTCGTCGTCGGCGGATTGGCGACCGACTACTGCGTGCTGCAAACCGTGCTCGATGGCCGGCGGCTCGGCTTCGATGTCGTGGTCCTGCGCGACGCCATCGCCGCAGTCGACAAGCGGGACGGAGAGCGGGCGCTGGACGAGATGGCCGCTGCGGGCGCACTCATCGCGTGAGCGTCGATGCTGCCGTCGTTCGATCCTTGGCTCTGCGGCATCGCCTCTGTGTGACGCGTCGGAGAGCGACCTTGTATTGACGGCGCTCAAGGCGATCGATTCGTGTTGGTCCAAGCTCCAGCCGTCAAGTCGACGCTCAGAGCATGTACTCCACTGATTCCTGGTGGCTGTGCTCGCGTGCGTCAGAGCCGAAGCCGTGGGCTGCAACGCGCTGTCTCTCGCACCGACATCGGCGCGGCAGCGACCACGCCGCGCACCTCACGGGTCAGCAGTGAGTCCCATCGAATGGAGATCCGCATGAAGAATCTCGGCGCCTTGGCTGTCTTGACGATGGCGTTGGTGGCGCTTCCCTCTGCTGCGCAGCCGCAGGTGGCGTACACGTCAAAAAATGCCCACCTTCGCGCAGGTCCCGCGCGCGATTACCCGGTGATTGCCATCCTGCCGGCGGGTCTTGAAGTCTCGGTGCAGGGATGTCTGCGCGACTACAGCTGGTGCGACGTGATTGCCGGCCTGAACCGTGGCTGGGTGTATGCGGGCAACATCAACTACGCGTACCAGGGCACCGATGTGCCGATACTGAGCTACGGCGCTGAAATCGGAATCGCCGTCGTCGGGTTCATCCTGTTCGACTACTGGCTCGACAACTACCACGATCGCCCCTTCTATCGGGATCGCGACCGCTGGGCCCATCGCCCACGTCCGCCTCAGCCCGGCGTCCCTGGCAGACCGCATCCAGCGCCGCCTCATCCGGGTGGTCCGGGCGGACCTAAGCCAGCGCCGCCTCATCCAGGTGGCCCGGGGGGACCTCACCCAGCGCCGCCTCATCCTGGTGGGCCGGGTGAACCGCATCCGCCGCCACCGCATCCTGGCAACCCAGGCGCACCGCGCACGCCACCGCCTCATCCCGGCGGCCCTGGCGAGCCGCATCGACCACCACCTCAACCCGCTGGCCCGGGCGTACCGCATCCGCCGCCTCAACATGGTCCGGGTGGCTAGGCTTGAGCTCGCTCAAGTAGCGTCGCTGCGGCTGACCTAGTGTGTGCAGGCCCGCAGGAGAGTCGATATGAATGCCCCGGTGGCGACCACTTTGCCCGAGAACATGATTGCGCTGGTGCCGATGCGCAACGCAGTGCTGTTCCCGCACACCACGATGCCGTTGGCGATGGGCCGCCCGAAGTCGGTCGCGGCGCTGAACCATGTGGTGCAGCGTGGCGGCCTGTTGGGCATCGTGCTGCAGCGCGACGCCCAGCAGGACGACCCAGACCGCGAGGGACTGTGCGACATCGGCACGCTGGCGCGGGTGCTGCAGCACGCCGAAGGCAGCGACGGGCAGCAACACACGATGTGCCAGGGCATGCAGCGATTCCACATCGAGGAACTCGTGGGCGGCTACCCGTTTCTCGCTGCACGGATCGCGCGCATCGACGAACCCAAGGAGGTTTCACCCGCGGTCGAAGCGCTGGTCTTGCAGGTCCACCAGCGGGCCTCCGAGGTGCTGGCGCTGTTGCCCGGCATGCCGGCGGAAGTCGCACAGGCGCTGCAGGCGCTGCGCAGCCCCGCGCAGTTGGCCGACGTGGTGGCCGGCCTGCTCGACAGCGAAGTGGCCGAGAAGCAGAAACTGCTCGAAACCACCGGCATCGAGGAGCGATTGACCAGGGTGCTCGAGATCCTGGCACGGCGCATCCAGGTGCTGCGACTGTCGAAGGAAATCGGTGAACGCACCAAGGAGCAGCTCGATGACCGGCAGCGCAAGTACATCCTGCGCGAGCAACTGAAGACCATTCAGAAGGAACTCGGCGAGGATGACGGCGCGAGCGAGGAGATCGATCGCATGGCGGAACTGATCGGCAAGGCTCGCATGCCCGCAGACACCGAGGCTCATGCACGAAAAGAGCTGGCCCGCCTGCAGCGCATGGGCGACCACTCGGGCGAAGCGCCGATGCTGCGCACCTATCTCGAGTGGTTGACCGAGTTGCCGTGGGCGGAGCCACCCGAGGCAGGTATCGATCTCGACGCGGCGCGCGCCATCCTCGAGGCCGACCACCACGGGCTCGAGACAGTCAAGCGCCGCATCCTGGAGTACCTGGCGGTGCTCAAGCTCAACCCGCACGGCCGCGCGCCGATCCTGTGCTTCGTCGGGCCACCGGGTGTCGGCAAGACCTCGCTCGGCCAGAGCATCGCCAAAGCCCTGGGCCGGCCGTTCGTTCGCGTCTCGCTCGGCGGCGTGCACGACGAGGCCGAAATCCGCGGCCACCGGCGCACCTACATCGGCGCGCTGCCGGGCACCATCGTGCAGGGGATACGCAAGGCCGGCGCACGCCACTGCGTGATGATGCTCGACGAGGTGGACAAGCTCACGGCGAGCCCGCGCGGCGATCCATCGGCGGCCTTGCTCGAGGTGCTCGACCCCGAGCAGAACGCCACCTTCCGCGACAACTACCTTGGCGTGCCCTTCGATCTGAGCCGCGTCGTCTTCATCGCCACCGCCAACGTGATCGAGCAGGTCAGCGCGCCGGTGCGCGACCGCATGGAAGTGATCGAGCTGCCGGGCTACACGCAGGAAGAGAAGTTCGCCATTGCGCGCCGCTACCTGGTGCAGCGCCAGCGTGAAGCCTGCGGCCTGAGTGAAGGCCAAGTGCACGTCGCGGATGACGCGTTGCGCGCCGTGGTGGCCGACTACACGCGCGAGGCCGGCGTGCGCCAGCTCGAGCGGGAGATCGGCCGCCTGATGCGGCACGCGGCGATGCGGGTCGCCTCCGGCGCGCAGGAAGCGATTGCCATCACCGCGGCCGAGCTCGACGCCATCCTAGGGCCCGCCCGCTTCGAGCACGAGACCGCGATGCACAGTGCGTTGCCGGGTGTGGCCACGGGCCTGGCCTGGACGCCCGCGGGCGGCGACATCCTGTTCATCGAGGCGACGCGTGTGGCCGGCAGCGGACGACTGATCCTGACCGGCCAGTTGGGCGACGTGATGAAGGAAAGCGCACAGGCTGCGCTGACGCTGGTCAAGTCGCGGGCGAGCAGCCTGAGCATCGCCGCGGCGATGTTCGAAGGCGTGGACGTGCACCTGCACGTGCCCGCCGGCGCGATCCCGAAAGACGGTCCGAGCGCCGGCGTGGCGATGTTCCTGGCGTTGGCGTCGCTGTTCGCCGATCGCGGAGTCAAGCCCGACATGGCGATGACCGGCGAGATCAGTCTGCGTGGCCTGGTGCTGCCTGTGGGCGGCATCAAGGAAAAGGTGCTGGCCGCGCAACGGGCCGGCATTCATTGCGTGCTGCTGCCGTCACGCAACAAGAAGGACGTGCGCGACATTCCCGAGCCGACGCGCTCGGCGATCGAATTCATCTGGCTCGATCATGTGGACGATGCGCTGCGCGCGGCGCTGACCGGCCCGGCCGCGCCACGCTCCTTGGTGCTCGGCTGATCCCGCCAAGCGCTGAGATCACAGGCCGTGGCCTGCGATCACTCCAGCGCGCGGCTGTGCGGCGGCAACTCGCCCTCGCGCACCCACAGCCCGGGCGGCTCACAGCGCAGCACCTCGCTGCCGCTGAGCACGTAGCTGCCGACCGGGTACGCCACCCCGTTGAAATAGCAGGCCGCGCCGGTCCCTCCGGGTTCGACTTCGACCTCGTCCTCGCTGCTCTCGCCGACGATCGGCGAGGTCTCGCGATTCGGATCGGGCGCTCCAACCTGCGGATGTTGCTGCGTGCTAAACGAGGTTCCCATGCGGGCCTCCAGATGCCAGGACCGTGTACTGTAGGCCGCCGCGCGAGGGCGGACTTGCGCGCAGTCACGCCCGGTTCTACTGCAGCGTGTCTGCATGGCCGCGCAGCTTGTCCGATCGGCGCAGGCCCTTGAGCTTGCGCAGCGCCTCGGCCTCGATCTCGCGAACCCGCTCCCGGCTCATCTGCAGCTGTCTGCCCACTTCGTCGAGCGTGTGATCGATGCCCGTGCCGATGCCGTAGCGCATGCGCACCACCTGGGCCTCGCGCGCGGTGAGGCCCGCGAGCAGTTCGCCGACGAGGTCGCGCAGGCCCGATTGCAACGCGGCATCGATCGGCGCAGTGACCTGGGTATCCTCGATCAAGTCGCTCAGTGTCGCGTCGCTCTCGTCGCTCAGCGGGGTGTCGAGCGACATCGGTTCCTTGGCGACATCCATGACCTGGCGGACCTTGTCCTCGGACAGGCCCAGCTTCTGCGCGAGCGTCGCCGCATCGGCCTTGTGGCCGAATTGGTGCAGGTGGGCGCGGCTGATCCGGTTCACCTTGTTGATCGAATCGACCATGTGCACCGGCACGCGGATCGTGCGCCCCTGCTCCGCGATCGCCCGCGTGATGGCCTGGCGGATCCACCACGTCGCGTAGGTCGAGAACTTGAAGCCGCGGCGGTATTCGAATTTGTCCACCGCCTTCATCAGGCCGACGTTGCCCTCCTGGATGAGGTCGAGGAACTGCAGGCCGCGGTTCACGTACTTCTTCGCGATCGAGATCACCAGGCGCAGGTTGGCCTCGATCAACTCGCGCTTCGCATCGAGCGCCGCCCGTTCGCCTTCGACCATTTGCCGGTGGATCGCCTTTAGGTCCTGCAGCGGCACGACGGCCTGACGCTGCAGCTCGATCAACTGGTGCTGCAGGGGTTCGATCACCGGCAGCTGGCGCGCCAGCGCTGCACTGTAGGGCGTGCGGGCCGCGGCCTCTGCGCGCAGGCAGTGGAGGTCCAGCAGGTGGGGCAGGACATGCTCGAGGAAGCGTGGCGGCGGCATGCCGCAGCGGTCGACCGCGATGCGACGGATGTCGCGCTCGTGGCGGCGCACCTGCTCGACCTGCGCCCGCAGCACGCCACACAACCGCTCGATCGTCTTGGCCGTGAAGCGCAGCGTCATCACCTCGTCGGTGAGCTTGCGTTGGGCTTTGCCGTACGCGGGGCTGCCGCAGCCGCTCTTCTCATGGGCACGGCGCAGCGCGTCGAAGCCCGAACGCACAGATTCAAAGCGCTCGAGCGCCGCGCTGCGCAGCTCGGCAAGCCGACGGGTCATCGCCATGCCGGCGGCGATCTCGTCGTCGAAGGCGTCGACGTCTTCCTCGGCCACGTAGTCGTCGGCCTCGTCGGCGCGGACCAAACCGTCCACCACATCGGCGATCTTCATCTCGCCGGCCGCGATCTTCTCGCCGCTGGCAAGGATCTCGGCCACGACCGCCGGTGCCGACGAGACGGCACGCACCATGGCCTGCAAACCAGCCTCGATGCGCTTGGCGATCTCGATCTCGCCCTCGCGGGTCAACAGGTCGAAGGACCCCATCTCGCGCATGTACAGGCGCACCGGGTCCGTGGTACGGCCGAACTCGGAGTCGACCGTCGCCGCGGCCGCCTCGGCTGCTGCTTCGGCGTCGTCGTCGGTGGCCCCGGCGACGCTGCCGCCCGCCAGCAGCAACGTGGCGGCGTCCGGTGCCTGCTCGTAGACCGCGATGCCCATGTCCGCCAGCAGCTGCACGGCCGCGTCGAGCGCGTCGGTGTCCACGAATCGCTCCGGCAGGTGGTCGTGGATCTCCTGCTGGGTCAGGAAGCCGCGGGCTTGGCCCATCTTGACCAGCGCCTTGAGCTCGTCGCGGCGCTGCTGCGCTTCTCCTTCGGTCAGTGCCGCCGTGTCCAAACCGAATTCGCGCATCAGGGCACGCTGCTTGGACTTGGGCACGCTCACGCGCAACCGCGTGCCGCGCGCCTTCGCGCGCGCCACCGGGACACGGGGCGAGACGGCGCGGTTCTTGGACCGTGCCGCCACTCGGACGGACTTCTTGATCGACATCAACTTCCCACGGCGGGCACGCCGCTCGCAGCGTCAGAAAGGGTTTCGAAGCGCGCTCGGACTCGAACCCGAGGCATAGAAACACACCCCCGATAGCTGGGGACAGCCGCGTTCGTTTCAACGCGCGACCATGACCCGATGAAAGCCATGGGCACCCAGCCGCGGCGCCTGGGCGCATCGGCATTCCCCGCCGCATCCCGAGCAGCCTTGATCGCCGGCGGCATGGGCTCGGACTTGCGCCGGCTCAATCGGCGCTTCGACCAGCCGAACCAACATCTGCGGCGTCACGTGGGCCAATGACCAGAGAATGGGATCAACTGGAGAGCGAACGATGGAAGCAACGATGAGCAACCGCTACAGCTTCGGCAAGACCGTGGCGTTGCCGTTCGATCGCGCGCGCGAGCGCATCACCGAGGAGCTCGCGCGGGTGGGCTTCGGCATCCTGACCGAGATCGACGTGCAGGCCACGATGAAGAAGAAGCTCGATCTGGACATGCCGCCGTATCGAATCCTGGGTGCGTGCAACCCGCAGTTCGCGAGCCGCGCGCTGGCCGTGGAGCCGGCCATCGGCGCGCTGTTGCCGTGCAACGTGGTTGTGCGCCAAGATGACGTTGGCGCCGTGCACGTCGAGGTGATGGACCCCTACGCGGTGCTCACGCTGGTCGATCGGCCCGAGGTGGGCGCGCTGGCCACCGAAGTGCGATCGCGACTCGAACAGGCGCTGGCCAAGGTGTGACGGCCGAAAAGCCGTGGCGCCGCTTGCGCCGGGTGGGCCCCTTCCATCGGGACAGGGCGGCGACGCGCCTGTGTTTGCGTCGCCGGTTCGGCGGCTCTTCGCTGAACCCACCATGACGAAGACCTCTGGCGGAGCGATCGCGCGCGGCGTGGCACCGCTGGCGGTGTGGCTGGCGTTGCGGCTCGTGCCGGTGCCCTCGGGCTTGGGCCTGGCAGCGTGGCACTATTTCGCCGTCTTTGCCGCGGCCATTGCCGCGCTGATGCTCACCCGCTTGCCTGGCGGCGCGGTCGGTCTGGTCGCGGTGTCGCTGATCACCGTGCTGCGCTATGTCGACGCTGATCCGACGAGGTCGATCGCCTGGGCGCTCGGCAGTTTCTCCGACACGACGGTGTGGCTGACCTTCGGCGCATTCCTGTTCGCGATCGGCTACCGACAAAGCGGCCTCGGACGACGCATCGCACTGAATCTCGTGCGGCTGCTGGGCCGGCGCACGCTGGGCCTGGGCTATGCGATCGCGCTGTCGGATCTCGCGCTGGCGCCGGGCACGCCGTCGAACACCGCGCGCAGCGGTGGCACGATCTTCCCGATCGTGCGACAGATCCCGCCCTTGTACGGCTCCGAGCCCGGGGCGACAGCGCAACGCATCGGCACCTATGTGATGTGGACCGCCTTCGCCTCGACCGCCGTCACGAGTTCGATGTTCATCACCGCGCTCGTGCCCAACGCGGCGGCGCTGGCGCTCGCCAGGCAAACGCTCGGCCTGGAAATGTCCTGGACGCGGTTCACGCTGGGCTTCGCGCCAGCCGGCGCGTTGCTGCTCCTGCTGGTGCCGCTGCTGACCTGTGCACTGGCGCGACCGTCGGTCCCAGAAGGTGATGCAACCGTCGAGTGGGCGGCCGCCGAACTCGCCCGCATGGGCCCGGTGTCACGCACCGAGTGGACGATGACGTTGCTCGTGTTGGTGGCGATCGGACTGTGGGTCACCGGCAGCAATCCGCGCATCGCGCTGCCGCTCGTCGGCTCGAACTTCATCCACCCCACCGCCGTCGTGCTGCTGATCGCCTCGGCGATGTGGCTGCTGCGGGTGGTCTCATGGGACGACCTGGTCGGCGATCGCGAGGCCTGGAGCGTGTTCCTCTACTTCGCGATGGTGCTGACGCTGGCCGACGGGTTGAACCGCACGGGGTTCATCGCCTGGTTCGCGGGTCGCGCCACCGGCCCGCTGCAAGGCGTGGATCCGCGGCTCGCCACGGCGATGCTGCTGGCGCTGTTCTTCTGGAGCCACTATCTGTTTGCCAGCATCACGTCGCACGCGCTGGCGGTGCTGCCGGTGGTGCTCGGAGTGGCTCGGGGCATACCCGGCGTCGACGGGCCGGTGCTCGCCCTGCTGTGCATCTACTCGCTGGGCCTGATGGGCGTCATCTCGCCGTACGCCACCGGTTGCGCGCCGATCTACGCTGCCAGCGGCTATATCGGTCGTGCCCGCTTCTGGCTGCTCGGAATGTGCTTCGGCACGATCTACTTCGTCGCGCTGGTGGGCATCGTCTGGCCGTGGCTCGCATGGGAGCTGGGATGACCGCGCTGCTCACCGATCTGTACCAGCTGACGATGCTGCAGGCCTATCTCCAGGAGGGCCTGCAAGACACCGCCGTGTTCGAGCTGTTCGTTCGCCGGCTGCCGCCGCTGCGCAACTTCCTCGTCGCCGCCGGCTTGGAACAGGCGCTCGAGTTCCTCGAGGGACTGGCGTTCGGCGAAGACGAGCTCGAGTGGCTGCAACGGCAAGGTGGCTTCTCGCCCCAATTCATCGATGGGCTGCAGCAGTTCCGCTTCACCGGCGACGTCGACGCCATGCCGGAGGGCACGCTGTTCTTCGCCGACGAGCCCGTGCTGCGTGTGACGGCTCCGCTGCCGGAAGCGCAGTTCGTCGAAAGCCGCATCCTCAACCTCGTGCACTTCCAGTCGCTGATCGCGTCGAAGGCTGCGCGCGTGGTGTTGGCGGCCCGGGGCAAGCTGCTGGTCGACTTCGGCATGCGCCGTGCGCACGGTGCCGAGGCCGCGCTGCTGGCAGCGCGCGCGGCATACATCGCCGGCTTTGCCGGCACGGCCACGCTCGAAGCCGCGAGGCGGTTCGGCATCCGCCCGTTCGGCACGATGGCGCACTCGTTCGTGCAGGCGCACGCGCGCGAGAGCGCGGCGTTCGAGGCCTTTGTCCGAGCCTGGCCGCGCTCGCCGACCTTGCTGATCGACACCTACGACACCGAACGCGGCGCTGCCAAGGTGGTCGAGCTGGCGCGCCGGCTCGCCCCCGAGGGCTTGCGCATCGGCGGCGTGCGCATCGACAGCGGCGATCTGCTCGCGCACGCGAAGGCAGTGCGCAGCCTGCTCGACGCCGGACCCTGCGCCGATGCGACGATCTTCGCCAGCGGCAATCTCGACGAGCATCGCATCGCGCAGCTGCTCGCCGCGGGCGCGCCGGTGGATGGCTTCGGCGTGGGCACTGCGCTGGACACGTCGTCCGACGTGCCGGCGCTCGATGCCGTCTACAAGATTCAGTCCTATGCCGGCGTGGCGCGGCGCAAACGCTCCGAGGGCAAAGCCACCTGGCCCGGCATCAAGCAGGTGTGGCGCGAGTTGTCATCCGACGGCACGCTGCGGCGCGATCGTCTGCAGCTGGTCGACGAGACCGGTGTCGGTCAGGCGCTGCTCAAGCCCGTGATGCGCGGCGGTCGCCGCATCATCGAGCCGACCCCGCTCGAGCAGATTCGAGCCCACCATGCGGCGCAGATGCGCACGCTGCCGCCAGCGCTGCGCGCGCTGGAGGCGGCCGTCCCGCCGTACGACGCCGAGGTTTCCGATGCCGTGCGTGCACTGGCTCGCGAGGTCGACGCTGCCACGGCGCAGTGACCTCGACGCAGGCCGCGGCTCGGGCGAGGTTGGCCCCCTGTTTGGCGCATCTGCCGCAGCGCCCGGTCGCCATCATCTGTTGCATGCCGCGATGCCGCACACTTCGTGACGCCGCGCCATGCGCCAGCTGTTCGACCCCCACCTCGTCAACGATCCGTTCGGTGATCCGGGGCTGTACGTCGACTTGCGCGACGAAGCGCGGGCGCTGCTGTTCGACCTGGGTGACGTGAGCAGCCTGCCGCCGCGCAAGCTGCTGCGCGTGTCGCACGTGTTCATCAGCCACACCCACGTCGATCACTTCGTCGGTTTCGACCAGCTGCTGCGTGTGCTGCTCGGGCGCAAGCGCGAGCTGAGCCTCATGGGTGGACCTGGCTTCATTGCGCAGGTCGAGCACAAGCTGCGCGCATACACCTGGAACGTCGTGCACCGCTACGAAGTCGAGCTGGCGCTGGACGTGCGCGAGTTCGACCTCGAGGGTCGACAGCGGCGGGCGCGGTTTTCCAGCCGCAACGCGTTCGCGCTCGAGGCGGGCGTTGCGTCGGCGTGGACCGACGACGTGCTGCTCGACGAGGTGTTGCTTCGCGTGCGCGGCCGTTTCGTCGACCACGAGATGCCGTGCCTGGCGTTTGCGCTCGAGGAAAAGGCGCGCCCACGCGTCGCGAAGGACCGGCTCGCCGCTTTGGGCGTTTCGACCGGCGCATGGCTGCGCGAGCTGAAGCTGGCGATTCTCTCGGGTGCGCCGGCCGATACGCCGATCGAGCTGCGCTGGCGCGACCGCGACGGCGAGCATGCAATGACGCGACGCGTCGGCGAGCTGGCCGACGTCGTGCTGGACACGGCACCGGGTCGCCGCCTCGGCTACGTGACCGACCTGCGCTTCACCGACGCCAACCGGCACGCGCTGGCGATGCTTCTGGCGGGCGTGGATCAGCTCTTCATCGAAAGCGTGTTCCTCGATGCCGAGTTGGCGCATGCAACACGCAAGAACCACCTGACCGCCCGCCAGGCCGGCGTGATCGCACGCGAGCTCGGAGCGCGCGCGGTGGTGCCGTTCCACTTCTCGCCGCGCTACGAACAACGCGCCGACGCAGTGCGCGCCGAGCTGCGGGCGGCCTGGCTCGATCCAGGCGGTCGCCCCGGCGCCGCGCCCTAGGCCGCCGTCCGTCTCGCGATGACATTGAGCCTGAGCAATGCCGCACGGGTCGGCCGGGGCATGATGGTTGCCATGGGTGAGGGTTCGTCATGGAACGCAGTCGTGCAGCGGCGGCGGTTTGACGTCTGCAACGGCGACGCCGACGGGCTGTGCGCGGTGCTGCAATGGCGCCTGCACGATGCGGCGAGCGCGACGCTGGTGACCGGTCTGAAACGCGAGATCGAACTGCTGCAGCGTGTACCTTGTGGCCATGCGGACGAGGTGCTGGTGTGCGACCTGTCGATCATGCGCAACCGCGAGCCGCTGCGCCGGCTGCTCGACGCCGGGGCGCACGTGCGCTACTTCGACCACCATTTCGCCGACGAAGTGCCGATCCACGACAAGCTGGAAGCGCATCTCGATGCCGACCCTGAAACCTGCACGAGCCTGCTGATGGACCGCTGGCTAGGCGGCCGATGCCACGCCTGGGCGCTGGTCGGTGCCTACGGCGATGCGCTGACCGCGGTGGCGCATCGGCGCGCCGCCGCCGCGGGCTTCGACGCCGAACAGCGCGCTGCGCTGCGCCGGCTCGGTGAGGCCATCAACTACAACGCGTATGGCGACGACGAGCGCGACGTGCACATCGCCCCAGCCGCGCTGTATCGCATCATGTCGCGGCACGCCGATCCGTTCGAGATGATCGCCGACGAACCGGTGGTCGGCGAACTCGAGGCGCTGCGGCAAGAGGACCTGCGTCGCGCGATGACGGTGGCGCCGACGCTGCGCACCGAGCGCGCGTGCCTGGTCGTACTGCGCGACGCGCCATGGAGCCGGCGCGTGATCGGCTGCCTGGCCAACGAACTCGCGGCGGCCGCGCCGCGCCAGGCGCAGGCCGTGCTCAAGCACCGGCCCTCGGGCGGCTATCTCGTCAGCGTGCGTGCGCCGCGCGCCGCACCGCATGGAGCCGACCTGCTGTGCGCGGCCTTCGGCGGCGGCGGCCGTGCTGCCGCCGCAGGCATCGACGCACTGGCCGCCGACAGCCTGGAGCGCTTCGTCGCTGCATTCAGCGCCGTGCGCTGGGAAGCCGGGCCGAAGGCCGTGGGGCTACCAGGCTGACGCGCATTGAGCGAGCGAGCCCGCGGGATACGCGTTGGAGCACCGCGCCGTGCGCGATGAACTCGCAGGAGGTGCTGATCCGCGCCGGGTTCGACCAGGATGCCCTCACGCATGCCGTGGGACTGGAGGCCGCACCACAGCCTTCTTTGACGGACGAGCCATCACAGGCGAGTATGTGGGCATCGTATCGGTGAACACCATCGATGGTGCACCGCCCAGGCCCATCGAAGCCGAGGCACGAAAGTCGTCGACCCCCAGATTCGCGCCATCGACGTGCTCGAACGTGCCTTGGGCACTGCGAGTCGCAGACGCAGCGTGCGTCAGTCGCGCCAGCACTTCAGCGAGCCAGGCGCCGGCGTCGCGGGCACGGCTTTGCGAGCTTCGCCGAAGGTCAGCCCGCGCGCCGACTTGCGCTGCAATTCTCCCTGGCCGCTGCACGACGGCGACGTTCCCTTGCATACCTCGCATGGCATTCCTCGACAGACGATGGAAGAGATGGGTTGCTACCGTCAGGCCGCCTGCGCAACAGCCTCGTGGACACCCGCTTGCTGCTCGGATCCAACGGCGAGGGTGCGCAGCGCGGGCACGTCGCGCAGTTCGATCTCACGCAGATGCACCTGAATCAGCCCGTCGTCCTGCATGCGCGAGAACAGCCGGCTGACGCTTTCCAGCGTAAGACCCAAGTACGAGCCAATCTCGGCGCGGCTCATGCGCAGATTGAACGCACGCGAGGAGTACCCGAACGCAGCGAAGCGCGCCGACAGATCCAACAGGAAACGCGCCAGCCGTTGTGCGGCGCGCATGCTACCCAAGCGCATCAAGTGCTCGCGCTCCTTGCGCAACTCGATGCCGAAGTGGCGATACAGGTCCTTGCGCAGACCAGGCGCCCGCGCGCAGGCGGCCTCGAAATCGGCGATCGGGAGCACCAGCACTTCGCTGTCTTCGAGCGCTTGCATGTCGGTGGCGCAAGGCTGGCCGGCCAGCGCGTCGGCGCCGAGCAGGTCGCCGCGCATCGGGAAGTCGAGCACGAGTTCTTCGCCGTCGTCACCTGGAAAGGAAGACTTCAGGCAGCCGAAGCGCACGACGTACAGCGCGGTCGACGGCATGCCCGCGCGATACAGATAGGCCCCTCGGCGCAGCCGGCGCGCCGTCCAGGGCATGGTGGCGTCGACAGAGTCGAAGCTCGGAAAGGCCACCTGGTGGCAGCGGTCGGCCGCGGCGCCGCTGGCGGCGGGCAGATGGCGGATCTCGCTGGAGACAGACCGCAGGGATGTTTGGGTATGCATGAGGGACCTCTCGCGATTCGTTGACGTTTGACCTTGGGCAAGACTGTAGGAATCCAGAGAGGCCACTCGATGAATGGGCGGTCTCGTTCGGCAACAGTCGGCAACAAGGCGAGCCACCTCCTTCTGGGGCCGTCCCCTTGGCAGCCTGGAGAGGCCAAATCCCCCGCGGCGGGCTGTTCTGGCCGCTGGAGGAGCATCAAGGCAATCGCGCCATCGGCGATTCGGTGATGACCTGCGAGCCGGCAGGATGCTCGCGGATCTGCACTTACTTGAAGCCTGGCGCTTCACATCTAAACGATGGTCCGCTGCGGACCATCGCGCCAGCGGCCACGATGCCGATCAACCCATCAGAGCCACCAGGCGCGAGTGAAGGAATGCGGTTGGAGCCGGTGCCTCGTCCAATGAAGATCGCCTCGCTGGTCGACGGTCAACTTCGTGTTCAATCGACCGGTATCGGTTCTCTCAGGTCGTTCAAGGAGGCACCATGGGATGGTCACTTTGGGTCTTGATTGCGGTCGTTATCCTCTGCGTCAGTTGGCTCAGCTACGAAGTTGTCAGATTGCTAAGGGTCATTGCAGATGAACTGCGGCACATCCGCAAATACCTGCAAGACGTGAGCGGCGAGATTGGAAAGATCTCGGGCCCACTGAACTATGTTCAAAAGATCTACGGGCTCGGTGAGAGCGTCCTGCGCCGGAATCAAGACAGGTAGTGGAGACCTGGGCTCATCGAGCGCCCGAGAGGGCGGGGCGGCGGTAGCCGACAGGTACTCGGTGGCACGCGCACCCCACCAAGAGAGCACACTCGCAGTTCGGGCCATCCCACTCACATGGAGGAAGGCAGCATGGACAATCGAGACCGATTGCAGGCGACGGTTGATTTGCTGGTGCAAGCCGGCAAGGGCATCCTGGCTGCCGACGAGAGCGGCCCGACGATCGCCAAGCGCTTCAAGGCGACCGGCGTGGAGTCGACCGAGGAGAACCGGCGCGCATACCGCAACCTGCTGCTGGCCACGCCCGGGCTCAGCGCCTTCATCAGCGGCGTCATCCTGTACGAGGAGACGCTGCTCCAGCGCGCCGACGACGGCGTGCCGTTGCCTGAACTGGCCGCGCGCCAGGGCCTCGTGCCCGGCATCAAGGTCGACGGCGGCAAGATCGCGCTCGCGCATGCGCCAGGCGATGAGATCACCCAGGGACTTGACGGGCTCGCGAAACGCCTCGGAGCCTACAAGGAGCAAGGCGCGCGCTTCGCGAAGTGGCGCGCGGTCTACAACATCTCCGACACGCTGCCGAGCCGGCTCGCGATCGAGGCCAACGCGGACGCGTTGGCCCGCTACGCCGCGATCTGCCAGGACGAAGGCGTCGTGCCGATCGTCGAGCCCGAGGTGCTGATGGACGGCGGTCATGCCCTGAAGCGTTGCGCCGAAGTCACCGAATCCGTGCTGCACGAAGTCTTCGCTGCCCTGCATCGAAACCGGGTGGTTCTCGAGCACATGCTGCTGAAGCCGAGCATGGTCCTTGCCGGCAAGGATCAGGCACGACAGGCGCCGGTGGTCGAGGTCGCCGCTCAGACGGTGCGCGTGCTGCGGCGTTGCGTGCCGGCAGCCGTGCCCGGCATCTTTTTCTTGTCCGGCGGACAGACGCCCGCCGAGGCAAGCGCCCATCTCGACGCGATCAACCGGCTCGGGGCGCAGCCTTGGGCGCTGAGCTTCTCATACGGGCGCGCGTTGCAGGAGCCGGTGTTGCATGCCTGGAAGGGGCAGGCCGTCAACGTTCGCAGCGCCCAAGACGCGTTGCTCGAACGAGCGCGATTGAACAGCGCGGCGCGCGAGGCACGATACGACTCGGCGATGGAGGTCGCAGGCTGGCGGCCGCCCGCGAACGGAACCTGAGCCTACCGGGCGAGCGTGGTGCTGCCATGCCGGCCGGTTCGACGACAACTTTGCGCCTTCCATCTTGAACCAAGCTTGGCTTGCGAAGGATTCCCGGCTGCCTTGCGGCTGCCTCGCGCCGCGTCATTTCTCCGCCGACAGGTCCCGCACATAGACCACCCCGAAGGCGCCGATCGACAGCGTGCGGCCATTGACCGTGGTGTACGAGGCGACGCCGAGCGACGAGTAGTTCGACACGAACGCAGTGAGCGCGCCGACGCCGAATGTCTTAGCGACCAGGCTGCGCTCGGACAAAGTCGCCTTGATCTTGGCGCGGTGCTGTTCCGGCGACGGATTGAGCGCGAGCGCCAGCACGACGACGGCGGCGCCCGCCGCGAAGCTCATCCATTTCGTCATCGGCCGTTGTCCTTGGTGCCCAGCTGACGCTCGCTCCGCCGTGCGAAGTAGAACCACTCGTTGCCCGGCAGCGCTGCCGGGTTGGGGAACACGATGAAGCCGTCGTCGGGCGCGCGCACCGGCGTGCCGTCGGCGCGCTGCGCGATCACGTCGCCGGCCCGCAGCGCCTGGTAGCTCGCCCAGTCGCGCGCGAAGCGGTCGTCGGCGTGGTGGCGATCAGTCACCTCGACCAGACACAGCAGCTCGATGTCGGTGAGCGCCGGTGGCGCAGGGTCGTCGACCAGCGCGAGGTGGGCCAGCGTGCGGCGGATCGCCTGGTAGGCCACCTCGGGCGCCTGCGGGTCGGCGTGTTGCCCGCATTCGAGCGTGATCGCGTAGCCACCGCGCGAGCGCATGTATTCGGTGGTGCCGACGCCATAGCTCGGGTCGGTGTTGAGCAACTGCGCCCGCTCGCTCGGGTTCGCGCTGGTGCGCTGCAGCCGGTTCTTCACGCCCGAGGCGTAGGTGTCGAGCCAGCCTTCGACGATGCGCCGCGGCCCCAGGCGCAGCGCCAGCGCTTGTTCTTCGGCGGCATGTGCAAACGGCTCCAGCGTGCCGGCGTTGTCGCGCGGCCCGATCATCGCGAACGGCTCGCCCGGCGAGTGGAACGAGTGCAGGTCGAGCAGCGCGTCGTGTTCGGCCAGCAGCGGGCACAGCACGTTGGCGATGCGATCCTCGTTGTCCACCGGGTTGTTGTTGGGTCGCAGGTTGCGGTTGAGGTTGCGCTCGCCCATGCGCTGGCCGCGCTGGTAGGCCAGCGGATTGGTCACCGGCACGAAGGTCACGCTGCCGCGTGCCAGACGCCATGACCCGGCGTCCAGCTCAGCGAGCGCTCGCTCGATCGCGCGGGTGCCGCAGGTCTCGTTGCCATGCACCGCGCCCAGCACGATCAGCCGCGGCCCGGGTTGCAGCGCGCGCGCGGCGTGGATTCGCAACACGTCGTGGCCGGGCGGGGTGTGTATCGGCATGCGGGTGGTCGCGCGCGGTGGGGTCCGTCAGGTCTCGTTCGGGTGATGGCGCCGGTCGATGCGCAGCACCACGCGTTCGCGTGTCACTTCGCGGCCCACCTGGTCCAGCGAGATCGGTCGCGGGCGACCGAGTTCGTCCAGCGTCTGATCGCCGATCTCGACCAGCGAGCCAATGCGCACGCGATAGAACCCCGGCACGGCCTCATCGGCGAGGCCGGGCTGCGTGCGCCGATCCTTGGAGTGGTGCATCTGGCTTCCCCTGGGCGGGCTCCAACCGCCTGCCGGATCCGACGATAACCCGGCGCCGGCGCTGCGGCCGCTGGCCCGCGCGATGGCCCCGCTGCTCGCCGGCGGCTGCAGTCGCAACGGCGGCAGCACACTGGTCAAGTGCTGCGAACGCGCGCGGCCGCCAGGCGATCCGGCTTCAGCCGCGCGGCGCCTTGATCACGCGCGCCTTGCCACCGTCGGTGATGATGATCACGGCGTCGCCCGGGTTGAACATTTCGGCGCCCTTGGCTTGCACGATGGCGCGGCGCTCGCCGCTCTTGAGCTGCACCAGGATCTCGACGGCGTCCTCGCGAGTAGTCTGGCGCTCGATGGCGTTGCCGGCCACGCCGCCGGCCACGGCGCCGAGCACGCCGGCGACCACGCTGCCCTTGCCGCCGCCGACCGTCGAGCCCGCGACACCGCCCACCACGCCGCCGGCGGCGGCGCCGACGCCGCTTTGCGAGCCCTCGACGGTGACCGCGCGCGTCGACAGCACCACGCCGTCGAGCACGTTGGACATGCGCTGCGCATCTTGGCGCTTGATCACGTCGGGGCTGGTGGTCGAACAGCCGGCCAGCACGAGCGCCAGCGTGGCGCACAGGGTGTTGACGAGTTTCATGGTGACTCCTTGGAAGGTGGCACGACAACGATTCGCGCGGCGGATCCGACGACAGGCTCCGTGAGGCGTTGTTCGATGCCGGCAAGCAAACAAAAGACACGTCGTGCATGCGGCGCCGGCTCACCTGGCTGGCGCTGTTCTGGATTGGAGCAACGCATCCGTTGTTCGTACATCATACCCGTCGGGTTTTCACTCATACGTCGCGCTGGCGCGCGCGCGAGCATGCAGCCCGGCGGCGCATGCCTGCGCAAGCAACCATCCACACGTGAGGAGACCCCAAGTGGCGACCCAGTTGAAGATCAACGGCAAGACGGTGAGCGTGAAAGCGGAACCGGACACTCCCTTGTTGTGGGTGGTCCGCGATGAGATCGGACTGACCGGTACCAAGTTCGGCTGCGGCGCGGGGTTGTGCGGCGCCTGCACGGTCCACCTCGACGGCGTGCCGGTGCGCTCGTGCCAGACGCCGCTGTCGGCGGCAGCGGGCAAGTTGGTGTCGACCATCGAGAGCCTGTCGCGCAACAACACGCACCCGCTGCAGAAGGCCTGGATCGCGCACGACGTGCCGCAGTGCGGCTACTGCCAGTCGGGCCAGCTGATGAGCGCTGCCGCGCTGCTGGCTCACAACAAGAATCCGAGCGACACCGACATCGACAATGCCATGTCGGGCAACATCTGCCGCTGTGGCACCTATGTGCGCGTGCGTGCAGCCATCAAGACCGCGGCCGCCGAAATGCGCGGCGGCAAGGCCTGAAGGCGAGGAGACAAACATGACACAAGCACACACGGTTTCCCGCCGCTCGTTCATCAAGGCTTCCAGCGCCGTTTCGGCCGGCGGCCTGCTGATGGGCGTGTCGATTGCCAGCGGGCCGGCCCGCGCGGCCGGCATGCTCTACACGCCCAATGCCTGGGTGCACATCAGCGACGACAACACCATCACGCTGATCTCGGCGCGCTCGGAGATGGGTCAGGGCGTCTACACCTCGATGCCGATGCTGATCGCCGAGGAGCTCAACGTCGACTTGAAGCGCGTCAAGGTGGCGATCGCGCCGCCCAACGCCAAGCTGTACGGCAACCCGCTGCTGGGCGGCCCGCAGCTCACCGGCGGCTCGACCTCGGTGCGCGACGGCTGGGAGAAGCTGCGCGTCGCCGGTGCGCAGGTGCGCGAGATGCTGATCTCGGCCGCGGCCACCAAGTGGAACGTCGACCGCTCGACGCTGAAAGCCGAGGACGGCTGGGTGATCGCTCAAGGCAAGGGCCACAAGGCCACCTACGGTCAGCTCGCCGCGGCGGCGTCGCAGCTGCCGGTACCCGAGAAGGTCGCGATCAAGGATCCGAGCCAGTTCCGCATCGTCGGCAAGCGCATCAGGCGGCTGGATACGCCGGCCAAGGTCAACGGCACGGCGGTGTTCGGCATCGACGTCAAACTGCCTGGTCTGGTGTACGCCTCGCTCGAGCAAAGCCCGGTGCTGGGTGGCACCGTCAAGAGCTTCGACGCCAGCGCGGCCAAGGGCATGCCCGGCGTGATCGACGTGGTGCAGATCCCCGACGGCGTGGCGGTGGTGGCCGACACCTACTGGCACGCGCGCAAAGCCCGAGCCGCGCTGAAGATCGACTGGGACGAAGGCCCCAACGCGAGCCTGAACACCGCGGCCATGCTGGCCGGCACCAAGGCCGCTGCCGGCACCGGCAAGCCGCTGGTGTTGAAGACGGTGGGCGACCCCGAGGCAGCGATCAACGCGCAGGGCGCCAAGGTGATTCGCGCCGAGTACATCTGCCCCAACCTGTCGCACTCGCCGATGGAGCCGATGAACTTCACGGCCTGGTACCGCGGCAACAAGATGGATCTGATCGGCCCCACGCAGTGGCAGGACGCGGCGCAGTCCGTGATCGCCAAGGCGGTCAATCTGGATCCGGCGACCGTCTCGCTGCAGACCACGTTCCTCGGTGGCGGATTCGGTCGCCGCATCGACATCGACTTCATCATCCAGGCCGCGCTGATCAGCAAGGCGGTGGGCGGCAAGCCGGTCAAGCTGCTGTGGACGCGTGAAGACGACATGACGCACGACTTCTATCGGCCGCACGGGGTGCACAACATCGCGGCGGCGGTGGGGGCCGATGGCAAGCCCACGGCGATGACGTTCCGCTTCACGTCGCAGTCGATCACCGGCCGCGTCTTCGGTTTGCCGGCCGAGGTGCAGGACCCGCTGATGACCGAGGCGATGATCGCGCCGTACGAGATCGCGGCCACCCGGCACGACGTGGTCAAGCACGACGCCGGCTTGCGCGTGGGCTACTGGCGCTCGGTGAGTCACTTCCAGAACGCGTTTGCCAACGAGGGCTTCATCGACGAGTTGGCCGCGGCGGCGAAGGCCGATCCGGTGGCCTACCGCATGTCGCTGACCTCCAAGTCGCCGCGCTTCCAGAACGTGCTCAAGCTGGCTGCCGACAAGGCCGGCTGGGGCTCGGCCGCGCCGGCAGGGCGTGCGCGCGGGGTGGCGATCATGGAGGGCTACGACACCTTCATGGCGATGGTCGCCGAGGTCTCGATGAAGGATGGCGCACCGGTCGTGCACAAGGTGACCGCGGTGGCCGACCTCGGCCGCATGGTCAACCCCGACACGGTCGAAGCGCAGATCCAGTCGAGCATCATCTTCGGCCTGAGCGCGGTGTTGTGGGACGAGATCACGGTCGACAAGGGCCGCGTGCAGCAGACCAACTTCGACAAGTACCGGCTGATGCGCAACAACGAGGCGCCGCAGATCGAGATCATCTTGGTCAACAGCACCGAGAAGCCCGGCGGCATCGGCGAGCCGGCCACCGCGTTGATCGGCCCGGCGGTGGGCAACGCCATCTTCGCGGCCAGCGGCAAGCGCGTGCGGCGCATGCCGTTCACGGCGCAGAACATCGCCGCAGCATGACCACCCCCGTGGCGGCCTAGCGGCCGCTTCCCCCACAAGGGGGCGACGCCAGCAGACCGGCAAAGCCGGATCCGCGGCGTCCACTTGAATAAGGCGCGCCTCCCGGTGCGCCTTTCTTCTTCGAGGTCTCAAGAAAACTAGGCGTGCAGCCGGCTCGATCGCGGCACGCTGGCCAGCAAGAACTCCATCTGGTCGGCCAGGATGCGGCGCCCGCGCAGGATCATGTCTTCGTGCAGGTTGGGCACGTAGGGCAGGTACAGCAGGCTCATGCCGACCTCTTCGGGCAGGCGGTTGCCCTTGCGGCCGTTGCAGCCGCGGCAGGCGGTGATGCAGTTCATCCAAGTGTCGCGGCCGCCGCGCGACACCGGCCGCACATGCTCGCGCGTCAGCAAGTCGAACGGGAAGCGGCGCCCGCAATAGGCGCACACATGGCGGTCGCGGTTGAACAGTTTGGGGTTCGTCAAGGCGGGCACTGTCCGCCAAGCGCGGCTGGGCACCGCGCCCTTGACCGCGATGATCGGGTGCACGTCGATGCGCGACTGCAGCCCGGTGGTGCGCTGGATGCCGCCGCGCAGCACGTGGAAGGCCTGGCCGAGCGTCCAGGCCACACCTTCGCTGGCGTAGAGCACGGCTGCCTCGCGCGGCGTGATCCACGCCTGCGGGCGACCGGACACATCGAGTTGCAACACGTCCACAGTGGTTGGCAGCCTCCTGATACGCCTGCAAGCGTAGCGCACTCTGGCAGGGCGCTCCACTCGGTGGGGCGGTGAGGGCCGCAGTCGCCTCGCTAGGCAGGCCAACCTAGAAATAGTCAACACATCACCGGGGCAAGGGCACCCCGTTTCAGGTGAGAATAGTACGATCGTTCGTTTTATTCTGACCGCCTTTGACCGATTCCACGACCACGCGCACCAGCCTGCGGCCCTTGCCCAAGGGCCGGCAGACGCGCGCGGCGATCCTCGAGGCGGCGCTCGGCTTGGCGTCGCACATCGGCATCGAGGGTCTGTCGATCGGTGCGCTCGCCGAATTGATGCGCATGAGCAAGTCCGGCGTGTTCGCGCACTTCGGCTCGCGCGAGGAATTGCAGATCTCGGTCATCCGCGAGTACCACGAGCGCTTCGCCGAAGAGGTGTTCCATCCAGCGATGCGCGAACCGCGGGGCCTGCCACGCCTGCGCGCGCTGGTGGCGCGCTGGATCCGCCGCGTCTCGGTCGAAATCGATTCGGGCTGCATCTACATCAGCGGCGCGGTGGAGTTCGACGATCGGCCCGGTCCTGTGCGCGACGCGCTGGCGCAGATGGTGCTCACCTGGCACTCGACACTGGAAAAGGCGATCCGCATGGCCATCGACGAAGGCCAGCTTCGCGACGACACCGACGCGCACCAGATGTTGTTCGAGATCCACGGCCTGATCCTGTCGCTGCACCACGATGCGCGCTTCCTCAAGCTGCCGGGCGCGCTGGCGCGCGCCCATCTGGCGTTCGAACGCATGCTGACGCATCACCTGACGCCGGCCAACACGCGCAGGCGGCCTGCTCGCCGCTGACGCCGTTTTCAAACGATCGCTGCACAGGAGTCTTGCCACCATGCCGCACTACAACCCGCCGCTGCGCGACATGAAATTCGTGTTGCACGAGTTGATCCAGGTGGTCGACCACCTGAAGACGCTGCCGCGCCACGCCGACATTGACGCGGCGACGATCGATGCCGTGATCGAAGAGGGCGGCAAGTTCGCCGCCGAGGTGCTGGCACCGATCAACCAGAGTGGCGACGAGCAGGGCTGTGTGCTCGACAAGGCCACGCACGAAGTCACCGCTCCCTCGGGGTTCAAGGAGGCCTATGCGCAGTTCGTCGCTGGCGGCTGGCCGGCGCTGTCGGCCGACGCGCAATTCGGCGGGCAGGCGCTGCCCATCGTGCTCAACCAGTGCCTGTACGAGATGCTGAACTCGGCCAACCAGGCGTGGACCATGTACCCCGGGCTGTCGCACGGCGCGTATGAGTGCCTGCACGCGCACGGCACCGACGAGCAGAAGGCCACCTACCTGCCCAAGCTGACGAGTGGACAGTGGACCGGCACGATGTGCCTGACCGAAGCGCATTGCGGCACCGACCTCGGCCTGCTGCGCACCAAGGCCGAGCCCCAAGCCGACGGCAGCTACAAGTTGAGCGGCCAGAAGATCTTCATCTCCGCCGGCGAGCACGACCTGGTCGAGAACATCATCCACCTGGTGCTGGCGCGTCTGCCCGATGCGCCGTTGGGCAGCAAGGGCATCTCGCTGTTCGTGGTGCCCAAGTTCCTGCCCAAGGCCGACGGCACGCTCGGTGCACGCAACCCGATCTTCTGCACGGGGCTGGAGCACAAGATGGGCATCCACGGCAACGCCACCGCGCAATTGAATCTCGACGGCGCCACCGGCTGGCTGGTCGGCGAGCCCAACAAGGGGCTACCGGCGATGTTCGTGATGATGAACGCAGCTCGCCTGGGCGTGGGCAACCAGTCATTGGGCTTGACCGAAGTGGCATATCAGAATGCCGTGGCCTACGCCAAGGATCGCATCCAGATGCGCTCGCTGTCGGGACCCAAGGCGCCCGACAAGCCGGCCGACCCGATCATCGTGCACCCCGACGTGCGCAAGATGCTGCTCACAGCGCGCGCCTATGCCGAGGGCGGCCGCGCGCTGAGCATCCACATCGCGACGCTGATCGACACCTACCTGGCCAGCGACGACGCCGAGGTGCGCAAGGACGCCGAAGACGAAGTGGCGCTGCTGACCCCGATCGTCAAGGCCTTCATCACCGACAACGCCTGGTTGGCCACCTCGCACTGCCTGCAGGTGTACGGCGGCCACGGCTACATCCGCGAGTGGGGCATGGAGCAGTTCGTGCGCGACGCGCGCATCAACATGATCTACGAGGGCACCAACACGGTCCAGTCGCTCGACCTGCTCGGCCGTAAGGTGCTGGCCGACAACGGCGCGAAGCTGAAGAAGTTCGGCCAGAAGATCCAGGCCTTCATCGAGGACGAAGGGGTCGTCGAGGCGATGCAGGAGTTCGTCAACCCGCTGGCCGACCTGGGCGACAAGGTGACCAAGCTGACCACCGAACTGGGCATGAAGGCGTTCGGCAACGCCGACGAGGTGGGGGCCGCGGCGGTGGATTACCTGCGCGTGGTCGGCCATCTCGCGTTCGCCTACTTCTGGGCGCGCATGGCCAAGATCGCGTTGTTGAAGCAGGATTCCGGTGACCCGTTCTATGCCGCCAAACTGGCCACCGCGCGCTTCTATTTCGCCAAGCTGCTGCCCGAGACGGCCGGCCTGATTCGCAGCGCGCGCGCGGGGCTGGCGCCGCTGATGGCGATGGACGAAGCGTTGTTCTGATCATTCACCGCGATCGAGCGGTCACAACAGGAGCGAGAGATGAAGGTTTGGCTGATGGCCGGCGCGCTGGCGCTGGCGGGCATGGCAGCGTCGGCGCAGAACACCCCGGTGGGCCTGTGGAAGACCATTGACGACGACGGCAAGACCGAGAAGTCGCTGGTGCGCATCACCGAGTCGGGCGGTGCGCTGACCGGCAAGATCGAAAAGATCTTCGACCCCGCCAAGCAGGACTCCAAGTGCGACAAATGCAGCGATGAGCGCAAGGACCAGCCGGTGCTCGGCATGACCATCCTGCGCCACCTCAAGCAGGATGCCGACGACAAGGAGATCTGGAGCGGCGGCGAGGTGCTCGATCCCAACAACGGCAAGGTCTACAAGGCGCGCCTGAAGCCCATCGATGGCGGCAAGCAGTTGCAGATGCGCGGCTACATCGGACCGTTCTACCGCACGCAGGTGTGGCAACGCGTCGAATAGATGCGACCCAACTCGGAGAGATCACCAGTGAACCGATTCCAAGTGCGCAAGGTCGCCGTGCTGGGCGCCGGCGTGATGGGTGCGCAGATCGCCGCCCATCTGGTCAACGTCAGAGTGCCGGTCGTGCTGTTCGATCTGGCCGCCAAGGAGGGCCCCAAGAACGGCATCGTGCTGAAGGCGCTCGATGGCTTGAAGAAACTCAAGCCCTCGCCGATCGGCGTGACCGACGACGTGGCACTGATCCAGGCTGCCAACTACGACGAGCACCTCGAGTTGTTGAAGACCTGCGACCTGGTGATCGAGGCGATCGCCGAGCGCATGGACTGGAAGCTCGACCTGTACACCAAGATCGCGCCGCACCTGGCGCCGCACGCGATCGTCGCGTCCAACACGTCGGGCCTGTCGATCGGCAAACTGTCGCAAGCGCTGCCCGCCGAGATCAAGCCACGCTTCTGCGGCATCCACTTCTTCAACCCGCCGCGCTACATGAGCCTGGTGGAGCTGATCCCGACGCCGACCACGCAGCCCGAGATCCTCGATCAGCTCGAGACCTTCGTCACCACGGGCCTCGGCAAGGGCGTGGTGCGCGCCAAGGACACGCCCAACTTCATCGCCAACCGGGTCGGCATCGCCGGCATGCTGGCGACGATGGTCGAGGCCGAGAGGTTCGGCCTCGCCTACGACGTGGTCGACGACCTCACCGGCAAGAAGATGGGCCGCGCGAGTTCGGGCACCTTCCGCACCGCCGACGTGGTGGGCCTGGACACCATGGCCCACGTGGTCAAGACGATGCAGGACAACCTGCAGGCGGATCCGTTCTACCCGCACTTCGCGACGCCGAAGGTGCTCGCGGGCTTGATCGAAAAGGGCGCGCTCGGGCAGAAGACCGGCGCGGGCTTCTACAAGAAGCTCGGCAAGGACATCCTGCGCCTGGATCCAGCCAAGGGCGACTACGTGCCGTCGGGCGGCAAGGCCGATCCGCTCGTCGAGCGCATGCTCAAGAAGCCAGCGGGCGAACGTCTGAAGCTGTTGCGCGAGTCGAGCAACCCGCAGGCGCAGTTCATCTGGTCGATCCTGCGCGACGGCTTCCACTACGCCGCGCTGCACCTGGAGTCGATCGCCGACAACGCGCGCGACGTCGACTTCGCGATGCGCTGGGGATTCGGCCTGAAGCAGGGCCCGTTCGAGCTGTGGCAGGAAGCCGGCTGGAAGCCCGTGGCGCAGTGGATCGCCGACGACATCGCCTCGGGCAAGGCGCTCGCCAACGCGCCGCTGCCCGCCTGGGTGACCGACGGCCGCGATGGCGTGCACACCCCGGAAGGCTCGTGGAGCCCGAGCCAGCGGCGCTACGTGCCGCGCTCGAAGCTCGCGGTCTACCAGCGCCAGCCGTTTCCCGAAGCGGTGCTGGGTGCCGGCGCTGCCGAGCCGCCGAAGAGCGGCACCGAGCTCTACAAGAACGACGAGGTCCGCGTCTGGACGCTCGACGGCGAGATCGCGATCGCCAGCATCACCGCCAAGCTGCACCTGATCAGCCCGACGGTGATCGAGGGCCTGAGCAAGGCCCTCGAGATCGCCGAGGACAAGTTCAAGGGCCTGGTGATCTGGTCGCCCGACGACGTGTTCTCGGCCGGTGCCAACCTCGAATCGCTGATGCCGGTGTTCATGAAGATGGGCTCCAAGGGCATCAACCCGGAAGTGAAGAAGTTGCAGGACTTCATGTTGCGTTTGCGCTATGCGCTGGTGCCGGTGGTGTCGGCGATGCGCGGCATCGCGCTCGGCGGCGGCTGCGAGCTCGCGCTGTACAGCGCGCGTCGCGTCGCGCACATGGAGACCTACGTCGGCCTGGTCGAAGTCGGCGTCGGACTGGTGCCCGCCGGTGGTGGCCTGGCCGCGATCGCGCGCCGCGCTGCCGAGCAAGCGGCCGCGGCGCCGGGTACAGACCTGCTGGCGTTCATCAAGGAGCCCTTCACCGCGGCCGCGATGGCCAAGGTGGGCACCAGTGCGATCGAGAGCCGTGCACTCGGCTACCTGCAAGACGGCGACGTGATCGTGCCGCACAAGGACGAGTTGCTGACCGTGGCGCTGGCGCAGGCCAAGGCGATGCACGAGTCGGGTTGGCGCGCACCGCACAAGAAGCTGATCCCGGTGGCCGGCCGCAATGGCATCGCGACGATCAAGGCGTCGCTGGTCGGTCTGCGCGACGGCGGCTTCGCGAGCCCGCACGACTTCCACATCGCCAGCCTGATCGCCGACGTGGTGTGCGGCGGCGACGTCAATGCCGGTTCGCTCGTGACCGAGGAATACCTGATGACCTTGGAGCGCAAGCACTTCTGCAGCTTGCTCGATCACCCCAAAACGCAAGAGCGAATCATGGGCATGTTGCAGACCGGCAAGCCGGTCAGGAATTGAAAGCGAGCACGATCATGAGCAAGCAAGTTCAAGACGCCTACATCGTTGCCGCGACGCGTTCGCCGATCGGCCGTTCGGGTCGCGGCGTGTTCCGCAACACCCGCTCCGACGACCTGCTGATCGCAACGATCCGCAACGCACTGAAGCAGGTGCCGACGCTGGATCCGAAGGCGATCGAAGACGCGATCATCGGCTGCGCGATGCCTGAGGGCCAGCAGGGCCTCAACATGGCGCGCGTGGCCGCGCTGCTCGCCGGCCTGCCGCACACGGTGGGCGGTGTCACGATCAACCGCTTCTGCGCGTCGGGGCTCACCGCGGTGCAGATGGCGGCCGACCGCATCCGCGTCGGCGAGGCCGACGTGATGATCGCCGGCGGCGCCGAAAGCATGAGCGCGATCCCGATGACGGGCGCCACGCCGTCGTTCAACGCGCACATCTTCGACCGCGACGAGAACATCGGCATCGCCTACGGCATGGGCCTCACCGCCGAGCGCGTGGCCGAACAATGGAAGGTCAGCCGCGAGGCGCAGGACCAGTTCGCACTCGCATCGCACCAGAAGGCGATCCAGGCGCAGCAGGCCGGTGAGTTCACGGCCGAGATGACGACCATCGAGATCGAGGACCGCGCGCCCGACCTGGCCAGCGGCGAGGTGGTGGTCAACAAGCGCAGTGTCAGCCTCGACGAAGGCGCTCGGGCCGATACGTCGCTGGAGGCGCTGGGCAAGCTGAAGCCCGTGTTCGCGGCCAAGGGCAGCGTCACCGCCGGCAACTCCAGCCAGACCAGCGACGGCGCAGGCTGCCTGCTCCTGGCCAGCGAGAAGGCCGTCAAGCAATTCAACCTCAAGCCGCTGGCGCGCTTCGTCAGCTTCGCGATCAAGGGCGTGCCGCCGCACATCATGGGCATCGGCCCGATCGAGGCGATTCCGATCGCGTTGAAGAGCGCGGGTCTGCAGCTCGACGACATCGGCTGGATCGAGTTGAACGAAGCCTTCGCCGCGCAATCGCTGGCGGTGATCAACACGGTCGGACTGAACCCGGCCAAGGTCAACCCGATGGGCGGCGCGATCGCACTGGGCCATCCGCTGGGCGCTACCGGCGCGATCCGTTCGGCCACCGTGGTGCACGCGCTGCATCGCCACCAGCTCAAGTACGGCATGGTCACGATGTGCGTCGGCACCGGCCAGGGGGCGGCGGGCATCTTCGAGCGGGTGTGACCCACCCACGATGCGGCCGAGCGGCCGCACGCCACGCCCTCGGTGCTTGCATGACCCAACGCATTACTTTCACATCGGACGAAGGCACGATGGTCCTTGCGGGCCGCTACCACGCGCCGCAGGGCGCGGTGAAGGCGGCCGTGCTGATCGCCGGCGCGATGGGCGTCAAGCAGGCCTACTACGCCGAGTTCGCGCGTTGGCTCGCCAGCCAGGGCTATGCCGCGATGAGCTTCGACTACCGCGGCATGGGTGAGTCGCTGCCACCGGGCCGCGGCCTGCGCGGCTTCCGGGCCGATCTGTTCGACTGGTCACGCGACATCGATGCGGCCGTCGATGCGCTGCTGGCGCGCCACCCCGACGCGCCGCTGTTCATCGTCGGCCACAGCCTGGGCGCACAGCTGCCTGGGCTGCTCCGTCACCGCGACCGCATCGCCGGCCTGGTGTCGGTGGCCGCGGGCAGCGGCTACTGGCGCGACAACGCGCCGCAGTTGAAGCGCATCGTGCTGTACTTCTGGCATGTGCTGGTGCCGCTGTCGGTGGCGATCGCCGGCTACTTCCCCGGCAAGCGAATCGGCCGGGTTGGTGACCTGCCGCGCGGCGTGGTGCTGCAGTGGCGGCGCTGGTGCATGCACCCGCGCTACCACGTCGGTGCCGAGGGCGAGGCGGTGCGCCGGCAGTTCGCCGGCGCGCGCTTCCCGGTGGTGGCGCTGTCGATCACCGACGACGAGATGATGACCGAGCGCGGCACGCGCGTGCTGCTCGATTGCTACGAGAACGCACCGCGCGAGCTGCAGCGCATCGCGCCGGCCGACGTCGGCGTCGATCGCATCGGTCACTTCGGCTTCTTCCGCTCGCAGTTCGAAGGCACGCTGTGGCGGCGGCTCGAGCGATTGCTGGCAGGATTTGCGCCGCACCCTCTGAGCGCACCGTAAGATCCGCGTCGCCTCTTCAGGAGCGACGCATGTCTGACATCGAACTCGACACCGCGACTTGCGTGCCCGAGCGCGGCGCGGCGGGCACGCTGATCGGCCGCTGCTGGGTGCCGGGCGCTGATGCCGGCCCTGCGAGCCAGACCATGAACCGCTTGCGAACGGTCCTGATCACGACCCTGCTGCTGACCGTCGGTGCGGCGCAGGCGGTGACGCTGCGCGTGGCCAATGCCGGGGACGTGACGTCGATGGACCCGCATTCGCTGAACGAGTCGCTGCAGCTCAGCTTCACCGGCAACGTCTACGACCCGCTCGTCACGCGCGGCAAGGACATGTCGCTGCAACCCTCGCTGGCGACGAAATGGACGCAGACCTCGCCGACGGTGTGGCGCTTCGAACTGCGGCGCGGGGTCACGTTCCACGACGGCACGCCGTTCGACGCCGACGACGTGGTCTTCACCTTCAAGCGCGCGGCCGGCGATGGATCCGACATGAAGGGCTACACCGCACCGATCAAGCAGGTGCGCAAGGTCGACGACTTCACGGTGGATGTCGAGACCACGGCGCCGTTCCCGATCCTGCCCGACACCTTCACGGCGCTGGCGATGATGAGCAAGAAGTGGTGCGAGGCGAACCGCACCGAGACGCCGGTCGACCGGCGCAAGGGCATCGAGAACGCGGCCAGTTTCAAGGCCAACGGCACCGGCCCCTACCGGCTGCGCGAGCGTCAACCGTCGACGCGCACGGTGCTCGTGCGCAACCTCGGCTGGTGGGGCAAGAACGAGGGCAACGTCGACGAGGTGATCTTCACGCCGATCGGCAACGACGCCACACGCGTCGCGGCGCTGTTGTCGGGCGAGGTCGACGTGATCGAGCCGGTGCCGCTGCAGGATGTGGAGCGCGTCAGCGCCGCGGGCAACCTCGCCGTGCTGCAGGGGCCCGAGTTGCGCACGATCTTCCTCGGCATGGACCAGAAGCGCGACGAGCTGCTGTTCTCCAATGTCAAAGGCAAGAACCCGTTCAAGGACAAGCGCGTGCGCCAGGCCTTCTACCAGGCCATCGACATCGAGACCATCAAGTCGCGCGTGATGCGCAACGCGGCGACGCCGACGGCGCTGATGCTGGGCCCGGGCGTGAAGGGATTCCAGCCCGACATGAACAAGCGCCTTCCCTACGACCCCGAAGGTGCGAAGAAGCTGCTCGCCGAGGCCGGCTATCCGAACGGCTTCGAGGTGACGATGAACTGCCCGAACGACCGCTACGTCAACGACTCGGCGATCTGCCAGGCGGTCGCGGCCAACCTGGCGCGCGTGGGCGTCAAGATCAACCTGCAGGTCGAGACCAAGGTCACCTACTTCCCCAAGATCCTGCGCCGCGACACCAGCCTCTATCTGCTCGGCTGGACGCCGGGCACCGTGGACGCGCACGACCCGCTGCACAACCTGATGGCCACGCCGACCGAGAAGGGCCAGGGCACCTTCAACCTCGGCAGCTACAGCAACCCGGCGCTCGACGAGCTGGCGGCCAAGATCCAGTCTGAGACCGACCCGACCCGGCGCAACACGATGATCCGCGAGGCGCTGAAGATCCACAGCGACGACATCGGTCACATCCCATTGCACCAGCAGGCGCTGGCCTGGGGCTTCGCGAAGAAGGTGTCGCTCGTGCAGTTGCCGAACAACGTGATGTTCTTTCGCTGGGTCACGGTCGGGGCGAAGTAGGCACCGGCAGGCGCCGCCCTGCCGCGGCGATGATGTGGAGCGACGCATGGCCGACCATCCGAACGATCTGGAGATCGATCCGCAGCGGTGTCTGCCCGACGACGGGACAGCGGGCACGTTGATCGGCCGCTGCTGGCTGCCGGGCGCGCACCCCGGCCCGGCGCTCGTGGCCGTGCGCGAACACGGCGTGTTCGATCTCTCCGAGCGCTTCGCCACCGTGAGTGATCTGCTCGACGAAGCCGCTCCCGCGCAGGCCGTGAAAGCCGCAGCGGGCCGGCGGCTGGGCGCACTCGCCGACATCCTGCGCAACACCGGCCGTGCCGAGCCCGACCCCGCTGCGCCCCGGCTGCTGGCGCCGATCGACCTGCAGGTCATCAAGGCGGCCGGCGTGACCTTCGCCAGCAGCCTGCTCGAGCGCGTGATCGAAGAGCAGGCCAAGGGCGACCCGGCGCGTGCCGACGCCGTGCGCGCCGAGGTGCAGGCGGCGATCGGCACCAACCTCGCTCAGGTCAAGCCCGGCTCGCGCGAGGCTGCTGCGTTGAAGACGACGCTGCAGTCGCGCGGCCTGTGGAGCCAATACCTCGAGGTGGGCATCGGCCCCGACGCCGAGGTGTTCACCAAGGCGCCGCTGCTGTCGGCATTGGGCACCGGCGTGGCGATCGGCGTGCGCGGCGACTCGGCCTGGAACAACCCGGAGCCCGAGGTGGTGCTGGCGGTCGACAGCCGCTCCAGAATAGTCGGCGCCACGCTCGGCAACGACGTCAACCTGCGCGACTTCGAAGGCCGCAGCGCGCTGCTGCTGGGCAAGAGCAAGGACAACAACGGCTCCACCGCGATCGGGCCGTTCATCCGGCTGTTCGATTCGACCTTCACGCTCGACGATGTGCGCAGCGCCGACCTGACCCTCACGGTCACCGGGACCGATGGCTTCGTGCTCGAGGGCACCAGCACGATGCGCGAGATCAGCCGCGACCCGCTCGACCTGGTGGCGCAGACCACCGCGATGCACCAGTACCCCGATGGCTTCGTGCTGTTCTGCGGCACGCTGTTTGCGCCGACGCAGGACCGCGGTGCGCCGGGCAGCGGCTTCACGCATCGCCGAGGCGACATCGTGCGCATCCGCAGCGCGCGGCTCGGCGAACTGGTCAACCGGGTCGAGCACAGCGAGCGGCTGGCGCCTTGGGCCTATGGCGTGCGCGATCTCATGCGCCACCTGGCGCGGGGCGCCACACCGCGAGCGCTTCGATGAGCTGCATCAGGTGGCGCTGCAACGCGGAGAAACCCGCGTGCGGTTGCCCGGTGGCCTCGTCCATGTAGAGCCGCTTGTTGATCTCGATCTGCAGGCTGTGCCGGCCCGCGGCCGGATCGGAATGGGCCTGCACCAGCGCGACACCCTTGAACGGATCGTTGATCTTGACGTCGTAGCCGGCGGCACTGAGCGCGCGACGCACGAATGACGTCAGCGCCGGATCGCAGGTGGTGCCGTCGCGGTCGCCGAGCACGAAGTCAGCGCGCGCGACGCCGGCGCCGCCTTCGCCGTTGGCGCCGGCCACCGCATTCATCGAGTGGCAGTTGATGTGCACCACATGACCGAAACGCGCGTGTGCGGCGTCGAGCAGTTGGCGCAGCGTCTGATGGTACGGCGCGTGGCAGCGCTCGATGCGCCGTTGCACCTCGGCCACGCCGAGCCGTCGCGCGTAGACCGGCCGGCCGTCGTCGAGCGTGCGCCACAGCAGCGCCTTGCCCAGCCGCGCCTTGCCGCTGGCCACGCCGCCGCCCGGCCAGGGTGCATCGAGCAGTTCGGGGTCGATGTCGTCGGCCCGCCGGTTGACGTCCAGATAGACCCGCGACCAGCGAGCGGCCAGCAGCGGAATACCACGCTGCGTGGCAGGGAGATACAACTCGTCGACGAAGCTGTCTTCGCCCGTGCGCAGTTCGGCCTCGTCGAGCACGGTGCCGAAGTCGGCCGGCGCGACGCGGCCCGAATGCGGCGAGTCGAGCACCAGCGGATGCGCAGGCTCGCGCGGCCCGTGGACGATCAAGGGGTCCGTATCTTGCATGGAACGCGAGTATCGATCACCCCAATGCTCGGGTGGACCCGAATGCGGGCGCCGGTGCACGGCGGCTAGCATGCCAGGCACCGATTCGGTTCGTTGTAGATTCCCGGAGGCTTTGATGCAAGAGCGCGAGATTCATGCCCTGATCGAGCAGGTGCGCAGCGGCGAGTTGCCGCGGCGGGCCTTCATCCAGCGCCTGGTTGGCGTCGGCCTGAGCGCGCCGATGGCGTCGATGCTGCTGATGCACCACGGCATCGCGCAAACGCAGCAGGCGTTCAGCTACAAGCCCACCAAGCGCGGCGGCGGCGGCGCGTTGCGCGTGCTGTGGTGGCAGGGCGCCACGCTGCTGCAGCCGCACTTCGCCAACGGCACCAAGGACCAGGAAGGCTCGCGCATCTTCTACGAGCCGCTGGCCTGCTGGGACACCGAGGGCAACCTGGTGCCGATCCTGGCGGCTGAAATTCCGAGCCGCGAGAACGGCGGATTGTCGGCCGACGGCAGGTCGGTGACCTGGAAGTTGAAGCGCGGCGTCAACTGGCACGACGGACAGGCGTTCACCGCCGACGACTGCGTTTTCACCTGGGAATACGCCAAGGATCCGGCCACCGCGGCGGTGACCAACGGCGTCTACAAGGACGTGAAGGTCGACAAGATCGACTCGCACACGATCAAGGTCACGTTCAACAAGCCGACGCCGTTCTGGGCCACGGCGTTCGTGGCGGCCGAGGGCATGGTGATTCCGAAGCACCTGTTCGGGCCCTACATCGGCGGCAAGTCGCGCGATGCGCCCAACAACCTGAAGCCGGTGGGCACCGGGCCGTACAAGTTCGTCGATTTCAAGCCGGGCGACATGGTGCGCGGCGAGATCAACACCAACTACCACATGCCGAACCGACCGCATTTCGACTCGATCGAGATGAAGGGCGGTGGCGATGCAACCTCGGCGGCGCGCGCGGTGCTGCAGACCGGCGAATACGACTATGCCTGGAATCTGCAGGTCGAGGACGAAGTGCTCAGGCGCATGGAAGACAGCGGCAAGGGCCAGGTCTTCATCGTGCCCAGCGGCGACATCGAGTTCATCCAGTTGAACCCCACCGATCCGGTGACCGAGATCGACGGCGAACGCTCGCATCCCAAGAGCAAGCACTTCGCGTTCAGCGACCCGGCGGTGCGCGAAGCGATGTCGCTGCTGGCCGACCGCAAGAGCATCCAGGAGTTCATCTACGGCCGCACCGGCATCGCGACGTCGAATTTCCTGAACAACCCGCCGCGCTATCGCTCGCCCAACACCAAGCTCGATTTCAACATCGACCGCGCCAACCAGCTGCTCGAGGCGGCCGGCTGGAAGAAGGCTGCAGATGGCATCCGCGAGAAGGCCGGCAAGAAGCTGCGCTTCGTCTACCAGACCTCGGTGAATTCGCTGCGTCAGAAGGAACAGGCGGTGGTCAAGCAGGGTTGCCAGAAGGCCGGCATCGACCTGGAGCTGAAGTCGGTCACCGCGTCGGTGTTCTTCTCCTCCGATGTCGCCAACCCCGACACCTACGGCAAGTTCTACGCCGACATGCAGATGTACACCACCACCATGACGCAGCCCGACCCCGAGCGCTTCATGGACCAGTACACCTCGTGGGAGGTCGCGTCCAAGGCCAACAAATGGCAAGGGCGCAACATCACGCGCTGGACCAGCGAGGAATACGACAAGCTGTTCCACCAGGCCGAGGCCGAGCTCGACCCGGTCAAGCGCACGGCGATGTTCATCGCGATGAACGACCTGCCGGTGAAAGCCAACATCGTGTTGCCGCTGATCAGCCGGCCGCGCGTGCGCGGCGTCAGCCTCAAGCTGACGACGCAGCTCACAGGCTGGGACCTCGACCTCTCGATGCTGTTCAACTGGTTCCGCAGCGCGTGAGATGGGGGCGCTCGACGCCGGCTGAGCCACGCGTCGAGTCGCGCTGAGCAATGGGCTCCTACATCCTGCGGCGCCTGATGATCGCGCTGCCCAGCTTGCTGGGCATCAGCGTGGTGTTGTTCACCGTGCTGGCGCTGGCGCCGGGCGACCCGTTCGAGGAGCTGGCCACCAACCCCAACGTGCCGGCCGAGGTGCGGCTGCTGTTGCGCGCCAAGTTCGGGCTCGACGACCCGATCTGGGAGCGCTACGTGCGCTGGCTGATGGCCATGCTGCACGGCGACTGGGGTTTCTCGTTCATCAGCCGCGTCGACGTCGACCAGCTGATCCTGCAGCGCATCCCGGCCACGCTGGCGGTGATCGGCGCCTCGCAGATCCTGGCGCTGGCGGTGGCGTTGCCGGTGGGCGTCCTGTCGGCGGTGCGGCCGTATTCGTGGTTCGACCGCATCGCCAGCACGATGGCGTTCATCGGCTTTTCGCTGCCGACTTTCTTCACCGGCATCCTGCTGATCCTGGTGTTCTCGATCAAGCTCGATTGGCTGCCCTTCGTGTTCCGCGCCGACATCTCGGCCACCGGGTGGGCATGGTGGTGGGAACAGACCAAACAGTCGATCATGCCGATCACCGTGCTCGGCCTGTTCCAGGGCGCGAGCTGGACGCGTTATGTGCGCTCGGCGGTGCTCGACGTGGTGCGCCTGGACTACGTGAACACCGCGCGCTCCAAAGGGCTGGCCGAGCGCGCGGTGATCTTGAAGCACGTGGTGCGCAACGCGCTGATCCCGGTGGTCACGCTGGTCGCGTTGCAGATGCCCGCGGTGTTCGGCGGCGCCATCGTGACCGAACAGATCTTTCGCATCCCTGGCATCGGCTCGTTGCTGATCGACGCCATCCTGCGCAACGACACGCCGGTGATCATGGCGGTGACGTTCGTGTTCTCGTGTCTGGTGATCCTGTTCAACCTGATCGCAGACCTGCTGTATGGCTGGCTCGACCCTCGCATCAGCTACCGCTGAGTCCAAGCCGGGCGGCGCCGCGGCACGCGCAAGCGGCGTCTCGCCATGGGCCGAGGCGTGGCGGCGCTTCCGCCGCCACAAGCTCGCGGTGGCGAGCCTCGTCGTGCTGGCGCTGATGGTGCTGCTGGTGGTGCTCGGCCCGTCGCTGTGGAAGGTGGCGATCAACGACATCGACTTCAGCGCACGGCTGCAGAGCCCGTCGATGGCGCATCCGCTGGGCACCGACGACCTCGGTCAGGATCTGTTCGCGCGCATGCTCTATGGCGGCCGCATCTCGCTGGCGGTGGGGTTAGCGGCGATGATGATGTCGATCTGCGTCGGCGTCGCGGTCGGGGCGGTGGCCGGCATCTCGCGCGGCAGCGTCGACGCCGCGCTGATGTGGCTGACGGACCTGTTCCTGTCGTTGCCGCAGCTGCCGCTGCTGCTGCTGGTGATCTACCTGTTCCGCGAGCGCTTGAAGTCGGTGTTCGGCCCCGAGGTCGGCGTGTTCCTGCTGATCGTGGTGGTGATCGGGGCGTTTCGCTGGATGCCGGTGGCGCGTCTGGTGCGCGCGCAGTTCTTCTCGCTGCGCGAGAAGGAGTTCGTCGAGGCGGCGCGTGCGCTCGGCGCGTCGACCGCAAGGCAAGTGGTGCGTCACATCCTGCCCAATGCCCTGGGGCCGGTGATCGTGGCCGGCACCATCGACGTGGCCGCGGCGATCATCGCCGAGTCGACGTTGTCGTTCCTGGGTCTGGGCTTCCCGCCCGACATTCCGACCTGGGGCCGCCTGCTGTTCGACGCCAAGGACCACATGGACATCGCGGCGCACTGGGCGCTGTTCCCCGGCGCTGCGATCTTCTTGACGGTGCTCACCATCAACTTCGTCGGCGACGGGCTGCGCGACGCGCTCGATCCGCGCAAGGTGTTGTGATGGCTTCCTCTTTGACGACGATCTTGCCTGTGGGGTTCCGAGCGTGCAAGGCTGCGGATGGGCAGGCCAGGGCGCTCAACCTCCGGCGCCCTGCGCTTCGCTCCGGGTTCCGTGCGATGCTCGGGTTGGCGGTCCGTCGCAAAACTCGCTGCGCTCACTGCGTTCGCTGCGCTCGGACAATTGCGACGAGTCAGACGACGAGGCGCGCTGCGCGCGCGGCCACGAATCCTGCGCTTCTCGGCGCCTGCCATTCGCGCCCCGGCCTGCCCATCCGCAGCCTTGCGGGCACGACCGTGGCATGCCGATGGAAAACCTCGGTGGCTCCGGCAAAGCCGTGGGTGGGTGTGCGGTGGCGCGACTTATGCGGCGCCGAGGAGCGGAGGATTCGTGGCCGCGCGCGCAGCGCGCATCCACATCTGACTCGTCGCGACTGTTCGAGCGCAGCGAACGCGGTGAGCGAAGCGAGTTTCGCGACGGGCCGCGGGTCCGAGCACCGCAGGGGAGTCGGCGCGCAGCGACGATCGCTGCATCACGAGCGCCGCCGCATACCTGCCCGCGGCTTTGCACACGCTAACGACCGAATGCTTGCGACGATATGGCCCTGCTAGAAATCCAGGGCCTGAAAACCCACTTCAAGACCGACGACGGCTGGTTGCACGCCGTCGACGGCGTCGACCTGACCGTCGACCGTGGCGAGACGGTGTGTCTGGTCGGCGAGTCCGGCTGCGGCAAGTCGGTGACCGCGATGACCGTGCTCAAGCTGGTGCCGATGCCGCCCGGGCGCATCGTGGCCGGGCGCGTGCTGTGGCAAGGGCGCGATTTGGTGCCGCTGTCGGAAGACGAGATGCGAAAGATCCGCGCCAAGGAGATCGCCATCGTCTTTCAGGAGCCGATGACATCGCTCAATCCGGTGTACAGCGTCGGCGAGCAGATCGCCGAAGTGCTGCGCCTGCACGAAGGGCTGTCGCGCAAAGACGCGCTCGATGGTGCGGTGCGGATGCTCAAGCGTGTGCGCATTCCGACGCCCGAGCGGCGCGTGCACGACTATCCGCACCAGTTCTCCGGCGGCATGCGCCAGCGCGTGATGATCGCCATTGCGCTCGCGTGCAACCCCAAGCTGCTGATCGCCGATGAGCCGACCACCGCGCTCGACGTGACGATCCAGGCGCAGATCCTCGAGTTGCTCGCCGAGCTGAAGGCCGAGCTCGGCATGGCGGTGATGCTGATCACCCACGCGATGGGTGTGGTGGCCGAGGTGGCGCAGCGCGTGGTGGTGATGTACGCCGGCAAGGTGGTCGAGGAAGCCACGGTGGGCGAGCTGTTCGCCCACGCGCGCCATCCCTACACGCAGGGCCTGATCCGCTCGATCCCGCGCATCGACACCGCCGCGATACACAAGGTTCGGCTCGAGTCGATTCCCGGCACGGTGCCCAAGCTGGTCGATCCGCCCGAAGGCTGCCGCTTCGCGCCGCGCTGTCGCTACGCGAGCGCGATCTGCACCCAGGTCACACCGCCGTTGCGCCAGGTGGCGCCGGGTCACAAGGTGGCGTGTGTCCTGGACGCCATACCGGCATGAATGCCTTGTCTGCCACGCCGCTGTTGCGCGTCGACCAGCTGGTCAAGCATTTCACCATCAAGGGCGGGCTGCTCTCACGTGAGGTCGGCCGCGTGCACGCGGTCGATGGCGTGAGCTTCGAGCTCGCCGCAGGCGAGACGCTGGGCCTGGTCGGCGAGTCGGGTTGCGGCAAGAGCACGACCGGCCGCTGCATCCTGCGCCTGATCGAGCCGACCTCGGGCAGCGTGTGGTTCGAGGGGCGCGACGTCACCGCGATGGACCGCACCGAACTGCGTTCGATGGCGCGGCACATGCAGATCATCTTCCAGGATCCGTACGCGTCGCTCAATCCGCGCATGACGGTGGGGCAAATCATCGGCGAGGCGCTGACGATCCACCATCTCGCGAAAACGGCACGCGAGTACGAGACGCGCGTCGTCGAACTGCTCGAGACCGTGGGCCTCGCGGCCGACCACATGCGGCGTTATCCGCACGAGTTCTCCGGCGGCCAGCGCCAGCGCATCGGCATCGCGCGTGCGCTGGCCGTGTCGCCAAAGCTGGTGGTGTGCGATGAAGCGGTGTCGGCGCTCGACGTGTCGATCCAGGCCCAGGTGATCAACCTGCTGGAAGATCTGCAGACCAAGTTCGGCCTGACCTACGTCTTCATCGCGCACGATCTGTCGGTGGTCGAGCACATCAGCGACCGTGTGGCCGTGATGTACCTCGGCCGCATCGTCGAGATCGCACCGGCCAACAAGCTGTACACGCAGCCACTGCATCCGTACACCGAGGCGCTGCTGTCGGCGGTGCCGATTCCCGATCCCAAGGTCAGGCGCAAGCGCGTCATGCTGCAAGGCGATGTGCCCAGCCCGATCCAGCCGCCGTCGGGTTGCCACTTCCACACCCGCTGCCCGATCGCCCAGCAGCCGCTGTGCAGCACCGAAAAGCCCGAGCTCAAGCGTTCGGCCGAGGGCCATTGGGTGGCCTGCCACTTGCGCGGCTGATGCCGCGATGCGGTCAGGCCAACAGCGCGACGGCACCGTCTGCGTACAACGCCAATGACAGCACGATGCCGCGAAACGGCACGCTGAACCAGTAACGGCGCCCGAGCCACGCGTAGCCGAGCAGCAGCGCCGCACCGACGGCCAGCAGGTACGGCGAGCGCGCGAGCACGTCGGGTTGCGCCAGCGCGAGGTGGCCATAGATGGCGCCGAACAACATCGCGCCCAGGCTGTGGCTGGCGTTGAAGCCGATCCAGGCCCGCCACACGCTGGTCTCGCGCGTCAGCACCAGGGTGCCTTGCTCCATCTGCGTGCGCAGATCGGCGTCGCGCGGCAACAGCTTGGGGCCGTGGAAGGTGAACACCAAGTGCAGCAGACCGAGCCCGAACACCACGGCCGCGCTGGCGGCGATCAGCGACGAGGCGAGCGTCGTCATCTCGATCCCTTCGCGCGCGACGGCGGCACGCCGTGCTGCAGGCCGTTGAACATCAGCGCAGTGATGCGTTTGGCCAGGCGTTCGGGCGCGGTGGTGTCCAGGCCCACCCACTGCACCAGTCCGTCGATCATCAACACCGCCAGGCCGTGTGAGGTCGACCACGCCAGCAGCGCCAGCTCCTGCGGATCGCCTGCGGCGATCAGGCCCTGGCGCTGCGCGCTGGCGATTTCGTTGACGGCCAGCGCGAAGACGGCGGCCTCGGCACTGCGCACCGCCGGTTCGGCCGCGGCCTCGGCACCGAACATGACGCGAAACTGACCCGGGTGCGCGAGCGCGAAGCGCAGGTACGCTACGCCCAGCGCATGGAAGCGCGCCAGCACGTCGGTACCGGACATCGCCTGCGCGGCCTGGACCTCGGCCATCAACTGCCGAAAGCCTTGCTCGGCCACCGCCGCCACCAGCGCCTGCTGGTTCTCGAAGTGGCGATAAGGTGCGCCATGCGTGACGCCGGCGCGGCGCGCTGCTTCGCGCAGGCCGATCGCGCCGACGCCGTCGGCCTCGGCGATCTCGACGGCCGCGCGCAGCAAAACCTCTTTGGTGTCGGGTGTCGAGATCGGCATGTTGACAGTGTCAACATATTGGGCCAGCATGTCAAACTTGCCCATCCGGGATGCCGATTGCAGCGTCAACAATCGGGGGCGTGCAGCGCCACCTCAGGAGTTCTCATGAGCATCAAGACCGCCACCCTCAACGGCGTGGCCACCATCGAGATCGCGCGGCCGGAGAAGAAGAACGCGCTGACCGCGGCGATGTACCAATCGATGGCCGACGCGCTGCGCGCAGCGGCCGACGACAAGACGGTGCGCGCGGTGCTGATCACCGGCCAGCCCGGCGTCTTCACGTCGGGCAACGACCTCGAAGACTTCATGCAGCGGCCGCCTCAGGGCGCCGACTCTCCGGTGGCGCAATTCATGCGCGCGCTGCTGGAGATCGACAAGCCGGTGGTGGCGGCGGTCACCGGCGCGGCGATCGGCATCGGCACCACGATGCTGCTGCATTGCGATTTCGTCTACGTCAGCGACGAGGCTCGGCTGGCGACCCCGTTCGTCAGCCTGGGCCTGGTGCCCGAGTACGCGTCGAGCCTGCTGATGCCGGCGTTGATGGGCCATCGGCGAGCGGCCGAAAAGCTGCTGCTGGGCGATCCGTTCACCGGCGAGACGGCGGTGGAATGCGGGCTCGCCAACGCCGTGCTGCCGGCCGGCGAGGTGGTGAATCACGCGCGGCGCGTGGCCGAACGCTTCAATGCGCTGCCGCCCGGCGCGACGCGCGACACCAAGAAGCTGATGCGCCGCGCCGGCCACGACGCCACGCTGCAGGCGATGCAGGCCGAAGGCGAGATCTTCGGCAGCCGCTTGCGCAGCCCTGAAGCGACCGAGGCCTTCCAGGCTTTCTTCCAGAAGCGCAAGCCCGACTTCTCGAAGTTCTGAGCGGAGTCTTCGATGTCGCTGGCGCTGAAGCTCGCGTTGAGCCCCGTCCTCGTGGCGCAGGCGTTGCGCACGCGCTCGCGGGTGCCGCGCCTGCCGGAGGCCGCGGGCGCGCGCGAGGGCGTTCACGGCCGCGGCGCGACACGTCTGCACCTGCTGATCGCCGGCGACTCGTCGGCAGCCGGCGTGGGCGTGGCCACGCAAGACGATGCGCTCGCCGGTCAACTGCTGCCGCTGCTGGCGCAACGTTGTGCAGCGCGAATCCACTGGACCTTGTGTGCCCGCTCGGGCCTCACCACGGCGCAAACGCTCGAGCTGCTGCGCAACGCAGCGTTGCCGGTGGCCGACCTCGCCGTGGTGGTGACCGGCGTCAACGACGTGGTCGATCAGGTGGCGTCGACGCACGCGATGCGTGCACGCGATCGCATCGCCAACCTGTTGCGCAACGGCGCGGGTGTGCAGCACGTGGTGTTCTGCCCGCTGCCGCCGATCCATCAATTCCCCGCGCTGCCCCAACCGCTGCGCTGGATGGCCGGCGCCGACGCGCGGCGTCACAACCGCGCGCTGCGCGAGTGGGTCGCGGCGCGGCAGGCGCAAACGGGCGATGTCTCGACGTTGAGCCTGGACGCCGTGCACCTGAGCGCCGACGACATGGCCAGCGATGGCTTTCATCCCGGCGCACCCGTGTACCACGCAGTCGCGTCGGCGCTGGCCGAGCACATCGCGCACGCGGTGCGTCCGAAGCTGCGCCTGGATCCGGCGTGACTTCGCTCGTCAGCGCGCCCAAGCGCCGGCGGCCAAACTCATACCCGACGAACGAACGGAGAACCTTGTGTCCGACGAACGCACACTCAAAGACAAGACGCTGTTGATCACCGGCGCGTCGCGCGGCATCGGCCTGGCGATCGCCTTGCGAGCCGCACGCGACGGTGCGCGCATCGTGCTGCTGGCCAAGACCACCGAACCGAACCCCAAGCTGCCGGGCACGCTGTACTCGGCGGCCGAGGAGATCGAGGCCGCCGGCGGCCAGGCGCTGCCGGTGCCCACCGACATCCGCGACGAGAACGCCGTGGCCGCCGCGGTGGCCCAAGCGGCGCAGCGCTTCGGCGGCATCGACATCCTGGTCAACAACGCCAGCGCGATCAGCCTCACGCCGACCGACGCCACGCCGATGAAACGGTTCGACCTGATGTTCGGCGTCAACGTGCGCGGCACCTATTGCTGCACGCAAGCGTGCCTGCCCGAGCTGATCAAGAGCGCGCGCGCCGGGCGCAATCCGCATGTGCTCAACATGAGCCCGCCGCTGTCGATGAAGCCGCATTGGTTCCAGAACCACGTGGCCTACACGATGGCCAAGTACGGCATGAGCGAGTGCACGCTCGGCCACGCGGCGGAGTTCAAGCGCCACGGCATCGCGGTGAACAGCCTGTGGCCGCGCACCGCGATTGCGACCGCGGCGCTGCAGATGATCCCTGGCGCCGACCTCAACATGTGCCGCAAGCCCGAGATCCTGTCGGATGCTGCGCACCTCATCCTGACGCGCGACGCCAAGACGACCACCGGCAACTTCTTCATCGACGACACGCTGCTGGCCGAAGCCGGCATCACCGACCTCGACCGCTATGCGGTGCTGCCCGGCACGAGGAACTTCATCCCGGACTTCTTCGTCGACTGAGAGCTCGCCTCGTCAAAAGTGCCGCACCAGTGGCAACACCGCAGCCGGTGGTGCGCCCGCCACCACGGCAGGCCAGCCGACGGCGTCCGATGGCCCGAACAAAACCCACACGCGGCCGTCGCGAGGCGAGGGCGCCGGTGCGACATCGGGGTTGGCGGTCCAGCCGCCTGCGCTGCCGGGCTTCAGCGCCGCTGCAGGCGCCTCGATGCGCTGTGCACCCGAGCGACGCAGGCGCCGGGCCTCGTTCTGGCAAGCCGCGTACGACACCAGGCCACCGGTCAGCACGCGTGTGGACAGCGTGGGCCTGGCGTAGCCCTCGTCGGGCAGTTCCACCACCCACAGCGAGCGCCGCACGCCAGCCAGATCGGCGGCATCGGTGATCTCTTCGTGGCGCAGGAATTCGGCCCAGGCTCCCAGCGGCGTGTCGGCAAAGTAGTTGGCCGGGCCTTCGCCCTCGCCATGCCAGCGTGCGGCGGGTTGTGCGTCGCTTTGCCACAGAAACGGCTTGCGATGGTCGCAATGGCGAAAGCCGAGCCGGGCCATCGATGAACTGGGTGCGCGTGAACGACCCGCTAGGCCTCACGCCGCCAGCGGCTGCGCGCCGCTGAGCACGGCGGCCAGCGCGCGGATCTGGCGCGCCGCCTTGCCGTCGGGCGTCCACTGGTTGCCGAGCAATGCGCGCGGGCTCTTGCCGCCCAGCTGTGTGCGCGGCCGCTCGAACCAGCGCCGCATGCCGAAGTCGTTGTACGAGCCCGCCAGGTCCGACACCACGATCGCCAGCCAGTGCAGGCGTTCGGCGGTGG
>Ga0326726_10000209_pt1 | contig 56458 bp, 49 predicted proteins | sample MHFenrmetagenome_2_FD_207603 | JGI IMG/M metagenome (GOLD analysis project Ga0326726, IMG submission 207603) | Lab enriched peat soil microbial communities from Michigan Hollow, Ithaca, NY, United States - MHF15MN | ecosystem: Environmental > Terrestrial > Soil > Wetlands > Peat | place: USA... | reverse complement strand
ACGGCGGTGGCGTTCGGCATCCTGACCGCGGCCACGGCGGCGGCCTCCAGTTTCGAGGCGCTGCTCTTCATGCGTTTCGCGAACGGGCTGCCGCTCGGTGGCCTGATTCCGCTCGCGTGGGCGCTCAACATCGAGTTCTCGCCGCGTCGCATGCGTTCCTCGATGGTGACGGTCATCATGCTCGGCTACAGCTTCGGTGGCCTTGCCGTCGGTCCGCTCACCAACCTGCTGGCCCCGCAGCACGGCTGGCAGGGCGTGTATTTCGCTGCCGGCATCGCGACGCTTGGCTGCGCGGCAGCACTGTGGATCGGTTTGCCGGAGTCGATCCGCTTCCTCGTGGTCAAGGGCCGTCAGCCGGAGCGGATCGTGCGCACGCTGCGGCGGATCGACCCAGCCTGTGACGCGGAGCCGACGGACCGCTTCGTGCTCGGCGACGAGACCGCAGCGGCGCGCGACTTTCATCTGCGCGAGCTCTTTCGCGGCAAGTTGCGCTGGGTAACGCCGCTCCTCTGGCTCGGCTACCTGATGAGCTCCGTCGCCATTTTCGTTCTCACCTCGTGGTCTCCCATCATCCTCGAGTCGCTGGACTTTGCGCGTCGCACGGCCGCGCTGGTCGCATCGCTCACGTCGGCACTCGGCGCCATCGCCGCGCTGGTCCTGATGCGCTTCACCGATCGCATGGGACCGGGCTCCATCACCGTCTGTTCGGGGCTCGCGGTGCCGGTGCTGCTGGTGATCGGTCTCGGCTTTGTACCGCACGACCTCTTCCTCTACATCACCGTGGCGGCTGCCGTGTTGATGAGCGGCATGCATTACGGCTGGCATTCGATCGCCGGTATCTATTATCCGAGTGCCATTCGCGCGAGCGGCGGCGGCTGGGCGAGCTCGGTCGCGAAATTCGGGGCCATCCTGGGCCCCATCGTCGCCGGCTACTTTCTCTCGAGCGGCGCGCCCACCGTGAGGATCTACGCGCTGCTTGCAGTCTGCCCGGCCGTGGTCACGGTGTGCGTGCTGGCGATCGCTGCGGTGGTGCGCGCCGAAGAGCGCTCGGCTGGCGGAAGAGAGTGGGTGTCGAACCCACCAGGAACTGGCTGGCAGCCCCTCCCGGATTTGAAGTCCGGACGTTCCTCCGGGAACGATTCTCCTCCCTGAGCCGAATTCGCTTTTCAAGCTAGGACGCGCGTGCGACCAAGTCAAGGCGCCTCGGGTTGATGCTGCGCAGGTCGCCGCGCCGCTGCGTCACGCCCTGTCCGTCGAAATACTCGAGGATCTGGATGGCCACCTTTCTTCCGTTGTCGAGCCGATCCCGGAGCTGCGCCGCGGAGAAGTGACCGTCCTTCTGCGCACGCGCGATCTCGACGACGATGCGCGCGATCTCCTCGACGGACTCGCGTCGGAAGAATCGATCCAGTGCCACTTCCACCACGGTGCGCTGTCGCGCCAGCGCCTTGAGCACGCGCCGCACTTCCGCCTCCGGCTCCTTCAGCACCGCGGCGATCTCGCTCGCACGCAGGGGACGAAAGCGTTCCTTGTCCGACAGGAATGGGGCGATGCGCGACCACAGGCCCGCGTCACGTGGATCGAGGAAGAAGCGATGTCCCGGCGATCTCACGGCGCCGCCTTCCAGAACGAGCGACCCCTCCTCCGCGAGCGTCCGGGCGAAAGCCGCGAAGATCTGGGGCGGCAGGCGCGGCTGCACGATCGCCGCCAGCCGCACCGGGGAGAGCCCGGGCAGCTCCGGATGGGTGCGATGAAAGGCGTCGAGCGCCGTGCGTACTTCAGCCGCGAGGCGCTTCCAGGTCTCGTGTGACAGCGCGATGGTGTTGCCACTCACCGGGAGCCGCACGTGCGGGACCGCGCGCAGGACCGCCTGAATCTGCTCCTCCGCGAGTGCGCGATCGCGCGCGAACGCGGAGACGTCCATGAAGAACGGCCAGCGCTGCAGCGACGTCGCGAGTGCCGCGCCCGGGTCGTCGTGATCGAGCGCCTCGAGCTGCGCGAGGCGTGCCGGCACGCGGCGGCGGCGCTGCGGGGCGCGCAGGTCCACGAAGCAGCCGCCGCCCATCGTGCGTGACCCTGAAGTGTCGCGCAGAATGAAGCGATCTCGCACTGCCGCCGCAATCGGCTGCTCCAGCACGAGCTGGATGCGCCCGCTGCCACCGGGCGCGATCGGCACTTCCTCCAGCAGCGCGACACGCGCCGCGATTTCCGCTGCCGCGTGATACAGGCGCACGGGCGTCCAGTGCGCGAGCGCCCGGACCTCCGTGCCTAGCAGTCGCACCGTCGCATCGATGCGACTCGCGGGAGCATGCAGGACCGGGTCGAGCACTACCGCACCGCGGGCGATTGCGCGCTTGTCGATACCTTCGCCGACGAGGTTGAGCGCGCAGCGCTCCCCGGCCACGCCGCGTTGCGCGGCCGCGTTCTGCGCGTGGATCGAGCGCACCCGTGCGCGCAGGCCGCCGGGGCTGACCATCACGGTGTCGCCGACCGCTGCCGCCCCGGAAAGGACAGCCCCTGTCACGATCGTTCCCACACCCGTCAAGCTGAAGCACCGATCCACGGCCAGCCGAAAGCGACCGAGCGCGCTCCGCGGCGCGGCGTCGCGCGCCGCCGCCAGCAGCCGCTCGCGCAGCTCTCCGATCCCCTCGCCGCTGTGTGCCGACACGGGAATGACTTGCGCCGACGCCAGACCCGTCGTTTGCAGCATCTGGCGCACGTCCTGCGCCACCTGTGCGCGCCGCTCCGGCGGCATCAGATCGATCTTGGTCAAGGCGACGAGACCGCGCGTGAGACCGAGCAGATCGACGATGCCCAGATGCTCGCGGGTCTGCGGCATGATGCCGTCGTCGGCAGCAACAACGAGCAGGACGAAGTCGATGCCGGTCGCGCCCGCCAGCATGTTGCGCAGGAATTTCTCGTGCCCGGGAACGTCGACGAAGCCGAGGATGCTGCCGTCACCGGCCGGCAGATAGGCGAAGCCGAGATCGATGGAGATGCCGCGCGCCTTCTCTTCCTTCAGTCGATCCGTGTCCACGCCGGTGAGTGCGCGCACCAGCGCCGTCTTGCCGTGGTCGATGTGTCCAGCTGTGCCGATGATCATGAGTGGTCATCCGGCCCGGTGCCTTCGCCCGGAGCGCCGCGCAGCGACGCGAGGTTTTCCAGGAAGTCGCGCTCGTCCTCCAGGCAGCGCAGATCGAGCAGCAACGCCTGATCGCTGATCCGCCCGATCACCGGCACCGGCAATCGACGCAGCGCCGCGGCCAGACCGGTGAGCGCGCGTCCCGCGCCCCGAACTGCGGTTGGGCGAATGGCGAGCGCCGCGCTGCGCAGCGTCTCGGTCGGAACCGCGCCGGAGCCGACCTGGCTCTCACAGGGCACGACATCGAGACAATAGCCATCGCCCACAATGTCCGCGACGGCCGGCGCGAGCCGGCGCGCGCGGGCGTCGATCTCTTCGAAGCTACGCGTGAGCGCACGCAGCGTCGGCAACTGCGCGCTCAAGCGATCCGGATCGCGATACAGTCGCAGCGTCGCCTCGATCGCCGCCAGCCGGATCTTGTCGATTCGCAATGCGCGCTTCAGGGGATTGCGGTTGATGCGTGCGATCAGGTCTTCGCGCCCGACGATGAAACCCGCCTGCGGGCCGCCGAGCAGCTTATCGCCGGAGAACGTCACGAGGTCGGCGCCATCCGCGATCACCTCGGCCACGGTCGGCTCGTGCGGCAGACCCCAGCGCGAGAGATCGAGCAGTGTTCCCGAACCCAGATCGACCACCAGCGGTATGTCGCGCTCGCGTGCGAGGGTCGCGAGTTCACGCGCCTGCACTTCGGCTGTGAAGCCCTCGACGCGATAGTTCGACGTGTGCACCTTGAGCAATACGCCGGTTCGCTCATCGATGGCGTCGACATAGTCGTGCCGGTGCGTGCGGTTGGTCGTGCCGACCTCGACGAGCCGCGCGCCGGCGCGGCTCATGATCTCCGGCAGTCGAAAAGCGCCGCCGATCTCGATCAGCTCGCCGCGCGACACGATCGCGCCGCGCCCCTTGGCGAGAGTATTGAGCATGAGCAGCACGGCTGCGGCGTTGTTGTTGACGACGGTCGCCGCCTGTGCCCCGGTCAACTCGCACAACAGCTCACGCACGACGTCGTCGCGTTCGCCGCGCCGCCCACCGGCGAGATCGAATTCCAGGGCCACGGCGTGGCGCATGGCTTTGCTCGCCGCCTCGACAGCCTCTTCGGCCAGGATGGCCCGACCGAGGTTGGTGTGCAGCACCGTGCCCGTCAGATTGAAAACCCTGCGCAGTCGCGGCGCGTGCGCCGCCTCCAGTCGCTCGCCCGCGGCGCCGGCGGCCTCCTCAGCAGTGAGTGCGGCGCCCGGAGCTTGCCGCGCGGCGGCGATCGAGGTACGGATCGCCTCCACAGCCGCCGTGCGGCCGAAGCGCTCGACGAGCGTCGCAGCCCGCGGCGTGCGCAGCACCGCATCGACGGACGGCAGGCCCCGAGCCCCGGCGATCTGTGCAGCGTCGTCGGTCATGCTTCGCACCCCGCGGCCGTCAATCCGGATCGCGCCAGCGTCCGGTTGCGAGATACCTATCGATCGCGATCGCCGCCGTGTTGCCGTCGCCCATGGCGGCGGCCGCACGATGCGGCGAGGCCTCGCGCACGTTGCCGGCCGCACAGAGTCCCGCTGCCCGGGTCCGCATCGCCGCGTCGACGCGGATGCGTCCGCTCACGTCGAGGGGCACGAGCTCGGCGAGCAGCTTCGTGTTCGGAACTAGGCCGGTGCAGGCGAAGACCGCGGCGGCAGCGAGATCGGATTCCTCGCCCGTCGCCACGTCCTTGATGCGCAGGTGGGTGACGCCGCTCTCGCCCAGGATCTCGGACACGACAACACCGAAGCGCAGCTCGATCTTTGCCTCGGCACCAACCTGGTCGCGATAGGCCGGCTGTCCGGTGAGCGCATCGCCCCGCTCCAGTACGACGACCTTCGCCACGTGCTCGGCGAGGGTCAGGGCCTCCTGCATGCCCGAATCCCCGCCGCCCACCACGATGGCGACCTGGTTGCGCAGCAGGGGCGCATCACAGCTCGCGCAGTGGCTCACTCCCTTGCCTTGCAAGCGTGCCTCCCCGGGCACACCCAGCATCGCCCGCTCCGTTCCGGTCGCGACGATGACCGCACGCGCGCGGACATCGCCCTCTGTGCTCGCTAGGCGCCAGCCGTCGCCGTCGGCGACGAGCGCATCGCAGCCAGCCATGGAGAATTCAACGCCGGCCTTGTCCGCCTGCTCCTGGGCCATCGGGCACAGATCGTAGCCCGCCACGCCATCCGGAAAGCCCGGCACGCCCTCGATCTTGTTGATACTGAGCAGCTGGCCGCCGGGTACGCCGCCGGTCAGGATCGTCGTGCGCCGGCCGAGCCGGGCGCTCGTCAGTGCCGCACTCAGTCCAGCGAGGCCACCCCCCACGACCACCACCTCTCGCACATCGCTCATCGTCAGCGCTCCCGCCCCGAGTCAGACACCGTGATCCCGCTCTCGCCCGGCTGCACTCGCCCGATCACACGCGTAGCCGGATAGCCGGCGTCATGGACCGTTCGCAGCACCTCCGCGGCACGCTCGGGCGCCACAGCCACGAGCAGGCCGCCGGAAGTCTGCGGATCGGTGAGCAGGGCCCGCTGCCAGTCGGGGAAGCCCTGCGGGAGCTCGACCTCCTGGCCGTAGCTCGCCCAGTTGCGTTGCGAGGCTCCGGTCACGAAGCCTTGCTGCGCAAGATCCGCCGCCCGCGTGAGCAGCGGGATGTCGTCTACGCTCAGCACGAGGCGCAGCTTCGAGCCACGCGCCATCTCCAGCCCGTGCCCAAGCAGACCGAAACCAGTCACATCCGTCATGGCATGCACCGCGGGCTCGCGCGCGAGATCCGCCCCAACCGTGTTGAGCTGCGTCGTCGTTACAACCATCTCAGCATACCCGACCGGCCCCAGTGCCTCGCGCTTGATCGCGGCTGAGTAGACGCCGACGCCGATCGGCTTGGTAAGGATAAGCACATCGCCCGGCTGTGCGTCGCAGTTGCGGCGAATCTCGCGCCGTGCGCACGTGCCGACTACGGCGAGTCCGTAGATCGGCTCGGGCGCGTCGATCGAATGACCACCGGCGACCGGAATGCCGGCGCGCGCGCACATCTCCGACCCGCCGCGCAGGATGTCGCGCACGACCTCGGGTGGGACCTTGCCGAGCGGCATGCCGAGGATGGCGAGCGCCATGATCGGCCGCCCGCCCATGGCGTAGATGTCTGACATGGCGTTGGCCGCCGCGATGCGCCCGAAATCCGCGGGGTCATCGACGATCGGCATGAAGAAATCCGTCGTCGCGATCACGCACGTGTCGCCGTCGAGCAGCCACACGGCCGCGTCGTCGCTGGTTTCCGTTCCGACCAGCAGGCGCGGAAAGGCCGCCGCGACGGGCTGGTCTGCCAGAAGCTGCTGCAGGACCACCGGGGCGAGCTTGCATCCGCACCCGCCACCGTGCGCGAGACTGGTCAGTCGGACGTGCGGCGCCTGATCCTGCATGGCTTACCCCTCCCGCATGATTCCGAGGCCGCACGCCCTGAAGGCGAGTGACGGCGACGTGCTTCAGAGTACCCGACATTGGTCACGTGTGGTCAGCACTTGACGGTCGCGGGCGGCTGCGCGACCGTGCCGCCATGGAGTCCGCAACCTCGCGCGCTGCACCCACCACAGTGACGCCAAAGCTCGGCCATCACATCGGGGGGCGTGTGGTCCCCGGCGCTGCAGGCCGCAGCGGCCCGGTATTTGATCCCGCAACCGGTACGATGAGCGCGCAGGTTGCTTTCGCCTCGGCATCCGAGGTCCAGGCCGCGGTCGCCGCCGCGCGCGCTGCGCTGCCGGCGTGGATGGAGACACCAGCGCTGCAACGCGCACGCGTCATGTTTCGCTTCAAGGCACTCCTCGAAGCGCATGCCGAGGAGCTGGCACGCCTCATCAGCAGCCAGCACGGCAAAGTGGTGGCAGACGCGCGTGGCGAGCTCGCTCGCGGCATCGAAGTGGTCGAGTTCGCCTGCGGCATACCGCATCTGCTCAAGGGTGAGTTCTCGGACACCGTAGGCGGCGGCATCGATTCGTGGTCGTTGCGCCAACCGGTGGGAGTATGCGCGGGCATCACGCCGTTCAATTTCCCGGCAATGGTGCCGCTGTGGATGTTTCCGATCGCGCTCGCCTGCGGCAACACGTTTGTGCTGAAGCCCTCGGAGAAAGATCCGGGCTGTCCGCTGCGGCTCGCCGAGCTGCTGCTCGAAGCTGGAGCGCCTGCCGCAGTGCTGAACGTGGTGAATGGTGACCGCGTCGCGGTCGATGCGTTGCTCACGCATCCCGAAGTGGCGGCCGTGAGCTTCGTCGGTTCGACCCCGGTCGCCGAGCACGTGTATCGCACGGCCTCGGCGCACGGCAAACGTGTGCAGGCACTCGGCGGCGCGAAGAATCACCTGGTCGTCATGCCGGATGCCGATGCGCGCCTGGCGGCGCAAGCGCTGATGGGGGCGGCATTCGGATCCGCGGGTGAGCGCTGTATGGCTATCTCGGCGGCCATTGCGGTGGGCGCCGCGGGCGACCGGTTGATCGCCGAATTGCAGGCGCAGATCGCGCGCCTCGTGGTTGGACCCGGAGACGACTCAACGGTCGAGATGGGACCGCTCATAACGCGCGAGCATCTCGAGCGCGTACGCACGTACATCGAGCTGGGCGTGCAGGAAGGCGCGCGGCTCGTCGTCGACGGGCGCCGCCTCACCGTGCCCACGCATCCCGGCGGCTTTTTCCTTGGCGCCAGCCTGTTCGACGAAGTCACGCCGCAGATGCGCGTCTACAAAGAAGAAATCTTTGGGCCGGTCCTGGTCGTGGTTCGGGTCCCGGACTTCGAGCGTGCGCTGGAACTCGTGAATGCGCACGAATATGGCAACGGGGCTTCGATCTTCACGCGCGATGGCGCCGCGGCACGGCGCTTCTGCCACTTCGCGCAGGCTGGCATGGTGGGCGTCAATGTTGCCATCCCAGTGCCGATGGCCTTTCACAGCTTCGGTGGCTGGAAGCGTTCGCTCTTTGGCGCGCTGCACGTTCACGGGCAGGACGGCGTGCGGTTCTACACGCGCCTCAAAACCGTGAGCGCGCGCTGGCCAGATGGCGCCGCGGCCGGCACGGATTTCAACCTGCCGACGATGGAATAGATAACGCGCGTCTCGCGCAAGACTCACATCGTGTTCGAGACGGCTATCGGGGGAGCCCGTCAAGCGCGCATGACTCACTGACATCGAACGTCATTCACCACGTGCAATCAGGTGAACGACGAGGGTCGCTGCAACTGCCAGCGCCGCCAGTGCAGCGACCAAGACCGCAGCGGCGGCGCAGTCCTTGACCATGCCGATGCTGGGATGGACTTCGGGATGCAGATGATCCGCAAGACGCTCTATCGCGGTGTTGAATAGTTCCGCGGAAATGACCGCCGCGCTTGCAAGAATGACGAGCGCCCACCACACGGGTTCCGGGCGGAGTACCATCAGTGCGACCATCACAAGTGCGAATGTGATTACGTGCAACCGCAGGTTCTGCTCAGCACGCACGCCCTGTGCAAGGCCTGCGCATGCGAACCTCAGTCGTGCGAGGAGCGATTGATTCTTGGAAGGTCGCATGTCTAAGCACCAACGGTCGATGGAACCCGGGAGAGTATGACGTGCAATCTGGAAACAACGCTACCACCGGCCAGGCTCTGGGCAAAAACTCCCTGCCGTCGCGCATACCTCACAGTCTCCCGTGGGCATTGCTGGCTACCAGCATCTGGCTGTCCCCGCCATGTGCTGCCAGGCAATTGAACGGCCACGAGCTGCTGGAGGACACGAAGCTGTACTTCACTGCGCCCATTCGATGGGACAAGAACGATTGGCTGTACTTTGGCGAAACGATAGTCGCGATCGGCGTGGCGCACGAGTATGACGACAACGTGCGGGCGCACTTCGCGAGCGGCTCGAGTGCAACGCTCAATGGCGAGGACCCCAACAGTCAACGCCATGCAGTTCCCGCGGCAGCGATGGTCGTCGGCACCTGGGCTTTTGCAGCGCTCCTTGACGATGCAGATGGCTATGAAGAGGGCCGGGAAATGCTGGAAGCGGCCGGATTCAGTGCCATTAGCACCACGCTTTTGAAATTCGCCGCGGGGCGCAAGAGGCCCAACGAGACTACCCAGGTCGATGAATGGTTCCAGGGCGGTGACTCATTTCCGTCCATGCACGTCAGTGTGACATTTGCCATCGGCGCGGTGCTTGCCGAATCGGGCGGTGACAAGTACCGCTGGGTACGACGAACGCTCGGGTACGGCCTTGCGAGCGCCACCGCCTACGCTCGAATCCATGACAACGTCCACTGGTTGTCAGACACCATCGCCGGGGCTGCATTGGGAATTGCCACCGCACGTTTCACGATGGACCGAGGTGAGGCACGCGCGCAGCGCTCGGTATTCATGGTCGTGCCAGCGAACGGTGGCGTGATGCTCACGTACACCGGGACGCTGCACTGAATTCGCGCTCGTGGAACTTCGGGGGCGTATGGATTTGCGGCGCGATCCTGGGTTCAACGGGAGGAACTGATGTCGAACGAAGCACTGAGCACCGCGGAGCGGCTGGAAATCGAACGGGCGTGCGAACGGATCGTCTACGCGTATGCGCGCGCCCTCGACCTGAACGATCTGAGCGGCGCGGCGGATTTCTTCGCCGCGAACGGCTCCATGACACGGCCCATGATGCCGGACCAGCTGGTTGAGGGTCGCGAGACCATCCGGGCCTCGCTTCTGACTCGACCCAGGACGCTGCTGACCAAGCACCTGGCAACGAACGTGGTGATTGACGTCGAGAGCCGCGACGCAGCCCGCGGCATCTCTTGTCTCACGATGATCTCGACGACGCCCGCGGCGGGTGCGACGCCGCCCTTTATCTCAAAAGGACCGGTGTACTTCGGTGAATTCAGGGATCGCTTCGTGCGCGAGCACGGCGTCTGGAAATTCCTGGAGCGACGCGGTTCTATTCAGATGAAGCTCGAGGTGTCGGGGTGACAGGATCGGACGTGCTGATTGCGCCGCCCTCCCCGCGGTCAGCCGCGTTGTAATCTATACTCTCGTAATGGTTCGCCAGAGCCGACGAGGTTTTCTGAAATGGCCACGATAGTGGGCGGCATAGCGACGTCCCATACTCCGACGATCGGCTTCGCCCTCGATACGAACAAGCAGAAGGATGCGGTGTGGGCGCCGATCTTCGAGGGCTACAAGCCCGTGCAGCAGTGGCTCGCAGACAAGAAGCCCGATGTGCTGTTCTTCATCTTCAACGACCACGTCACCTCGTTTTTCTTCGATCACTACTCGAACTTTGCGCTCGGCGTGGGCGAGCGCTACTGGGTGGCGGACGAAGGCGGTGGCCCGCGCAAGCTCCCGCCCATCAAGGGACATCCCGGACTCGCGCGCCATGTGGCCACCGGGCTCGTCGCGGACGAGTTCGATATGTCCTACTTTCAGGCCAAGGGCCTGGATCACGGCTGCTTCTCGCCACTGTCGCTTCTCTGGCCCCACGAGCCCGCGTGGCCGGGCGCCATCGTGCCGCTTCAGGTTGGCGTGCTCGAGTTCCCGATTCCCTCCGCGCGCCGCTGCTTCAAGCTCGGGCAGTCGCTGCGCAAGGCGATCGAAAGCTACCCCGAAGACCTGAAGGTCGCCATCGTCGGCACCGGTGGACTCTCGCACCAGGTGCACGGCGAGCGCGCCGGATTCAACAACACGCCGTGGGATATGGAGTTCCTCGAGCTGCTCGAGAAGGATCCCGAGAAGCTCACGCAGATCACGATCGCGGAGTACGCGAAGCGCGGCGGCTTCGAAGGCGCTGAGGTGATCATGTGGCTGATCATGCGCGGCGCGCTCTCGAAGCGGGTGAAGAAGCTCCACCAGGCGTACTACTTGCCGTCGATGACGCCGATCGCGACGGTGATCTACGAAAATGATTCGACCGAACCCGCGGACGAGACGGTGGCGCAATATCGCGAGCGCATCGGCAAGCAGTGGGCGGGCATCGAGAAGCTCGAGGGGACGTATCCCTTCACCCTCGACCGCAGCGTCAAGGCCTATCGGCTGAATGAGTTCCTACACGGGCTCATCGAGCCGGCCAGGCGCAAGCGCTTCCTCGCGGACCCGGAGCCCCTCTTCGTGGAGGCCGGTCTAACGGAGGAAGAGCGCGACATGATTCGCCGACTCGACTGGCGGGCGCTCATCCGATACGGAGTGATCTTCTTCCTGCTGGAGAAGCTCGGCGCAGTGGTCGGCACGACGAACCTGCACATCTACGCGGCCATGCGCGGCCAGTCTCTTGAGGAATTCCAGAAGACGCGCAACGCGCAGGTGCTCTACTCGGTTGCAGGTCAGGACGAGGGCAAGAAGGACTGGGACAAGCGCACGACCGGCCGCTAGCCACACCGTCTCACGACGACAGGATTTGAGGTGACACAGGCTGTCTCCTGCTGCGGGGTAAGTAGTATTTCAGGATTCGATGTCCGCCACAGTTCGATCCTTCGAGCATGACGACACACCCTCTCGATCACCTCCGCCAACTCGGCGCCAACGGACCCAGAGTCTTTCCGCTGGCGCTCGGGTGCATGGGGATGTCCGGAATGTACGGCCCGTCGGACGACGGTGAGAGCATCGCCACTATTCATGCGGCGTTGGACCGCGGCATCAACCTGTTCGATACCGGCGACTTCTATGGGGCCGGGCATAACGAGATGGTCCTCGGGCGGGCACTCAAGGAACGCCGAAGCAAGGCGCTCCTCTCGGTGAAGTTCGGCGCTCTGCGCTCCCCAGACGGGGGTTGGATCGGCGCAGACGCGCGTCCAGCTGCCGTAAAGAACTTCCTCGCCTACAGCCTCACCCGACTTGGCGTTGACTACATCGACATCTATCGACCGGCGCGCCTCGACCCGGCGGTCCCGATCGAAGAGACCATCAGCGCGATCGCAGACCTCGTGAAGGCAGGTTACGTCCGGTACGTCGGCTTGTCGGAGGTCGGGTCCGAGACCATCCGGCGCGCGAACGCAGTGCATCCGATTTGCGATCTGCAGATCGAGTATTCGCTCATCAGCCGCGGGCCCGAGGCGAAAATCCTTCCCACGCTCGTCGAGCTGGGCGTGGGGGTCACTGCCTATGGCGTGCTGTCTCGCGGCTTGCTGAGCGGCTCCAAGCCGAGCGCGAAGGGTGATTTCCGGACGCGCCTGCCGCGCTTTACCGGGGAGAACCGCGAACGGAACCAGCGGATCATCGACGCGCTAAAAGAGCTGGCGGCCGAGAAGGGCGTGCGTCCCTCTCAGCTCGCCATCGCCTGGGTCCTGGCAAAGGGCAATACCATTGTGCCCGTAATCGGCGCGCGGACGCGCGTGCAACTGGAAGAGTCGCTCGGCGCGCTCGACGTCAGGCTCGCGCCCGCGGACATTGCTCAAATCGAGAGTGCAATTCCACCGACCGCTGTCGCAGGCGCCCGCTACGATGAGCATCAAATCCAAATTCTTGACAGCGAGCGATAGAGCCTCTTCAGTCACCGACCTCGAATTCGCGCATGACACGCGGCCGCACTCCGAGGAGTGTGAGCACGGCCACCGTGCACAGGACAGCCGGCACCGTGGCCGCGGCGAAGATCATCCCTACGGGCCAACCGGCACCGAGCGCAAGTCCGCCGAGGAGCGGACTCGTCACTGAGCCGATCCGACCGACGGCGAGGCCCCAGCCCAAGCCCATGCTGCGGATAGCAGGAGGGTAGTAACTGGATGCGAGCGCACCGAGACAGAATGACGCACCCACGATACCGCCGCCTGCAATAAAGCACAGTGGGAACACGGCGCCAGTCTGCGAGCCACCGATTCCAAGCAGCGCCACGGCCACCGCGGCACCCGAATATGTTGCGGCCAGCATCCTCTCGGGAGAACGGCGGTCGCTCTGCCAGGCGACAAAGAGCCCGACCGCGAGTGAGCCAAGGTGAAACAGCGACACGGCAAAGAGCGCCCGCTTGATCGGCATGCCCGTCTGCGTCAGCAAGGTCGCAAGCCAACTGCCCATAAAGAACACGAGAGCCTGCGTCCCGATGAAAAGAATCCAAATAAGAACCGTGGCGGCGCCGCGGGCGCCTGCGAACAGCTCGGCTACCGGCACCCGAGTCCCCGTGCGTAAGGGAGCCGCGAGTGTCGACTCCGCACCCTCCCACGTCGGCGCGAGCTGACGAGCGAGCGCCGCGGCTTCCGAAGTGCGGGCAAACGCCGCGAGAAAATGTGGTGACTCCGGCAGAGCGACGAACGCGAGCGCAGTTACCAATAAAGGCCCCAACCCGCCCACCACAAACACAGCTTGCCAGCCTACGTGGGGGATCAACCATGCAGACATCAGACTCCCGGCGAAGGAGCCGAATGCGGCCGAGCTGAATGCTGCGACGACGAGAAACGCGCGCCTGCGCAGGGGCATGTACTCGGATACGAGCGCAACCGCATTGGGAACCACGCCGCCCATGCCGAGGCCCGTCACAAACCGCCAGGTTGCGATCTGCATCAGTGTACCGGCCGTCGCTGTAGCGAGCGACGCCGCGCCGACGAGCACAAAACAGACCAGGATCGCCGGGCGACGACCGAAACGGTCACCGAGCGTGCCCGCGATGAGCGAACCCAGCGCGACACCAACAAATGACAGCGACAGCGCTGGTCCGAACGTACCCGGCCGAATGCCAAGATCCCGCGCCATCGCCGGTAGCGCAAAACCAATCGACACGAGGTCGTAGCCGTCGACCATCAACACGAGGGCGCACAGAACCAGCACACGCCAGTGCAATGGCCCGAGCTGTGCGTCATCGATAAGCCGCCGGAGCGTCGTGCCAGGCAGGCCCGCGGAGCTCAACGCATTACCTGGCACGCTAGGAGACCGTAAACCCGAACTTGCTCAGCGGCAAACGCCGGAAGCGCTTGCCGGTCGCTCGGTACATCGCGTTCGCGAGCGCGGGCAGGACCGGCGGCACGCCCGGCTCTCCAGTGCCGGAGGGTGCTCCTCCGCGCAATACTGGGACTACTTCGATGTCCGGGACCTGCGCCATGCGCAGGACCGGATAATCATGGAAGTTGCTCTGCTTGATGCGACCGTGCTCGACGTTGATCTCCCCCATCAGAGCCGCAGTCAGTCCCCAGATGATCCCTCCGCGCATCTGCGCGTCTACCGGCCCCGGATTGATCACCGAACCACAGTCGTAAGCGCAGGTCACACGGTGCACGTGGATCCGCGTCCCGGTCACCGAGAGCTCCAGCACCTCGCCCACGATTGTCCCGTACGTATCATGCAGGGCAATGCCCTGGAAGTGGCCTTTCGGAGCGCGGCCCCAGCTTGATGCACGCGACAACTCCTCCAACAACTGGCGCATGGGCGCGTGCTTCTCACCATCCAGCATTCGCAAGCGATATTCGATCGGGTCGATACCGGCCTTTTCGGCGAGCTCGTCGATGAAGCATTCCTTGAAGAACGAGTTATGGGAGTTACCAACCGATCGCCACCACCCGATCTTCATGTGGCTTTCGGTCTGGACCCACTCGAATCGCTTGTTTGGCAGCTCGTAATGAATGTTCGTGAGGCCATCGATTGCGGTGATGTCGAGCGGCTTTGCGAACCTCTCAAACCCAGGGTTGTGTGCGGCAATGGCCGGCGCGGAAACCCGGATGAGCAGCGCCGCAGGCAATCCGTCCGGACCGAGCGTCGCGCGCAGGAGCGCCATCCCGGCCGGGCGGCAGTAGTCCTGCTGCATATCCTCCTCGCGCGTCCAGATCACTTTGACCGTGATTCCCGGCAGCGACTTTGCGACGGTCGCAGCCTGGACGGCATAGTCGGCCTCGTAACGGCGACCGAAGCCACCGCCGAGCATCAGGTTGTGTACGTGCACCTTGTCGCGCGACAGTCCCGTCACTCGCGCCACTTCGTTGGTCGCATATTCGAGCCCCTGCGTACCGAGCCACAGATCGGCGCGATCCGTCGTCACGCATGCGCTGCAGGTCATGGGCTCCATCGTCGCGTGCGCGAGCCACGGTCCAAAGTACGTCGCTTCGTGGACATCGCTGCTCGCCGCGAGGATGCCGAGCGTGTTGCCGTCGTCGAATCCGACAACCCCGTCGGTGCGGCGCAACGCCGAGCTGTGCGCGTCCAGATACCATTGGTCATCCACGTTCACCGCGGCACCGGCGTCGAACTGGATCTGGAGAGCGTCGGCCGCTTTCTTCGCATGCCAGAACGTATCCGCAACGACCGCAAGTCCATGCGGGATGTCGATGATCGTCTTGACCCCCGGCATTCGCCGTACGTCCGCGGCGTTCGAACCAACGACGCGACCGCCGTGAACGGGCGATGTCTTGACGGTCGCGATCAGCATGCCGGCTTCGTGGTAGTCGATGCCGTACAGCGCCTTGCCTGTCACCTTGTCCGGAATGTCCTTGGCCGGCAGACCTCTGCCAATGTGGCGAAGCGCGGCGACCTCCTTGAGCACGGGCTGAGCTGGCGGACGGAGCCGCAATACGTCATCGAGCAGCTCCCCTATGGCAACGACAGCGCCACTCCTGCTGTGCACTTTGCAGTCGACCAGCGTCAGGTCCGTCTCGGCAACTCCGAGTCTGGTCGCTGCGGCAGTCAAGAACATCTGGCGCGCAGCCGCGGCAGCTAGTCGCACCGGCAAGTAGCCGGTTGCGATCGATGAGCTCCCCGCCGTGAACATCTCTCCCACGAACGGATTCAACCGGAACTCCGGTCGCAGCGCTCCCGCCTCGATGTTCGTCAACGCCCAGTCTCCACCGAATTCATCGACGAAGACCATCGCGAGCGAGGAACCGATCCCCTGCCCCATTTCGGCATGCGGATTGACGAACGTGAGGCGGCTGTCCCTGCCGACTCTCAGCCACACCGATACAGGCTCGGCCGCGGCGGTGGCCAGGCGTGATGCCGGACCATTGGCGCGGCTCGCGACTGCCGGCAACGTGAACGTGACAATAAGGGAACCACTCGCAAGCAGCGACAGGCTCAGGAAGTCGCGCCTGTTGATCGGCTCTTGCGCAGTCACGTTATTTCATCATCGATTGGGCGGCGGCATGGATCGCCTGGCGGATCCGATCGTAGGTGCCGCAACGGCAGATGTTATCGAGCGCCTGATGGATCTCTTCGTCCGAAGGATTGGCGTTGTGGCTCAGGAGCGCGATCGCAGCCATGATCTGCCCCGACTGGCAGTACCCGCACTGCGGCACCTGGTGCTGGATCCAAGCGGACTGGACTGGATGAAGCTGGTCGCCGCCCACGCCTTCAATGGTGACGACCGACCCCTTCACCGAGCCGACTGGCAGCAGGCAGGACCGCACCGCACGGCCGTCGACATGTACGGTGCACGCACCACACACTCCAATGCCACACCCGTACTTGGTTCCGGGTAGTTGAAGGTGCTCGCGCAGCGCCCACAGGAGCGGGGTATCGGGTTCGACCTCGATCGTGCGTCGTACCCCATTGACGTTCAATTGGATCATCGCGATCGCGACTACTGAACCGTGTCACACCATTGCCGCTCCCGACGCGGGCGTTGGATCGATCCCCGCGCGACGGTCCCGACGGGGCGGAGTTAGAAGTTAGAAATGGTACCCGAGTGTGATGCCGGCTATTCGTCCCTCGTTCCACTTTTGCTGGGCGATGTTGAAACCGGTCAAGGTGGCGAGTGTGTTGAACGGTACGCGCTTGTCGGTCAGATTGCGGCCCCACAATAGCAGCGAGAGCCGGTTGTTTGCGGACTGAAAGCCGATCTGGCCGTCGGCGACTGTGTAGGAAGGTAGCCGGCCGACTGTCAGGTTCTGTGCGTCTGTCCAGCGCTCGCCAGTGTAGGTCCCGGCGAGCTGGATCGACATGCTGCCGCCGAAGGCGGGCCACTCATAGCGGACCAGCGCATTCGCGTCCCACCTCGGGGCCTCGCCCATCTCTCTGTCCACCAGCGGCAGCCCGGCACCGCGCGAGATGTCCTGGATGTTCGTCTCGAGGTAGGCCGCGCCCACGCTAAAGTCCAGACCGTCGATCGGGGACGCGAACAATTCCACTTCGGCGCCCTCGATCGTCGCGTCAGCGTTGGTCTGGATGATTCCGAGCGTCTTGAACGCCGTCACCTGGTAGTCCTTGTAGTCGTAATAGAAGATCGCGGAGTTCAGTCGCACCCGGTCCTGTGCGAACGAAACCTTCTCTCCGATTTCATACGCCATCAGCGTCTCTTCGCCGAACGGATACTGGTCGAGCTGAATGTCGAATACCGGAACCGATCCGTTGTTGAAGCCTCCCGCCTTGACGCCGCGACGCACAGATGCATAGAAGAGCTGCCCGTTGGCGGGTTGCCAGTTGACCTGAGCGGTGCCACTCCACGAGTCATCACTGATATTGGTGAGATCTCCGACGGTCTGCTGGGTAAAGTCCTTCTCGATTACTACGCCGGTGATCTGGTGGCTCGACTGCAGGAACGCGTCGGGCCGACTGAACGGCAGGATGCTGTTGGACGTCAGAATGGAGTAGACCGGATAGGTTTCCTCGAAGTCTTTATCGTCTCTCGAGAACCTCACACCTCCGATCAGAGTCACCTTGTCGGTCAGCGCGTACTCAATCTGTCCAAATGCCGCGTACGCGTTCAAGGTTTGATCGAAATCTGCGTAGAATCCGAGGCCGGGAGTAATACCGCTCGGATCAGCGTTGCCGTCCGGGGTAAAGTACAGCGGCGCGTCCAGGCCGCCAGAAGATTCCTGGTGCAGGTAGTAAAGACCCGCAGTCCAGTTGATCCGATCGGTATTGCCGTTGAGGCGGAACTCCTGCGAATAGTGCTTGGATTCATAGAAGCCGTCGTAGTTGCAGATGATCGAGGGCGTACCGTCGCAGTCTTCATACACCGAGTACCTCTGATTGAGGAACCCGCTGATCGATGTGAACGTGACATTGTCCGCGACATTCCACTCGATCCGAAGTAGGTGTGACTGGGTCTTGTTGAAGCCCTGATTGAGACCCTCTGCGGCGATTCGATCCGGCTGGTCCGTGCCGTTCGCCGACGGGTTGTAGCCGAAGGCATTGGTATTGTCGGGCTTGTGAATCACGTCGCCCCCCGGCTGCGCGAGCGTGACCAGCGGGTCGGTCTCGCCGTAGGCGCCGTGCGTATCACCGTGCTGGAACTTGTAGGTGATATCGAGCGCATCGGTCGGCTTGTAGCGCAGCGATACGCGGCCGGCCGTGAAGTTCTGGTCGGCGGCATCGCGACCGCCCGCGAGCACGTTCTCTGTCAGGAAGCCGTGGTCATCCAGCATGCCGGCCAGGCGAATCGCGAACTTGTCGCTGACCGGGACGTTCAGCACACCCTGCAGCTGCCGAGTCTCTTCCGTGCCGAAGCCGACCTCGAAGGATCCTGATACTGCGTCGAACTGCGGCTTGTTGGTCACGAACTGCACTGCGCCGCCGTTCGAGTTGCGGCCGAAGAGCGTACCCTGCGGCCCCTTGAGGACTTCCACACGGGCGATGTCCATTAGCGAAAAGTCCGTGGTGCTCGGCGAGATCATGTAGAAGTCGTCAACGTAGATCGCGACGGGCGTTTCGGTCGCATCGTTGAAGTCGGTCGAGCCGACGCCGCGAATGAAAAAATTCGATCGCAAGCCGCGGTTGGGAAACTGGCGACGTGTCTCGACGCCCGGTGACTGACCGGCAAGATCGGATGCGTTGGTATAGTGAAGACTCGCGATCTCGTCACCGCTCATGACCGTCATCGCGATACCGACGTCTTGCGCCTTCTGCTCGCGCTTCTGCGCCGTGACGATCACTTCCTCCAATGCGGCTGCGGCTGCAGTTTGCACGCCGGCGGCTGTCGTCAACAGCAGCGCTGCCAGAGCTGCTCTCTTCGAGGTCATTCTCACGGGCTTGCCCCCTTTTCTGTCTGTTTTGCGCAACGGAGGATTACAGCAAGAAGATACTTATAAGTAGATGAATTGAATCCAACGTATATGTATCTGTCTAATGAGTAATAGTTATCGAATTGATAACCGCGACACCATCTGTCGCGTCTGCCGCCCCAGGTGCCGCTCCAACGTTCATGCCCGCTGAACGAGCTCGACCTTGTAGCCGTCGGGGTCTTCGATGAACGCAATCACCCGACTACCATGCTTCATTGGCCCTGCGGGGCGAACGATCCTTGCGCCGCGATTTCTCAGCTCCTCACACAGGGCATAGACATCCGGAGCGGCGAGCGCGATATGCCCGTAAGCAGTTCCGAGCTCGTAGCTCGCGGTATCCCAGTTATGGGTGAATTCGATGACGGTGCTGTCTTCTTCGCTGCCGTAGCCGACGAACGCCAAGGTGAACCGGCCTTCCGGATAGTCGTCGCGGCGCAGAAGTGTCATTCCGAGCACCCCTGTATAGAAGCTGAGCGTCGCATCGAGATCGCGCACACGCAGCATCGTGTGAAGAATTCGTGTGGCCGAAGGCGGGGTAGCGTGCGTCATATGGGCTCCCTGCACGGCCGCTTACTGATCTGCCTTGAGCAGGTCTGCGGCCTTCTCGCCGATCATCAGGCAGGCCGCGTTGATGTTGCCGGACGTAAGAACGGGCATGACCGAGGCATCTGCAACCCGAAGCCCGGCGATGCCCCGGACCCGCAACCTGGAATCGACAACCGTGTCTGGTCCATCGCCCATCCTGCAGGTGCCGACGGGATGGTAGATCGACCCACCGCGCATGCGAGCAAAGTCCAGCAGCTGCTCGTCCGTCACGCACTTGTTGCCTGGTAGGTACTCGCCCCCTACGTACCGTTTGAGCGGCTCCGTATCGAGAAGCATCCGGGCGAAGCGCAGGCCCTTGACGAGAAGGCGGCGGTCGTATTCGTCTTCGAGATAGTTGGCGACGATGCGCGGATGCTCGAGTGGATCGGCGGATTGAATCGCAAGCCAGCCTCGGCTCCTCGGTCTGAGTGGGCAGACGGTGAGCGTCATGCCGGGAAACTCGTGAAGTCCCTTGGTCGGGTCGTCACTGCTTAGCGGCCCGAAGAGCAACTGGGTATCCGGGCGTTTATCGCTACCTTCCACCGAGACGAACGAGCCGGCCATTGCTGCGCCGAGCGTCAACGGGCCGCGTCGGGCGACGACGTAGTGGAGGGCCATGCCGAGCCGGTCCAGCCACGACCGTGACATCTCGTTCAGTGTTCTTGATTGCACTACATGCGCGATCACCCGTGAGGCAAAGTGATCCTGCAAGTTCCTGCCGACGGCGGGCAGGTCTTGTACGACTTCGACGCCAGCGCGTTCCAGCACGTCGGCGGAGCCGATACCGGAGATCTGCAGCAGCTGCGGCGAGCCGATCGCGCCGGCGCAGAGGACCGCTTCGCGGGCGACTGCAGCGAAATGTCTCAGCCCGCGTCGGCGATACCAAACGCCGCGCAGCTGGCCGTGACGGATATCAAGCCGTTCCACCACGCTCTCGGTGCGAATGTCGAGATTTCGGTAATGCCGTGAGGGGTGCAGATAAGCAACGGCAGCACTGCTTCTTCTGCCGTGGCGCGTGTTCAGCTGGAAGTAGCCGGCGCCCGCCTGACGCGGGCCGTTGAAATCTCGCACACGCGTGACGCCGCACCGTTCTGCCGCCTCGATGAACGCATCGCAGAGGGGGTGGGTGTAACGGGCATCTGACACTCCGACGGGGCCCGACTCGGCTTTGTCGAAATACGGACTGACGCCGGCCCAACCCCAGCCGGCCGCCGAGCTGCCCTCCCAACCGTCATAGTCTTCGCGCTGACCCCGGACGTAAACCAATCCGTTGATGGAGCTGCTGCCTCCGATCACGCGGCCCCGCGGCCAGGCGACTCGCCGTGCCGCAGCCGACTCGTCGAATTCAGCCACATAGCCCCAGTTATAGCGGGGGTTAGACACGGACTTGAAGAAGCCGCTGGGCACGTGGATCCAGATCGAGCGATCCCAGGGACCTGCTTCGAGCACCAGCACACGATGCGTACGACCCTCAGCCAGGCGCGCGGCAATGGCGCAGCCGGCCGAACCAGCGCCGACCACGACATAGTCGAACTGTTCCTCGGTTGACATTAGCGGTCGTGGCCCGCAACGGCCACCGCGTGAATCTCGGCCTCGGGAACCCTTGCCCCGCGCGCGAGCTCGGCGATGGCTGCCCAGGTCGATCGCGCCATCGGCACGCCTGCGGTGCGGCGCTGCATGTAAGCTTCCCGCTCAGTCGCACCCGGCAACTTGACCGGCCCGTCTTCGCGCGCCGGCCGTGTCGCCAGGAAATACCGGACCACCGACTCGATGTGCTCGAGGGCGTCGGGCAGCTGTGCCGTGCGAAAACACATGCCAACCAGGCTATTGATCACGCTGCCTGATTGCGGGCGAGCGTCCGACATGGTGAGGCCGCCAATGCAAGCAGCAAAGAGCTCGCTCATCAGGTTGAGCCCTGAGCCCTTGTATCCCCCCATCGGCCTGAGCGCTCCCTGTGGCGACGCATAAAGCACGCCAGGATCTGTGGTTGGCTCGCCCGCTGCATTCACGGCCATGCCCGGCGGAATCGGCTCGCCTTTTTCGAGAGCCACCCTGCACTTCCCCACTGCAATCGCGCTGGTCGCGAAATCCAGCACGATCGGAGGGGCATTGCGACGCGGGACACTGATGCACACGGGATTGGTGCCCATCCGTGCTTCCGCCCCGCCGAATGGCGCAACGATTGGTCGGCTCACGGTGTTCACGAACATGACTGATGCAAAGTCCGCTGCGGCGAACCGTTCACCGTAGTCGCCGATTCGTCCGAGGTGGTGCGCGTTGCGCAGTCCGAATACTGCGATGGCGGCGTCCTTTGAGTGAGCGAGGACCTGCGCTACCAGCTGCATGCCGAGCGACTGGCCGAAGCCATTGCCCCCGTCGAACAGCAGGAAGCCCTGCCTGGGCGGTAGCCGCTGCAAAGTCTGGTTGGGAAGCACTTCGCCCTTGATCAGGTTTGCGATATACAGCGGCACCAGCCCGCAACCGTGGCTCGGATGCCCATACAGGTCCGCATCGAGTAGATGGCGGGCTACAGTGTTGGCCTCCCCTGGAGCGCAGCCGTGGAACTCGAAGATCGAAGTGACGACCTCTCGCAGGCGGTTCGGGCTGAGAACAAGGGTGCCGGTCATCGCGCCGAGCGAGCTGTTTTCAGAGAGCCCGATGCGAGACGAACTTCGTAACGAGGTAACCGTCGATTCCCTCGGTGCCTCCTTCAGCGCCGAAACCGGAATCCTTGACCCCGCCGAATGGCGCTTCGATCGCACCGGCCTGGAACTGGTTGAATGCGAGCATGCCAGCCTCGACTTCGCGAGAGATGCGATCGATGTGGGTTGAATCCTTGGTGAAGCAGTAGGCGGCCAGTCCGAATGGCAAAGCGTTCGCGCGCCGGACTGCCTCATCAACATCTTGCACGCGAATCATGATGGCGATCGGACCAAATGGCTCTTCGTGCTGTACTTGAGCGTCGTCCGGCACTCTCTCGATGACGGTCGGCTCAAAAAAGAACCCACCTTGTTCCGCCTCGATGCACCTGCCGCCGAGCGACACCGTCGCGCCTCGCGAACGGGCGTCCTCGACCAGCCGCATCATGGTATGCATTTGTCGCATGCTGACGAGCGGACCCATCTGCACTCCATCCGCAAGGCCGTCACCCGTGCGGATGGCGGCGGCATGTGCCAGGAAACCGGATACGAAGCGGTCGTATACCGGATCCTCAATCAAGAAACGCGTGGGCGACGTACAAACCTGTCCGGCATTGCGATACTTCGCCGCAACGGCGAGCGGCGCGATGCGCTCCACCTCGACGTCGCGCAGAATGATCACTGGTGCATGCCCACCCAGCTCCATCGTGCATTTCTTCAGATTCTGCCCCGCCTGGGCTGCGAGCGTCCGCCCGACGTCGGCCGAGCCGGTCAGGGACACTTTGCGAACAACCGGCGATTCGATCAGGCACTGCGAGACCATCGCTGCCTTGCCGTGAACGACATTCAACGCGCCGTCCGGCAAGCCGGCCTCGTGCAGCATGCGTGCGAGCTGGGTCGAAGAGGCTGGCGTATCTGACGCGGGCTTGAGAATGACCGAGCAGCCGGCGGCAAGGGCCGGGGCGACCTTCTGCGTCGGCGAAAACGCCGGGAAATTCCAGGGCGTAAAGGCCGCGACGGGACCGATCGGGAACTTGTGCACGACCTGACTGACGCCGATCGCGCGTGACGGAATGACGCGGCCATAGACTCGGCGGCCCTCGTCCCCGGCCCATTCAAAGGCGTCCGCGCACATCAACCACTCCACACGCGACTCCGCGAGCGGTTTACCTTGCTCGACCGTCATGAGCCGCGCGAGGGTCCCGACGCGCTCACGAATAAGCTGCGCAGCGTGGCGGAGAACTTTGGCCCGATCGTAGGCAGAAGTCTTGGACCAGGTTGTGAAACCGTGGCGCGACGATTCGACGGCCATCGCAAGCTGTTGCTCACTGGCCTGAGGAATTGTTGCGACCGTCCGTCCGTTAGCGGGGTTAATGAGGGGAATCACTCCACCCCCACCGGTAGCCACGAGTTTCCCATGTACGAATTGACCAAGCTGAGCGAATTCAACCATCGACGGACCCCGCAATCGCGGAACGCACTGTCATTGACTGTTCGTCAACATTCTTACTATTAAGATATAATATGCTACCCGCTCGTATGGTGGTAGGTGCGCCAGATGCATCGGACGCCACGCAGGCCCTAGAATTGCGCTTGCGACCTAAACCATGCCAATTCCAGCACACACCGGACGGCTCGACACATGGCACGCAATCAGCTGACGAATGAGACTCGGAATGCGAAATGGGACGGCGTCGGGGTAACGCGCCAGGAAGTTCACGAGGCTAAGCGGCGCGCGCTGGTGGCTACGGCGAGTCAGATCTTCCGCAAGAAGGGCTATGCCAACACATCGATGGACGATGTCGCCAAGTTCCTGAACGTCAGCAAGGCCGTCGTCTACTACTACGTCAAGAACAAGCAGGAATTGCTGTTTCTTTGCTACCAACTCGCGTTCCAGTACGGCGCCGAGGCGCGGGCATACGCTGAAAAGAACGGTAAGAATGGCAAGGAGAAGCTCGAGATGCTGCTTCGCCATTACACGGTCAGCCTCATCGAAAAGCTCGGCGGAGGCGGGCTCATGTCTGAAGACAGCGCGCTCAGTCCGGAACATCTTGCCACGGTGCAGGATAACCGCCGTAACTGGAATCGAGTCTTCCGGGGATTCGTGCAGGAGGGTATCGCGGGAGGCCAGTTTCGCGACTGTGATCCGCGGCTCATCGAATTCTTCGTGATGGGCGCGATCCGCAACATCCACCACTGGTATTCCTCGGAGGGCCAGATGGGTGGCGAGCAGATCGCCGACGAGCTCATCAAGTTCGTCTTCGACGGGATCGCAAAGCCCGATGTCCGCAGGACCCGCGGGCGATGAAGTATCTCCAGGAGCGGCTTGCCGCGCCGGGCATCGTCCAGCTCGTGATGAGCCAACCCGGCAAGAAGAACGCGATGAATGCGGCGATGCGCGAGGCGTTGACCGAGCGAATCGAAGCTCTGGCGACCGATCCCGGCGTCGCAGCTCTGATTCTTTCGGGCGCAGAAGGGGAGTTCAGTGCGGGCGGCGACCTCCAGGGATTGATGCAGGTCGACAGGACCGAATTCCGACAGTATCTGAAGAGGGGCCACAATCTGGTGCTGAAGCTCTGCAGCTTCGAGAAGCCTGCGGTGGCTGCCATTGAAGGCGTAGGTGTTGGCGGAGGCCTGGCGCTGGCCATGTGCTGCGACCATATTGTCATGGGACGATCTGCGCGGATCGGGTTCTCGTTTCTGAAGATCGGCTTCATTCCCGATTGGGGCACCTTGTTTACCGTCAGCCGCCGAGTTGGCGCATCCAGGGCGCGCGGTCTATTCCTGACGGGGGAGCTGCTGGATTCTGCACGGGCGCTCGAAATCGGTCTGGTTGATCAAGTAGTCGAGGACGATCAGGTACAGTCGGCCGCCTTGAAGGTTGCACAGGTGTTGGCACATCAGCCGAAACGCGCATTCGCCTACACAAAGCAGTTCTTGCAGCACATGCCGAACACGCTCGAGCAGACGCTCGAGTTCGAAGCGATCGCGCAGGAAAATTGCTTCAAGTCGGAAGACTTCTTCAAAGGTATCGCACCCTTCCTGACCAAAGAATCAAAGTAGCGCTCTGGCAGCCGGTCGCGCGAACACTACGCCGTCAGCTGGTTGTCGCGGCCCTTCCAGAATTCCTCGCGCACCACGCGCTTCAGCACTTTGCCATTAGGGCTCTTCGGCAGGCTCGACCGGAACTCGACCCGCTTCGGCGCCTTGACGCTGCCGAGCCGCGTTTTGCAGTGCTGAATCACGCGCTCCTCGCTGATCTGCTGGTCCGGGCGCAGCGCGACCACCGCAATTACACTCTCGCCCCACTTGTCGTCAGGCGCGCCGACGACGGCCACGTCCAGGACCGCCGGCAGCTCCGAGATCACCTGCTCGACCTCACTCGGATAGACGTTGAAGCCACCGGTGATGATGAGGTCCCGTTTACGATCCACGAGGTAGACAAATCCCGCGTCGTCGCGATAGGCAATGTCACCGGTCATCAGCCACCCGTGACGCATGACTGCAGCCGTAGCTTCCGGGTTCTTGTAGTAGCCCTTGCAGATCAAATCACTGTGGACCACGAGTTCGCCCGGCTCTCCAGGGGGCAGCTCCTCTCCATTCTTGTCGACGATCCGAATGCGGACCAAGGGTCCAGGCCTGCCCGCGCTGCGCAGGCGCTGCTCCTTGTCGGGGTCGCCGATGACGTCGTGATCTTCGCGGCGCAGGAATGTCAGGGCCATCGTGGCTTCCGCCTGACTGTAGATCTGCGCCATTTTGAGCCCAAAGGTCGCAATTGCGTGCTTCAGCTTCGGCACCGACATTGGCGCCGCGCCGTACAGGAAGTATTCGATACTCGAGTAGTCGAATCGCTGAAGATCCGTATGAGCAAGCATGTTGTAGATAACGGTCGGCGGCGCAAACAGCGTCGTTACACCGTAAGCTTCGATGTTCTTGAGCATGAGACCGGCATCGGCTTTCTGCATCAGTGCGATGGTGCCTCCCGCGGCCAATATCCACAGACAGAGATTCCCAGCCGCGTGAGTCACGGGCGCGGCGCACAGAAATACCGGCGGGTGCGCATGCGGGAATGCCAGTAGGAGGCTCGAGATCATGACTTGAGCGTTCAGATTCGTATGCATGACCCCTTTGGGCGTGCCGGTGGTGCCGCCACTCAGAGCAAGTTTGTAAACATGATCCCGGCCGAGCCCGCGCTCGACCGCATGCTCGTCGCACGCTCGGACCCATTCGTCTAGGGCAGGCCCGAGCTTGCTCGCGCCGTCAATGCAGATGGCACCTCTGGTGCTGGGACAATGCGCCAACAGGTATTCCGCCATCGCCTCGTGATCGCTGTGATAGAGCAACCACTCGCAGTCGTTATTGGTCAGAATCGAAACGTTGTCGGCCATCGAATTGCGGGCATTTACCGGCAGCCAAGAGCAACCCGACCTGATGACACCGAGGACCGCCGGAATCACCGCGGCGACGTTGGGACAGAGGACGCCGACCTTGGCTTCTTCGGCAAGACCCTCCTCAACAAGCCTCCGCGCCAGCTTGAGCGAGCGGCGCCGGACCTCAGCGTAGGACAGACTGTCGCGCTCGTCGCGCACGCATGCGCGATCCGCAAAATACTCCGCGGAGCGGTCAAAGAAGTCGATTGCCCTCACGCTTCTGACTCCGGGAGAGAACGCTTGATTCCGATTCCCGAAGCGTTCCTCACACTATCAAGGTGGCAAAGCGGTGCCTGGCCGCAATCATTCCGTCGATCAGTTCATCGAAAATCGCTTCGACTGGCTTGATCTCCTTCGCGAACGCGACCGCCTGGCCGTAATCGAGCATCCCGATCGAATAGTCGCCGGTTTCGTAGGCCTTGCGCACTTGTGCTCCGGAAATCAGGCCCGTGTAGGCCTCGATGTCCTTGATGCCCGCAGCTTCCATCTGCAGTACCTTTTCCGCGGCTTCATTGTGCAGTACCCGATGATGGCGTTTGAACGACGCCATCACGATGCAGCTGTCCTCCCCCCTACCCTCGATCACCCGCTGCTTGTACCGCGGGTGCGAGCGAAGCTCCTCTGCCACCAGCATGCGCGACGCGAGCAGTACGCCATCGGCACCCATCGCCAATGCACCTACTATCTGCCGTCCCGTGCCGATTCCGCCCGCGAGTACCCAGGGCACGCTGATTTGCTCTGCTGCCAAGCCCGCCTGCACCATGGTCCCCGTCATCATGTAGCCCGGATGGCCGCCGCATTCCGCGCCGACCACCGTGATCGCATCCACTCCCTCGCGCTGCGCAGTCAGCGCGTAGCGCACCGACGGCACTTTGTGAATGACCTTCACGCCGGCGCCCTGCAGCTGGCCGAGAATGTGCGCTGGGCTCGAACCCGAGGTCTCGACGTACTTGATGCCCTCGCGAATCACTATATCGACGTGCGGCTTCAGCATCTCGTTGACGCCGGGGCGCCGCGATACGGAGATATTCACGCCGAAGGGCTTGCCGTCAGTCAGTTCCTGGCACTTCCGGACTTCGCTCAGGAAGTCGCCAGGGTCGGGAAAGTTCCAGGCACCAATGAACCCCATCCCCCCGGCATTGACGACCGCCGCCACATAGCGAGCGTCCGACAGGTGCAGCATGCCACCGCACAGAATGGGGTGGCGAATGCCGAACAGTTTGGTGATTCTTGTGGAGAATATCGGGTCACGCATGATGCTTGTCGCGGCTAGTGCCAGGAGTCACATGGAGAACGCATAGCCGCCGTTCACCGGAAGGGTCTGTCCCGTTACCCAAGAGGCGGCGTCGGACGCGAGATAAAGAATGGCCAGCGCGGCGTCGTCGGCCGTTCCCAGGCGGCGCACCAGATAGTGGCTCAGTATCTTCTTGCGTCGCTCGGGATCCGACAATCGTGCCTCCAGCGCCGGCGTCGACATCGCACCCAGAGAGACGCAGTTCGCGGCAATGCCGTAGCGCGCGCCTGCTTTCGCGATCGCGCGCATGAACGACGCGGCTCCTCCCTTCGCGGCCGAATAGACGGCAAGATGTGGCTCGCCCAGACGGCCGGCGTCCGAAATGACGGTTACGATCCTGCCGTAGTTGCGCTCGACCATACCCGGCATCGCTGCGTGGGTGCACATCATGACGCCGTAGAGATTGGTGTGCAGCCACAGCTGCCACTCTTGCGGCGTCGTTTCCCAGAATTGCTTCATGTGAGCTGCCGTATCCGCGATCGGACCGGCGTTTCCCGCGTTGTTTACTAGCACATCGACGCGACCGAATTTCTCGTGCGCCGCGCGGAACATCGCCTGCACCTGGGCGAAATCGCCGACGTCGGCCTGAACTGCCAGTGTGCGAACACCGAGAGATTCAATGCGAGCGGCCGCCGCCTTTGCGCGTTCCAGATGGTAGTCATTCACCACAACAGCGCCCGAATGGTGTTCAGCCAGCAGCTCTGCCGTCCGCAGGCCGACGCCCTGACCGGCGCCTGTCACCAGCACCACTCGACCTCCCATATCGAAGTTGTCGTTCATTCGTCGCACCCCAGGTTCACGCTGACGCCACGCGGATCACGAGCTTGCCGCGCTGGTGACCCGATCTGCTTCTCTTCAGCGCGTCGATGGCCCGATCGAATTCGACCACTTCTGCGATCATGGGATCGACCGCGCCTGCGGCCACGAGCTTGGCCATCTCCTCGCCGTAGTGCGCTAGCCGCGTCTGTGCCCGTGTATCCCCGCTCAGGTACGCCCAACCCAGAGCAATGTCCGCGATCTGTACACCACGCGGCAGCGGTTGCATCGCGCTCAAATCGGGCAGACCCGCGCAACACGCGAGATGGCCCTGGAAGGCGAGCATGGCGATCGCCCTGCCGCCCACACTGGGACCGACCGTGTCGAGGATCGCGTCAACGCCGCGCCCATTGGTCAGCTCCGCAACGCGCTTTGCGAGATCCTCTTTGACATAGTCGACGTGATGATCGGCGCCGAGGCGCCGAACGTAGCTCGCGTTCTCGGCAGAACACGTGGTAATGACGGCCGCGCTCTTGCGCTTGGTCAACTGGATGGCAATCCCGCCCACACCTCCGGCCCCAGCATGAATCAAGGCGATGTTCTCTGGCCCGAGGCGAAAGCGCTCTTCGATAACTTGAAAGGCGGTAAAGCCTGCGGTCGGAATCGCTGCCGCGACTTCATATGCGACCGAGTCGGGCAGTTTGGCGACGACATGGCTGGGTGTGACAACCTGTTCCGCATAAGCGCCCAGACCCGCAAAGCTTCCGTGGTAGTAGACCCGGTCTCCCGGCACAAAGCCGGTGACCCCCGCCCCGGTAGCCGCAATGACGCCGGCAGCATCGAGGCCGATCGCCTTCGGATACGTCCAGCCTGGAAATCCTCGTTCGATGATCTTCCAGTCTGCCGGATTGACGCCTGCGGCCTTGACGCTAATCAACAGGTCGCCGGCCCCGGGGACGGGCTCGCGCAGATCGCCTATGTACAGACCATCAAGCGATCCGTGCTGCTTCATTAGTATGGCTTTCACCGCGCCAACCCTCTACCGAGGGCCCCTCACAATTTTGAATCGCGGAGCCCACATTTCCGCGCCAATCGGCTCCCACGCGAGCTCGACTTCGACGCCGATCTTGAGGTCCTCCGGCGCTGCATCGACTATGTTGGTCACAATGCGCACGTTGTCGAGCGTGGGGAAGCAGACAAGGGCAACCACGTAAGGCGTCCGATCTCGCAGTTCCGGATGAGGCGCGACGTGCGTGACGGTATAGGAGAACAGCTGACCTCTTGGCGGTGCCTCCGTCCACTCACTTCGGGTCGATTGGCAGATCGGGCACATCGGCGATGGTGGATGCCGATGCGTCTTGCAGCTGCCACAGCGTTGGAAAACGAGTCGCTGGCGCGCAGCGGCCTCCCAGAACGGCGCGTCATCGATATCGGGCACCGGAGCCGGCATGTTTGTGCTGAGGTAGTTCAAGACGATCGCCTTGCGAGCACCGCCGCGCTCGTCGGCGCCACGCCTGGGCCGCCGGCAATGAACCCCAGTTGCGCGTGCTCGACTTGGTTCAAGGCTTCCCCCCTGAGCTGGCGAACGAGTTCGATCAGCAGGTTCATTCCGTGCACGTATGCTTCAGATAGGGAGCCACCGGATGTATTGATCGGCAGGGATCCGCCCCGGCGCAGCGCTCCGCTCGCCACGAATCGGCCCACCTCATCGTGTGCGCAAAAGCCGTAGTCGCCGAGTGCCTGCACGACCATCGGAGTGAATGCGTCGTACAGCTGGGCAACATCGACGTCGTCTGGCGCGATGCCCGCACGAGCGAAGAGTTCGGCCCCGAGTTCATTCGCGTTGCCGTGCGAATAGCGGTCGACCGGCATGTTGTGGCCGCCCAGAAATCCCATGCCCCAAGCCTGTCCACCGCCGACGCCGACCGCCAGGATCTCTACTGGCACGGCGCGCAGGTCCTTCGCCCGATCAGGGCTCGTCACGAGCACGGCCGCCGCTGCATCGCTCTCAAGGCAGCAATCAAACAGCCGTAGGGGATCGGAAATCATGCGGGAATCGAAGTAAGCAGCCCGATCCATCTGTCGCCCGCGCATCAGTGCTCTCGGGTTCGCTTGCGCGTTTTCGCGACACACTATGGCGATTTCGGCCAGCGTGTCTGGTGAGGTGCCATGATCATGAAAGTGACGCCGCATCATCAGCGCAGCCTGTTGGGCCGGAATCAGTAGCCCGAACGGTGCCGTCGCATTGAATGTCGGACCGGGCTTGCCGCCCTGACCCAGCCGTCCGCGCTGGCCCTGGGCGAGCGCGCGGAACACGGCGATGCAGTTTGCATGACCCGCTTCGACCGCTGCGACAGCGTGGGCGACAGCTCCGAGCAACCCGCCTCCACCTCCGCCCCACACCATCGACGCGTGGCGCAATATCGGAACGCCGAGGCCAAACTGCATCTGTGCGGGAAGATTGGCGTCGTTGGAATAGGAAGCGAACCCGTCAATGTCGGTCGTGGCGATACCGGCATCCCTGGCGGCGGCCGCGACCGATTCAAGCGCCATGCCCAATTCGCTTTGGCCCGTCATCGCGCCCCACTTCGTATACGCGCTTTCGCCAACGCCGACGATAAAAGCCCTCGACGCGCGTCCCACCGACCGCCCCCTTCTCACTCTGACTTGCCTCGGCGTGCGACCATGACCGACCCGAGCGACAGGAATCATACCCTCTGGTATGTGAACTGACTAGGCAGCAGCGTGTGAACCTAAGTTACTTCGTGAGCGGCTTAGTCAGTCAGGGACACGAGAGTCGGCGCTCTTCGCCACATAAGTCTCAATGACCGGCAGGTCTCGGTCCTCCTGCTCACGCAGCCTCCAGGTCTGCTCGATTCGGGCCTCTGTGTACTCACCCGTCTTGAACAGCGCCCGCCACACGACCACGAAGCGCACCTGATAGCTGCCGTCGCTCATGAACTTGACTTCGATCGGCCCAAGTACATGGTCATCGCCGACCAGGCGCTGATGAATCCATTTGTGCCATTCGACGAATTGGGACCAGTTCGCGATCTTGTAGTCAGGAAAATCGATGCGCACGTTGTCGTCAACGAGAAGGCGGAACGCCTCCGGGCCCACGCGTCGGGTACTGCTGGTGGCCCGCTCGTACATCGAGAACACGTGATACACGAAGCTTCGGATGTCGTTGGCGGTAAACTTGCGTGCACCCTGCTGGTCCAGCGTCATGGCAAAATCCGCCGGGTAGACGCCGGGACGACCGTTGTGTTGCTCGGGTGGATCCGCGATCGCAGGGCCGGCCACACCGACGGCTACAACCGCCAACAGCACAACGACCCCATATAGACACTCTCGGCTCATGCGAATACCTCCGTCTATCGCCGCGTACCGCCGAGCGCGGTCTTTGCGACCCTACGATCAGAACGGACGCGTTGGTTGTTTTTTTGACCAGTGAGTATGACGGTGGCAATATGCAATGCATCGCGGTCACAGTCAACGAACTCAATCGCCATGGCGAGCAGCATACCCGGCTCGGACGAACTTCTGGTCGAGCGTAGGGACCACGTCGTGTGGCTCACGTTGAATCGACCGGCTGCTCTGAACTCCATTAATCCCACATTGTTGGCGTCACTGCGCGCTGCACTCGATGCGATCGAAGCGGACTCGGCTATTCGCTCAATCGTGCTGACCGGGACCGGCGATTCCTTCTGTAGCGGCTCTGACCTCGGGATTGTGCGCGGTGCGAAGAATGATGATCGCGAACATCATTTGGAGCGATTCATCGAGGGCGTGAACGACGTGCTGAATCGGATTGAGCGATTGCCATTCCCGGTCATCGCCGCCCTCAACGGAACGACGCTCGGGGCCGGTCTGGAGTTGGCGCTGTGCGCTGACCTGATCGTCGCGCGGACCGATGCGCGGGTAGGCGATGGCCACGCCCGCTACGGACTCCTGCCCGGCGGCGGAGCATCGGCACGGTTGCCACGTCGCATCGGCGCCGCCGCAGCGAAGTGGCTGTCGTTCACCGGCGACCTGATCGAGGCTGAGCGGCTACTCGCATGCGGACTGGTACAGTGTGTTTTTTCGCCTGAGGAATTCCACGACGCGGTCAGCCGACTGGCTGCCAGGATAGCGAGTCGCTCGCCACTCGGGCTGAAGCGCATGAAGACTCTAATAGACCGCGCATTACTGGTCTCGTTGGAACAGGCGCTAACCAATGAGAAGGAGATGCTAAAGCTGCACCGATCGTCCTGGGATCGGGCGGAGGGCTTGGCCGCCTTTGCCAGCAAACGCACGCCCAAGTTCCGGGGCATCTAACCATTGTCAACAGAACCGCGACCTGCGGCTGAATTCGCGCGAGGCTGAGTTCTCATGTCGACACTCTTCATGACTGGTGCACAAGCGCTGGTTGAAACGCTCCGAACGGCGGGTGTCGATCGTGTCTTCTGCGTTCCCGGCGAAAGCTTCATCGCTGCCCTGGATGCCTTCTACGACGAGCCGGCCATCGACCTCGTGTGCTGTCGGCACGAAGGGGGCGCTGGTCTCATGGCCGTCGCGGACGCACGCCTCACCGGAAAAGTCGGTGCATGTCTCGTATCCAGAGGTCCGGGCGCCGCCAACGCGACGCTCGCCGTGCATGTGGCGCAGCAGGACGCCGTGCCAGTCATCTTCATCATTGGTCAGGTCGAGCGGTTGAATCTCGGTCGTGGCGCCTTTCAGGAAGTCGACTACGTCAAAACGTATTCGGACCTCGCCAAATGGACCGTTGAAATCCGTGACCCTTCACGTGTGTCCGAATTCGTTGCCCGTGCGGTCCACGAGGCCACTGCCAGCACGCCTGGGCCGGTTGTCATTTCGGTGCCCGAGGACGTGTTTGCGGAACGCACGCAGGCACCCATCGCGGCGGCGCGGCCCGCCCGCGCGATGGCTCCCGCTCAAGTCGACGTCCAGGCGCTCGCCGAGATGGTAGCGCGCTCCGAGCGTCCGATCGTGCTCGCGGGGGGCGACTGTGAGCCGCGTGCGGCGCGGTCTGAGTTGCTGGCATTCAGCGAGTCTTGGTCGGTGCCGGTCGCAGCAACCAACAAGCATCAATGCGTATTCCCCAACGATCATGACCACTGGATCGGCCACATCGGATTCATCGTCCCTCCGGCGCTCGCCAAGGTACTCACGGAGGCCGATCTGATCATCGGCCTTGGCACTCGACTCGGGGACATCAGCACACAGCGTTATCGATTCCCGTTGGCCCCGACACCCGCCCAACCGCTGATCCACATTTATCCAGATGCCGGTGTGATAGGCCGCAATCACAGGACTGAACTGCCCATTGTCGCGAACGCGCAGCCCGTGCTCGCCGCCATGCGCGCGCAATCGCCGCGCGGCCAATCGCGGCGGCTAGCATGGATCGAAAGACTTCGTGGGGTACGCGACCAATTGTCGAGCTACACACCGGCCGACATGGACGACGGGGTCGATTTTGGGCGAGTCGCACTGGAGCTTGGCCGCCGGCTTGCCGACGACGCGATCGTTACGCTCGACGCGGGCAATTTCGTCTCTTGGATTCACGCTCACGTTCGGTTCCGCGCGACACAGGATATGGTCGGCGCAGTGGGTGGCGCGATGGGCCTGGCAGTGCCAGCCGCAGTCGCCGCTTCATTGCGTCACCCCGATCGGCAGATCGTAGCGCTCGTTGGGGACGGCGGGTTCATGATGACCGGCAACGAGCTTGCTACGGCGATGGCCACTGGCGCGACGCCCAAGATCTTGATCGCCAACAACGGCAGCTATGGCGTGATTCGCGCCCACCAGGAGGCCGCGTATCCGGGGCGCGTAATCGCGACTAATCTATCGAATCCGGATTTTGCAGCGCTCGCGCGGTCTTTCGGGGCCACGGGGCTGACGATTTCAACGCCGGGTGAGGTCAGCGCTGTAATCCGTGAGGCGCTCGAGCAGGACGGGCCAGTCGTTGTCGACATCAAGACGAGTCTCGAACGCATCAACGCATTCCGACGGCTCGCCGAACTGAGGTCCAAGGGCACCACCCGTCAGAGTATGGTCGTGAGCTGACATCCGAGAACTAGCTGGCAACCCCTCAGGCAATGGGAGACAGACAATGACCTCGAGAATGCTGGACATGCGGCAGCTGAGACACATCCTCGAGCTCGATCGGTACAAGAACTTCCGTCGGGCCGCGGAATCGCTCTGCATTTCCCAGCCCGCCTTGACCAAGAGCATTCAGCACCTCGAATCGATGCTTGGAGTCACGCTGTTCGATCGGCACGCCGGGGTCATTGCACCGACGCCATCTTGCGAAGTGATCCTGGAACACGCGCACCGAGTATTCGTCGAGCTCGATGAGATGAATCACCGACTGGACTCGCTTGAACAACAGCGCGGGGGCGAACTGAAGATCGGGACGGGGCCAATCATGGCCGAATCGGTGCTCCCTGAGCCACTTTCGATGCTTGTTGAGGAACTGCCGGACGTGCGCATCGAGGTCATAGTCGACGACTGGTCCAACCTGCCAAGGCTGGTGCGACAGGGTGACCTGCACCTTTTCGTTGTAGACATCGCGCGGCTGCAGGACGAGGCGGACCTTGAGGTCATCTCGCTCGGAAAAGTCGAAAACATCCTCGTCTGTCGACCAGAGCACCCGCTCGCCGCTGACAAGCGCGTGACGCCGAGTGACTTTCTCGAATTTCCATTGGCGCTGCCGAGGATGAGCGAGCGGCTGCGTGTCTGGCTCACTGAGCACGCACCCAGCGATATGTCGCCACAGGCGTACTACGCTGCGATCCATCGCATTCAGTGCCGGAACATCCCGCTGCTGCGCAACCTGGTCAGTCGGGCCAACTACATTACCGGCGGACCTCGCAAGCTTTTTGAATTAGAGCTCGCGGCAGGCGCCTTGGTCGAGCTGCGGATGGATCAGTGTGACGTGCTCTATTGTGAGCCGAGCATTAGCTACCTCAAGGGCCGGACCCTGCCGCCGGTGGCCCATCGGTTTATTGACATCTTGAGGAGCCGCGAACGCGGCCCTCGGAAAGTCGAGAGCGACACTCGAAGTCGGCGGTCGGCGTCTCCGCTCGAGTCGTTCCACCAACAAGCGACGTGACTCGGCCAACACGTACTCAACGGGTCAGCGGGATGCCTGGATTCGAACAGCGGATTGCCCTGATCACCGGGGGTTCATCGGGGATCGGACTGGCGACGGCCAGACTCCTGAACCAGCACGGCGCGACCGTTATCATCACCGGCCGCCACGAAGCGAAACTGCATGCAGCCCACCGCGACTTTGCGAGGCAGGACGCCGTAGTCCCAGTGGTCGCCGATGGCGCCCGGCTCGCAGACGTCGACGCACTGGCCGATCAGATCCGATCGCGGTTCGAAAGAATCGACATGCTGTTTGCAAACGCCGGGCTCGGGCTTTTCAAGCCATTCAGTCAGTGGACCGAAGACGACTTCGATTTCCTGACAAGTGTCAACTACAAGGGAACGTTCTTCACGATCCAGAAGGTTCTAGCGGTGATGCGCGACGGCGGCGCTATAGTCGTCAATGCCTCATGGACCTACCAGCGTGGTCTGGCCGGGGCTACGTTGTATTCGCCCACCAAGGCGGCCCTCGCCTGTCTGGTCAAGGGTCTGGCCGTGGAACTGGCACCGCGCAACATTCGCGTCAATTCGGTCAGCCCCGGCTACGTCAACACCGGACAGTTCAATGAGCGCGACCTGCCACCATCAGTCGCAGAGGCGATGAAAGCACAGGTTCCAAATCATCGATTCGGGCGGCCGGAAGAAATTGCGGAGGTCGTCGCGTTCCTCCTCTCTGGCGCAGCCTCATATGTCAACGGTCAGGACTGGATCATCGATGGTGGGCTCACGGCCGCACATCGGCCGCAGTAGTCCGACCTGACACAGGTCCAAGTATCCAGCCGTGGGAAGACACTGCTAAAGCCGCCCGTGATGGATGACGCGCTTGATCTCGGCACATTGCGGGCAGTGTTCACGGGCCGACTCCTTGCCGACCCGTCAGATATGGCGCCGTTTCTGAGCGACTGGCGTCACAAATGGACAGGCCGCGCGCGCTGCGTTGTGCAACCCGACACGACCGACGACGTCGCTGCAGTCGTGCGCTGGTGCGCGGCGCGTGGGATTCCCGTCGTGCCCCAGGGCGGCAACACCGGTCTATCGGGTGGATCGGTGCCGGACGAGTCCGGCCAGTCCCTCCTGCTGTCGCTCGCCCGTCTAGACCGGATTCGCGGTATCGATGGCTACAACAGCACCCTGATAGCAGAGGCCGGCTGCATTCTGCACGACGTGCAAGAGGCAGCGGCAAGCGCGGGAAAGTTCTTCCCACTCAGCCTGGCCGCGGAGGGGTCGTGCACGATTGGCGGAAACCTGGCAACCAATGCCGGCGGCACAGGCGTACTTCGTTACGGTAATGCGCGTGATCTCTGTCTTGGGCTTGAGGTTGTCACACCGAATGGCATCGTCTGGAATGGACTGCACGGTCTGCGCAAGAACAACGCGGGCTACGATCTGCGCGACATGTTCATTGGCTCCGAGGGCACGCTCGGCGTCATTACAGCCGCCGTACTGCGACTGCATGCCAGGCCCAGGGGACGAGCAGTAGCGTTTCTGGCCGTCAAGGCCGTACAGGCCGCTATTGAATTACTAGACCTCGCTCGCGATGCGCTGGACAGTCGGCTGACGGCTTTCGAGCTCGAGTCCCACTTCTGTCTGGATCTCGTCCTGCGACATCATCCCACACTACGCTCACCCCTCGAGCAACCCTCCCCGTGGTATGTCCTCATTGAAGTCTCAGATCCGACCAGCGATCAGAATGCAGAGTCTGGTCTCAACGAGCTTCTCGTACGCGCGTTCGAACATGGAATCACAAGCGATGGTGTCGTCGCCGGATCACTCGCACAGGCGCGCCAGTTGTGGTCGTTGCGCGAGAACATCTCTGAAGCACAGAATCGCGAGGGGCCGGCGATCAAGCATGACATCTCGTTGCCGCTATCGCGCCTGGCAGCATTCGTCGACTCAACCAGTAAGGCAATCGAGGCTCGATGGCAGAGCATTCGACTAGTCGTGTTCGGGCACGCGGGTGACGGCAATCTGCATTTCAACTTGTCTCCCGCAAACAGCGCCGATCGCGGTTCTTTCTTGGCGGCAGAAACTGAGCTGAACCGAGTCGTCCATGACGCCGTACACTCTGCAGGCGGTTCCATCTCCGCAGAACACGGGCTTGGCATCCTCCGCCGCGATGAGGCCGCACGCTACAAGTCAACTGTGGAGCTTGAACTGATGCGCGCCGTCAAGCGTGCGATCGACCCAAACGGCTTGATGAATCCGGGCAAGGTACTGGCGACCTAGTTGGCTTCGACAGTCGACTACGGGTACTGGTTGCTACCCTTGAACGATTCGCAGCACTGCCGCAGCTGCTCGTCGCTGCTTGCCGCGCGCGCGCAAGTCACCCCACGTCGGTCAGCCTGAATATCACTCCACTGGGCATCACCGTGCCCAAAGGCATCCTCGATCTCTTTACCATAGCTGGCCATCCAGGCTTCAGCGCGGCTGCAGTAACGGGCAATCATGCCCGCCGCAACGCAATGCTTCGTTTCATCGTCCATGCCTGCCGGAAGCATCTCGTCACGAACGCGCTGCATGCACCCAAGGCTCGAATCGGCGGCCCGCAATTCGCGACCCGCAAGCGGCACACAGGCGCAGAGCACGAGGCATGCCACGGCCATCGGTACAAGGCGCCGGCTATTGGCAGTCACAGCTGTGATCGGGACAATCGTTTCGACACGGAGTTGAGAAGCTGCAAGTGACTAATCCAAGTTTTCCCGACAAGATTCCTCTGTGATCGTTCACCTCATCGACGGCACATACGAGCTGTTCCGGCACTTCTATGGCCTGCGCCGCTTTAACAAGGGTGAAGATGCGCCCTTCGGCGCCGCAATTGGAGTACTCAACACGATACTGCAAATGTTCGAAGAGGGAGCCACGCATCTCGGTGTGGCCACCGATCACGTCATCGAGTCCTTTCGCAATCGGCTGTGGTCTGGTTACAAGACGGGCGATGGCATCGAACCCGCACTGTTCACGCAATTTCACCCCCTCGAAGAGGCTCTTGCCGCAATGGGCGTGACCGTTTGGCCCGTGATCGAGCTGGAAGCCGATGATGCACTCGCCTCCGCGGCGCGGATCGCCTCGGAAGATGCGCGCGTGCAGAAGGTTTGCATCTGGACACCGGACAAGGATCTGGCGCAATGCGTCCGGGGAGATCGAGTGGTGCAGATCGACCGCAGGTCGCAGCAGATTCGCGATGCCGACGGCGTGCGGGCAAAGTTCGGGGTCGAGCCGCTCCTCATCCCCGACTTTCTCGCCCTCGTGGGTGACAGCGCAGACGGATATCCCGGCCTGGAGGGAATCGGTCGGGTGACCGCCGCGCGTCTCATTGGTCGCTACGGCAGGATCGAGGACTTCCCGCCGAGCGTGCTCGGTGAGCGGCGGGAGCTGGCGCTCCTGTTCAAGGACCTGGCGACACTCAGGAGCGATGCCGACCTCTTTGGCGACGTCGAGGAGTTGAGGTGGCGCGGACCGACCGACACATTCGCCGCCCGAGCGGCGCAACTCGGCGGTGCTCGACTGCTCGATCGCTGCCTGAAGGCAGCGGAACAGCAAGCCAGCAACGTAGCGAAGAACATAGATTGATCAGCGGCGCTTCGACTCCCGCGGAATCGGGCTACGCACGTCGCGGGTGCAGCGTGGCGGCGAGTTCCAATGCGCAGCGCGCGACGCGCTCACGGTCCTCGAGCGTTGACATGAGGGTGTCGCAGATCCGAGCGGGCACGCTGAGGCGCGCGGCGATTCGCGCATCGCGGGCGTCGAGCACAAAGCCATCGATCACACCGTCATAGTGTTCGACCACGGTGAGGGGCGAGGGACTGAGCCCGAGCTCTGTCATGATCTTCGCGGTCGGACCCTTGACGGCAACGCCGCTGACAATCGGTGTAACTGCAATGATCGGCACGCCGGCGGCTCGCAGCGCTGTGCGCATGCCCGGAAGCGCAAGGATGGGATCGATGCTCAGGTACGGATTGGATGGCGCGATTACGATCGCGCACAGTTCAGCGTCGCGAAGCACCTCGCTGATGCCCAGTGGAATGCGAGCGTCATCAACGCCTGCAAAGTGCAAACGGCCGACCGCAGGAAGACAGCGCGCACGCACAAAGTACTCCTGAAAGCTGAGCTCGCCCGCGGGCGTCGTCACGATCGTGCGCACGGTATCGTCGCTCATCGGCAGGATGCGCGTGCTGACACCGAGACGTCGAGCAACATCGGCCGTGAACGTACTCAAGCTTTCGCCCGCTGCGAGCCGGCGGGTGCGTTCGACGTGCAGTGCAAGATCACCGTCGCCCAATCTGAACCAGGTCTCTCCCCCGAGCGTCTCGAGTACATGCATGAAGGTCCAGGTCTCGTCGCACCGGCCCCAACCCGAATCCGGGTTTGCGAGACCTGCCAACGTGTAGAGCGTCGTGTCCACGTCCGGCGAAATCCGCAGGCCGAGGTGCTCGAAGTCATCTGCAGTATTGACGATCACCGACAAAGAGCGGGACGAGAGCACGCGCTGCAATCCCAGACAGAGTTTGGCACCCCCAATCCCGCCCGTGAGCACCACGACAGAACCTTCACTCATGTCTGCGGGTTCATCGAAACATATCTTCTGATAGCGGGCGAATGAGCGCGCTCGCAGGCACGCTCGGCGCGTGCCAGGACAAGCCTTGTACCAGCGCCGCGGGGCAGCTCTCCGCCGCTTCACCGATGATGAGCCCCGCGGCCGATGCGACCAGATCGGCGAACGCAATCTCGGTTACCTCGAGTGTTCGGCCATTGCGATCGAGCTCGCCCCGGCGGTCGATCAGGGCCGGGAGCCCCGCGGCCCCGAGCGCGATATTCGTAACGCCGTTGCGCCACGCGCGACCGAAGCTGTCCGCCACCACGACCCCGATGGCAACGCCGAGACGAGCCTCGAGAGAGGTGCGGAGCATTGCGGCGGACGCATCCGGATCCCGCGGCAGGAGCAAAGCGCGATCGCGGCCGCCCACATTCGAGCGATCAACGCCGGCATTGGCCATGACGAAGCCGAGTCGATGGCGCACGATCAGGACGTTGGCCTTGGCGCGCAATACCTCGGTCGATTCCGAGAGAACAAGCTCGACCAGGCGTGGATCCTTGCGCGTCGTGGCGGCGAGCTCCAGCGCGCGCTCCGATACTTCGACCGTGCCGAGATCGACAAACCGGTCTTCGGCCTTGGAGACGATCTTCTGCGCCACGACGAGAATATCGTGCGCGCGAACACGCACAGTCAGCCGACCGAGAGCCGCGGCTAGCAGAGACCCCAAATCATCCCCGGGACGGATCTCGTCGAGATCCGAAATGCCCGTAACCGTGATGCTCAACCGTTCGCTGTCAGTACGCATACCACGGCCCGCGCACCATCGGCTTCCAACCCGGATCAGACCGCGGCAGCTTCGACGAATATCCGCGTAGGTCGAGAGGCATCCTTATAGAGTGTCGTCCGCTGGCGCGGCAAGCGATTGATCGAACGGATTGCGGTCTGCATGTCCTTTGCGTTCAACTCCTGGCCGTTGACGCCACCCGCGGCGCGCGTGATCGACTCGTCCATCAACACGCCACCCAGATCGTTAGCCCCGGCGGCGAGGGCCGCGAGCGCGCCCTGCCGGCCCATTTTGACCCACGAAGTCTGAATGTTCGGGACTAGCGGATGCAGCACGATTCGGGAGATCGCGTGCATCAGAATCGCCTCGCGGAAGCTCGGCCCGGAGCGCGCACGGCCGGCTCGCCACAAGGGCGCCTCCATGTGCACGAACGGTAATGGCACGAATTCGGTGAAGCCGCCGGTTTCCTCCTGCAGGCTGCGGATTGCCAGTAGGTGTCTGGCCCAGTGTACGGGCCGCTCGACATGCCCGAACATGATCGTCGCGGTGCTGCGGATACCGGTGTCATGTGCCGTGCGCATGACCTGAAGCCATTCGGCTGAGGTCAGCTTGTCCGGGCAGATCACCGCACGCACCTCGTCGCAGAGAATCTCGGCAGCGGTGCCCGGCAGTGTGCTCAGGCCCGCCTCCTTCAGGAGTAACAAATATTCGGCCAATGACAAGCCCAGAGTGGCAGCGCCATGCGAGATCTCCAGTGGCGAGAAAGCGTGCACATGGATACCAGGGGCAGTGCGCTTGGCCGCCCGGACGATCTGCAGGTATCTATGGCCCGAATAGCGCGGGTGGATACCGCCCTGCAAGCAAACCTCGGTCGCGCCGCGCTCGGCGGCTTCGGCAACTCGCCGTTCGATCTCATCAAGATCGAAATTGTAGCCCGGTCCGCGCAGCGCCCTGGCACTACGACCCTTGGCGAACGCGCAGAAGCCACAGGAGTAGCTGCAGATATTGGTGTAGTTGATGTTCCGATTCACCACATAACTGACAACATCGCCAACTGCCTCCTCGCGTAAGGCGTCGGCGTGCTGCACGACCGCGGTGAAGTCGGCGCCATCCGCCGTGAAGAGTTGCGCGATCTGCTGTTCGTCCGGCGGCTTGCCTGCTCGAACACGCTCGAGCACGGCCCGCAACGAGCGGGGCGCCGGGGCGCGTTCCGACTTTCTGTCCAGCAACCGGCCGTAACGTGTGGGTGGCGGCGATCCGGAACCTGCTGTCCAGGCGTCCTCGCGAACGTAGCCCTGCGCATCGATCCGGCGCAGCACCGCAGTTCGAAGTGCCGGGTCAAGCCATCTCTCGCCGTCGATTGCGAATGAAGGCACGATCGGTAGCCGTTGCACGAGCCAGCGCCCCGCGGCCCGCGTTTCGCGCTCGAGCGCGGTGATGTCGGGCCAGGGCGCTTCCGGATTGACATGATCCGGCGTGACCGGCGATACGCCGCCCCAGTCATTGAGACCCGCGCTGACCAGTGCTGGCAATTGCGCGGGGCTCAGGTTGGGCGGAGCCTGTATCGACATCGAGGGACCGAACACGAGGCGCGCAACCGCTATCGTCCAGAGCAACTCCTCCAGCGGCGGTTCGGGATGGCTTGCCATTCGCGTACCGGGCTTGGCGCGGAAGTTCTGGATGATCAGTTCCTGAATGTGGCCGAACTCCTCGTGCAGCTCGCGAATGGCGAGCAGCGTCTCGATGCGCTCAGCCCGTGTTTCGCCGATTCCGACCAATAGACCCGTCGTGAATGGCACGGCCGCTGCTCCGGCGGCGCGCAGCGTCGCGATGCGCATCGTCGGATGCTTGTCGGGCGAGCGGTGATGCGGCATTCCTGGTTCCATGAGCCGCGCCGAGCTCGTCTCCAGCATGATACCCATCGAGGCCGACACGGGCCGCAAGGCTGCGAAGTCGGCGTGCTGCATGACACCTGGATTCAAGTGTGGCAGTAGTCCCGTTTGCTCGAACACAAGCCGCGCGCAATGCGCGAGATATTCGAGGGTCGTCGCGAAACCTAGACTCCTGAGCTCATCGCGCGCGAACGCGTAACGCAGCTCCGGCTTATCCCCCAAGGTAAAGAGCGCTTCGGTGCAACCGGCGTTCATACCCTCCCGCGCCAGGTTGAGCACTTCTTCCGGTGTCAGAAAAGCTCGTGCATGTCTCGGTGCTGGGCCGGCGAAGGTGCAGTAATGGCAGACATCGCGGCAGAGCTGTGTGAGTGGGATAAAGACCTTGCGCGAATAGCCGACCCGCTGGCCAAAGCCCTGCAAGGCCAGCGCCGCGGCCCGCTCCATCATGACTGCGAGATTGCCCTCCTCCGCCAACCGCAGCGCGGCTTCGCGCGGCAACGGCTCATCCACGAGATCCTCTGGAAGGTCGATGTCGTGAGCCAGGCCAGGCAACTCAATGATCGCCGTTCGCGCGCCCAGCTCCTCGGCTGAGCGCAGATGCGCCGTCAGACTCGGCCCACCGAATTGCAGTCGGATGCGCGCCGGAAGACGCAGCCCCAGCGCATTGGTGCCCTCGCGGCGCCGGTCTGGGGCGACGATGACATCGCGGTCCGCCAAGGCCGCGATCAAGTGCTCGATCTCCTGCGGCGAGGTGTTCGGTGTGTCAGCAGCGAGTACGATCGCTGCGTCGGCGGTGTCGGCGACGTGCGCAAGTCCGGTCGCGACAGCCGCGGACTGACCCATGCCAGCGTCACGAACCACCTCAACGCCAGCGGGCATCGGCCCTTCTTCATCCGTCGTCACCAGCATGATGTGATCGATACCGCGCGCGGCTCGCACGGACCGGAGAACCTGGGTGAGCATCGAGCGGGCGAGCGCAGCACGGCCGTCCGGCGAAAGTACGGGCGAGAGCCGGCTCTTAGCACCCCGCGAGCGCGCCGCGACGATCACGCAAACCCTCACGAAGGTCTCCGGGCTGGAACGGGTACGGCTGGCGATTCGAGGCTCATCGAGTCAACCTGGGCTCAGAGCGCCGGTGATGCGGATGGCGGCGCCATCGACAGCATACCGCTTGTTCATGAATATCAGGACCGACGTCAGCGCCTCGGCTGCTGCCGAGTTGGCGAGCGGGCCGGCATGTAGGGCGCGCAGTCCGCAGGACTCGGCGATGCGAATGACGGCATCGCGCGCCTTGGGGTCGTCGCCAAACACTAGCACGTCACAATCAATCTTCTCATCGGTCACGAGCTTGTGCGCAGCCACGTTATGGAATGCGGACACGACCCGTGTGCCGGCGCCAAGCAGGCCCGACGCAATCTGTGCTGCGCTTCCCTCCGCGGGAAGCTGTACGCGCATCACCTTGGGTGGCACAAGCGGCACGGTCGTATCGACCACGATCTTGCCGGAAACGTGTGCCGCGATCTCGCGCAGTGTCGCTTTCTGCGCTGCAAACGGCACCGTGACGATCACGATGTCCGCGGCGGCAGCGGCTTCTGCGTTTGATCCGCCTGCTACTCGGCGCCGCGTCTCGTTCTCGAGCGACGCGGCAACGGCTTGTGCGCGCGCCGCATCGCGTGAGCCGATGATGACGCTTTCGCCGGCCTTCACGAGACGCCGGGCGAGCGCGCCGCCGAGCTGGCCGGTAGCGCCGATGATCGCGATTTTCCGCGGGGGCTCAGCCATCGAGCGTTCCTAGATCACGCTGTCGAGTCGAAACTGAGCGATGTCGGCATCCGTATAGCCCAATTCGTGCAACAGCGGTTCGGTGTCTTCCCCCAGCGCGGGAACTCGGCCCGGAGGTTGCGCGCTATCGGAGAGGCGCAATGGGCTCGAGACAGTGGGTATGGGCCCCACCGGTGAATTCACTTTACGGATGAAATCGCGTGCGGAGATCTGAGGATGGGCCAGCACTTCGGCGATACCATTGACACGGCCATACGGCAGACGCGCATTGGCGAGCCTTCGCAACCATTCCTCGTGCCCGCGCTTGAGGAATATGCGCTCGATCAACTCCTCCAGCTCAGTTCGGTTCTGGCGTCGCAGCTCGGGTGAACCAAAACGGGAATCTTCGAGCAAGTCCGCCCGCTCGATCACTTGGCGGCAGAATGCCTCCCAGTCGGACTCTGTGGCCACGGCGAGATTGACGTATTTGCCATCCGCTGCGAGATACGGCCCATAAGGCGTGATGTAGTGATGGCGCATACCGACCCGCTGCGGCTCTTCGCCCTTGTGCCAATAATGGTGCGGAAAGTACCCGAGCCATGACACGGCCGATTCGAACATCGAGATGTCGACGACCTGGCCTCGCCCAGTCCTTTCGCGCTCGTATAGTGCTGCAAGAATTCCCACGGCCGCATACATCGATGAGGTCAGGTCAGTGATCGAAACACCGACCTTCGCCGGTTTGTCGGGATATCCGGTGGTCGCGATCATTCCGGCCTCTCCCTGGATCAGCAGGTCGTACGCCTTCACATCGCGGTACGGGCCGTCCTGCCCATAACCCGAAATCGAGCAGTAGATGAGGCGTGGGTTGACTTTGCAAAGCTCCTCGTGGCCAAGGCCCAGCCGTTGCGCCACCCCCGGAGCGAAGTTTTCGAGGAAGACATCCACGCGCTCGGCCAACGACTTGACAGCGGCAATGCCCGCCTTCGCCTTCACATCGATGGTAAGACTCCTCTTATTGCCGTTGGCAAATACATAGCCTGAGGAGAGACCCTTGACGGCAGAGTCCCAGCCACGCACAACATCGCCGACGCCCGGCCTTTCGATCTTGATCACCTCCGCTCCCAAGTCGGCGAGTAGCTTGGTGCAGTGCGGGCCCGACAAAGACGTTTCCAGCGCCAGCACCCGCACGCCGGTGAGCGCGGAGCGGCTCGCCGGAGCGTCGGTCATCACGACTTGACCTCGGGAAAGAGATTTTTGTTCGGCGCATAGGCGCGCTTCCACACCATGACACTGCGCGTGTATCTGATGACGACCTTACCGTCTTGCTGAATGCCGCGCGTGCGCACTTTCACGATGCCCAATTTCGGTTTGGACTTGGACTCCCGCTTCTCCAGGACTTCCGATTCCGAATAGAGCGTGTCGCCGGCGAACAGGGGGTGGGGCAACTCGATTTGGTCCCAGCCGAGTGCAAAACCATTCTCGCTCACGTCGGCGACGCCCATCCCGGCGACGATGGCGAGCGTGAGCGCGCTATTGATCAGCGGCCGGCCATAGTCCGTGCGCTTGGCGTATTCGGTGTTGAAGTGGATCTGATTCGTGTTGTTGGTGAGTAGCGTAAACCAAGTGTTGTCCGCTTCCGTCAGCGTGCGCCCCAAGCGGCAGCGATAAATGTCGCCCACCTCGAAATCCTCGAAGTACCTCCCTTCCCAACCCGGTTTCACGGCCATGGCGCCCTCCGTCAGACGTCAGACCCAGGGACGCCCAGCGACTTGCCCAGCGCTACTGTCTGGCGTGCCCGGTCGACGATTGGATAATCGAGCAGTTGCCCGCGTAGGGCGATGGCGCCGTCGCCCCGCGCCCGGGCCGCCTCGAACGCCTGCAGCACTTCGGCGGCGTATTCCATTTCCTCCCGCGTCGGCGTGAACGCCGCGTTGGCCGCGTCGATCTGGCTCGGATGAATGATGGAAATGCCCGACATGCCCAGACGTCGGGCCTGAAGCGCGTGTCGGCGCATGCCCTCGGTGTCCTTCAGATCCGTCCATACGCCATCGACCGCTTGTACGTGGGCGGCGGCGGCAGCCGTGGCAATGTGGGAACGGGCATAGATGAGGTCGCTCGCTTCGGCTTCGCGCCGCAAGGGAAGCGTCATTTCGCGGCAGAAATCCTCAGCGCCGAAGATGAGACCAATGATGCGTCGAGAAGATGAAGCGATGCCATAAGCGTTGAAGAGACCGATGGGACTCTCGATCGCGACGAGCAGACGCACAGATCCTACCGACACCTTGGCTTCGACTTCGCGGCGTCCCAGGATATTCTCGACGATGGCGACCTGCTCGGGCGTCTCGACTTTGGGAATCACCAGGCCCTCGAGACCCGGCCGCACGACGGCACCGAGATCGTCACGCATCCGCTCGGAGCCAACGGCATTGACACGCACGTAGCGAGCCGGCGTCTTGAGCGCCGGATCGCTGGCGAGTCGCGCAGCGGTGGAATTCAATGTGACGGCGATCTGACGGCGCGCGTTCTCCTTTTCGGCCGGCGCAACGCCATCCTCGATATCCATCATGATCGAGTCGACGTGCAGGCTCAGCGCCTTATCGAGCATGCGTTGCTTGTCACCTGGAACGAACATCCAGGAGCGCAGGAGTTTAGATTGCTGATCCATATCTTTCGTAACGCCCATTAGTAGGATTTCGGCATGCCGAGGACGTTCTGGCCGAGAAACGCCAGCACCAGGTTATTGGCCACCGGCGCCGTCATGTAGAGCCGGGTCTCACGGAACTTGCGCTCGACGTCATACTCGCGTGCAAAACCGTAACCGCCATGCGCATCGAGGCATGCGTTGGCGGCCTCCCATGCGGCTTCCGACGCGAGGAGCTTCGCCATGTTGGCTTCCACCCCGCATTTCTCGTTGCGGTCGAGTTTTTCCGCCGCGGTCAAACGCATGAGATCGGCCGCTTCGACGTGTGCGTAGGCGCGCGCAATGGGAAACTGAACGCCCTGATTGGCGCCGATGCTTCGGCCGAACACGACCCGTTCGCTCGCATATTTGGACGCGCGCTCGACGAACCAACGCCCGTCGCCGATGGCTTCAGCGGCGACCAGAACGCGTTCCGCGTTCCATCCGTCAATGATATGCCGAAAGCCCTTCCCCTCCTCTCCAATCAGATTCTCCGCCGGAATTTCCACATCCTCGAAAAAAAGCATGTTCGTGTGATGATTGAGCATCATCTCGAGCGGACGTACTTCCAGCTTGCCCCGGATGTTCCGGAGATCTACCAGGAACACCGACAGCCCCTGCGTCTTGTCCTTCAACTCGTTATAGGGCGTGGTCCGCGCGAGCAACAGCATCAAGTCCGATTGCTTGACGCGCGAGATGAAGATCTTTTGCCCGTTGACGATATAACGGTCGCCCTGCTTCGCCGCATAGGTCTCCAGCCTGGTCGTCTCAGAACCGGCGTTCGGCTCGGTGACGGCAAAGGCCTGCAGGCGCAATTCGCCGCGTGCAATCGCGGGAAGATAGCGCTGCTTCTGCTCGGGGTTGCCATGCTTCAGGAGTGTACCCATGGTGTACATTTGCGCGTGACATGCGAGCGCGTTGCCGCCGGAGCGATTGATCTCCTCGAGAATGATGCTCGCCTCGACCATGCCGAGGCCTGCGCCCTCGTATTCCTCCGGAATCAGCGCCGCGAGGTAGCCGCTGTCAGTGAGTGCCTTCACGAAGGCGTGTGGATATTCCTCACTCCTGTCGATTTCGCGCCAATAGGTATCCGGGAAGCCGCTGCAGATCCTGCGGACGGCATCCCGGATGGCCTGACGGTCGTCGTTGTGCGACAAGCGATGCCCTCAGCCGTCCAGGTACATGAGCTTCGCCGGATTCTTCTGCAACATTACCTTAACCTCTGATTCCTTGATGCCGAAGGCCAACAGCGCGCGGATGAATACGCGCATGCCGTCGATGGAATCCATGTGCAACACCTGCCCGAAATCAGAGCCGATGATGCAACGCTCGGCGCCAATTGCTTTGATCGTGCTGATGGTCTCCATCGGATCAGCGACAGGTTGATAAAGGCTCGGGATCATTGGCTGGCAGTAAGTGCCGACGTAGATGCCGAGATCAGCGAGCTGCTTCATTTCATCGAGCAGGAGCTTGTTGAGCTCGAGGAGCGGATGATCGAGCGTGGCGCGCACGCCGATCTTCTTCGCCATCTTCGCCAGCGGCAAGAGTTCCTGGAAGTCGGTGTGACCGAAGCCGATGCCGACGCGCTTGGCCGCCGCCATTTCCATCACTTCGATCACTTCGGGCAACACCTTGCCTGACGCTTCATCGACCAGGCGGACCTTGCCCTTCTCCGGATGACCGGCGCCGCGCCAGAAGCCGTAAGAGGTGAAGGTCGGGAACCAGATCATCTTGAAATTCGGATACTGCAGGGCGACGCGGATCGCTTCCGGGTTGATGCCGAAACAGGTGCCCGCGCCGCCGTAGATTTCCACGCGATGCGTCAGCTCGCCCTTCTGCACCAGATAGTCGATGTGCTGTTGCGCCAGATACGCCGCGTTCGCGGAAACGTTCCAATGGTCCTTGAACGCCAGCGCGCGCATGCCTGCTTTCGAGGCATCGATGGCGATCTGGATGAAGTTCTGCGAGCGGTGCACGAAGTCGGGGTAGGCGTGGATGTGGCAGTCGATGGCACCTTTGAGGAGCTCGTTCTCGATCCCCGGATAGATCTTGAGCATCTCCGGGTTGTCCTTGAGCATCTGATAGAAATAGTCCTTGGCATTCAGCTCGCGAACACGTTTGACCGTGAGCACCCTGCCGACCAGGAGCTGTTCGGCCGCTTGCGCATCAGCTGCAAAATCACACATGACTGAACTCCATTAGAGGAACGAGAGATAGCGAGCGGTTCAAGCGTTGCCCCAGGCCTCGACGAAGCGCCGCGCATCCTCGATGACCGGTTCGGTAACCGGAACGTACGGAACGATAAGGCGCGTGGCGCCGGCCTCGATGAAGGGCTGCAAGCGATCCTTCACCTCCTTGATCGACGTCGCCGGTATCACCGGCAGCTTGTCCATGTACTCGTCCGTCACTTTGGTTGCTGCCGCTTTGAAGCCTCCGGCCTTGAACGCCTCTTGAATTGCCGTCACTTCAGGCTCGAAGCCTGAAGCGATGAGCATGTCCTTATAGTGATCGGCGATGTTGTAGAAGGTGAGGACCTGGCGCAGCTTCGAGCGCGCCATCGCGCGGTCCGGGTTCAAGGACACCCGCACCTTGACGATGATCTCGAGTTTCGACGGATCACGACCGGCTTCGATCGCACCATCGCGCACGCGCTTCGCAATCGCCTGGATGGTCGCGGGCGTTGCCATGTTGATGAAAACGCCGTCAGAGATCTTCCCCACCAGGTTGGTCATCTGCGGGCCGAGGCCCGCGAGGTAGACCGGGAATGTGGGGTGTGACGGGTGCCAGGAAAGCTGGAACCGCTGCCCGGTGGAATAGATCTCGCCCTGATATTCGACGCGCTCGCCTGCGGCCACCTTCTTCACGATCTCGATGTACTCGCGTGCGCGGCGCAAGGGACGGTCGAAGACCCCGTTGTGCCAGGCGGCAATGGTCTTGTTCGCAACACCGAGGCCAAGCAGCAGCCGTCCTGCCGACAAGTCCTGCAGTGTCGCGGACTGGATGCCGAGGCTGACCGGGCTGCGGCCATAAATATGATAGATCGCCGTGCCGAGCTTCAGCGTCCGCGTGCGCGCGGCAATCGCCGACAGCAGCACGAGCGGGTCAGTGCTGTTGGATTCGCCCTTCCAGAATGCGCCGAAGCCTGCAGCCTCGATTCGGGGCGAGAGCTCGACGATATCGCGCACGGGATAGTGCGCGGCGGAATTCAACTCGATGTCGTAGAACATACTTCGCCTCGCATGCTGGATCTTCAGTTCAACTTCCCGAGATACACACCCTGCGGATCGATCTCCTCCCGCAAGAGCCGCAATTCGTCACGCGAAGGGAGCGGCGTGGACGGAAGATCCGTCGGGACCTCCAGCGGCATTTCCGTGTTCGCCAGAACGTCATCTAGGCTGATACCCGGATGCAGCGAAATCAGTCTTGCGGAACGGGTCTCGACGCCAAATCCGATCACCGCCTTGTCGGTGATGACGCGGTGCGGACCGCCGCCGCGCAACGCCAGCTGCTCGCGCGTCTTGCCGTCGACAAACCCAGGACTGGTAATGTGGGCGACCGCCGCGCGCAGCTTGCGCTTTTCGTGACGCATGATGACGAGGACGCGCTTGGCAAGCGAGGCAACGTCGTTTCCGCCGGCGCTGCCATTGAAATAGCGCACCTTGCCGTCCTCTTTGAGCAGCGTGGTATTGATGTTGCCATGGCGATCGAGTTCCAAAGCTCCCAGGAAACCGACGTCAACTACACCCCGATGCAGGTTCATGCCCATGATGTCGAGAAAGCCGCTCCAGCAGGTTGCCCGATAGAAGATGCGTGAGTCGGCCAATCCCACGGGCGTGTCCTTCGGCCGCATGTTGATGACACCGATCTCGAGCATCGCCGCCAAATTAGGCGCATGCGTTGACTTAGCGAGGACACAGGCCACCTGCGGTAGCCCGAGTCCAACAATTACCGTATCGCCGTCGTGAAGCTCGCGCGCTCCAGCGGCAGCCATGATTTCCGTGGCGCGTATCGCGTCCAATCAGTACCCCAGGTCTGGCGCAGCCCGCAACCGCTGCAGGCGCACCGTGCCGCCGCACTGTTCCAGGTAGTCGCGATGATTCTTCGTGCCGTACACGTATGTGCGGAGATACTCCTCAATCCCTCCCCGCTTGGAGTGCGCCACGTAGAGCTGCAAGTGCTCAGCGTCGTAGTCGTAGCGGCGGAACACAGCGGTGGGGTGAGCCCCGAAAGGTTCGTGTACGACCGCATCGACGCGATGCCCGGGGATGATTGTGCGCTCCGGCTGCCGCTGTATCTCCTCCGTGGAGACGATTTCCTCGGCGATGAGGACGATGCGCCGTGCGGCCTTCGCCTGTTCCTCGTTTTCCCAGCGAGGACCGTCGATACGCGCATTGCCGTCGCGGTCGGCGATCTGAACGTGCACGAATGAGACGTCCGGTACCAGGGCCCGCAAGAGCACGTACTCCTCGCCCGTGAAGGGACATTTCATGTGTTTGACATCGTCGGCGGCAGAATTGGCCTCCAGCCGCTTCAGAATCTCGGAGCTGAGCAGTGACTTGATCGGGATGAAGGAAAGGCCCAGCGCGCCGGCGAGATAGCGAAAGCTCACGGATAGACTTGTGTAGTCCTCCGCGCGCAACGTCTTCCCTTCCCGGGCGCGGTTTACACAATAAAGCAGGCCGAAGCGGTCCAGCGATCCTCCGCCGATGATGAGTCGGCTGACAGCCCCCGCCCCAACCAGGAGGTCCGTGTCGAGACCCGCGACACCCTGCGACACCGTGAGATTCCGCTTGCCCTGCCGGATCAACTCATGAACCGCGGCAATGACATTTCGGGCAATGGCGAACCCCCCGAGGGCAACATGTGCGCCGTCGGGGATAGTTCGGGCGACCTCCGCAATGCTCTTCACCTTGTCAGCCAAGGTGTGTCCTCCGCACCCACAGAATTCCTCCGGACCCGCCGCGCCAAGCCGAACACGCGCCGGGAGCTCCCGCTCTGCGTTCGCTTCGTGATAATGCGACTGAGCGTTCGAATTGAGTTTCTCATAAACTAATAATTCCGTAATACGTAGTTGCCACAGTTTGGTTGAGGCTCTTTTATCATTTTGTGATAATCACCTGAAGAGACCTATCAGGCGCGGGAGTCGGGTCATGGGCGGGCTGAGTCGCTATGTGTCGGTGCTGCGCCTCTTCAGCGAGGAGCGCGCTGACTGGTCGGTGGCCGAGATGGCGGACGCGCTCAAGCTGCCGGTAAGCACGGTCTATCGCACGGTAAGGGAGATGGTGGCCACCGATTTCCTGGAGTCGGCAACCGCAGCTCGTTACCGCCTTGGGGCGTGCTTCATCGAGTTTGATCGACTGGTACGGAAAACTGATCCGCTGTACCGGTTCGGCACATCGCTCCTGCGCGACGTGGTGATGCAGGCGCGCGTCCCGTGTGTAGCCTTCCTATCCAGACTCTATGACGACAGGGTGATGTGCATCGCGGATTACGAATCGGCCGAGGATGGAGTGCACACCAGTTATGAACGCGGCCGACCGCGCCCATTGACTCGCGGTGCTACCGCAAAGGTGATTCTGGCGCAGTTGCCTCCGCGGCGTCTCAGCAAGCTCCTCGAGAGCGCGTCTGCGGATGCGACCCTCGTCCCGAAGAGCGTGAGCAAGTTTCGCGATGAGCTCGCGGCCATCCGCAAGAGTGGCTATTCGATCACACGGAGCGAAGTCGATAAGAAGATGGTCGGCATCGCTGCACCCATCACGGTCATTGATCGCGCTCTAATAGGGAGCTTGAGTCTCGCGGTACCCGCCGCCAGGCTTGATGATACGCTTGAGCGTCGTCTTGTCCTGCTCGTCGTCTCATCCGCAAAGCTCCTCACTTCTGAATTGACAGCGCAACCCGGTCCCGCGCGTGCGGCAGCAAGACGTTGAGGTGTGGACGCGACTCTGGCTCAAGGCAGCGAGCCGGCGCCGGCAGTTCCCGTCCGCCGCATGACTGACGACTAGCTCCGGTGTTTGGACGCCCGCCGATATCGCCGGACTCGTTGCGTCGGCGGAGGCGGTGGAAGATTGATCAGCACCGCTTCGAGTCCCGCAGCCAACCCGCGCAACTCCTCCGGCGACAGAGTGCGCACGCAACGTTGCAATGTGCCCACCGCGCGGCCCGCGGTCGCGCCGAGCACATGCTGGCCCGCCGCCGTCACGTGCAGGCTTACCGAACGCTGATCGGAAGCGTGACGCCTGCGCTCGATCCAGCCGCGCTCGGCAAGTCCTTTCAACGTATGACTCACGGCCGGCCGCTGCATGCCGAGCACGGCCGCAAGATTCGATGCGGTCATGCCCGGGCTTGCACCGATGTAGTTGAGCGCGCGATGCATCGTAATGGGAGCATCAGTCTGCCGCTCCAGCTCGCGATACAGCGTCCGCATGCGATCGACCAGAGTCCGCGCTGCGAGTAAAGCGGCTCGCTCGAGCTGCCTGCGATCCGCACCGCGCTCCGCTGCAGAACCATGTCTTACCTTGCGTCGCATATGCAAATCAGGCTTCCTCGCGTGGCGCACCTGCCGTGCAACAGTTGGTTTACTAATTTGAATAGTTTCATATAATAAACTACATGAAGAGCTGCGCCGCAAGGATGTCGGGGAGGCGCAGCACGGCGTCGCCGGCACCCGTGCCAGACGCCGATGCTTGTCTCTTTCTCGATGTCGACGGGACTCTGTTGGACTATGCGCTGACGCCAGACGACGTCGGCGTCGACGCGGAATTGATAGACCTGCTCGGTGCGACCGCACAGCGGACGCAAGGTGCCCTCGCCCTGGTGAGCGGCCGCACGATCAACGATCTCGATCGCCTGTTCGCTCCCCTGCGCCTGCCGGCGGCGGGCGTTCACGGTTTCGAACGTCGCGATGCCCGCGGCACCCTGCACCGGCAGACGCTCGCGAGCAAGCATCTGCAATCCGCGCGCGCAGAGCTCGAGCAGCTGGTGGCCGCACACGCGGGGCTGTTGCTCGAAGACAAGCAGTCGGCGCTCGCCCTGCACTACCGGCGCGCGCCGCAGCTCGAAGCGCTCGTCCGGCACAGGCTGGCGCAGCTGCAGACTTCACTGCTGCCCGACTTCGAGCTGCTCGCGGGCGATGCTGTGCTCGAGATCAAGCCGGGGTCCCATAGCAAGGCAAGCGCGGTGGAGGCGTTTTTGCGCGAGGCGCCGTTCGCGGGCCGGCTGCCAATCTTTCTCGGCGATGACGTCACGGACCGCGATGGCTTCGAGGCCGTATGCAGGCATGGCGGGCTGGCGATCGCGGTGGGTGACCGGGTCTCAGCAAAGTGGCGGCTGCCTGATCCGACCGCGGTGCGCAGTTGGCTGAGATCGTTCGTGGAGCGGCAGGAACTACCACCTTGACTGCAAAACCCCCAAACCTGGACCTGGCGGTGATCGGCAACTGTCAGATCGCGGCCCTCATCGATGAACTGGGACGCATCGTCTGGACTTGCCTCCCGGCCCCGGACGGCGATCCAGTCTTCTCCGCACTCCTCTCGGCGGAGGGCGGTGCCTCGGCGAGCGGCGTATTTGCCGTCGATCTCGTGAATCTCGCGCACCGGGAGCAGCGCTACGTACGCAACACTGCGATCGTCGAGACCACGTTGCACGATGCGAGCGGCGGCGCTGTTCGCATCACGGATTTCTGCCCGAGGTATCGCGCGCGCGGGCGCATGTTCAGGCCAATGATGCTGGTGCGGATCATCGAGCCAGTGACCGGTCGCCCGGTTGTGCGCCTGCGCTTGCGGCCGACCAGCGATTACGGCCGCGAGTCAGCGCCGGCGCGCTTTGGCAGTCACCATTTGCGCTTCACGGCGGGCGATCTCGAGTACCGCATCACGACCGACGCCTCGCTCTGCCTGGTACAGGAGGATCGCCCGGCCGTGCTGACGCAGCCGCTGGTCTTCATGCTGGGTCACGACGAAACCATCCAGGAGGCGCCCGGCACTCTTGCGCGCGCCTTCCTCGAGGAAACACGCGCGTACTGGCAGGACTGGGTACGGACGCTGGCCGTGTCATTTGACTGGCAGGAAGCCGTCATCCGCGCCGCGATTACGCTCAAGCTCTGCACCTACGAAGATTCAGGCGCTGTGCTCGCCGCACTCACCACTTCCATACCGGAGGCCGCGGATAGCGAGCGCAACTGGGACTACCGCTATTGCTGGCTGCGTGACAGCTACTTCGTCATCCAGGCGCTCAACCGGCTCGGCGCTACCCGAACGATGGAAGCCTATCTGCACTACTTCGACCACATCCTGGCGCGCTCCAACGACGGCGACTTGCAGCCGCTCTACAGCATCCGGGGCGATACCAGGATAGAAGAGAGCACGGTGACGACACTGGCCGGATACCGCGGCATGGGCCCCGTGCGCGTGGGCAACCAGGCTGCTTCCCAGGTTCAACACGATGTGTACGGCTCGGTCATTCTCGCCACTGCACAATTATTCTTCGATGAGCGGCTGGCGCAGGTCGGCGATCGCTCGTTGTTCGACCGGCTGCAATCCCTGGGTAGCCGGGCTGCTGCCGTGTATGAACTGCCGGATGCCGGGCCGTGGGAGCGGCGCGGCAAGCTGCAGACCCACACGTTCTCCGCCGCAATCTCGTGGGCTGGCTGCGACCGGCTCGCACGCATCGCGGCACGGCTGGGCGACATGGATACTGCGCACCGCTGGCGGCGCAGCGCTGACGGCATGCGCGCGCGAATTCTGGAGCGGACCTGGAGCGAGAAGCGCAAAGCGTTCGTCAGCACGTTTGATGGTCAGGATCTCGACGCGACGGCGCTGCTCCTGCCGGAGCTCGGGCTCCTGGCGGCCGACGACCACAGATTCCACTCCACGGTCGAGGCGATCGGGCGCGAGCTGCGCGAGGGCGACC
>Ga0326726_10000208_pt1 | contig 56512 bp, 53 predicted proteins | sample MHFenrmetagenome_2_FD_207603 | JGI IMG/M metagenome (GOLD analysis project Ga0326726, IMG submission 207603) | Lab enriched peat soil microbial communities from Michigan Hollow, Ithaca, NY, United States - MHF15MN | ecosystem: Environmental > Terrestrial > Soil > Wetlands > Peat | place: USA... | reverse complement strand
TGCGGAGGGGTCACGCCCGATGTTCAGGAGACTCCACCAGCTACGGGATGAAGCGCGGGCGCTCGGTCAGGCCAATGTGACGATGCGGCATCTCTCCATGGGCATGACGGGAGATTTTGAGGTTGCTGTCGAAGAGGGCGCAACACTGATCCGGATCGGAACGGCGATATTCGGATCGCGCGTGAAACGCTCCTGAATGAACCGGAGGCTCGTATGAAACTGACACCGCTGGACATCAAGAAACAGGAATTCAAGAAGGCAATGCGGGGTTATGATACGGTCGAAGTGGATACCTTCATGGATATGGTGGCGGGTGAGTTCGAAGATCTCCTGAAGAGCCATAAGGAGATGCGGGATCGGACTGTGGAACTGGAGGTTCAGCTGAAGGACTACCGGCAGATTGAAAAAACCCTTCAACAGACCCTTCTTCAGGCGCAGGAAACGACGGCACGGACCTATGAGGCCGCCCGCAAGGAGGCGGAAACGATCATCCGGGAGGGGGAACAGAAAGCCTCCAGACTTGTTGAGCAGGCCAACACGGATCTGCAACGCATCAACAACGATGTCATGCAGCTCCTGGCGCGGAAAGAATCACTCATCGGACGGCTTCGGATCCTCCTCAGCTCTGAGCTGGATCTGATCAAAACGATGGAAATGGGTGGCCCGGGCGATCTGACCAGCACCCCTTCCCTGGGGACCGGGAAAGAATCCATTGAAATTGAGCGCGTGGTAAGGAACATCGATCATGACCGAGCTCCGGAAGCGCATTGACGAAGCGATACGCGTCCTGCGCACCAGGACGCAGATGCAGCCCTCCATCGGGATCATCCTGGGGACCGGTCTCGGCGGCCTGGCCGATGAAATCCGCAAGGAAACCGTTGTTGACTATGGCGATATCCCCCACTTTCCTGTCTCCACGGTTGAATCGCACCACGGGAAACTTATCTTTGGCACGCTCGGCGGCAAATCGGTGGTGGCGATGCAGGGGCGCTTTCATTTTTATGAGGGGTACACCCTCCAGCAGGTGACGTTCCCCGTCCGCGTGATGAAATTTCTGGGCGTGCACACCCTGTTGATCTCCAACGCGGCGGGAGGAATGAACCCGCAGTTCGGGCGGGGAAGCATTATGGTCATCACCGATCACATCAACCTGCTGGGTGACAACCCGCTGATCGGTCCGAATGACGATACACTCGGTCCGCGGTTTCCGGATATGTCCGAGCCCTACAGCAAAGAACTGATTGCTCTTGCGGACCGGGTCGCTCTCGACCGGAAGATCCGCGTGGAACACGGTGTGTTTGTCGCGGTGCCGGGCCCGAACCTGGAGACGCGCGCGGAATATCGATTTCTCCGCCTGATCGGAGCCGATGCGGTGGGCATGTCGACGGTTCCCGAAGATATCGTCGCCAACCACATGGGATTACGTGTTCTCGGGTTCTCGATCATCACCGACGAGTGTTACCCCGATTCGCTCCAGCCGGCGAATGTGGATGAAATCATTGCCGTGGCGCAACGAACGGAGCCGAAACTCACGGCAATCATGAAAGGCGTGGTCGAACAGCTCTCATGATGAAGTTCAAAGAACTGACGGAACGTATGTCGTATCCTTCCATGGAGAAGGAGATCCTCGCGTTCTGGAAGGAGCAGAAGATCTTCGAGAAGAGCATCCGGCTCCGCGATGGGAGGCCGGGGTTTACGTTTTATGAAGGCCCCCCAACGGCCAACGGGCGTCCGGGGATTCATCATGTGATGAGCCGGACACTGAAGGACCTCGTCTGCCGGTACAAAACGATGCGGGGATATCAGGTGCACCGCAAAGCCGGATGGGACACCCACGGCCTGCCGGTAGAGATCGAGGTCGAGAAACAGCTCGGATTCAAGCACAAGGAAGAGATTGTCACCTACGGCGTCGCGGAATTCAACGCGCGATGCCGGGAGTCTGTCTGGAAATACAAGGCAGATTGGGAGCGGATGACGGAGCAGATGGGGTACTGGGTGGATCTGAGCCGTCCGTATGTGACATTCGAGAACGAGTATATCGAATCCGTCTGGTGGGCTCTGAAACGATTCTATGATGCCGGGTTCATGTATCGCGGACATAAGATTCAGCCCTACTGTCCGCGGTGCGAGACGCCGCTCTCGTCCCATGAAGTCTCGCTGGGGTATGACGACGTCAGGGACCCCAGCGTCTATGTGCGAATGCGTTTGACGTCCGCACCGGACACTTCCTTCCTGGTCTGGACTACGACGCCGTGGACGCTGATCTCCAATGTCGCCCTCGCCGTGCATCCGGACATAGACTATGTCACGGTGGAGCACAGGGGCGAAAAACTCATTCTGGCAGAGGCCAGGCTGAGGGTGCTCGACGGCGATGCCACGATCATCGACCGGTACAAGGGAAAGGCGCTCGCCGGTCTCGCATACCAGCGGATTTTCAACTACCATCCGGTGGAAGAGAAAGGGTTCTACGTCATTGAGGCCGATTTCGTTACGACGGACGACGGTACGGGGATCGTCCATATCGCTCCCGCCTATGGCGAAGATGACAACCGCGTCGGACGTGCCTATGGATTACCCACGATTCATCCGGTGAACCCCCGCGGTGAATTCGGGCCGGAGGTGACGGATTTCGCGGGAAAATTCGTGAAAGATGCCGATCCGGAAATCATCCGGAACCTGAAAGAGCGTGGGATACTCTACAAGAAGGAAACAATCACGCATAGCTATCCGCACTGCTGGCGCTGTAAGACCCCGCTGTTGTACTATGCGCGGGATTCCTGGTATATCAGCACAACGAAGTATGTCGCGGATATGATTGCGCTCAACAGGCAGATCACCTGGGTCCCGCCCGAGGTTGGCGAGGGACGATTCGGGAACTGGCTGGAAGAAAACAAGGATTGGGCGCTGTCGCGCGACCGGTTCTGGGGGACGCCACTGCCAATCTGGGTGTGTGAAGAGTGCAGAGCTCAGAAATGTGTTGGCAGCATCGAAGAACTCCGACGGGGGGAGAACCTCGGGGAGCCGCTCGACCTCCACAAACCCTTTGTGGATGCAGTGACCTTTCGCTGCTCCTGCGGTGGGACAATGCGCCGCACGCCGGAACTGATCGACGTCTGGTTCGACTCCGGAGCGATGCCCTTCGCCCAGTGGCACTATCCCTTCGAGAACGCGTCGCTGATTGACTCCGGGGAGCAATACCCATCTGACTTCATTTGCGAGGGGATCGACCAGACGCGCGGATGGTTCTATTCGCTCCACGCAATCGGAACGTTTCTCTTCAAGAAGCCGGCCTACAAGACGGTGGTTGTCAATGAGCTGATCCTCGACAAGGAAGGACAGAAGATGTCCAAGTCGAAGGGGAATACCGTCGACCCCTTTGCAACGCTGGCGAAGTACGGGGCAGACACCACGCGCTGGTACCTGATGACGACAAGTCCTCCCTGGCGTCCGACGATGTTCGACGAGGACGGATTGGGGGAGGTCCAGCGGAAGTTCTTTGGCACGCTGTTGAACACCTATGCGTTCTTTGCGTTGTACGCGAACATTGACGGGTTCAAGTATGCGGAATCACAGATTCCTCCAGCGGAACGCCAGGAGATCGATCGGTGGATCCTCTCCGAACTGAATTCGTTGCTCACGCGGTACACGGAGGCAATGGATGCGTATGATGTTACCAGAGCGGCCAGGATGGTGAGTGATTTTGCCGTGGATCAGCTTTCGAACTGGTATGTGCGCCGTAACCGCCGCCGGTTCTGGAAAAGCGAACCGGGGAAAGACAAGACCGCCGCGTATCAGACCCTGTATGAGGTGCTTGTGACGGTGCTCAAGATGGCGGCACCCTTTGCTCCGTTTATTGCGGAGGAACTGTATCGGAACCTCAATGCGGTCACCGGACGGGAGGGGGAGGAATCGGTGCATCTGGCCCTGCTGCCGGCGCCCGACGGAGCGGCCATCAATCTCTCCCTGGAGCGGCGGATGGAACGGGCTGAAAAGATCGTAATGCTTGTGCGGGCCATGCGGATGAAGTCGAATCTGAAAGTGCGGCAGCCGCTGCGGCGGATTATCCTGCCGATCGCCGACGACGGGGAGCGGCGGGAGGTGGAAAGTGTTGCTGAAATCATCTGTGATGAAGTCAATGTCAAGCAGATTGAATACGTCACGGATGATTCCGGCATCGTCCGGAAGAAGGCCAAAGCGAATTTCAAATCGATCGGCCCGAAGTTCGGAAGGGCCGTCCAGGCCGTTGCTGCCCGCATCAAGGAGATGACGCCGGGGGAGATCGCCACGCTGGAGCGAACAGGCGCGGTCTCCGTTGCAGCCGCCGGGAGCGAGGTGACCCTCGGACGCGACGACGTCGAGGTGCTGCGCGAGGACATCGAGGGGTGGATGGTGGAGTCCGACGGCTCGCTCACGGTGGCGCTTGATACCGCTCTCACCGATGTGCTGATTGCAGAAGGGAATGCGCGCGAATTCGTGAACCGCGTGCAGAACCTGAGGAAAGACGCCGGGTTCGAAGTGACCGATCGTATCAACATTACGTTTCAGGCGTCGCCGGCAATGCGGGCGGCGCTGCTCGCAATGAAAGGATATATCACCGCCGAAACGCTCGCGGTGGAATTTGCGGAACCACTCCGTCCCGGCGATCTCCAGGCGACCGTCGAGGTGAACGGCGAAGCCCTTGAGGTCGCCATTGCGCGGATTGCCCGCATGTAGCAGTCTGAATACCAGGAAGGAACGCTCATGGCAAAGAAGATAGTCAGGCCGACGGTACGCAGCGCGAAAAGCGCGGCGAAACCTGTTCCGGCGAAGAAACCGAAGGCGACCGTGAAGAAGGCTGCCGTGATGCAATCGCCGAAGCTGGCGTCGAAGAAGGTAATCCTCACGAAAGCCGAAGAGAATAAGCTGCTCGGTGCGAAAAACTTCAGCGATACGGACCTGAAGCGCTTCAAACAGCTCATTCTTGCGAAGCGGCTCGAGACACTGGAAGAGCTTGACACGCTGAAGGAAAGCAGCATGGACGTCACCACCGGCGAGTACATCAGCGAGAGCTCCAACTATTCCCTCCACATGGAACAGGGAACGGATGCCATGGAGCGTGAAAAGACCTTCCTGTTCATGTCGCGGGAGAGCAAATTCCTGAACCAGCTCGATGACGCGCTGGTGCGGATTGACGACAAAACGTACGGGCAGTGCAAAATGTGTGGCCTCCTGATTCCGAAGGAACGGCTCGAGGCGGTTCCCACGGCGACAACCTGTGCGGAATACAAGAACACGAATGTCCCGTGCGAGCGCGGACGGATAGCCTTGGCGCGGAAACGCCCACCGACTAAATAACCCGGGAGCAAAGCCCGTGCGCGTGCTGTTTCTCTCGGTCGGAATCGTTGTTGCAGACCAGATAACGAAATTGCTCGTGCGGGGGATCCGCCTCCCCGCGCTGGGCATCCACTGGGAGGGCATGCCGCTGGGTGCCAGCCGCCCCCTCCTGGGGGATTTTCTCCGACTGACGTATGTTGAAAACCCCGGCATGGCATTCGGGATCGAAGTCGGCGGAAAAATCTTCTTTTCGGTTTTTTCCGTCCTTGCCAGCATCGGCATTATCTACTACCTCTATCGTGTTCGCACAGAGCGCCTGGGCTTTCGCATCTCCCTTGCCCTGATCCTTGGGGGAGCTGTCGGCAATCTGATCGACCGGGTGTTCTATGGCCCTTTCTTCCAGGGAGCCCCTCTTTTTCACGGTCGCGTTGTGGACTTTCTCGACGTCGAGTTCTTTGATGTCACGTTGTTTGGGTCCCATCTGACCAGGTGGCCGGTGTTCAATATCGCCGACGCCACCGTCACCGTGGGCGTCCTGCTTCTGCTGATCTTCTACCGTGCGCCCGCGGAAGATCTCCGCCCTGCGCCGCAACCCACTCCAAGCGAGACGCCATCGTCTCCTGGCGACAACCACTGAACACGCGCTTCGATATTATTGTCCCTCCCGGGAAGAAGAAGGAACGGCTCGATCTCTTCCTGACCAACCACGTTGAAAATGCCACAAGGACGAAGGTGCAGCGTGCCATCCGCAATGGCGCGGTCCTGGTAAACGGGATGTGCGTACGGCCCAGCCACCAGGTAAGTCCCGGAGAAATTATTCATGTTGCGCTCTCGAAATCCCCGCCGCCGGACGTGCTTCCGGAAAACATCCCGCTGTCGGTTCTGTATGAAGACGAGCATGTACTGGTCGTGAATAAACCCGCCGGAATGGTGGTCCACCCCGCCTACGGGAACTATACGGGCACGCTGGTCAATGCGCTCCTCTACTACTGCAACGCGCTCTCGGCCGTGAACGACGCAACCCGCCCGGGAATTGTACACAGGCTCGATAAGGACACATCCGGATTGCTTGTCGTTGCCAAGAACGATGCGGCGCATGCCCATCTGGCCAAGCAGTTTTCCAGGCGCACAATCGAGCGGGAGTACCAGGCAATCGTCTGGGGGCTGTTTAAGGAGCGGGAGGGCATCATCGAAACCCACCTTGGGAGGAGCAAATCCGACCGGAAGAAAATGGCCGTGGTGGCCAACGGGAAACTCGCCATTACCGAATATGCCGTTCTGGAGCCCTTCCGGTACCTTTCTCTGGTCTCTCTGAAGCTGCGCACAGGCAGGACACACCAGATCCGGGTGCATCTTGCGCACATTCATCACCCCGTTTTGGGTGATCCCAGCTACAGTGGTCGGCAGATCGTCTGGGGGCCGGCGACGCCACGGCAGAAGGCCGAGGTTCAGAAACTCCTGGAAATTCTCCCGCGCCAGGCCCTCCATGCGCGAACGCTCGGATTTCTGCACCCGGTGACCGGACATCGTATGACATTCGAATCCCCCCTCCCTCCAGACATGGTCGCGGCCCTGGAAATTCTCCGGGCCCCTGCATTTTCTGATTGATATTCACGCCGAATTCGGTAACTTTCCGGCAATCCACAATCCACTACAGTTGCAGGGAGGAGCAATGAAAACCCTCTGGGCGGTTGTTCCTGTGCTTGCAGTGCTCGGGGTAGTTTTGCTGTTCAGCACATCCCCCGCCGCGGCGCAAACGGAGCTTGAGAAAACCCTCAAGCAATTCTCCGGCGATGCCGTGTCAGGATATATCCAGCCAGCCGCGGATCTGTTCGGTGCGAACTTGATGGCGGGTCAGTACCGGACAGCCGCAATCCCACTGATGGGGTTCAATATCTCATTCGACATCGTCGGCATGGCCGCCCTGGTCGGCGACGACCAGAAGAAATACACTGCGAAAACACCGGACGGGTTCGCCCCGGCAACGTTCGAAACCGCAACGATTTTCGGTGACCTGGGGTCAACGGTTTCGAATAGTTCCCTCCCCTCCCTGCAGTATCGCGGAAAGGACGGTATCATCACATCGTCTGTGATTCCACTCGCCGTCCCCCAGCTCCGCGTCGGCTCCATCGCCGGAACCGAAGCAATGGTTCGGTTCATCACGGTTCCGAAAATCGGGGACGGTCAATTTCCCGAGATAACCCTCTTTGGCGGCGGTATCCGGCATAGTATCTCGCAATATCTGCCGATGATCCCTCTCGATCTTGCGGTCGGGGTGTTCTACACCACGTTTAAGACCGGCGACATCATCGACGTGAAGGGATACTCCCTCGGCGTTCATGCGAGCAAAGGGTTCGCCCTCGTTACGGTGTACGGCGGGCTGGCGTATGAGAGCACGACCATGAAGATCTCGTACACCTCCACCGACCCGAACTTCCCCGGGCAGCTGGTTGATGTCAGCCTGGACGGCGCAAACACGTTCCGGGCGACCGCCGGACTCAATCTGTCGCTCGGTATCTTCCATATCTTTGGTGATGTCAATGTGGGAAGCGTGACGCATTTCTCGGGCGGCATCGGGTTTGGCCTGTAACGAGAGACGACAACGAACTTTCACCTCCCGAGGAGATAACTCATGAAAGCAAAATTAGCTTTTCTGGCTGTGCTGGTGGCGCTGGCGACACACGGCTCCAGCTGCATCAGGGAAGGATTCCTGATCCCCGTCAATCTTCCGATCGACCAGTGTTACGCAGTCAACGCCGGACCCGCAGGTCCGTTTAACCCGACCGCCACAGTGGTCTTTCTCTCTCCAATCCTGGATGAATCCTTCCAGGGGAATATCAAAGCGGTGCGATTCTACGACATCAAGATATCGACGGCCGGGAGCTATAGCGGAACTGTCGTCGGCCAGGTGTACGTCAACAATGTGCTTCTGTTGTCGATCGGCGGTGGGACGAACAACACAACACCCGTTCCCTGGTCGACGTTCTCGACTCCTCAGTCTCTGCTGGGATCCTCGCCCTATGTCAAGGCTTCAGCGGGTGGCGTGGCGGTCCTTGTTTCAGCGCTCAATCAGCTGGTCACTGACGAGAACGCTTCGGTGACCCTGAGAGCAACGGGGACAACTGCGGGAGGTACCGTCCCGTCAGGATTGTCCGTTTGCCTCCAGGTTCTCGCTCAGGCGGATGCGGAGATGAACGGGTCGGGCAACGGCGTTGCCGACTGATCTCTGTACAATGTGTTGGGACAGACAGCCTCCCGGATGCCGGGAGGCTGTCGTGTTTGTACGCCCCCGGGTGATGTCTTTCTTCTCACTCCTGCCGGTGCGTTGTGCTTGATTGCCGGAAGATGCTTTCGTAGATTTGGGCAATGAATGCAGCGCCGCGCAATCTCCTTGGACTCTCCCGCGAGGAACTCACGGAGTTTGCGGAATCGATCGGGGAAAAACGCTACCGCGGAGCGCAACTCTTTGGCTGGCTGTACGCAAAAGGCGTCACGGAGTTTAGCGCCATGTCGGACCTTGGCAAAGCTTTTCGCGAGCGTCTGGCGCTGGGCGCCTCCATCGAGGGAGTGACACCGGTGGCCGTGCGTCAATCGACCACCGACGGGACGATGAAATTTCTTTTCGGTTTGCGGGACGGGTCCAGGATCGAAAGCGTGCTGATACCTCCCGCGTCCGCATTTGTTGGTGATGAGGCGGCAAACGACGACGAACAGAAACGCCTGACGCTCTGTATCTCCACGCAGGTCGGATGCGCGCTGGACTGCAAGTTCTGCGCCACCGGCACTATGGGATTCCTCCGCAACTTGACGAGCGGCGAGATCATCGACCAGTTTCTTCAGGTACGTCGGGCGACGGGGAAGAGAATTACCAACGTTGTATTCATGGGTATGGGGGAACCGCTCATGAATTACGACAACGTGATGCGGGCAACGGAGATCCTGGCGTCGGGCATGGGCGTTGCCCGGCGCAGGATCGTGATTTCGAGCGCGGGCTGGGCCGGGAATATCCGGCGGATGGGAGACGAGGGGAGGACCGCCAGACTGGCGATATCACTGCACAGTGCCGTGGAGAGTACGCGCTCGAGACTGATGCCGGTAACCAGGAAATTCGGCCTTGCGGAGCTTCGCGCTGCGCTCGAGCACTATCACCGGAAAACGCGACGGCGCGTGACGTACGAGGTCATCTTCTTCGACGGCGTCAACGACTCCGACGGGGAAGTCGCCGCGCTGATCAAATTCGCGCGCGTCGTTCCCTGTAAGATAAACGTGATTCCGTTTCATTCCATCCTGTTCACGGGAACAACGGGGATTGGCGCAACACTCCGGCCGTCACCCAAACAGGACCGTATCGTGGAACGGCTACGTGCAGTTAACTTGACCGTCATGGTGCGCAGCAGCGCGGGGGAGGATATCGAAGGCGCGTGCGGGCAGCTCGCAGTGCGGGAGGAACAGCGGCGGCGGTCACGGCGCGGTGTAACCGGCTAGCTGGAAGGAGTCATCATGCGGCTTATTCTCTTCGGTCCTCCTGGTGTCGGGAAAGGAACCCAGGCACAACTGCTCTCTGAGGATCTCGCCATTCCCCACATTTCCACCGGTGCTATGCTGCGTGCGGCAGCGGCAGAGGGAACGGAGCTCGGGAAGAAGGCCAAGGCCATCATGGATGCAGGCCATCTGGTTCCCGATGATGTCATGATCGGCATCGTCAGGCAGGTCCTCGGATCTTCCCGTGCGGCAGCCGGCTTCGTTCTGGACGGATTTCCGCGAACGCAGGACCAGGCAAAGGCGCTCGCGAAGATTTTCCGGGATCTGGGAATCGCAAAGTACTGGGTCCTGAATCTTGAGGCGGATGACGAAGAGATCATCCGCCGCCTTGGCAGCCGACTTGTTTGCCGCACAGAAGGCCGGATCTTCAACAGCGAGACAGACGGCCTTGCGCTGGATGCGCGCTGCCCGGAATGCGGAGGGGAACTGATGCAGCGCGACGATGACAGACCCGAGACCGTGCGGAAGCGTCTCCAGGTATATCACGCGCAAACAGCTCCGGTCATTGAGCTCTACCGCGCAGCCGGTATCGTGGCGGATGTCGACGGCACGAATTCGATTGATGTCGTGCACCGCGAAATACGTGCGCTTCTTAATGATCTGCGGCTTCGTTGATGCTCCTGATTGCTCACCGTGGAAGCTCCGGCACGGCGCCGGAAAACACGCTTGCCGCATTCCGTCAGGCACTGCGTGACCGGGCCGATATGATCGAGCTCGACGTCCGCCTGAGTGCAGACGGAGAACCGGTGGTGATCCACGACCGCCGGCTGTACCGCACAACGGGCGTACGGGGGAACGTGCGGGAATGGGCGGTGACGGAACTGGAAGAGTTGAATGCCGGCGCCCGGTTCGGACGTGCCTATGCGGGCGAACGCATTCCGCGCCTGGCGACCGTTCTCCAAACCCTGCCGCCGACGATCGGATTGAACATGGAAGCCAAGACCGACGGTGATCGGCGCCGCGCAGGACTGATGGTGGAACGGCTCGGCGGGCTTCTCCGTTCGACTGCGGGAAGAAGGGATATCCTGGTATCGTCTTTTGACCATGCATTTCTGCGACAGTTTCACAGAAGATTCCCGGACGTTACGATCGGCGTTCTGTATTATGCCGTTCGGGATTTCGGCCGGTCTCCTGCCCGGCTTGCCCGACGGGCCGGCGGAACAGTGTTCATTTGCAGCCGGGCCCAGGTACGGACACGGTGGATCCAAATGGCACACGCCGAGAACATCAGTGTGCTGGTGTATGGAGTCAAGTCCGTCCGTCAAATGATTGCCCTCCGGAACCGGAGAGTGGACGGCGTGATCACCGACTACCCGGCACGATTGCGCCGAGCACTTCACCCGCGCGCATGATCCGATGATACGTCCAACCATTACTGTCGTCACGGTAAGTGCCGTTCTGCTCCTCACGGGGTGTAGCGGAAAACCTTCGCCGGAGCAGCTCGCCGCCGATAGCATGCTCGTTGCCGTACGTACCGCACTGGAACGAGGAGACCACGAACAGGCGCGGATGGGTTTCCGTGCCCTTCTGGGGATGGAGGAGAAACTCGGCCGCGCCGCCCCGCTGGCCGAGGCGACCCGCTCGCTCGCGCGCATTGCTACGGCCCGCGCGCAGTTCGACAGCGCTCTGGCACTCTACGCCAGATCACGTGAGTTGTTCCGGAGCCTGGCAGACCGGGAGTCTGTCCGAAGAGTGGCAATCGAAGTGGCGTCTCTGCACCGCCTGATGGGGGAAGAGCAGCAGGCATTCAGTCTTCTGGAAGAAGCGCTCAGGCTGGCCCGGGTGTTCGGGGACAGCGCCGGAGTCCGCGAAATCGAACTGGCAATCCTTCCCTCCTGCCGCCTGCTCGACCAGCGTGATGTCGAAACGCGTGTTGTGAACGATTTGCTGAAGGCATTCAGCGGAAGAAAGGCGGCGGGCGAGCTCGCTCGTGTGTATGAGGAAGTGGGTCTGACACAACTCTTCCGCCATGAATACTCCCGGGCCGCGGAACATTTCCTTCGGGGATTCACCCTCGTCGAGCAGAGCGGGGATTCTCTGCGGGCTACCGAGGCGTTGGTGAATGTTGGGATTGCCCTGGCGGAGGCGGGACGAACGGCGGAAGCCTTCCAGTCCTATGGCGATGCGCTTCGCCGTACCGATCGCCTTCGAGAAGCTGCGCCGATCAGAAGCGATCTGCTCCTGCGCGTGGGAAACGCCTATGCACGGAACCATCAGTTCGAACAGGCGAAACGGTTCTACTCGCCTGCGCTTGCCGCCACCCTCCGTGCGGGAAACAAGCTCGCCGAAGGGTATCTCGCCCTCCAGATGGCGCTCTGCGACCTGGACCGGAACCCCGATGAAGCGCTTCGGAATATCCGGAATGTCGTGGAACTGTTCCGGGGAACAGGATTATCGCGGGCTTCGTCCTATGCGCTGCTCTGCCTCGGATATGCTCAGGAGCGGGCCAATCGGCTGACCGATGCCATTCAGGCCTACCGGGCTGCTGTTGACGAACTGGAAGCCACGCGCGCGTATCAAGAAGATGATCTCTACACAGAATGCGAGCGCACCTTCTTCCCGCTCGATCGCAGTGCTCCATACCACCAGCTGCTGGACGCCCTTTTCCGCACGGGTCAATACGAGCAGGGATTCCTGTATGCCCAGCGGATGCAGGCGTGGGACCTTCGAAGAATCTTCGACCGGCATGATCTCCACCGGCAGGGCGACCCGGCTACCCCTCTCCTTGCACAGCTCCGTCAGGCCGTGGCGGTTCGCACAGGGGCGGAACGGCAGCTTGCGCACGTTCTCGAAACTGCCTACAGTGACCGCATTCTCGCCGCATCGATTCGTACCGCTCTTGAGAAGAGCAGGCTTGCAATCGCAAGCCAAACCGAGGAAATCATTCAGACAAGCAGGCTCTATGAGCCGTTTATCCGCCTCGCCCCCCTGAAACTTTCCGATATCCAGAAGCGCTTGAATGCCGGCGATGCCCTGCTCTGGTACGTTTCCGCCAGGCGCTCGCTCTATGCAGTGGTCATCACCCCCTCACGGGTGAGTGTGCAGCTGGCAGCATTGGAACGCGAACGTCTTCAAGGCCTGCTTGGCGAGCTGGGATCCGCGCTGCAGCGTGCGGAGGCAAAAGGTGATTCAATCAGCAAGATCACGGTGGTGTCCGACTCCCGCACCCAGGAGGTTTTGCGGCAGTTGTACGAGGCTTTCGTACGGCCGATCGAAGGGGATATCGCTGCCGCCGCGCGGCTCCAGATCGTCCTTCCACAGGAACTGGCGTCTGTCCCCGTGCATGCCCTGCGAAGAAATACCCTTCCCGGTACGCCCTATGTTGCCGAGCTGAAAACGGTGAGCTATCTTCCGGGAGCACACTGGATCCGCGCGCAGGAGCAGGATAGCGCGGCAGTGAAGGATGTGGCAGGCCTCGGGTTTGCCGGAACTACTGCCTGGGACGTTGAGTATGAATTGCGGGATATTCGCGCCTTCTTCAAGGAAGCACGCCTTGCCTTCGGACAGCAGGCAACACTGGAACACCTCCAGCAGGAAAAAGCTGATGTGCTCCATCTTGCCCTGGGCATCCGGTACGCCGACCAAGCTCCATGGAACGCCGCACTCGTCCTGTCCGATGGGAAATCACCCGCAACCAGGACGCTGGTCCCGCTCGGAGAGCTTCTTACCATGCATGCGGTTCCAACCGTCGTGTTCTCAGTCCTCACGCCGGACCAGCCGCTGACTCCCGCGCTTGTCGCCCCCCTGTTTCTCAGCAACGGTTCTCGCTTCCTCATTGCCACCGCCTATACACCCTCGCGGAAGCTGAAGAAATTCTTCGGGGAGTCGCTCTATACAGCCCTCGCAGCCGGCGCGACGCCGGAACAGGCCTTCCGCAAGGCGCAACGGGACATGATCAGGAGTCTGGAATTTTCCTCTCCTTTCGTCTGGAGTACGTACACGCTCTGGGGGAGGTAGCCGGATGATGCCTTGTTTCCTGTTTGGTGGAGACCGGAAAAGTCTTACGTTGTGTCTCCGTTCCCGTTTCTTTTGTGGCGTGTGCGAAGGAGAACAATGAGCGGCAGGGCAAGACCGGCGACGCAAAGCCAGGCCTTGATCAAATGATCCCAATCCACGCTGTATCGTACCGGCGCATTGACCAGCAGCGCTTCGGCGGGGGTGGTCGGCGGGCTCAGGAGGAACGAATATCCCCGATGTCGCGCCACACCCCTGGCGTCGGTGCGAATCCAGGGGGGGTATAGACACATCCCGAAAATGAGCACCAATGCAAAAACCAACGTCAGCTTTTGAGCCCTGTTCATGGGTTTCAAACTACACGAGGGAACGTAGACACGGTATGATGGAGCGCACGTTGCCGGAGAGGTGACGGGTCCTCAGCGGCGGCGAATCTTGACGCTGCCGAGGCCGGCATCGATCCTGATGTTCATTTTTCCGGCGGCAGAGGAGTAATTGTCGGAGAGATATTCGTTGCTGTCGGATTCGCGGAAGTCTTCGGCGCAGTCGATCCGCGACATCCAGCTCTTGTCGTACGAAACTCGCGCACCGACCTCCTGCGGAATGAAGATCGTCATCACTCCGAGACCCACCTCAATGTCGACATCAACTTCGGTGGTCATTGTCCCGGCAAAATCGAGGGAGTAGGCTCCCACGCCCCCCTTGAAGCGAAAATGGCGGAAATTGGCGTTCCCGAGGTTGCGGCCGTCAAACTTGCTGACGCCCGACTCGATGGTCATATTGTCGATCCGGGTGGAATTGAGCTCATCGAATGCGAGAGTGACATTGCTCGCGCCCGCCGACAGTGTGAAGTCCTTGACCTGAAGGCCGGTGAGATTGAAATCTCCCGAACCGACTCCAAGCTCAACATCAAGGGAAACCGGAACCGCATCCGATACGCGGACGATCCAGTGCCCCCTGTTGAGATCCCCGAAGTTGAAGGAGTGTTTCTTCTCCTCGCGATCCTTTCCTTCCTCTCCAAGGCAGATATCGGCGTACCCTATCCGGTTCCGGATGGTGTATTCGGTTGATGCCGGAGCGTTGCGTGCGGCCTCATCGGCCTCGATGACCAGCATTTTTTCCGGCTCGCCTCGAGAAATGGTGACGGAACCAAACGTGGAAGTGAGAACAATATTCAACTCCCGCTCGGTTGTGCGTCCAACCTCGCGAAGAGTCGACCGTTCCTGTGCCCCCGCCGGAAGAACCGGCAGGAGGGTGAGGAACCATATTCCCGCACGCTGATACTGTTTCATACTCGTCGCTGCAGTCTCCCTCTCTCTACAGTACTACGCACCGCACGGGCCGAGGTTGCACGGGGCGGGGAAGGTGAGAATCCCGGCGGATTTGCCCGAATTCCGCACCGTCAGTAATGCCGGATCTTGTGCCGGAGCTCCTTGTACAGAATCTCCCGTGCACGGAAGATGTGCGCTTTGACAGTTCCAATGGGAAGTTTCAGGTGAGCGGAAATTTCCTCGTAGCTTTTCTCCTCAACATGACGGAGATAGATGACGCGCCGGTACTTCTCCGGCAAGCGTTCAATGGCCTTGCGAAGCATGACCGTGCGCTGGTCACTGATCAGCTCCTGGTCCGGTTCAAACGAATCATCGGGGAGTTCGAACGTGAAGTCGCTATCTTTGGATTCGATCGGCTTGTCGATCGAATACATCTGGAGCTTTTTCTTCCGGATGTAGTCGATACAGTTGTTGGTGGCGATTTTGTACAGCCAGGTGGAGAAGGCGAACTCCTCGTTGAAGTTCTTGAGGGAGGAGAACGCTTTGATGAAGGCTTCCTGGGTGAGATCCTCGACCTGCTCACGATCATGGACCATCCGGTAGATAAAGTTGTGGATGGCATCATGGTATTTCGCCATGAGTCTTTTGTACGCACGATCATCGCCGTGGAGGGCTTCCTCGATCAGCCGGGAATCTTCGGCCCGGGAGTCGAGTCTGCGTTGTTCCTTGGTTCTGGCGGGCGCCGGGGAAGAAGCCTTCAGTGGCTGTCGGGGACGGGGCATCGGGGGAGAAAATACCAAAAAGCCGTTTCAGGTGCAAGACAACAGCGGTTGCTTCGCGGAACAGAAATGAGTACGTTTCACCATGTTCATCACCTTCGAAGGACTTGACTGCAGCGGCAAGAGCACGCAGGCGCAGCGGCTGGTGGAAAAGCTGACCGTGGGAACCCTTCCCGGAAGCGATCAGATACGGCCGGTGCGCTTTATCCGGGAGCCCGGAGGTACGGCCATCTCGGAACGGCTTCGCGACATTCTCCTTGATCGCGCGACACTCGACCTGCACGAACGCGCGGAGTTGTTCCTTTTTGAAGCGAGCAGAACCCAACTCGTCCACCAGGTGATCCGCCCGGCCCTTGCGAAAGGGGAAATCGTCATCTGCGACCGGTACGCCGATTCGACGACGGCGTATCAGGGGTACGGCCGCAACCTCGACCTTGCGGCCGTGGAACAGATTAACCACTTCGCGACCGGCGGGTTGGTTCCCGACCTGACCCTCTTTGTGGATATCGTCACCGCGGAGATCGCACGGCGAAAGGCCCAGCGAGGAGACCCTGCCGACCGGATGGAAAGCGCCGGAAACCGGTTCTATGACCGCGTGCGGGAGGGATACATGGAAATCGCGCGACGCGAACCTGATCGGTTTGTTGTGGTGGACGGCATGCCGCCCATCCCCGCCGTTGAAGATGCGGTATGGCGCGCACTCATGAAGGCAACGAATCGTATGAAGATGCAGGAACTACGCTCATGACCAGTCACCCAACCCATCGTTCGCTCTGGAAGACTCTTGCGGTAACTGCGGCCATGCTCCTGGCCCTTGCGACCAGCGGGCCGGTTCCGCCTCCGGACAACGATTTCCTCTTTAAAGTGAACAAAAGCATCGACCTGTTCGGGCGTGTCTATAAAGAGGTCGCTACGAACTACGTGGATGTGGTCGACCCTGAGAAGTTCATGGAGGCGGGAATCGACGGCATGCTCGGGACCCTCGATCCGTACACCGTCTACATCGGCAAGGAAGAGGGCGACGAGGTCGACCTTATGACCACGGGGAAGTACGGCGGCATCGGTGTCACCATCGGCGTCCGGGATGGCGGGGTGCGTGTCATCAGCGTCATGGACGGCTATTCCGCGCAACGGGCCGGGATTCTTCCGGGAGACAGGCTGATTCAGGTCGATACGCTGGCAGTCGGGAACAAAAAGCCGGATGAAGTGCGGAGTCTGACGCGCGGGGAACCCGGGTCGGACGTCCGGGTGATCGTCGAGCGGGAAGGAGAGCCGAAACCTCTCGAGTTCGTCCTGATCCGGGAAGAAATCCAGGTGAAAAACGTTACGTACTTCTCCCTGCTGGAGGGGGGAATAGGCTATCTCCGGCTGGAGCGCTTCTCACGCAACGCCGGAGAGGAAACCCGGCAGGCGCTGAAGGAGCTGAAACTTCAGGGGGAACTGAAGGGACTGGTTCTGGATCTTCGGGGAAATCCCGGCGGTCTCCTGGATGCGGCGGTGGAGGTGGCGAGCAAATTTCTGCCACGCGGCAGCCTCATCGTTACCACACGGGGGAGACGATCGGAAGCGGACAAGAAGTACCTCTCGAGTGAAGAACCGTTGCTGCCATCGGCGCCGTTGGCGGTGTTGACGGACCGCAGCAGCGCCAGTGCGAGCGAAATTGTCGCCGGCAGCCTGCAGGATCTCGACCGGGCGGTGGTCGTGGGAACACGGACCTTCGGCAAAGGGTTGGTGCAGACCATCGTGCCGCTCAATTTCGGGACGCAACTCAAGATCACCACCGCACGATACTATACGCCGAGCGGGCGCAGCATCCAGGAAATCGACTATCTTCACAGGGACAGAAGCGGCGTGTTCGCCGTAACACCCGACAGCCTGAAGAAACGTTTCGCCACCAGCCGGGGACGATCGGTCTATGAAGCAGGAGGCGTTACACCCGATACAGCGGTGCAGGACGAGGATGTCGGTCCGCTGGTGCGAGAGCTCCAGCGGCGGGCGCTGTTCTTCAAGTTTGCCAATGCCTATGCCGGCAGGCACAAAGGAGAGCCCGTCACCGGCGTGAACGAGGAAATACTCCAGGCGTTCCAGAAATTCCTGGTCGATCAGAAGTTCGACTACCGGGAAGAGACAGAAACAAAAATTCAGGATCTGCGGAAGACGGCCGGTCAGCTTCACTACAGTGCGGAAGTGCTGACGAACCTCGATGTTCTGACTGCGGCGCTCGAGAAAGAGAAGAAGCGCGGGTTCGAACGGTACCGGGATCACATCGCCTCTGCTCTGGCGCTGGAATTGGCAGCACGGGAAAAAGGGGAACAGGGACGCATTGCAGAATCCCTGAAGGAGGATGCCGCGCTGAATGTTGCCGTTGCGATGTTGAAAAATCCGCACCTGTACCGGCGTAAACTCAACCAGTAATGGACGCCGTGTCCATCCTCATCCTCCTGCTTCTGGGTGCGGCAGCGGGATTTCTTGCGGGATTCTTCGGCGTCGGGGGCGGCATCATCCTCGTCCCGATGCTCCTTGCGTACTACGCCTCCACGGGCGTCACCTCCCTCATCGCGACGCACCTGGCGTTCGGAACGAGCCTGTTCGCGATCATCTTCGCTTCACTGAGTTCGGGCTTCCAGTACTATCGAAATGATCAGGTTATCTGGCGGGCAGTTGCAGTGATCGGACTGACGAGCGTGGTGGGGGCATATCTCGGATCTGTTGTGGCGGGAGGGCTGCAGGGGAAAAGGTTGCAGCAGATCTTCGCTGTGGTTGTCGTCGTTGCGGCGTTCCGGCTCTTTGCCGAGGTCCGGAAACCCAAAGGGAGCGAGGGCCCCAGGCTTGGCTTCGCCGGACTCGCAGGCACGGGTCTCGTCGTCGGTTTGGTGTCATCACTGGCTGGTGTTGGAGGCGGAGTATTCTCGATACCCATCATGTATTCCCTGCTCCATTTCCCGCTGAAACGCGCGCTTGGAACCTCGAGCGCGACGATCGTTCTCACTGCCCTTGCAGGCGTTGTCGGATATGCTGTTCAGGGATGGGGCAATCCTCTTCTTCCCCGGGGGACAGCAGGGTTCGTCGACTATCTCCACGCGTTCCCGATCATCGTTGGCACAGTACCCCTCGCCATTGTAGGAGCACGCCTTTCAGAGAAAACTCACCCCGCTGCACTCCGCCAGATCTTTGCCGCGTTCCTGCTGGTCGTGGCGATCAAGCTCTTCTTGTTCTAACCGGCCGCTGAACAAAGAACTGAAAATCCTTGTGTCGGCTTTCCCACCTACTTTCCCGCTATTCGCAATGTCTTCCGCACCATCCCCACGATCTCCTCGAGGTCGTGATGGTTGTTGACGAAATCCAGGCTATCCGATTCAACAACCAGCAGTTTGCCCCGGGTGTACCGGCTGATCCAGGACTCGTAATGGCGGTTGAGCTGTTCGAGATATTCCCGCTGGATGGACCGCTCGAAATCCCGGCCGCGCGAAGAAATCTGGCGCACGAGAGTGTCAACGTTGGCGCGCAGATAAATCAGCAGGTCCGGCGACCGCAGATACTCCGTCATCACATTGTATAAGGCCACGTAATTGTTGTAGTCCCGCTCCTCCATCTTCCCGATTTCGAAGAGGTTGCGCGCGAAGATCTCCGCGTCCTCGTAAATCACGCGATCGAGGATGACCGAGGTTGGTCCCTCGCTGATGACTTTGTGACTGCGAAAACGGTTGGAAAGGAAATACACCTGAAGATTGAATGACCAGCGTTTCATGTCGGCGTAGAAATCGCTGAGGTAAGGGTTGTCTTCGACCGACTCGAAAAACGGCTTCCATCCCATGCGCTGGCTCAGGAGCTGCGTGAGCGATGATTTTCCCGCGCCGATGTTGCCGGCAACGGCCAGAAAAACCTTCCGGTCATGTGTGCGCGATGCCCGGCGGGTTGAACGTGGAGTGGCGGGGGACTTCCGTCGGGCAGCTGGTCGGGAACGACGAGAGCTCATAGGTTTCCTCTGGAAAGAGAGTCGATGATTAAACGAAGCCCCTCGAGCGCCCGGGGTCCGGGACGCGAGAGAATGGCGGCGTCAAGGGAGTATACCCGGCCGTCCTGAAGGGCGCGGAGGTGTTTCCATTCGGGAAAGAGCGACGTCAGGGCTGCAGGATCCGCGGGAAGATCGCTGGTCAGAAAAAGAACGTCGGGAGGATCCGCCAGCACCGCTTCACGACTGATGGCGGGATAGTGCCCGGGGACCGCGGCGGCCGGATTGCGCGCGCCGGCCAGCGTGAGAAGTTCATTCAGCAACGTGTTCCCCCCCACAACCATCAGCGGCTGGAGGGAGATGAGAACTAAGACGGCCAGGGATCGTCCCTTTACCGTGCCCCGCAGGTCCTGCTCCCGGCGCCGGAGAGAGTCGATGAGGCCCCGCGCCTGGTCGTGCCTCCCCGTCAGGAGACCGAGATGGTCCAGCGAGTGATAGATGCCTGCAAGAGTGCGGGGATTGCTTACATAGACCGGCACGCCGAGCGAGAGAAGTCGGGGGAAATCGTCGCGGGTATTCCCTTCCATCGAAACCACGATCAAATCCGGATGGCACGCGATAATCGATTCGATGCTCGGGTTCGTCATCCCGCCCACGGAAGGGACGCGCAGAGCTCCGGCGGGATAATCACAGAATGTCGTGCGGCCGACAACCCGATCTCCCGCACCGATGGCAAAAAGTGATTCGGTCAGACTGGGCGCAAGCGAGACAACCCGGCGCGCCGGGGCGGGAAGATCAACCGTCCGCCCCAGGTCGTCCGTCACTTGAAGAGCTCCCGGGGCGGCGGAAGCAAAAACCATTGCCAGCAGAATACCGGCACAAGAAAACTTCATGATGCGCAACATTCGTTCCGGTTCCAGAAGAAGCAATCAGTAACTGTCCGGCGTGATGACAACCTTACCCTTGAAGACGCGGTAGATCACAATCGTGTACCCCAGGACCAGCGGCATCCCGACCAGGGCCACGATGAGCATGACGGAAAGCGTTGTGGGAGAAGATGATGCGTTGTAAGCCGTAAGGCTGTATTCAAGATCGATGCTCGACGGCACCAGTCGCGGAAAGAGGTTGAACACACTGAGACCCATCATGCCGGCGATGGTAGTACTTGATGCCGCGAACGCACGGCCATACCGGCTCGCTGTCAGAGAGATAGGAATTGCCATCGTGGCGGCGAGCGTCGCTCCAAGCAGCGCCCAGAAAAAAATGCTGCCCGCCGCACCGACAAACAGGAAGGGAGCAACGAGAAATGTCCCCACCGTGGCGAGCACGTAGAGTGCGAGCATAACCATCCAGAGACGCGAGGCAATCCGCACCAGACGCTGGCGGAGAGATCCGTCGGTTTTCATCGTTAAATATATCGCACCGTGCATCGTGAAGATCGTCAGGCCGAGCACGCCGATGAGGAGAGGATACGGATGGAGCAAGCCCAGGAACGACCCCGTGTAGACAGCTCCCCGATCAATAGGGACGCCCCGGAGGATATTGCCGAAGGCGACGCCGAACAGGAAAGCCGGAAGCAGACTTCCGAGGCCGAACGCCCAGTCCCACACCCGACGCCACCGCGGGGAATCCACCTTCCCGCGAAATTCCATGGCGACCGCGCGGAAAATAAGCGCGATAAGAAGAAGCATCAGGGCCAGGTAGAACCCGCTGAATACCGTAGCGTACACCACAGGGAATGCGGCGAACAATGCACCGCCGCCCGTCAGGAGCCAGACCTCATTTCCATCCCACACGGGGCCTATGGCGTTCATAGAGAGGCGCCGCTGCTGCTCGTCCCGGGCGAAGAGGTGCAAAACTCCCACGCCGAAATCAAACCCGTCGAGAATCGCATACCCGATCAGCAGAATCCCCACCAGAGCAAACCAGAGCGCGTTGAGGTCCATCAGGCTGACACCTCCCGTACGGGCAGGGGTTCGATTCCGTGCCGTACCTTTTTCACGAGAAGAGAGACATAAAGTCCGCCAAGCAGGGCGTACACAATCACAAACAGAATGAGAGAGAAGAGAATCTCGCCGCTTGTGACGGTGATGGAGACAGCGTCGGTTGTCTTGAGAAGCCGGTACACAATCCAGGGCTGCCGCCCTACCTCGGCGGCGATCCAGCCGAGCTGACATGCCGCCAAGGGGAGCGGTATGGACCAGACCAGGAGTTTGAGAAACTTCGTTCGGTTCCAGAGTCTCCTTTTATAGAGCAGGAACACGCCGTACGCCATCACGACGATGAAGTAGATCCCGAGCAGCACCATGTTGTGGAATGACACAAACGTGAGCCAGAGGGGCGGGACTTCACCGGAGGGGAATTCGTTCAGGCCTTTGATCGGCGCATTGGGGTCACCAAAGGCCATCCAGCTGAGCAGGCCCGGAATCTCAATCGGGGCGTGAAGTGTGGGCGGCTTGTCCGTCGGATAAGCGAACACGACCAGCGGCGCGGCATTCTGAGACGTGTACAAGCCCTCGATCGCGGCAAATTTTTCGGGTTGCGTGCGGGCGACCTGCCGGGCGTGCTCGTGTCCGGACGGCACAACTTCGAGGACGGAGACAACGAGTCCGAAAAGAAGGGCCATTCTCAATGATTTCTTCGCCAGCTCGGTTTCCTTTCCCTTCAGAATCAGGTACGCGGAAATGCCGGCCATGAAAAATGCTCCGGTAATGAGCGCCGCATCAACGGTGTGGAAGTAGCGAACCATCGTGGAGGGATTGAACACCGCCGCCCAGAAATCCGTGAGCTCGGCTCGCCCGTTCCGAATCGTGTAACCTGCCGGTGTCTGCTGCCAGGAGTTGGCCACGATAATCCAGAAGGCTGACAGGGTGGCGCCGGCGGCGACCATCAGGATGGAGAACCAGTGCATCCGTTTCGACACGCGCCCGCGGCCGAACAGGTAGAGTCCCAGAAACCCGGACTCGAGAAAGAATGCGAACACCCCCTCCGCGGCAAGCGGTGCACCAAAGATGTCACCGACGAACTTCGAGTACTCCGCCCAGTTCGTGCCAAACTGAAACTCCATGACGATTCCCGTTGCCACCCCCACGGCAAATGTCAGACCGAGGATTCTGCCGAAGAAGCGGCCGAGGCGGACATAGCTCTCATCATTTCTGCGCCACCCGAGATACTCGAGAATCACGAGGAGCCAGGCAAGACCGATCGTGATGGGGGGAAATAAGAAATGAAACCCGATGGTGAACGCAAACTGCAGGCGGGCAAGGAGAATCGGGTCCATGGCACACGCACCTCCCAGGCAATGAAACGGCGATTGCTTTTCCTTTTGAATTTCTGGAAATTCCCCCTGCAAATCAATACGAAGTTTCGCAGAAAAACGGAGTCGATGTGGACAAATTTCTCGTGCGCGGCGGCAGAAAACTCGCCGGCACCGTCACCATCAGCGGGGCGAAGAACGCCACGCTCGCCCTTATGCCGGCAGCCCTCCTTGCCAGCGGAACGTTCCGTCTCCGGAATACCCCTGTTCTGCGGGACGTGAACACGATGTCAGCACTCCTCCGCTCAATGGGGATGGAGATCGAGCTGCAGGATCACGTCCTGACGCTCCGGACCGGAGGCGTAAACAAACACGAGGCGCCGTACGAACACGTCAAGAAAATGCGTGCGTCGGTCTACGTCCTCGGGCCCCTGGTGGCCCGGTATGGTGAGGCCCGCGTCTCGCTTCCCGGTGGCTGCGCATGGGGTCCGCGCCCGGTCAACCTGCACATCGAAGGAATCCGGAAACTTGGCGCCCGGGTGGACCTCCAGGGAGGATATATCATCGCCCGCGCATCACGCCTGCAGGGAGCACGGATCCACTTGGATGTCTCAAGCGTCGGGGCAACCGGCAACATCATGATGGCGGCGGTTCTTGCCAGAGGGACCACGATAATCCAGAACGCCGCCATCGAGCCCGAGATCACCGCCCTGGCAGAATTTCTCGTCTCCATGGGATCAAAGATTCACGGGATCGGCACGAACAGTCTCGAAATTCAGGGGGTCGACGAGCTTCATGCGGCGGACACGGAGACCATTCCGGACCGCATCGAAGCGGGAACGTTCCTGGTCGCCGCCGCTATCACCGGCGGCAGAGTGACGCTCGAGCATGTCGCAACGGAGCACCTGACCGCAGTCACGATGAAACTGGAGGATGCCGGCTGCGTCATCGAGACCTCTCCAGGCACGATCACCATCACCGGACCGGAATCCCTACGGGCAGTGGATGTCACCGCGGCGATCTATCCCGGATTCCCGACCGACATGCAGGCGCAGTGGACGGCGTTGATGACGGTGGCCCGGGGAGCTTCGGTGATTACGGACTCCATCTATCTCGATCGGTTCAAGCATGTTCCGGAACTGACCCGGCTCGGTGCCGACATCGAGCTGAAAGAAAATTCGGCCATCGTGCAGGGCGGAACGAAACTGACGGGGGCAAAGGTGATGTCCACGGACCTCCGTGCTTCCGCTTCCCTCATCCTTGCAGGCCTGATCGCGGAGGGAGTGACCGAGGTGCTCCGTGTCTATCACATCGACCGGGGCTACGAAGCCATCGAACGAAAACTCCAGGCAATTGGTGCCGACATCGAACGGGTCGCCGGTGAAGAATTCTGAACTCTCGCACGGGGAAAAACGCTCACGGATTGCCACGGTTACACTCTACCTGGTAACGGGAATCGTCTGCAGCCGGGTTCCGCTGCTGAACTACCTCGGGTATGAATCTTCCCTTGTTTTCGCACTCCTTGCATCGATCGTCACCGGCTGTGCCGTCATCGCCGCAACACAACGCGCGCTGCGATCGCCGGACCCGGCAGGATGGTCGGTGGGACACATGGCCGGCCTTTTTTGGCAACAACTGTTCGCCAATTTCCTTCTTCTTCTGATCCCGCTCGCCATCCTCACGGCAAACGCCCTGCTGGTGAAAAACTGCGCCTGGTGGGAGGGTCTCGGGTTCTATATCCTGTTGCCGTTTGTGAGCGTGTGGTTCTCCGCCGCCCTCGGCCTGTTCTGCGCGGCCCACTACCGCCACGCACGACTGGCATTCTTCTCCGCAATGATCGTGTCTCTGCTGTACGTACTCTTTTTGGGCTATGCAACGCCGGCGATCTTCTCCTACAACTTCTTCTACGGCTACTTTCCCGGACTCTCCTACGACGAGCTCCTCGGGATTTCACTCCCGCTGATCCTGTTCCGGTTCCTGACAATAGGGCTGGGCGCAGTTCTCCTCTGGTTGAGCCTCCTTCTGGTGCGCTCCAGCAGACCCGACGACACGTGGGTGAAGAAAGGGAAAACGTTACTCGCGCTCCTCATCAGCCGCAGATGGAGAGTGGTGGGCACAAGCGTTGCGGCGGCACTCCTCCTCGTGGTTGTCTTCCGGTGTGAACTTGGGTGGGAATCGACCGCGGGGTATATCCAGAGCCAACTGGGAGAACGATACGACACGCCTCATGTCACCGTCTACTATTCGTCCTCCGTCCTTTCGCCCGCGGCAATCCGGCGTATCGCCGGGGAGCATGAATTTCGGCTTGCACAACTTGTCAGGGATTTCGGTGTGGGCTCCGAGCCGCACGTCGAGTCGTATGTGTATCCGAATGCCGCGGTAAAGCAACGCCTCATGGGTGCCGGGAATACGAATATCGCGAAACCGTGGAGTGGTCAGGTGCATTGCACCCTGCAGAGCCTGGAGATGACGCTGAAACACGAATTGGCTCATGTTGTTGCAGCACCGTTCGGATTGCCGATCATCCGTGCGAGCCTGAGCACAGGACTCGTCGAGGGTCTTGCCACCGCGCAGGACGGAACATGGGGGAACCGGACATTGCATCAATATGCCGCCGCCATGCGAAAATTCGGCCCGATGCCAGACATGCCGGCCCTCATGTCCTTCACGGGCTTTGTCGCGCAGAATACCGCTTTGAGTTACATCGCCGCGGGATCGCTCTGCCGCTATCTGATAGATGCGTACGGCATGAAACCCCTGCTCGCCGTCTACGGAGGCACGGATTTCACGGATGCGTTCGGGAGACCTCTCCCGGAGCTCGTTGCAGAGTGGGAAAGATTCCTGGGACGCATGCGCGTGGAGGATCGGGAGCGCGACGTGCTGGAGAGCTTCTTCCGGCAGCCGCCGATCTTTCGGAAAACCTGCGCCCGCGTCATTGCCGGACGGAATGAGGCAGCCCGGGCATCCTTGGCGCGCCGGGACTATGCGCGGGCGCGGGATCTCTACCGTGCTTCATTTCAAGAAGCGGGAGGATACGAATCCCTCGGCGGGCTTCTTGCGGCGATGGTCCGCCTTCGCGAATATGAGGCCGCGGTCCGGCTCTGCGATAGCACGATAGCCGGAAGCGATCGTCCCGCACAGTATCTTCCCCTCTTTCTCTGGTATGGTGACGCGCGGTGGGCACTGGGCGATACCGCGGGGGCCCGGCAGTTGTACCTGCGCCTGCGTGACGCCGAGCTTGCAGACTATCTTGTGGAGGGCGCCGCGGTGCGTCTGCTCGCCCTCGACGACTCGCTTCACCGCCCGGACTTTCTTGCGTTTTTTCTCTCCGACGCCCCGGATAGCGCACGCATTATGATGCTCGACTCTCTTGTCCGCCTGGCACCGAAAGAGACCCCGCTTCTCCGGTATCTGGCGGGACGCACCCTGGCCAGAAAGGGTGAGCCGGCGTCCGCCGTCGCAGTACTTCAATCGCTCGACCTGACCGCGCTCTCCCTCCCCCTGGAGCATCTGCGGCGGAAAACAGTGGGTGGGCAGTTTTATCTCCTGGGCAACCTTGAAGCAGCCCGCACGGCGTTCTGGTTATCGCTCAACGGGCTGACAAATGAAGCGGCGACGATCGAGGCACGGGAATGGGTGACGCGCTGTGACTGGATGAAGCACCATGGATACTGAATTCAAATTTGATCGCATCCTCGTGAGCCGGATGAAGTTCATCGGCGACGTGGTTCTCACCACGCCTATCATCCGCTCACTCCGGAACGCGTACCCTGGCGCCTATATCGCCTATCTGGGTGAGAAAGAAACCGTCTCTCTGCTGGAGAACAATCCCACCCTGAACGAGATTATCCCGTTTGATTTTCACCGTCCCGCACTCTTGGAACAGATGCGCGTGGTCCGGCTTCTGCGGCGGAGGAAATTTGACCTGGCTATCGATCTCTTCGGCAATCCCCGAACGGCTCTGCTGATGTTCCTGAGCGGAGCACGCGTGCGGGTTGGACCGGACCGGAGGGGGCGGGGAGCGCTGTATACCGTCCGGGTCCGGGACGACGGGGTGCCAAAAAGCGCCGTCGAGTTCCATAATCAATCATTGCATGCGGTGGGAATTCCCGCCTCGGCCGGCGGAACCGCCATCTACCTGACCGCAGAGGAACGGGAGGCCGGTCGGAGAACCCTGGATGAGTACAGAGAGAAAAACCGCAAGGATCCGCAGCCGGTTGTAGGAATTCACCCGGGTGCGACTTGGCCCGCGAAGCGATGGCTCCCTGATCGATTCGCCGGGCTGGCGGACGCGCTGGTTCGGCGGGGAGCATCCGTTATTCTGACGGCAGGAGCGCGCGATGCGGGTACGATCGCCGAGGTGCGATCAGCCGCGCAGAGTGCGCATCCCGTTCTCCTGGATCTCCCGCTGCGCCGGCTCGCCGCGGTGATTGCAGCATGCGACGTGTATGTCACCAATGATGCCGGGCCGCTCCATATCGCGGTGGCAGTAGGGACCCCTACGATCGGACTCTTCGGCCCGGGCGAGGAAAATATCTGGTTCCCCTACAGCACGACCGACGGTCATCGTGCGCTGCGGGAGGACGTTTCGTGTCACCCGTGTCATCTGGATTTCTGCAACCGCACGGGGAATGACTTCATGGAATGCATGAAACTGCTTGCGCTGACCGAGGTTATCGATGCGGTGGAGCGTGTGCTGCAGCGCAAGCCGTTTGCATCGATTCGTTGATTTTGTCCTTCCGATTGGCGTACTTTTACATCTGACATTTATCTCACACCATGTTCCTCCCAGCTCTTGCCTTCCAAGGAGATCTCCATGACCACGATGATTGCTGAGATTGTAGCCCGTGAAATTCTCGATTCTCGCGGCAATCCAACGATTGAGGTAGACGCCACTCTGGAGAACGGAGTGACAGGTCGCGCGGCCGTGCCAAGCGGCGCCTCGACGGGGGAAAACGAGGCGGTAGAACTGCGCGACGGAGACAAGATGCGCTACAACGGCAAAGGCGTCCTGAATGCCGTTGAGCACGTCAACACCACGCTTGCGGAAGAACTGACCGGGTACGATGCGCTGGACCAGGTTGCGATCGACACCATGATGATTCAGCTTGACGGGACACCGAACAAAGCGAAGCTGGGCGCAAACGCCATTCTGGGTGTTTCCCTTGCGGTTGCCAGGGCTGCCGCTCAGTCTCTCAAGCTCCCCTTCTACCGGTATGTCGGTGGCACCAACGCGAAGACCCTTCCTGTCCCGATGATGAATATTCTCAACGGCGGCAAACATGCGGACAACAACGTGGACATCCAGGAGTTTATGATCGTGCCAGCCAATGCCTCCTCGTTTGCAGAAGCTCTGCGGATGGGGGCAGAGGTGTTTCATGCGCTGAAATCTGTGCTCAGTAAGAAAGGATACAACACGGCTGTCGGAGACGAGGGAGGATTTGCACCGAATCTGAAGTCGAACGATGAGGCGATGGAAGTCATTCTCGAAGCGATCGGCAAAGCCGGATACCATGCAGGGAAAGACGTGTTCCTTGCGGTGGATACCGCTGCGAGTGAAATGTGGGACAACGGCAAATACCTTTTCTACAAGTCCGATAAGTCGACGAAGAGCGCCGACGAAATGGTGAAGTTCTATGCCGACTGGGTCGCCCGGTATCCGATCATCTCGATTGAGGACGGGATGGCGGAGAACGACTGGGACGGCTGGAAGAAGCTGACCGACGCGCTGGGGCGAAAAATTCAGCTGGTGGGAGATGACGTCTTCGTCACAAACACTTCGTTCCTGAAGAGAGGAATTGAGACCGGTGTCGCGAATTCGATCCTGGTGAAGCTTAACCAGATCGGCACGCTTACAGAGACGCTCGATGCGATTGAAATGGCCAAGCGGGCACACTACACGTGCGTCATCAGCCACCGGTCGGGAGAAACCGAAGATGCGACGATCGCCGATGTGGCGGTGGCGACAAACGTGGGGCAGATCAAAACGGGTTCCGCCAGCCGGACGGATCGGATTGCGAAATACAACCAGCTTCTCCGCATCGAGGAGGAGCTCGGTGCCGATGCGATCTTTGCCGGACTGACAGCCTTCAACAAAACTTCCTAACCCTCGCAGGAGAAGCTGGGATGGCGCCGCAGATCAAATTCGGGACGGACGGCTGGCGGGCCGTGATCGCCGATGACTTCACGTTTGCCAACCTCGAACGGGTCGCGCTGGCCACGGCGCGGTATTTCCGGGGACACAGAAAAATTCGGAACGGCGTGGTGATCGGCTACGATGCGCGATTCATGTCGCGCGAATTCGCCGAGAAGGTGGCCGAAGTCATGGCAAACACGGGGATTCTGGTGAAGCTGGCGGACAGCCTGGTGAGTACGCCGATGATCTCCCTCCTGACGAAGCTCGAGAACGCGGCGGGAGGGATCGTCATCACCGCAAGTCACAACCCTGCGAAATGGAACGGATTCAAGATCAAGGGCGACTTCGGCGGTCCGGCACATCCGGAGATGATCGCGAAGGTCGAGAAAGAGCTTGGCAGGGTTCTCAAGCTGAAAAACATCCCCGCGGGGAAATACACGCTCGCGGAACTGCAGGCAAAGAAGAAAATCGTTCCGATCAGCATGCGACAGCGGTACCTGGACGACCTTGCGCTCAAGATCGATCTCGGGAGGATTCGCTCGTCCGGCGTGAGGATCCTGTACGATGCGATGTTTGGAGCCGGGCAGGGTGTCCTCCCGCAGGTGGTGTCCGGCGTGACCCAGCTGCGGTCGGAGTATAATCCGTCGTTCGGTGGAACCAATCCCGAACCCCTCGCGCAGAACCTGCAGGAACTGATGCGGCGGGTGAAGGAGGAGCGGTTCGATATCGGCATTGCCACCGACGGGGACGCGGATCGCATCGGAGCGGTGGATGAGAATGGCAACTTCGTCGACTCCCACCGGATCTTTGCGCTGTTGCTCAAGTATCTGGTGGAGCAGAAGGGCCTTCGCGGTGAGGTCGTAAAAACCCTGTCGGTAACGCAGATGATCGACAAACAGTGCGCCCGGTACGGCCTGATATTGCATGAGACAGCGATCGGGTTTAAGCATGTCTGCCGCTTGATGACGGAGCGTGACATCCTGATCGGGGGCGAAGAAAGCGGCGGTCTGGGTGTGAAAATCCATATCCCGGAGCGGGATGGTATCTTCCTGGGCCTGTTGCTCTGCGAGATGATGGCGGTGCGTGGAAAATCGCTCGGTGCGCTCGTGCAGGAGCTCATCGAGGAACTGGGTCCGCACGAATTCCGGCGCGTCGATCTCCATGTCACGGAGAAGGAAAAAACAGCGCTGATAAAACGGTTTGCAGGCACCGTGAAGGAAATCGCGGGGTATCGCGTGGTTGCCCGAAAGGATCTCGACGGGCACAAGCTCTTCGTCGAGGGAGGATGGCTGCTGGTACGCGCCTCGGGGACGGAGCCGCTGATCCGTGTCTATGCGGAAGCCGATAGCATGAACAAGGTAGACAGGCTTCTGGGTGCGGTCACCCGCGGAAAAACTGCCTGAGGACACATTGCAGGATCGGAGGTAGGAGGAGCGATGCAATCCTGGGTACACTATACGATCATGCCGGACGGGACGGTCAAGCAGGTGAACCCTTTCACCGGCACGGAGGTCTGGGCTGTCGCCGGAAGGCGCGGCCGCCCGCTGATGAATGAGACGCCGGTGGGTGCGAAACCGGTGGAGGTGCACACCCCGGAAGATCATTGCAGCTTCTGCCAGAAACGCTATCATGAAACCGCTCCTGAGAAATCGCGGCTGGTGCGCCGCGGCGACCGCTGGGAGAAGCTCGACATGCTTCCCCCGGACCGGTACTTTGAGACAACGGCCGACTTCCGGCGGACGGGGAACCTGTTCGAGATTGTCACCCTTGACTACTGGCGGAAGAACTACGCGTACAAACTGACGGCCGGACGACAGCGATGGAAGGACGAATACCTTGCCAACCCCGCGGGCCTCAAGCATATCATGGAAATTATTCAGTTCAAGCTGAAGCAGGAGGGCCGCACCGTTGAACAGATCGCGAATATCCCGATGCCGGAAAAGATCGCACTGGCGGATGCGTTCTTCGCCGGCGGGCATGAGCTGGTGATTGCCCGTCGACACTTCAGGGAGGGCGCGACCCTGGAGACCGACCTTGCAGCATCCGGAGACCTTACGGATGACGAACATTTCCAGTATTTCAAACTGACCATCGATGCGGTGAAGGATATTATCGCGGCGAACCGGTATGTGCGGTACATCAGCGTCTACCAGAACTGGCTCCGACCGGCCGGCGCATCCTTCGACCACCTTCACAAACAGCTTGTCTCGCTGGACGAGTGGGGCGCCTCGATCCAGAACCAGATCAGGATGTTGCGTGATGACCCGAACGTGTTCAACGAGTTCGGCGCGAATTTCGCGGCTCACCATAACCTGGTGTTCGCGGAGAACGATCATGCCATCGCCTACGCGGGCATCGGGCACCGATATCCCACCATAGAAATCTATTCGCGCGCGCAGTCGGGACGACCGACGGAACACACGGACGAAGAGATCCGTGGCGTAAGTGCCCTCGTGCGTTCCATTCACGCGGCACTGGGGGGACAGATCTCCTGCAACGAAGAGTGGTACTACACGCCGTTTGACGCAGTGTACAAGATGCCCTGGCATATCCTCATCAAGCTGCGCATCAACACGCCGGCAGGATTTGAGGGAGGTACGAGCATCTTCATTAATCCGTTGACCCCCATCGAGCTGCGTGACCGTCTGGTGCCGAGACTCTACAAACTGCGCGATGAGGGGAAAGTCCCCTGGACCCGGATTGCGGAAGAATGCCGCGTTGATCCCAATCCGTTGAAATACTACCTGAAGTAAGACCGGGTTCAGAACTCCCGCGGACGATCACATTCCCGGCGCGTTGCCCGGTCACCTCGTGGTGCGTTATCCCATTTCCCCCTCCCGGTGGTCGCACCGTATCCTTGCGGAATTTTCGTATATTGTTTCCCCATGATTGCTGCCGTCAATATCGCACTGCAGTACGGCGGGCGGTCCCTCTTCAAGGATGCATCGTTCCATGTCGGCCCGCGTGACCGGACAGGACTCGTCGGCTCCAACGGGGCGGGGAAGTCCACCCTCCTGAAAATCCTCGCAGGGCAGGCTGCTCCCGATGCGGGCGCGGTCACGAAAGCGAAGTACGTCACGGTGGGCTATCTCCCCCAGGAAGGGATGACCGTGGCCGGCCGAACTCTGTACCGGGAGGTTGAATCGGCATTCGGGACCATCCTGGAGCTGCAAAATCGGCTCGATGAGGCACACCGGCGCATGGCGGAGATGCCGCACGACCAGCCGGAATTCCAGGAACTGCTGGATGTGTACGGAGAACTCCAGCACAAGCTTGAAGCATCCGATGCCTTTCGGATGAAGGCGGCGATCGAAAAAGTGCTGATGGGTCTGGGGTTCAGCACGCGCGACTTCGGTCGCCAGACAGAGGAATTCAGCGGCGGATGGCAGATGCGCATCCACCTCGCCCGCCTGCTTCTGATGGAACCATCGCTTCTCCTTCTGGACGAGCCCACGAACCACCTCGATCTCGATTCTCTGGAATGGCTGGAGGAGTACATCCGCAGCTATGAAGGTGCGGTGATCATCGTCTCTCATGACCGCCGTTTCCTCGACAACATGACGGATAAGACCTACGAGGTGAGCCTCGGAGAATTGACGGAATACACGGGGAATTTCTCGTTTTACCTCCAGGCCCGGGAAGAGCGGTTGGAACAGCAGCGGGCGGCCTTCCGGAACCAGCAGCAACACATCAAGCAGACAGAAAGATTTATTGAACGCTTCCGCTACAAGGCCACAAAAGCACGACAGGTCCAGAGCCGCATCAAATCCCTGGAAAAGTTGGACCGGATCGAACTGGAGGGGAACGAGGAAGAAATCGCGTTTGCGTTTCCCCCCGTCCCGCCCTCGGGACGCGTGATTATGGAATTGCGCGGTGTGCACAAGAGCTATGGCTCGCTGGACGTGTTCCGCGGCATTGATTTTGACATCGACCGTGGGGACCGGATAGCGTTTGTCGGGGTGAACGGCGCGGGAAAATCCACGCTCGCCCGCATCATTGCCGGGGTGGAGCCGTTTGATGATGGCGTGCGAACTATCGGTCACGGCGTCGTGGTGTCCTACTTCGCCCAGCACCAGGCCGAAGAACTTGATCCACACCTGGATGTTCTCCAGACGGTGGATGCGGTTGCAACGGGAGAGATCCGCAAAAGGCTGCGCAATCTCCTGGGATGCTTTCTGTTCAGCGGCGATGATGTGTTCAAGCAGGTCAGCGTTCTGTCGGGCGGCGAGAAGAGTCGCCTTGCGCTGGCAAAGATGCTTCTGCAACCCGGCAACCTGATCGTGATGGACGAGCCCACCAACCATCTGGATATGCGCTCCAAAGCGGTGCTGCAGGATGCCCTCGGCGATTTCGAGGGAAGCTGCGTCATCGTATCGCACGATCGGGATTTCCTGGATCCGCTGGTGACCAAGGTTGTCGAGGTTCGCAACGGAGGAATCAGGACGTTTCTCGGGAATATCGGTGAGTACATCGAGAAGAAACGGCGGGAGGAAGATGAGACTGCTCGCGGAGCGCGGGATGCCGGGGCCGGGCAGCCGGGCGCTCTTGCGGAGAAGGAACGAAAACGACTTGAGGCTGAACTGCGTCAGAAGCGCTACGCAAAAACCAAACCTCTCCACGACCAGATTGCAGCCCTCGAGCGTGTGATCAACACGAAGGAGACGGAGAAGACGGCCGTTGAGTCGGCGATGGGAAGTCCGGAATTCTACCGCGACGGTGAGAAGGCAAAGGAGACCGCGGCACGCTACAGAGAGCTGCAGGAAGAACTGACCGAGGAGTACTACCGCTGGGATCTGCTCCAGCGAGAGCTGGAGCGGTTGCAGGGTCTCTACCCGGTGGCGGAGGCGAAAAAATGAAGCGTGGGGATCTGCTGACACTGGCACTGGAGCAATTTGCGTTTGAAGGGAAGAGCATCGGACGGGTGGACGGGCTCGTGGTGTTCGTAACCGGGGCGGTCCCGGGAGACGAAGTCAAGGTCGAACTCACCAAGGTCAAGAAATCCTTCTGCGAAGCGCGTGCGGTGGAGGTTCTTGTTCCTTCCCCCCTGCGTGCCGAACCACGATGCCGGTACTTCGGCACCTGCGGGGGATGCCGCTGGCAAAACGTACGCTATGAGGCGCAGCTGGCCTTCAAGCGCCGCCATGTGATCGATGCACTCGAACGGATCGGCGGCGTGCAGGGCGTGAGCGTGAAGGAGACGCTCGGTTCCACGAACAACTATTTCTACCGGAACAAGATGGAGTTTTCGTTCGGGGAACGCTGGCGTACGACCGAAGAACTGCAGCGGCAAAACGGCCCCGGGGAGCAAGAACCGGGCGACGCTTTCGCGCTCGGCCTGCATATTCCGGAACGCTACGACCGGGTTCTCGACATCGAAGAGTGCTGGCTGCAGTCCGGGTTGAGCACGCAGATCGTAAATGCGGTCCGCGAATTTGCGCGGCGTCGCGGCCTGTTGGTCTATTCCCCGCGGACACAGACGGGCTACCTGCGAAACCTGGTGATCCGGCAGAGCACACACACAGGCGAGCTGATGGTGAATCTGGTGACCCGTGAAGATCTACCGGAAAGCATGAACGCACTCGCCGGCCAACTGCTTCGTCTGTTCCCGTCCATCACTACCATCTGCAATAATATCACCGATCGGCAATCACAGGTGGCCGTGGGCGATCGCGAGGTGGTGTACCATGGCCCCGGCTTCATCACCGAGCGGATCGGCTCGCGCACCTACCGGATTTCGGCGAATTCCTTCTTTCAGACCAATACCCTGCAGGCCGAACGACTCTATGAGGCTGCGCGGTATATGGCGCAGCTGGTGCCCGCGGATCTTGTCTATGATCTCTACTCCGGCACGGGCACCATCGCGCTGCACATCGCAGACGATGTCCAGGCCGTCGTGGGAATCGAGCAGGCGGCGTCGGCAGTCGAGGATGCCCGGCGGAATGCCGCGCTCAACAACGTCAGAAATTGCTCGTTTGTGCTGGGCGATATCAAGGAGGTTCTTGCCGAGCGCCGTGGAGAGCTGAACACTCACGGAACGCCCGACGTGATGATCATCGACCCTCCCCGCGTGGGAATGCACCCCGATGTTGTTCGTGCAGTACTGGAGATGAACCCGCACCGGATCGTGTACATCAGCTGCAACCCCGCGACGCAGGCACGCGACATCGCGCTCCTGGTACCCCGGTACCGGATCGAAGACGTGCAGCCCGTCGACATGTTTCCCCACACGTTCCATATCGAAAACATTGTGGCGCTTTCGCGTTGATTCTTTGGGATCGATCGGGTATCTTGCCTCGCAATGCTCTCCCTCTTATGCGCACCAGTCTCCTCAGCCTGACGATTTTCATGGTTGTCACTGCGGACGGCTTCTCTGCAGGGCTTCCTCCCAGGGTCGTCCGTGCCACCCGCACGGCAACTCCCCCGGTTCTTGACGGAGCGGTGACTGAACCGCAGTGGCAGACTGCCTCACCAATCCTTGACTTCACCCAGGCCGAACCGGTGGAAGCTGGCCCCCCGACCGAACTGACCTCCGTCAGGATTCTCTATGACGACAACGCTCTCTACGTCGGCGTCATCTGCTATGACGCGGACCCCTCCGGCATCGTCCAGAAACTAAGCCGCCGTGACCGCACGACCGAAGCAGATCGGTTTACCGTCCTGATCGATTCCTACTTCGACCGGAAGAGTGCTTTCGTCTTCTCCGCCAATGTTTCCGGCGTGCAGAGCGACGGGATTCTGAGCCAGGGCGGGAGTGTGTACGATCTGACATGGGATGCCGTCTGGGATGTGAGGACGCAGGTATATCTGGACGGGTGGTCCGCCGAATTCAAAATTCCGTTCAATACTCTCCGGTTTACGGAAGATCGACAGGGCGAGTTTGTCTGGGGTGTGAATTTTCGGCGCTATATCAGCAGAAAGAAAGAAGTGGACGACTGGGTGATGGTCCCGCGAACGGAAGCGTACGAGATTTCCCGATGGGGAACGCTTGAGGGAATACGAAACATTCCCTCACCGCTCCACCTCGAGTTCACCCCGTACATCGCCGGCTCAACAACGGTTCAGTCGGCGAGGGAATCCACGCCGCGGAGTACATCGCAAACCGCGCGCGCTGGGCTGGATATGAAGTACGGTCTCACCCGCAATGTCACGCTGGATGCAACTGTTAATCCCGACTTCGGGCAGGTCGAAGTCGATCAGGCCGTTCTCAACCTTACCGTTTTCGAAACCCGGTATCCGGAGAAGCGCCCGTTCTTCATCGAGGGAGCCCAGTTCTTTACGTTCGGCTCGAGTTATGACGATACGCCTCTCCCCCTCTTCTTTTCCCGGCGCGTGGGAAAGCACCCGACGACAATTCTCGGAGCCGCGAAACTCTCCGGTCGATCATCCACCGGCCTCTCTGTTGGTGCCCTGACCGCAGCGACCGACGGGGAACAGGCGGAGCCGCGGACATCCTATACTGTCGCACGGATGCGCCAGGAATTCACAGAAGGATCATGGCTGGGCGGAATTGCCACGGCTGCCGGAAGTGCGTTTGCGCGGACGGCGCTGTCGGGAGGGATCGACTGGAATCTCCATCTCGGTGGGGGGACGCACTCCCTCGACGGATATGTCGCCGGTGCGCGCGCGTGGAGCGGGGACCAGGAACGGACCGGCAGCGCCGGCCGCCTTCTCTTTTCCCGCATCGCCGGTTCGCGGTGGTCGTATCTGGCTTCGTACAACTACGCGACGCGGAATTTCACAATAGACGACCTGGGGTTCTTTGCACGGCCGCATGACCACGGCGGGTACAGCCAGCTTCTCTATCGCGTTCTTACGCCTGAGGGAGGTTTCTTGCGGTATGGAGGTTCGGTGGTCCCCGAAGCACGGTGGAACTGGGACGGGGTGCTGACTATGGCGCAGGTCGAGGCTACGGTCTTCGGAACCTTCACCAATTTCTGGACCACCCAGCTCGTCGCAGCCTATCGCTTTCCTGCGTACGATGACGCGGAACGTGGGATTGCAGGCACCTACCTCCGCCCATCGGCGGTAGCGCTGACCGGACAGGTGGTGACCGATGAGCGACAGGACCTTGTCCTGACACTTGTGTCGCAACTGGAGGGTGATCGGAACGGGAAGTCGCAGTTCCTGTTCTCGGCGGGTCTGACCTTTCGTCCCACATCGTCTATTGAGCTTAAGCCCTCAGTGCTCCTCCTTCGCGTCCGGGACGAAGAAGCCGCAGCCATCGCGGGCGGGAGAGTGGATACCGTGGTCGCAGGAGGAGTCCCCTATTCTCTCTTCGGGGATCGCGACATCGACGAGATGGATCTCGGCGTCCGGGGGATCGTGACATTTACCCGCACTCTTTCACTCCAGTTCTACACCCAGCTACTGCTTGCGCGAGGGGGGTATGAGCGTACCAGGCGGCTCGTGACCAGCACGACGTTCGCGGAAGATGTCGTGTCTCCGGCCAGCCACGATTTCAATCAGGCGACCTTTAACGCCAATGTTCTCGTCCGGTGGGAGTTTGTCCCCGGGAGTGCTCTCTACCTCGTCTGGACGCAGTCGCGGTTCGGCGATTCGGGTCTGTATGCCACGGACTTCGGCGATCGTTTTCCACAGGCCTTCGCCCTGCCGCACGACGACGTACTGTTTGTGAAACTGAGCTACTGGTTGCCGTTGTGAGGAAGGTGCTCTTCGAAAAAGGACACGATGCGGCGCCGGTACTCCTCGCCACCCACATCCCACATATTGTCGTGCCGCGCCCCGGGAATAAGCCATAGTTCCTTCGGGGGATTGGCGTTTGCATAAATCTGCTCGGAACAGGATGGTGGAACCGTCATGTCCGCCCTCCCGTGAACGAGGAACAGGGGAATATGGAGCGACCGGACCGCGTCCCCGGGGGAAACGGCGTTCGCCTTGAAGTGCGCCATCAGCTCCGATCGTTTGATGACGATATTGCGGAGATAGTGCCAGGGGAGTTTGATCATCCGTCGCTGATATTCATCATAGACGCTCCGCAGAGACGCGAAGCCGCTCTCTGCAACCACGGCCCGTATGCGGTCGTCGAGTGCGGCAGCCTGGAGAGCAACGGCGGCCCCCATGGAAGAGCCGAAGAGTCCGATGCGCCCTACGTCAATGTCGGCACGCCCGCAAAGCCAGGTGATAATCATGCCGGTGTCGTGCTTCTCGTAGAAGCCGTAGGTACAAAAAGCGCCGCCGCTGTCGCCATGCCGACGGGCATCATAGAGAAATACGTGGAAACTGTGATCGTGGAGAAGTTTGGCCATAGGGAGAGCTGCAATTTTCGATTCTCCCACCCCGTGAAGGTAAATGATGGTGCCGCGCGGAAGGCCGGAGGAGGGAATGAACCAACAGCTGAGGGGAATGCCCTCGGCGGTCTTGAGCGTCAATTCTTCACAGGGAAGGTGAAGATCCGCGGGATGAAGCGTTGACGTGTGTTTGCGATAGTAGGCACCGGTTCTCCGGTAGGGCTGAAGGAGCATCACCGGCCCGATGACAAAGATGACCAGGGACGTGAAGAGGAGAAAGAGAAGAGCGAAAAGCAGGAGAATCACCAGAATACTCATAAAGGAAATATAGGGAGGAGTTGTTCGCGAATCAATATGACCGGTCCTCGGCGAATTGCGTTGGTCCACGATTGGCTGGTGCGGATGCGGGGCGGCGAAAAATGCTTGGAGGCCCTCTGCGAGGTGTTTCCGGAGGCGGAAATTTTCACTCTGGTACATAAGCCGCGGTCGGTGTCCTCCCTGATTGAGGCGCGTCCGCTCCATACATCGTTTCTTCAGTTGATGCCGCGGTCCGTGGAACGCTACCAGTATTATCTCCCGTTGTTCCCGGCGGCCATCGCCCGTCTGCGGCCGGAGGGTTTTGAGTGCATCGTCAGCGTTTCGGCGTCTGTGGCGAAAGCGGTTCCGACGCCTGAAAAAACCCTTCATGTGTGCTACTGCAACACCCCGATGCGCTATCTGTGGGATCAGTTCGACGAATACTTCGGACGGGGGCGCGCGGGGATTGCAACACGCCTGGCGATGACGGCACTCCGGCGTCCGCTGCAGCACTGGGATCTGCGCACTGCCGCGTATCCGCATTTTTTCATCGGGAATTCCGACAACGTCCGGCGTAGAATCGAACGGATATACCACCGGCCCGCAGAAGTGATCTACCCGCCCGTGGAAACAAGCCGTTTTCCTCTCAGCACACGAAACGATGGATTCTTCCTCATCGTCAGTGCGCTCGTCCCCTACAAGCGCGTGGATCTCGCCGTGCAGACGGTGAAGAAAACAGGGGACCGCCTCGTGATTATCGGGGAGGGCCAGGAAATGGACCGCCTTCGCGCTCTCGCCGGTCCGGAAGTGGAATTCCTCGGGTGGCGCTCCAACGACGAAATCCGCGACTACTATGGCGCATGCAGTGCAGTGCTCTTCCCGGGGGAGGAAGACTTTGGCATTGTCCCCGTGGAAGCTATGGCGACGGGGAAACCCGTGGTGGCCTTTGCAAAAGGGGGTGCTCTGGAGACCGTCCTGGAGACCCCCACACTCCGGACCGGCGTGCTGTTCAGGGAACAGACTATCGAGTCGATGACTGAAGGCCTTCGGAGAGTGCGTGAAACCCGCTTCGAACCTTTGCAAATGAGGGCATTTGCACTCGGTTTTGATCGTGAAGTATACAAAGAGAGAATGAAGTCGTATGTCCTCCAAAAATGGGAGGCGTTCAGACAGAGAGGTGCATGAGCACTCCGGGGTGTTCGGGCTGCCGGCTCGCTCCAAGTGCTGAAAAGAGAATGTGTTAGCGGGTTTATGCGTTGACAGGAAGTGACGTTTTTCGTATATTTCAATTCAACTTCTTTTAGGGTGGGAAATGCCCCAGAAGGGCGGGCCGCGGAGAAAAAAGAAACGCCTCTTCGAAATCCTCATTGTACCACTCGGGGAAGGAAAAGCGGCGAAGACGTTCCGGGCAAGCAGACTCCGTCTGACAATGCTTGTCGTTGCCGCGGTTGCGGCGATCGTTGGTGCCACACTGATGGTGCTCATGTATACCCCCCTCGCGCTCTATGTTCCCATCCCTAACCCCGAGCTCGAAGCGCGGTACGGGAGAATGATCCGGGAAACACAGGAACGGCTCACGGGGCTCGCAGAGGAGGTCATTCTGCTGCGCGACTACAACCAGCAGATGCGACATGCCCTCGGTGAGGGCGTACGGGACTCCTCGACAGCAAAGAAAACACCTGTCGTCTCGGTCACCGTGGATACCGGGGGCAAACTCCCGACGTTCGCAACGGAAGGGCCGGTTCCTGAATACGATGAGCTATCGGGCGGATCGGTTGGTCAGTTTGCCGCGATCGTCACCGGGGGCGACGGGGGGAAGTTCCGCTTCCCGATCATGAGCCCGACGGACGGGTTCATAACGAGAGGTTTTGATCCATCGCGCAATCATTTCGGGATGGATTTTGCCGGCAAACGCGGAACGCCGGTGTATGCCGCTGCAGAAGGACATGTGGTGTTTTCCGGCTGGACCTATCAGGACGGCAACACAATCATCATCCAGCACAGCGGCGGATTCGTAACGGTATACAAGCATACTCAGGCGCTCCTTCTCTCTGTCCAGGTGCGCGTGAGCCGCGGCGAGCCGATTGCACTGCTCGGGACCTCCGGAAAGACGAGTCTCGGCCCGCATCTCCATTTTGAAGTGTGGAAAGACGGGGTCCCGCTGGACCCCAACCAATACCTTCTCACCCCGGCGCGGGGGCAATAGTATGGGAGGACCTTATGGCGGACAAACATGCCGGTGACGGAACACTCAGTCTCATCAGCGCCAACACCTCCCTGGAGGGAAAGCTGACGACCGAGGGAAGCGTCCGGATCGACGGAAAGCTGATCGGGGACATCATTGCAAAAGCAAATGTTGCTGTCGGACTGACCGGGACGGTGGAGGGAAGCGTCACGGGCAAGAATGTTGCGTTGGCAGGGCGGGTGAAAGGGTATGTGACGGCTGCCGAGAAATTGATTCTGGAGAGTAAATCGGTCATGCGCGGGGATATCCGCGCGCAAAAGCTCGTGGTGGATGAGGGGGCGACGTTCGACGGGCATTGTGGAATGTCAAAACCGGAAGCCGAGCACGGCCGGCCGGGTAGCCACCCGGCACAATGACCGGCGCCCCGGAAACGGGCCTGGAGCATGGAAGAACCAACGCGACACACATGGGCAATGGAGTTGGGGCCCTTTCTGACGCTCGGCATCCAGCTGGCGATCGCGGTGGTGATCTTCTTCTTTCTGGGGCGGTGGCTTGACGATGTTCTGAAGACTACACCCTGGCTCATGATCGGCGGGCTTTTCCTCGGTACCGTCGGCGGCTTGATCCAGTTCTTCCGAACCGCCGTCGCACTCGGGAAAAAACAAGACGAGGAAGCACGAGAGCAGCGAGCATTGCGTGACCATTGATTGGGCTTTCCCGCGAAGAGTCGCCCTTGTGGTGCTCACGGTGGCGGCAGTGGCGGCGTACCCGCTTCTCCGCCTCAACAATCCGGAGATTTTCGTCGCGGCGCTTGCAGGAACCGCGCTGAGCACCCTCAACGTTCTCGCGGGTTTTCTGACAATCGAAATCGCCTTCGGGAAGTCGTACACGTCATTCCTCAAAGCAGTGCTCGGAGGCATGGGCCTGCGAATGCTGCTGTTGCTCGGTGCGCTGACGCTGCTCGTCACGGTGTACCATCTGCATACGGTAGCGCTGACGGTATCGCTGCTTGGATTTTATGTCGTCTACCTCGTGTTGGAAATTCTCTACCTTCAGAAAAAGGTTGTTGTCAAGAACCGGGAATGATGGAATCATCGTACGTTCAGGCGGCCCTTTCTCGCGACAGCACGGCGCATGCCGCAGCTGACACCCTTCATGCCGTTGCAGCGCAGGGGCACGGTGCAGGGCCGGCGGGAGAGAACCTGTTCGCATCGCTGCTCCACCATCTGCACGATTCGCATGAGCTGGAGCTTCCGTTCCTCCATGTTCATCTGCCGCAGTTTCCGCCGGTGCAGCTCCTGGGCATGACGATCGATCTCTCGATCACCAAGCATGTCGTGTTTCTGTGGCTGGCGGCGGCGCTGCTCATCGTGCTGGCCCTGATGGCCGCACGAAGCAACGCGAGGCGCAGGGTCCCGCACGGGTGGGGCAATCTGATCGAAATAGTTGTCGTCTACATCCGGGACGAGATCGTCCTCCCGAATATGGGGCCCGGAGGGATGCAGTACCTCCCCTATCTGTTGACAACATTCTTCTACATTCTGATCATGAACCTGATGGGCCTCATTCCCTACGGCGCGTCGGCAACGGGAAATGTGAGCGTTACGGGCGGGCTCGCATGCATTGCGTTTCTCATGATCCAGTTGGCGGCGATCCGGTCACAGGGGCCGGGGCAGTATCTGGCGCATCTCACGGGCGGGGTGCACTGGGCTCTCTGGCCGATTATGATCCCGATCGAAATTCTGGGCCTCTTCACGAAACCGTTTGCACTCTGCATCCGTCTGTTCGCCAACATGACGGGCGGGCATATCGTTATTGTCTCGCTGATCGGCCTGATTTTCATCTTCCGTTCCCCCCTGATCGCCATCGCTCCGGCGGGATTCGTGGTGGGGATCATGTTCCTTGAGCTGTTCGTCGCGTTTCTGCAAGCCTACATTTTCACCATGCTTACCTCGCTGTTTATGGGTCTCGGCATGAAGACAGAAGGACACTGACACGTCATATCAATCACGATCATCCTGTACGGAGGCAACAATGGAATCCCTCGGTCTTGGTTATCTTGCGGCAGGTCTGGGCGCGGCCATCACGGTCATCGGCGCCGGTCTCGGGATCGGCAAGCTCGCCGCCGCTGCGATGGAAGCCAGCGGACGCCAGCCCGAAGTGGCGGGCCAGGTGCGCACATCGATGCTTATCGCCGCCGCGCTGATTGAAGGAGCAACCTTCTTCGCGCTGGCCATCTGCATCATCCTGGCGACCAAGTAAGTACGGCGAAGGACCACCCATGCTCGATATCAATCCGGGATTAATTCTCTGGACGATCATCACGTTTGCGATCGTGCTGCTGATTCTGCGCCTGACTGCCTGGAAGACCCTGCTGGGAGCCCTGACAGCCCGCGAAGAAAGAATCCGCATCTCCCTGGAACAGGCGGAACGCGCCCAACAGGATGCGGCCCGGCTGCTCGAAGAAAATAAAAAGCAGCTGGCGCAGGCCGAAGAACACTCGCAGCGTATTGTCCGCGAAGGACGTGACCTGGGCGAGCGCCTGAAGTCCGAGATTCTCGAGAAGGCCGACGCCGGCGCACGGCACATGATCGACCAGGCGAAAGAGGAAATCGGGCGGGAAAAGGAAAAAGCGTTGAACCAGCTCCGTGCCGAAGTGGCGGATCTCGCAATCGGCGTCGCGGGGAAAATTCTCGACGCGAATCTGGATCCGGCAAAACACCGTCAGTTGATCGACGCGGCCATTAAGGACCTGAGCAAGGGCTGATCTCCCATGAAGAATGTCCGTGTGGCCCGCCGCTATGCGCAGGCGCTTATGGCGATTGCGGAGGAACAGAAGGTCGTGGACGACGTCGCCGGCGACCTGGCGGACATCGGCAGAGTACTGGCAACCTCGCGTGAACTGCGCGCACTGCTGTCCAGTCCGGTGGTACGGGAGGGAAAGAAGAAGGCGGTGTTCCTGGAACTGTGGGAAACGCGGGTCAACCGCACAACGATGGCGTTCATTCTGCTGCTGACGCACAAGCAGCGTGAGCATGTGCTGCAGGACGTGATCAATGAATATCATGCACTGCGCGACGAAAAACTGGGTGTGGTCGGAGCGGATGTCCGGACTGCAGTGGCGATGAGCGCCGCGCAGGAACGGGACCTCGGCGCGCGTCTGACGCGCTCGACGGGGAAGAAGGTGCAGGTCCGGGCCGCGGTGGATCCGGCGATACAGGGCGGACTTGTGGTCCGCATCGGGGATACGGTGGTGGATGCGAGCGTCCGCCGCCAGCTCGAACGGCTCCGGAAACGCTTCCGGGAAGGCGAGCCCCTGACCAACACCCACGCATGAAAAAAGGATACGGGAATGTCAGAAGTACGACCTGAAGAAGTCTCTGCGATCCTCCGGCGTCAGCTCGCCGGGTTCGAAAAGGAAGCCGATATTTACGATGTCGGGACGGTGCTCCAGGTGGGCGACGGCGTGGCGCGCGTGTACGGCCTCAGCAAGGCACTCATGAGCGAGCTTATCGAATTTCCGCACGGAGTGTTCGGCATGGTGCTCAACCTGGAAGAGGACAATGTCGGCTGTATTCTCTTCGGCGAAAGCAGGGAGATCAAAGAAGGCGACACCGTGAAGCGAACGGGCCGCGTTGCGTCCATGCCCGTCGGGGAAGCCATGCTCGGCCGCGTCGTCAATCCGCTCGGCCAGCCGATAGACGGACGGGGTCCGATCAGCGCAACCCAGATACAGCCGATCGAACGGAAGGCTCTCGGAGTCATCCAGCGCCAGCCGGTGAAAGAACCGCTCCAAACGGGGATCAAGCCGGTGGATGCCATGATCCCCATCGGCCGCGGCCAGCGCGAACTGATCATCGGGGACCGTCAAACCGGCAAGACCGCGATCGCGCTCGATGCGATCATCAATCAACGTTCGACGCACACCGAAAAGGCGAAACGCGAAGGAGTCAAGCCGGTCTACTGCATCTACGTCGCTGTGGGTCAGAAGAGTTCCACCGTGGCACAGGTGGTGGATACGCTCCGGCAGGAAGGGGCGATGGAGTACACGACGGTGATTGCGGCGACGGCCACCGACCCCGCTCCCATGCAATACATCGCGCCCTATTCGGGAGCCACGCTGGGAGAATTCTTCCGCGATTCGGGACGGCACGCCCTGGCGGTGTACGATGACCTTACCAAACAGGCCCAGGCCTATCGCCAGGTCTCGCTTCTGCTCCGCCGTCCGCCGGGACGAGAAGCGTATCCCGGAGACGTCTTCTACCTCCACTCCCGCCTGCTGGAACGCGCGTCCAAGCTGAGCGAGGAGCTGGGTGGTGGAAGCCTGACCGCGCTGCCGGTCATTGAAACCCAGGCGGGAGATGTGTCGGCATACATCCCTACCAACGTCATCTCGATCACCGATGGACAAATTTACCTTGAGCCAAACCTCTTCAACGCGGGCATCAGGCCGGGTATCAACGTCGGCATTTCCGTATCGCGCGTTGGCGGAAATGCGCAGATCAAGGCGATGAAGAAGGTCGCCGGAAGCCTGCGGCTGGACCTGGCGCAGTACCGGGAACTCGAAGCATTCGCCAAATTCGGCTCCGACCTCGACAAGGCAACACTGGCCACGCTCCGGCGGGGCGCACGGCTGGTGGAACTCCTCAAGCAGGGACAATACGTCCCCATGCCTGTGGAGAAACAGGTGGTCTCGATCTTCGCGGGGACCAACGGCTTCCTCGACGAATTTGCGGTTGAGCATGTCCAGCGATTCGAACGGGAAATCCTGGAGCTGATCGAATTAAAGCACGCCGACCTCCTCCAGACTATCGCGGAAAAGAAAGATCTGTCGGACGATCTCGTACGCCGCCTGAAAACCATCCTCCGGCAGTTCACGGATTCCTTCAAGAGTACGGTGAACGCGTAAGATGGCAACCCCGCGCGAGGTTCGTAACCGGATCTCGGGAGTCAAGAAGACCCAGAAGATCACCAAGGCGATGAAAATGGTCGCGGCCGCGAAGATGCGGCGGGCGCAGACCGCCGTGATCACGGCCCGTCCCTATGCGAATAAACTGAAGGAACTCCTGGAGCACCTGGTTTCCCAGACCCCGGAACAGGCGGACCCCCTCCTGATACAGCGGGACGTTCACCGTGTCGTTCTCATTGTGGTGACTGCGGATCGCGGGTTGTGCGGCGCGTTCAATGCCAACATCGTCAAGGCCGCGGTTCATCACCTGACCCAGAAGTACCCGGGATGGGGCGATGACGCGCGGGCGACGATCATCTGTGTGGGGAAGAAAGGGGCGGATTTCTTCGGGAAGAGCAAGTACAGAGTCAGGGCGAAGCACGTCGGCGTGACCAATGCGCTGGTGTTTGCGTCGGCCCAGGAAATTGCCCGGGGCATCGTTGAAGGGTATCGCGCCGGCGATTATGACCGCGTGGAAATCATCTACAACGAGTTCAAGAGCGTGTCCCGGCAGCGGATTGTGGTGAGCCAGTTTCTTCCGCTCGCCTCCGACGACGCCGGCAAAGTCCGGAGTGCGGCCCCGGCCATTAATTATATTTACGAGCCCTCAAGGCAACGAATCCTTGAGGCAATCGTCCCTAAGCACCTGAACTTTGAAATCTGGAGGGCGTTGCTGGAATCAAACGCTGCGGAGCAGGGGGCCCGGATGGCGGCCATGGAGAACGCGACGGAGAATGCAAACGAGATGATCCGTTCCCTCCAGCTGCAGTACAACAAGGCACGCCAGGCGTCGATTACCAAGGAGCTTCTGGAAGTGGTCTCCGGGGCGGAAGCCCTGAGGAACGCGGAATAGCGCCCGTTTGCATGCATTTTGAATTTTCTGTATCTTGTGTTTTCTTTCCCGCTTGCGCCGCCGTAAGCGGGTTTTCCATCCTACGGGCAACGGCATGTTTGAAGACCTGAGCAGGAAACTGGACGGCGTCCTCAAGCGGCTGCGTGGCCAGGGAAAGATCACCGAGGCGAACGTCGCCGAGACGCTGCGCGATGTGCGTCGCGTGCTGCTCGATGCGGACGTCAACTACAAGGTTGCAAAGCAGTTCATCGATGACGTCAGCCGGCGGGCAGTCGGCATCGAGGTGCTCCAGAGCGTCACGCCCGGGCAGCTCATCGTCAAGATTCTTCGCGACGAGCTCGTGGCGCTCCTCGGGACGAGCAGTGCGGAAATCCGTATTGCACCGGTTCCGCCGAGCGTCGTCCTGATTGCGGGGTTGCAGGGTTCGGGAAAGACGACCTTCTCTGCCAAGCTCGCCCGGCACCTGGCGGCGCACGGAAGGCATCCGTTGCTTGTCGCCGCGGACGTCCACCGCCCCGCGGCTGTGGACCAGCTGGTCGCGCTGGGAGGACAGATCGGGACACCGGTCTATCGGCAGGACGGCGCCGACGCTGTTACGATTGCGCGCACCGCGCTTGATCATGCGCGCAGGAGCGCCCGGGATACGGTCATTATCGATACGGCGGGCCGGCTCCACGTTGATGAAGAGATGATGCACGAGGTGGAAGCGATCCGCACGGCGGTGCAACCGCATGAAATCCTGTTCGTGGTCGATGCGATGACCGGACAGGATGCGGTGAACACAGCGCGGGCGTTTCACGAGCGGTTGCATTTCGACGGTGCGGTGCTCACGAAGATGGATGGCGATGCACGCGGCGGGGCGGCCATTTCGTTGCGTGCGACCGTGGGAGTGCCGATCAAGTTCCTGAGCACCGGGGAAAAGCTGGACGCGCTGGAGCGCTTCCACCCAGACCGGATGGCGTCCCGCATTCTCGGCATGGGGGACATCGTTACCCTCGTGGAGAAGGCGCAGGAGCAGTTCGATCAGGAAACAGCAACCCGGCTCGAGCAGAAAATCCGCAGGGCGCAATTCACGCTGGAGGATTTTCTGGCGCAGCTTCAGGAAGTCCGGAAGATGGGGCCGCTGCATCAGGTGCTCGGCATGTTGCCGGGCATGAACAGGCTCCCCGCCGATGTGACGGTTGATGAGTCGGCGCTCGGCCGCATGGAGGCGATGATTCGCTCCATGACGCTCGAGGAACGGCAACGGCCGCAGGTGATCAACGGAAGCCGTCGCAAACGCATCGCGGCAGGGAGCGGAACGACGGTGCAGGACGTCAACCGCCTGCTCAAACAGTACGAGCAGATGCAGAGAATGATGAAGACGTTGAGCAAGGGGGGACGATTTAACCCGACGGCGCGCGGAATGCGCGGTCCGGCGGGGTTGCGAACATGATGTTTCTCTCAGCAGCGCATTAGCAGCAAGGAGACAGTACCGTGGCAGTACGTTTACGTCTGCGCCGCATCGGCAAGAAGAAAATGCCGATGTATCACATTGTAGCGACGGATTCGCGGGTGGCTCGCAGCGGCAAGTTCTTGGAAATCATCGGTCGCTATGAACCACTCCAGAACCCCATGTACATCGAGACCAAAGATGACCGCGTCGTGCTCTGGCTGAAACGGGGCGCGCTACCGACGGATACCGTCCGGAGCATTCTGCAGCGGACAGGATTCTGGTACCGATGGTCGATGATGAAGAAGGGAATGGATCCCGCCGCGATCGCGACCGAGATGGAAAAATGGCAGATGATGCAGGCGGAGAAGCGCCAGCGGGATGTGGACCGTAAAGCCCGCCGCGCAGCGGCCCGGAAGGCAAAGAAGCCTGCCGAGGGCGAACCACCTGCGGCGGCCCCCGCTCCGGCTGCGGCTCCTGCTGAAGCCTGATCGAGTGCAATGGCGTGCAATCGCCGGTTTCCTTTCTGAGTAGGGACGGCAAGGAGGTGAGGGATGAAGGAATTCCTGGAATTCATGGCCAGGCACCTGGTAGACCAGCCCGACCGCGTTCGTGTTGAAATGGAGGAACGCGATGATAAAGTGGTCTACCGACTGAGCGTCGATCCGGCAGATGTCGGGAAGGTCATCGGCAAACAGGGCCGAACAGCCCAGGCTCTCCGCACACTGGTAATTGCTGCAGCAGGCCGCGCGGGGAAAAGGGCAATGCTTGAAATCATCCAGTGATGAAACAGGATCAGGGTCTCCTCGCCGTCGGGAGAATCGTCAAGGCCTTCGGCCTCCGCGGGGAGCTGGTGGTCGAATCCTTTGCCGATTCTCCTGACCGTTTCCGAACCGTGCGGGCCGTCCTTCTCGGGCCCGACGCGGCGACGGCGCGTCCCGCGCGAATTACACGGGCAGTCATCGAACCCCGGGGCGTCCGGGTCACCCTCGCGGATGTTCCCGACCGGACGGCGGCAGAGAAGATCGTGGGCCAATTTCTGTTCGTGGATGCGCAACACCGCGTGAAGCTTCCGCGGGGACGGCATTTTGTCCATCAGGTGGTGGGGCTGACCGTTCTTGACGAGGAAGGCACGGTCGTCGGACGCGTCCGGGATGTGCTCAAACTCCCGGCGCACGATGTCTATGTTATCGAACGTAACAGCGGCGAGATCCTGATTCCGGCCGTACCGGAGTTTGTCCTTTCCATCGACCCGGATGCAGGCATTCTCCGCGTTCATGTGATTGAAGGGATGGTGGAAGAGTGAATGCGGATTGACGTCGTTACCGGTTTTCCTAAACTCCTGGAAAGCCCGCTCGGCGAAAGCATGCTCAAGCGGGCACAGGAAAAGGGTCTGGCGACGATTGTGATCCACGACCTTCGTGACCATGCCGTCGATCGCCATAGGACGATTGACGATACACCGTACGGCGGGGGTGCCGGAATGGTTCTGAAGCCGGAACCGGTGTTCGCCTGCATCGAGAGACTCCGGGCGGAACGGGCCTATGACGCCGTGATCTACATGACCGCCGATGGTATGCCCATGACCCAGCAGGTGGCCAACAGACTCTCGCTGGCAACCAACCTCGTTGTCCTGTGCGGACACTACAAGGGTATCGACGAGCGGATTCGCGGCGGGCTCGTCACGATGGAATTATCGATCGGTGATTACGTGCTGACCGGGGGAGAGCTCCCGGCGCTGGTCCTGATCGATGCGGTTGTCCGGCTCCTGCCGGGTGTCCTGCACGACGGTGAGTCCCTCCTCGATGATTCGTTTCAGGAGGGAGTGCTCGGGGCGCCGAACTATACGCGGCCGGCGGAATTCCGCGGGATGAAAGTCCCTGAGGTCCTTCTCTCCGGCAACCATGCGGAAATCACCGCCTGGCGCCGTGAACAGCAGCAACGGCGTACCGCGGAGCGTCGAAAGGATTTGTTGGAACATTCGTAATCACTTCTGGACGGGAGTACTTCCATGGAAAAGCTGAAGCTGGTCGAAGCGACGCAGATGAAAAGTGACATTCCGGCGTTCGCCCCCGGCGATACCGTGAACGTGCACGTGCGTGTCATCGAAGGGGACAAGGAACGCATCCAGCAGTTCCAGGGCGTCGTCATCGGACGCCACGGAGCAGGGATGAACGCGACGTTTACCGTCCGGAAAGTGTCCGACGGCGTTGGCGTCGAACGCATCTTCCCGCTCCACTCCCCGCGTCTGGCCAAGATCGAAAAGGTCAAGGAAGGCGCCGTGCGGAGAGCGAAGCTCTACTACCTGCGCTCGCTGGCAACCAAGGCGATCCGTCAGAAGACGAATGCCTGAAAGCCGCGGACCCGGGAACCACGGAGTCCGAAAACAGGGAGACGCCACGTGCCGGCTGTCTCCCTTTTTCTTCTCCGCTTCGGGAACACGTGATGAAACAGCGTAAACGTCTTGGCCTTCCTCCCCATCTCTATGCCGTGCCGTTGACGGGCGTCCGGGATCCGGTGCCCCCCTACGAATGGATAATAGATGCGCCCGCACGGAATGCCATTGCCCTCCGCGAAGGATCGCTCGATCTGGCGTTCCTGACACCCATCGATTACGCACGCGAAAGCTCCCTCTATTATATCGTCCCCGGAATCGCCGTCTCCTCCCGGGGAGGTGACGGGACCGTTGCGCTTCTTTTCCGGGAAGGCCTCCACAGGCTGCGTTCTCTCGCAATCGATCCCTCCTCTGCCTCGGAGATCATCCTGGCCCGGGTCATCCTTGCCGAACAGTTCGACCTTCGTCCGGCCATGGTTCCCTATCAGGGCGCTCCCGGGAAGGCACTGGCAAATGCCGATGCGGTGCTGGTGGTCGGCGACACGGCGCTCCGGATGCTGCAGGAGCACGACAACAGCCTTGACCTGGTGGAAGAATGGGAGGATATGACCACGCTTCCCTATGTCCACGGCCTCTGGTGTGGCCGCGAGAATGCCGCCGACGCCGAAGATCTCTCCCTATTGCTCCGGCTCTGCACCGAAGGGCGCGGCAAGGTCGATGCGCTGAGTGAGGCTGCCGCGCATGACAGACGCCTCGGCTCCCTGAATGCCCCCCGGATTCTGGAGTATCTCGAAGGCCTCAGCTTCGATGGAACGGAAGAGATCGAACAAGGACTGCGGGAATTCATACGCTACGCTTACTACCACGGCGCGCTGCCAGACATTCCCGACCTGCAGTACTACGGCTCCAGCCCTGCGGCCGAAACCGACGAAGATCCGCCCCTCGTACCACCTGCAGTTCATTGAATCTTGTGGAAAAGATGGGTAGATTTCCCCGGAAATCAATCCTCTGACCCTCATGCTCCGCTCCCTTTCCATACAGAACTACGCCCTCATCGACACCATGAGTATTGATCTTCCCGGGGGGTTGGTCATTCTCACCGGCGAAACCGGCGCGGGAAAATCGATTATCATCGGTGCCCTCGGGCTCCTGCTTGGAGAGCGCGCTGACCCGGGCGTCGTCCGGGCTGGGACGGAGAAAACCACGGTGGAAGGGATTTTTCGCGTCGCCGGCAACAGGAAGCTCCTGCCGCTCCTTGCGGCGCAGGAGATGGAAACGGCTGAAGAGTTGATCGTGCGACGGGAAGTCTCCGCCAGAGGACAGAGCCGGTGCTTCCTGAATGACTCCCCCGCGACGCTTGCGATCCTGAAACAGGTCGGCGAGCACCTCGTGGATCTGCACGGGCAGCATGAGCATCAATCGCTCCTCAGAACAGAGACACACATTCTGCTGGTGGACGACTTTGGCGGGCTCGATGGGATGGTGGGAGAATTCTCTGCGGCCTTTCGCCGTCTGAAAGACCTGACCACGGAGCAGGAGGAACTCCGCCAGCGGGAACGGCAGCTCCGGGAAAAACGGGATTTTTACCAGTTCCAGATCCAGGAAATCGACGCGGTGGGTCCTCGTGCCGGCGAGGAGGAAGATCTGGAAGCCGAGCTCCGTATTCTGGAGAACGCCGAGAAACTCTTCAGCGCCACCGCAACGCTGTACGAACAGTTGTACGAGGGTGAGCAATCGGTTCACGATCTCCTTGTTGTGGCGCGGAACCAGCTCCAGAATCTCGTGGAGATCGACAGGCAGTTTGGCACCGCCGCGTCCGAATGTTCGTCGGCGGAGGCCATCATCAAGGAGCTCGCGAAGTTCATTCAGGGCTACAACGCCAGGGTGGAGTTCGCCCCCGAGCGGCTCGAGGAAGTGCGTGAACGGCTGGGAAGGCTGTCACACCTGAAGAAGAAATACGGCGGATCGCTCGACGCCGTGCTCGCCCGCCGGGAAACGATCGCCCGCGAAGTCGCCCTGGCCGAGAATTTCGACGGTGTCCTTGCCGGGCTGGAACAGCAGATCGGGGAGGTACGGACCGAATGTGGAGCGATCGCCCAGCGTCTCTCGGCGAAGCGGCATGAGACGGCAAAAAAGATCGACCGGGCGGTTGTCAGCGAGCTGCAAAAACTGGGGATCCCGCACGCACGCTTCACGACCCGCATTGAGTGCCCGGAATCGGCGGAAGGTCCTCTGACAATCCGGTCCGGCCGCCGTCCGATCCCGCTGCATGCCCGCGGCTATGACCGGGTGGAATTTTTTCTCTCCACCAATCTGGGGGAAGAGGAGAGGCCACTGGCAAAAGTGGCGTCGGGTGGGGAAGTCTCCCGGGTGATGCTTGCCCTGAAAACCATCCTGGCCAAGTCCGACCGCCTTCCGGTTCTGGTGTTCGATGAGATTGATGTCGGGGTCAGCGGGCGAATCGCCCAGACGGTCGGAAAGAGCCTGAAAACGCTCTCGGATTTTCATCAGGTCATCGCGATTACCCATCTTCCTCAGATCGCAGGTCTTGCGGACGTTCATTTCGTCGTGGAGAAGAAAGAGACAAAGAAACGCGCGGTGACATCCCTGCGCCGTCTCACACTGGATGATCAGGTGGAGGAAGTCGCCAAACTCATGAGCGGGGCGGAGATCACCGCTGCCGGCCTGGCCGGCGCACGCGAGTTGATGGGATTGCAGTAACCGGCTGTGACAGAAAGGAACCATGGCACTCCAGGTTTATAACACACTTCACCGGTCGAAAGAGCCGTTTCAGCCCCTTCATCCCCCGGCGGTCGGCATGTATGTGTGCGGCCCCACGGTGTATGGCCATTCGCACCTCGGTCACGCGAAAAGCTACATCTCGTTCGATATCATCGTCCGCTACCTCCGATTTCTCTCCTACAAGGTCCTATACGTTGAGAATATCACGGATGTCGGACACCTGACGGACGACGCGGATGAAGGGGAAGACAAACTCCTGAAACAGGCCCGGCTGGACCGGATCCATCCGATGCAGATCGCAGAGCTCTATACGAAGAGCTTTTTCGACGACATGGATGCCCTGAACCTGCTCCGGCCCGACATTTCACCGCGGGCAACAGGGCATATTCCCGAACAGATCGCCATAATCGAAACGCTCGTCCGGAAAGGTCTGGCCTACGGAGCGAACGGATCTGTCTATTTCGACGTTCCCAGGTTCACCGGGTACGGGAAACTCTCGGGGCGGACAGTCGAGGAGATGGTGGCGGGGCATCGGATTGAAATCAAGTCGGAGAAGCGTCACCCGGCGGACTTCGCACTCTGGAAGAAGGCGGAACCGGGACATATTCTGCGGTGGCCGAGTCCGTGGGGAGATGGCTTCCCCGGGTGGCATATCGAATGTTCGGCCATGTCGATGAAATATCTGGGAGAGAGCATCGACATTCATGGGGGAGGGCTCGAGAACCAGTTTCCCCATCATGAGTGCGAGATCGCGCAGAGCGAAGGCGCCACGGGAAAACCGTTCGTCCGTTACTGGCTCCACAACAATATGATAACGGTAGACGGGCGGAAAATGGGAAAATCCCTTGGCAACTTCATCACGCTAAAAGACGCATTCCAGCGATGGCGGCCCCCGGTGATACGGTTCTTCATCCTGCAGAGCCATTACCGGAGCACCCTCGACTTCAGCAATGATGCAGTGGAAGGCGCCGCACGGGGATACGAAAAACTCGTGAATACCGTCCGCAATCTTCGCGATGCCATCCGATCCGCTCCTCCGACAGGTGAACCCGCCGGTCTTGATCTTGCCCGGCATCGCACGGCCTTTCTGGAGGCCATGGACGACGACTTCAACACACCGCAGGCTATCGCGGTTCTCTTCGCGCTGGCCGCGGACGTCAACCAGCTTCTTGCTGCCGGCGGTCCGGTCGGTGCCTCCCCACTACAGGAAGTCGAAGCCCTTTTTGCGCGGTTGGGCGGGGATATCCTCGGACTCGCGTTCGAGACGGAAAGAAGCCCCGCGGCCGGAAAAAGGGACGTCGTCGGGGAGTTGCTCGCGTTGCTTGTGGCCGTTCGCACCGATGCCCGCGCACAGAAACTCTGGGCGCTATCAGATAAAATCCGTGACGGTCTCGCCGGGCTGGGATTTGTGCTCGAAGACAAACGAGAAGGAACGACGTGGAAAAGGACCTCCTGATTATCGCCGGTGGGCTGGTCCTCACCTGCGATCCGGCCAGTCACGCGGGGCGGTTCGATCTTCTCGTCCGCAACGGCCGCATTAGCACCGTGGCGCCGCCGGGGACGCTCGTCCGCCAACATGCCGATGCGCAGGTTATCGATGCGACCGACAAATTGATCATCCCGGGCCTCGTGAATGCGCACTTCCACCCGGAGAGCCTTCTCCTCCGTCCGCTGACGGCCGGAGTACATTTCGGCCTCTGGGCACAGGATGTCAGCATTCGCACCGCCCTGGCACAACTCCTCCAACCGGAGTCCCACGATGACGTGCGAAGCCTGACGCTGGCCGGTGTGTTTGCGCACGTCAAGAGCGGGACGGTCGCGGTTGCACACTTCCCGCCCGCCTTCGATGGTGAGGCACTGCAGATCCTCGGGCAGTCAGCCGCGCGGGCCGATCTTTCTTCTGTGCAGGTGCTGCAAACCTGGCAACAGATCGATCGCGCGCGCGGAGGGCTCGATGGCGTACGCGGTTACTTCGTGGGCATCGGTGAGGAGCAGGACCTCACAGTCTATAATCTGGGTACGCTCGTACGGACGTCGAAGGAAATGCAGATCCCTCTTCTTGCACACATCGGGGAACGGAGGGAAGATGAGGAAACCGTTCGGAGGAATTTTCAGAAGAATGTCGGATCAGTCCTCCGGGATATCGGGGCCCTGCAACCAGAGACCGTCCTGGTCCACTGCAATCATCTACAAGAACAGGACCTCGAACTGATCGAGGCAGCCGATGCCACGATTGTCGTCTGTGCCAGGTCCGCGGGATTCAAACAGACCGGCTACCCACTTCTCCGTCTCCTGATGGCGCACAATATCCGTCTTGCCGTTGGATCGGACTGGGCGCAGACCGACATGCTGGAAGAGCTCAGGTTCCTTGCGCAGCTTCCCCGGCTGGTCTCCGGGATGCCGGCCTTCTCGCCGCTGGAGCTTGTACGTATGGCGACTATCAACGGTGCGGTTGCGCTCGGTCTGGGCGCGGAACTCGGGTCGATCGAAGCAGGGAAACGCGCCGATCTGGTCTTCCTTTCGCTTCGCGACCTGCGCCTTCCCCCGCTGACCGGCACTCCCTCTCCCCGGGAGATCGCAGAATATGTGGTTACGGCGGCGAACGCACAACAGATCTCGGAGGTTATGATTAACGGAGAGTTCGCGTACGGCGGTGGACAATTGACGACGATTACCGAAGATGATGTCCTGGCCGGATTCCGCGCGACCCTGGGTAAATGGTACGCGGCGACACCGCCAATGGAAGAACCGCCAGCAACCCCGCCAGCGGAGGGCGAAGGCGTGCATCAGGCAAAGATTCTTCCGTTCGTTGCCCGGGAACCCCTTGAGGCACCGGATGAAGAGGGCTTCGAAGAGGGATTTACGGTCATTGGCCCCCGCCCCGGAGTTCCGAGGATTCCCCAGACCGGCCCGCCCCGGGAACAGCCGAGCGTGCCGAACGCTGACGGTGAAGAACGACAACCGGAACTTCCCAAGGATGTCCGACGTGAATTCGGCGACGATGAAGCAAGCTGATCGGCGTGGGAGAGCTGTTGCGCGCGTTGCCGTAGCGGCAGTGGTGATCCTTTGCGCGGCGATTCCCTTGCGCGCGCAGGGTTCGGCCGGGACGAAGGGAAAAGCAGAGCCACGATTCCTGGTCGACATGCCCACCGCCGGGATGCTGGGAAAGGGAACGTTTGCAGTGGACGTTGATTTCTACCAGGAAGGAGGGATTCTCACAGGACTGTCAGCCGGAATTTTCGAACGGCTCAGCTTCGGTTTGTCGTACG
>Ga0326726_10000207_pt1 | contig 56556 bp, 53 predicted proteins | sample MHFenrmetagenome_2_FD_207603 | JGI IMG/M metagenome (GOLD analysis project Ga0326726, IMG submission 207603) | Lab enriched peat soil microbial communities from Michigan Hollow, Ithaca, NY, United States - MHF15MN | ecosystem: Environmental > Terrestrial > Soil > Wetlands > Peat | place: USA... | reverse complement strand
CGCGGGGTTTTTGTTGAAAAACCGTATATGAAAGGTTCCGCCATGACTGAATATACCTCCCTTGAAAAAATCCGACTTGAGAAAATTAAGGCACTCCGCAAGGAAGGAGTGGAACCGTACCCAACCCGCGCCGAACGGACGCATACCTCGACACAGGCGATTGCTGCATTCGAAGAAGCAGAAACGACCCACCCGGCGGACAAGCCACCAGCTGAGGTAAAGGTCACACTCGCCGGGCGGATACGCGCTTCTCGAGCCATGGGAAAACTGACTTTCGCCCACATTGAAGACGGTGACGGGCGCATCCAGTTGTTTCTGCGCATGAACGAGCTTGGACAGGAGCGCGTGGATTGGTTCAACAAGATGCTCGATATCGGTGATTTTATCCAGGCTTCCGGAGTGATGTTTCGCACAAAAACCGGTGAGCCAACACTTCATGTCCACGATTTTAAATTGCTTGCTAAGGCGATCAGTCCTCTCCCGGCAGCCAAGGATGAAATTACGGAAAGTGGCGAAACAGTGCGGCATGCCGCACTTGAAGACCCCGAGCTACGCGCCCGCCAGCGCTATGCTGACCTGGCTGTCAATCCCGAAGTACGCGTCACCTTTCGCAACCGGGCTGGGATGATTCGTGCCCTGCGAGAATTCCTTGATTACAATGGCTTCCTCGAAGTAGAAACACCCATCCTGCAGCCAATATACGGTGGTGCCGCAGCCAGACCTTTTACGACCCACCACAACCAGTTGAAACAGGATTTATTTCTGCGAATCTCCTTTGAACTCTACCTCAAACGCCTGTTGGTCGGCAACCTGGAACGCGTCTATGAACTCGGGCGTGATTTCCGTAACGAGGGTGTTTCTTATAAACACAACCCCGAGTTCACCCAGTTGGAGTTTTATTGGGCCTATGCTGATTACCTCAAGGTGATGGAACTGACCGAGCAGATGGTTTCTTATGTATGCCAAAAAGTAACCGGTGGGATGGAAATCACCTATCAAGGGACCACTTTGAACTTTACCCCCCCATGGCGCAGGCTGTCGCTGGCCGATGGCATCCTCGAAACCAGCGGGATCGATATTGCTAAACATACCACAGCGGCATCCCTGTTCTCTGCAATAGCCGCCAAGGGGAAAACTCCCAACCCTCAGGCTACCCGTGGTAAATTGATTGAATTCCTATTGAGTGAGTACCTGGAGCCTACGCTTATTCAACCGACCTTCGTATGTGACTACCCGCGCGATATTTCGCCCCTGGCAAAAACCACCCCCGATGATCCCCTGACCGTTGAACGTTTCGAAGCCTACGTGGCAGGGTTTGAGCTCTGTAACGCTTTTACCGAGCTCAACGACCCGCTCGACCAGGAACAGCGGTTCATCGAAGTGGGGCGCGATTATGCAGCTAATGATGAAGAAAGGCATCCCATGGACGAGGACTACCTGCGCGCCATGCGCTACGGGATGCCTCCCTGCGGGGGGTTCGGCATGGGAGTGGATCGGCTGGCGATGTTGTTGACTGACAAACACTCAATTCGTGAAGTACTTTTATTCCCACATTTGCGCGAAGCAGAAGAATAACCCACATTGTCAGCAAAAATCGTCCCGGCATTTTGCCGGGACGATTTTTGCTTTTATTCATTCTCGTCCTCCTGACTGAAATTCAGGGAATGAGGGTCGGGCTGCAATAATCTTTCTCTTTGTGGTGTAAAATTATCACAATGGACGAACCCGCCCTCATCCGAAACGCCCAGCACGGTGACCTGGATGCATTCAATACGCTCGTGCTCGCATATCAGGACATCGTCTACAATACTGCCCTGCGTATTTTGGGGGATGAAGACCTGGCTGCCGATGCGTCGCAGGACGCTTTCATCTCCGCATTCCGCGCTTTAAATTCATACCGTGGCGGCTCCTTCCGAGCCTGGCTGCTGCGCACGGTTACCAACGCCTGCTATGATGAACTGCGCCGCAAACAACGCCATCCTACTACTCCTCTCGAACCCGAAACTGAAGATGGCGACGAAATGGAGACCCCTCGCTGGCTGGCTGACCCAGATGGTACACCCGAAGACCTGCTAGACAAGGCCGAAGTTGAACATGCCATCCAGCACTGTCTTGAAAACCTCCCCACCGATTTCCGGACGGTGGTTATCCTGGCTGACATCCAGGGTCTCGACTATACCGAAGTCGCCTCGATCCTAAAGAAACCACTCGGCACCGTCAAGTCCCGTCTGGCTCGAGCGCGTCTCCGGTTACGGGAGTGCCTGCAATCCTTCGGGGAACTTTTACCCTCAGCCTTTCGTCTGGAAGAAGAGCGTACCGTATGAACACACCTTCTTTCCATGACGTGGAACAGCTTTCGGCTTACCTGGACGGGCAACTATCACAGGCCGAAAAGACGCGCCTGGAAACCCGCCTTCAATTGGACCCCTCCCTTGTCGCGACCCTCGCAGATTTACGGCAGGCTCGTTCGATCCTCCGTCGCACACCCCGGCGCCGCAGCCCGCGCAGTTTCACTCTCACTCCTATAATGGCAGGGATCAAACCACCGGTCCCGCGCGCCGTTCCTGCCTTGGGATGGGCGTCTGCCGCGGCAATGGTTTTGTTTGTGCTCACCCTGGGAACGAACATTCTCGGTCAAATCTCGTTTGGAGCGAATGCGCCCATGCTATCGGCCGCACCCATAACCAGCGAGGGTTACGGACTCGGTGGTGGTCCCGCCGCCACTCAACCGCCTGCCTCTGATAACTCCCAGGTTTTACCAACTCCGGAACCTAACACCTTGACAGGTCCCGAGGCAACCCCTCCGGGAGAGTCGCGTCTTGCACAACCCCCTGCTCCTTCCTCGACCAAGGCATCCTCACAGCCCGTCAGTATCTGGATTTATGTCTGGCTGGGTTTGGCACTGATACTTATTGCAGGCGCATTATTGATACGCCTGATAAGTGATCGGTCTTTCCGTCGAAAAGCGGATTCAAAACGTAACTCATGAACGAACCGCCGGGTCAAGTTACCTGGCGGTTTTCCCTTGTATTCTCCCCAACAAACAGAGATAATTAGGTGCGAAAGGAAAGGAGGGCTTTTCCATGGAAAATTCGCAGGGTAAGGAGGACCGTCTTTCGGTTTGGATTGCCGTTCTGATCGCCCTGGTCTCATTTACCACCGCCTTGACCACCTGGCGGACTGCTTCCCTGGGATCAAAAGCTGGTGATCTCATTTATCAAGGATTGCTGAACGCCGTCAAAAAGCAGGCTTCCGCCAATGAGGACTGGAGCCGGACCTACCAGGAAGCTGGATACGCCCGCGATTATCTGGTGACCCTTAGCGGGTTGCTCGTCCAGGAGAACAGCACAGACCCGACCAGCCAGGAGCAAGCTGCACAATTGCGCACATACCTGCTTCCCGGGATGAAATCGCTGGCGACTCCACTTGGCACCGATCCATCTTATTTCTCCCCGGGGGGCTTATTGGATGTACAGAAGCGGTTTCAAGATCTTGAAAACCAATCTCCTGACCTGAGCAGCTTGAACCCTCAGACATCTTTTTCTCAAGCGGATACGTATTACTCGGAGCAGCGTTGGCTTTTACTAGGGACCATCATAATCGCGGTCAGCCTGTTCTGGCTTGGTTTGTCCCAATTGGAACACCTGCGTCCGAGGCTCCTAGTCCTGGTTATTGGAGTCATCGTATATGGGTTCGGCCTTGTGTGGAGCCTGTTAGTCGAAGTTGTCTTCGTCATTCTCCGTGGAGGTGTATTATGAGCACCTCCGGCATCTCCAATCCTGAACGGGGAAAGACCCTGGTACTTATACTGACCCTCCTGAATATGGTCTTGGTTGCCTCCATCTCGGCGTTACAGGTGGATGCCAGCATCCGGTCAAACCAGGCTAACCGGGACTCGCAGTACTATGCCATCCAGGTTGCAGGTAGTCTTGTTCAAACCGGTGCCCAGTCAGATTATGATCTGAATACATTTTCCAAGTGGTTAACCGACACTCAGGAATCATTAGTGGCCAGTTACAGTGCCTTGCAGCGGCAATCTGCCAACGACCAGCAAGGGTACGAGCGGCTAACCCTTGAATCGCGGATCTACCAGGCACAGGCGGACCAGACGAAAACTCTGTCAGTGTTATTAACTGATCCGGCGTACGCTCCTGCATCCGATCAGGCCTCACCGGATATGTCTGCTTACCTTGCTGACCTGAATGCCACCAGTCTGGCGATCGTTCAAAAGCAGAATGGTGCATCGGATGCCTACCATCGCTGGAGCAATAAATCTGATTCGTATGTCGCTCTTCTGACCGTGCTGGCGATCGCCTTCTTTCTGCTTGGCGTAGCGCAAATGTCCCGACCCAATGTCCGTTTGCTTTTCTCCGCGTTCGCCATCGGGGTAATGGGTGTCGGCGCCCTTTGGGGATTGGTCCTGCTAATTCTTTAAACGAAAAAAATTGTGGTGTCGACCTTTTCCCTCCCGCAAACTGTGCGATGAGTATAATCATCACAAGCGCTCAATCTTTTAGATTTTTGTTGTGAACCATCCTCGTGCTTCAATTCGAATTCGAGGTGAATATGACCACTATTTCTCCTGTTCGTCCTTCTCCGATCGCCGGGATGTGGTATGAAGGCAATCCCGGGGCACTTTCCCTGGTTGTGGATGGATATCTTGACCAGGCTGAACTCCCCGCTCTGCCCGGCGAGGTGATTGCTGTCATTTCCCCGCACGCCGGTCATAGGTACTCTGGTCCAGTGGCTGGATATGCTTTTGCGGCTGTCCGCAACAGGGTTTTCGATCTGGTCGCTATCCTTTCCCCCATGCATCAACCTTACTACGATTCCCTATTGACCACCGCTCATGAGGCCTATGCCACCCCTCTCGGAAATGTTCCGGTGGACAAGGAGTTGATAGCTGACCTGGATGCCCGCTTGCGAAAGGTTCTGGAGCAAGGCTTGGTGCCGGTGGCTTACGACCAGGAGCATTCCCTGGAGATCGAATTGCCATTTTTGCAGCGTGCCCTCACAGGTGAGTTCAAACTGCTGCCGGTCATGGTGCGCTCCCAATCTGCGAAGGTATCCCAACAGCTCGGGCTGGCTCTTGCTGAAACCTTGCGCGGGAAGAACGCCCTTATTGTTGCCAGCACGGACCTTTCTCATTTCTATAGCCAAAAGGAAGCTTTGGTGTTCGACACGGAAATGCTGCGCAGGGTGGAATCTTTTTCACCGGAGGATGTCTTCTCTGCTGAAAAAGATAAGCAGGGCTTTGCCTGCGGTCTGGGTGCGCTGACAGCCGTCCTGTGGGCCGCTAAAGCCCTGGATGGGGACACGGTGAAAATTCTGCGCCACGCCACCTCAGGCGATGTCACCGGGGATTATTCATCTGTAGTCGGCTACGGTGCAGCAGCGATTTTAAAACAAAAACCGGCGTGACGCCAGCGGGTGTCGATTCCCCTTTATTTAATTAAGTATTATAGTTCGTGAAAATAAACGTTTTCGTAGATTCCCTCCATGCTGGAGCGATATACTGCTTTGTTCTTAAAATAACTCCCTGGGTATAAATGGATTTCTTTTTTCAAGAGGCAGGCTGCGATGGCCACGTGCAGCCTGTCAGTGAATATTACCCGGTAACGGTCTATGGCATTAAAAAAGGCTTCGACCGGTGTCAGGTGATTTCCCTGCGAACTGAGATCCACATTTTCCGGGGGAATGGGGATTCTTCCTGAGCTCTCTATATCCTTCCGAAAAAAGAAACCCTCCCCGCTGCCTTTTCCGGTGCTTTGCCTCTCGAGATAGAACGCCATGTCGTGACAGAATTTTGCCTGTGGGGTGATTTGCATGCTCTCAAAACAGTCCCTGCTGAAATAAATAATATTTGGAAAGTTCACCCATTTTTCAAACGTTGATGGGAGCACAATTACCTGCTGATAAGATGATGCAATATTATTCATCGTTTTATAGGATTTTTGCCATAAATTAGTCCAACCAGCTCCCCCACCGTAAATCAGGGTGCCTTTTAAAATCAATGGCAGGTAATAATTTACCAGCTGGGTAACCCTGCCCTTTCGTGATGACAACTCATAATAACGAAACCCGATATCTTGAAAGAATTTCAAGGTGCCCTGGCGGATGAGGCCATCCCCCCAATTCCCGCGGTTATTCATAAAGTAAAACGGTCTACGCCAGCTTTTATCCAGGATCACTTGGGCAAGTTGGGTATATTCTTTTTGCATTGGGAATCTTTAATTAAGAGGGTGGATAATAATTATCCGTTTCGCTTTCATAGTTAATTAGCGAGGCTGGATGTTTTTAATTCTATCGAAGCCCGGATTGAAGCGGTTTGGAATTAAGGGTTCGGGAATTATAATTCATGAATCTTTCCAATATGGTGAGGGTATAATCTTTTTAAAATAACGTTTTGGATAATCCTTTTCCAAGGAAAAACAATGACGAAGTTTAATTTATGGCCTGAAGAACCCATTAAAAAGGGGAACGATATTGAATTGGCTGCCACCCTGGAAAAAAGCAGCCAGGAAAAACTGACCATCTGGTTTCGCCTGCCTTCGCAGGCCCTGCCCGCTCTCCTCGGAAATTTGGATCCTTTTGTTCTGGCCGTCCTTTTCAGCGCCATGGAAGCCCAGGCTGATCTGGAAATCCATGGGGAAGTTTCTCCTTCATTGCTAGATAACCTGGCTGAATTTCAAAAAGCCTGGACGCTCTGGCTCCCCGAAAAATATCATCGGATCGAATTTTCTGCCAACTCCGAACGGAACCAGCTGCCCGTGACCAGGGATGGAGTCATCCTGGCATTCTCGGGCGGGGTCGATTCGACTTTTTCAGCCTGGCAGCATCGTCCAAATCCAGTTGAACCCCGGCAGAAGAAATTGGTTGCAGGTGTCATGGTTCATGGATTCGATATCCCGGTCGATCAGCCTGAAGTCTTCTCACGCGCTGCGGAAAAATCCCGGAACATGCTGGCTTCCATCGGTGTATCCTTGATCCCCGTATCAACCAACCTTCGCGATCTGCACAATGACTGGGGAGACTCGCATGGAGCTGCCCTGGCTGCATGCCTGATCCTGTTCCAGAGACAGTTCAATACTGGCCTGATCGCCAGCAGTAATCCCTACAACTACCTGAGATTTCCGTGGGGCTCGAACCTAATCACCGACCCAATGCTCTCCAACGACTCATTCCTCATTATCAATGATGGCTCCGGGTTTGATCGGGTTGAAAAAATGAGACAAATCAGCCAGTGGCCGGAGGCAATGCAATATCTGCGGGTTTGCTGGGAGGGAATGCGCAAGGACCGCAATTGCTGCCGTTGTGTTAAATGTGTTGGTGCCATGTTAGGCTTCCGCGCCATAGGTCAGGAATCAGTTACCGCTTTCCCATACGATATTTCTAACCGGGAAATCAGGCATTTAAAATATAAAGATTTTAGATCCATGCGGAGGAATATCGCTTTATTAAGTTCTGCTAATTTCTCTCCTGCCACTCTTCGTTCTTTGAAGTTATCTTTGTTTATTAACCGGGCTCGGATTGCAAGCAATCGGTTCCCCGTACTTAAATGGATGTTCCAGGTATTTGGCAACCGGTGGTTCCTTGACCCCGACCATGCGGGAGGATCTTCCGGTTGATAATGGGCGATCCTATCAAAACCATGTTTGCTCGTCTGGCTGTCAATTTTCCCTCAATATCCGGTGTTTTTGACTATTCCCTTCCGGAACAGTTGGAACAGGAGATCAGACCCGGCTGCCTGGTCACCGCCCCGTTTGGAAAACAGGTCGTGCAGGGTGTTGTAATGGAACTTGTCAGCCAGCCAGCGGTGGAAGAGACAAAATCGGTCATCGATCTTCTCGACCCATTGCCGGTCCTGACTGCCTCCCAAATCGTCCTCGCCAAATGGCTGTCCCGGGAGACTTTGTCCCCGCTGGCGGCTTGTATCGGGCTGATGCTTCCTGTTGGCTTGAGTCAACAGGCGGATGTGCTTTATTCAACCAGAGCAAAGCAATCATCCATGAGGAATCAACAGTTCACAGCTATTCAAACCCGTTTGTTTGCTTTGTTGCAAAATAAAGGAAGCTTGCGAGGTCGTCAAATTGACCGCCATTTCAAGAATGTGGATTGGCGCAAGTCCGCACAAGTTTTGGTGAAAACCGGGGTGCTGACCAGACAATCCATCCTGCCGCCGCCCTCGGTTCGGCCAAAATATGTCCGCACGGCGCAGCTTTCCGTACACCCTGCTCTTGCTGAAGCTGCCATGCCCGATCTCGGAAAGACAGTCGATACACTTACCCGCCGCCAGGCAGCCTTGCGTTGTCTGGTTCGTGAGCCGGCGGATGTAAATGTTTCCTGGGTTTATGCAGAATCAGGATGCAATTTGGCTGACCTTCAGGAATTGGCGGAGCGCGAGTTGATCGTTTTGAGGGAAACTGAAATATGGCGCGATCCATTGGAGAAGGTGGAAAATCTGGGCGGTGAGATGGGTCTCCCGCCGGAACTGACCACCAGCCAGCGCCTCGCATGGGAAAAAATTCTGCAATCCATCCGTTCAACAGCCTCCCTTCCACTTCCATTCTTACTTCACGGCGTCACCGGCTCAGGCAAGACAGAGCTCTATATCCGCGCCGTGCAGGAATGTATCAGCCTTGGAAAAGAAGCCATAATCCTAGTTCCTGAGATTGCCATTACTCCTCAGATAGTTCGCAGGTTCCTGGCGCGCTTCCCGGGGCAGGTTGGCCTGGTGCATTCCAGGTTGTCTGAAGGCGAGCGCTACGACACCTGGAGGCGCGCCCGTTCGGGTCAGTTGAAAGTTATCATTGGGCCGCGCTCAGCCCTTTTTTCACCCCTGCCACACCCCGGCTTCATTGCCGTGGATGAGTGCCACGACAGTTCATACTCCCAGTCTGAACCTCCATTTTATAATGCCGTTACTGCCGCACAGGAATATGCCCGGATGTGCGCGGCAGTTTGCATCCTTGGTTCGGCAACTCCTACCATTGTTCAACGCTACCAGGCTTCGTCCTCCCAGGCGATTCATGCGGGAGAAAGCATCCTGTTGGATTTGCCCAAACGGATCGTAAATCCGCGCATGCCCCCCGTCCAGGTGGTGGACATGCGCGCTGAACTTAAATCTGGCAATCGTGGCATTTTCAGCCAGGCATTAGTGGATGCCCTTGATAAGGTTCTTAAAAATGACCAGCAGGCGATTCTTTTCCTGAACCGACGCGGCACCGCCACTTATGTGTTCTGCCGGGATTGCGGCTCGGCCCTGCGCTGCCCGCGCTGCGATACCCCCCTTACACACCATGCCAATGGTCTCCCCGGCGGGGAGGGACCGTCAATGCCTACCCTGCATTGCCACCACTGCGGCTATGCACGTCAAATGCCCAAGAAGTGCCCGGTTTGCGGGAGCGACCAGATTCGACAGTATGGTCTAGGCAGCGAAAAGGTGGAGGCAGAGGTTGCACAGCTTTTCCCCACGGCACGCACGCTGCGCTGGGACTGGGAAACCACCCGTCATAAGGATGCCCATGAAATTATCCTTAGCCATTTTATTGCTCACCGGGCGGATGTGCTCATCGGCACGCAGATGCTTGCCAAGGGATTGGACCTTCCGCTGGTGACGTTGGTGGGAATCGTGCTGGCCGAAGTGGGTCTCAACCTCCCTGACCCTTTCGCTGCGGAGCGTACTTTTGACGTTTTGACCCAGGTGTCAGGCCGCGCCGGTCGTTCAACCTTGGGCGGTCGGGTTGTGCTGCAAACTTTCCAACCTGATCATTATGTTATTCAAGCTGCTGCAGGACACAATTATGCTGCCTTTTATGCCCATGAACTGGACTATCGCCGGCAATTAGGGTACCCGCCCTTCAATCGGCTGGTGCGAATGGAATGCCGGCATGTCCAGGAGGCTATGGCCGAATCACTGGCCCGGGTGATGGCCGCGAAACTGGCCGGGTGGATCGAAAGCGAAGACCGCCGTGAGACGAATATCATCGGGCCTGTTCCCTGCTTCTTCTCCCGCTTGAACGGCCAATATCGCTGGCAGATCGTGCTGCGTGGTCCAAATCCCGCCAGCTTGCTGCGCGGAAAAAATCTTGGTGATTGGCGGGTGGAAGTGGACCCGTCTTCCCTGCTTTGATCGGCAGCGAAAATATGGAGAACGTATTATGGGAAAAAATTTAATCCCTCCAACTCTGATGGATTACATTGATAGTCTTGTCCCTTCGCGTTCATCGGAACTGCAGGCAATGGAAACCGAGGCAGAATGGACGAATTTCCCCATCATCGGACCCGCATCCGGGTATCTGTGTTACCAGGTGGCGCGAATGATTTCTGCAAAACGGGTTTTCGAGCTCGGTTCGGGGTTCGGCTACTCGACCGCCTGGTTCGCCCGGGCGGTCTCTGAGAACGGCGGCGGGGAGGTCCATCACGTGGTCTGGGATGAAGAACTTTCGCGTCAGGCGCGCACTCACCTGTCAGCACTGGGATATGATGAGATTATTCATTACCACGTGGGGGAAGCGGTGCAAACCCTGCACGAAACGTCCGGTCCTTTCGACTTGATCTTCAACGACATCGACAAGGAAGCCTACCCTGACTCCCTTCCGGTTATCGCGGAGAAACTCCGCCCGGGAGGTGTGCTTATCGTGGACAATATGCTCTGGGGTGGACGCATCTTCGACGGCAAGGATCAAACTCCTGCCACGAATGGCGTCCGCAAGCTGACCGGGTTGCTCACCCACAGCCCGGAGTGGGTCATATCGCTGGTCCCGGTTCGGGACGGGGTGATGCTGGCGTATAAAGTATAATGTCAGCCAATTACTAAAAAGATAATCAGGAGGTGGCTCATGCAGAGTTTCAGCCGTGGTTGGTCGTTTCTTAAAGAAGCCTGGTCAATGGCTTTCAAGGATAAAGATCTCATCAAGCCCTCCATCATGGCCCTTTTCGCAGGGTTTGTTGTTTCGATCATCTTCATCCCGCTTATGATCGGGGCAGGTTTCCTGAGTGGTGGGGACAACAGCTTGTTCGGGCGGATCATCCTGTTCGTCCTGGGCGCTTTGATGATTTTTATCCAATACTCGGTTGGGTACATATTTTCAGCCATGACCATTTACCTTGTCTATGGTTACTTGGCTGAAGGCGACGGAGTAATGTCGAAAGCCTGGGCTATCGTCAAACGCGAGTGGCTCAATATCCTCAGCTTGGCGGTCGCTTCCACTGCAGTCAACCTGATAAAGAATCAAGTCAGGGGCAAAGGCAGGTCGGTCGGACGCAACCTTTTTTCAGGCTTGATTGACACAGTCTGGACCGAGGCTGCGTTCCTTATCCTGCCTGCCATGGTGATCGAGGATATCAACCTGAAGGACGCCCTCAAACGCGCCGGGAACATCATCAAGAATAACCTCCTGCTGGTGGGCATCAGCACGGTCGGTGTGAAAACCATCAACGGGCTGATTGGCTTCCTGCTGGGAGCGCTTGGTATTGGACTGGGTTTCGGCGTTGGGTTTGGCATAATTACGGTCACCAATACTTCAACTTTCGGCCTGGTCTCCGGCATCAGCCTGGGAGTAATCATTGCCACCCTCTTCATTATGGTTGCCACTATCATAACCTCCTACACTTCCACCGCTTACCACACTTGTTTGTACTTATGGGCGCGCGACGTGGAAAAGGCCCAGGCGTCCGGCAGCAGCGCCCAGGTCCTCGCGCCTGGTCCGTTGGCAGCCGTTTTGAATAAATGATATCTGCTCACATTAAATAAATACAGGGGCGACCCAACCAGGTCGCTCCTGTATGTTTTGAATTCTATGGCGCTGGTGTAGGCGCCGGGCTTATGTTGTAATACACACCAGTTATCAGCAGGGATGGGTTGCCAGCAGCCTGGGCGGCTTTCATCTGTGCCTGGCGAGCCAGGTCGGTGGCATTGCGCAGGATGCGCAAGGCTTCGTCGGGGTTGTGAAAGCCCATGCTGTTCGCTGACGAAATAAAGTCCCACATATACTGGGCATGCCGGTGAAGGATCTTCGCCTCCTCGAGGATGGCTGGATCAGAGCTCTGATTTGCGGCAGCAGCCTTTATGGCTGTGATTGCGTCGATCAAGGCGTCTTCGGTGCCGATCTTTGCCCCGTGGACGGTATCCTGGAGCACGCTGACCCGTGCCAGGGCAACATCTACATCGGTGTGACATTGTCCGCACGCCTGTTGCGGGTCAAGTAGCGGGCTCATGATGTCGTGGCTGGAATATTTCATGGCGCCATCGCGCAGGTAGGGCATGTGGCAGTCCGCGCAGGATACACCCGCCCGGTAATGGGTGCTGTCGGCGGTGAACAATTCGTAATCTGGATGGCGCGCCTTCATGATGGGCGTGCCCGTCCCAGGATAGGTCCAATCGGCGAAGTTGACACTATCTTCGGATTGAATGATATTTTCCACGCGAATGCCGTTGTTCCATGGCACCGTCAGTACTTTATTGTCCCCGGTAAAATAATAAGTGACATGACAATTGGCACAGACTGCCGAACGCATTTCCTGGCGGGTAAAGGTACGCCAGTCAAGTCCTTCGGACTTGAAAGCTGCTTCCACCGCCAGGTTGGTGATCACCAATCGCATGGTCCCGGCTTCGTGGCAGTTGGCGCAGCCGATGGGGTTGTTGATATTGGGGGTCATATCTGAGAATAGTTTCGCGTCATAGGCTTCCATGCCCATCTGCGTCCACAGCCCGGGGTTATCGGAGGATTTGCAGGAATAGCACGTGGCGTGCGTTGTGGCGGTCACCCGCTTTGTGGCGCGCACGTCGATCAGGGTATTCTCATGCCCGCGCGGCTGGTTATATTCAACGCTAAAAGGGTAGCCCATGAATAAAAGCACCAGGCGTGGGTCTTCAAGGAGATAGGATTTTTGAGCTGACCCTCCATAGGTTGTGGCGGTATTATTATTTGCGGTCTGAAGTAAGGACGAATATTCATTGGGATAATCCACACCCCACAAAGAGGAATCCGCTTCCAAAGGTAGAATGGTGCTGACCGGTTGGATAATCGCCCGTTCCTGCGCTGGTTGATTCTTCATGAATATCAGCACCCCTATCAGGACAACCGCCAGCAGGACAATGATACCTACCAGGATAAGATTGACTTTTAGTTTTTTCATTTTTTATAAACCTCCGAGTCCTGGTAAGGGGTTAGCGACAGCCCGCGTTCACCATGTGCTTCAGCACGATGACAGTCCCAGCAAAGGCGGTCGAGCGGTTGCGGATCTGCTAGGATATTCTCCACTGTGTCCTTGTGGCAGCGGATGCAGTTGGCTTGGACGATTTCGTCGGTTTGCTGCGTGGCGCGGATGGCTGCCGGGTAGATCTTGAGCGTGAATGACACCACGTCCCGCATCCCGGAATATCCTTTGTAAAGATAATAACTGGCGATGTTCTGGTGTGGCAGGTGGCAGTCTGTGCAGATGGTGTAATTTGAATGGGCAGCATGGAACCAGCCCTCGTACTGGGCATCCATCACATGACAGGTGTTGCAAGTGGAAGGGTCGTGCCCCAGGTAGGATGGCGCATTCGTCACCCACCCGAAAATTCCGAGGGCGATCAGGAGGGCAGCTATTCCGGTTGTAAGAGCCCATTTTGACTGCATGCTTCACTCTGTAATATATACTTTAACGAAAATCTTGGATTTTTTCAAGCCCCCTGGGATATTTAGTATCCTGGTTATCAAATTCTTCTGGCACTAAAATACGGTGACCATTGAACCTGTCTCCGTCTTCTCCACCTCAATCCTGGTGGGGAAGGCATCTTTCAATTCGGCCAGGTGCGTGATCACCAGGATTTTCGCGAAGTCGTTCCTCACGGCATTAATGGATTGGATCAATCGCTGCCGCCCCTGGGAATCCTGCGAACCGAAGCCCTCATCGATCACCAGCATTTGCAGGCGCGCCCCCTTTCGTTGCGCGAGTACTTCCGAAAGTGCAAGCCGGATCGCAAAATTAACCCGGAACGCCTCCCCGCCCGAGAACATCTCGTAATCCCGCTCCCCGGCTCCGTCGCTGACCTGGATCTCAAGCGTCTCGCGCAGGTCCTTGCGCTTCTCGTCCTTGTATTTCGCCTGCGTCTCGAAATGCAGGCGCATACTGTCGTCACTTAGTCTCCCCAGGATTTCGTTTGCCTTCATCTCAATTTCCGGAAGCGCCTGCTCGATGAGCAGCGCCGGGACGCCGTCCTTGCCGAACGCTCTTTCCAGCGCCTTGAAACGCCCAATCTGTAGACCCAACTCGCTGCGTTCGGTTTCGTATTTTTTCTTGCGTTTACGCAAGTCGTCCAGAACAGCGACCTTTTGGCGGGCCGCGCCTACTTCCAGGTACAACTTATTCTCGCGCTCCTGCACGTCGAAAAGGCTGGCTTCAGCGCTTTCCAGGTCGGGAGCCCCGGCTTCCAAAACAGCCAGGGCTTCCGCTGCTGATTGGTATTCCGCCTGCTGGGTGTTTATTTGGGATTCCAGGGTCGCGACCTGGTAATTGAGATTTGCGATCTCATCGTCAAGCGGTTTTAGTGCGGCCCGGGCGGATTCGAGCTCCCGGTATGCGTTTTCGGCTGGACGTAAATGGATTTCCTTCCGGCGTGCCTCATCGTGGGTTGCCACTTCATACCCGAGGCTTGCCAGTTCCTTGTCCACTTTCGCTAATTTTTTACGAGACTCGAGCGCATAATTTTCCCCCGTCAGCAGCTTGTTGACCTGTGCCAGGCGTTTCGCCTCGTTTTTCTCCCACTCCCTGGTCTGCTTTTTTAATGTCTCCAGCCGCTCGCTTAGCTGGGCTACGGTGTTGGAAAATCGCATCCGGTCTGCATCCGCATTTCTGTAATTTAACATATGCTCTTCTATTTTCATAAGTTGTGTGGCAAGGTCTTCCGTGGCAGATTTGTTTGCCCGCCAGTTATCCCCTTTTTGCGTTCCCTCTGCTTGTAACCGTTCCAGTGTAGACTTCCGGTGCTCTGCACTGAGTGGCTGCCCGCATAACGGGCAGGTGGCTCCTTCAGCTGCGGTTAATTTTTCAATACGCACCTTAAGATCATCCATCTCAACTTTCAGGTTCGCATTCTCCGTGCGCAATTCGGCCTGTCGCTCGTGTCCGGTTTGGATCTCTTTTTCCAATCGGTTATATTCGTCCAGTTTTATCTCGGTTTCAGAAAGTTCCTTTTTAGCGCTTTCCAATTTGGCTGCCAAATCCGCGACCAGGATAATCTGCCCGCTGGCTTCTTTTCCCTGTCCATCCAGTGTTTCCTGCTCTTGTTCAAGCTTTGCTTTTTCGGCATTGATGTCGGTCAGAAATGGAAGACGCAATTTTTCCTGCTCGTGAAACTGGGAAGCGCTTCCATCCCATTTTTCCAGGTCCTTGCGTGCGAGCAGCCAGGCGTTGTAAGCTGCTTCAACCTCACCGGCACGTCCCACCAGGTTTGCATGAGGGCCGCGTTCGGCTTCTCGTCCGGCAAGACGGGTCTGGACTCCCCCAAGGTTCTCCTGGATGTTCCCCAATGCCTGTTCCATTTTTTGGACCAGTTCACGCTGTTTATCCAGCCCGGCGCGCACCTGCTTGACGCTTGACAAGGCTGCCTCCTGGACCTTCCGGCTGGACACCAGTCCACTTAGGTCCTTCTCCAGTTCTGCCAGGCGTATCTTTCGCGGTTCTTCCTCGGCCAACTCTGATTCGATCTCGGCCACATGACCATCCACCGCGCCGAGAGCGCTTTCTGCTGACCTGCGTTTCTCTGCGGTTCGCTCTTTATAAACCTCCCATATTTCCAATCCGAGGATGCTGCCCAGGATTTCTTTTCGCCGCGCAGGGACTTGTTGTGCAAATTGGTCGGCGCGACCCTGAAGGAAGAATGAAACGTTTATAAAGGTATCGTAATCCAGTCGCAGTACCTTCTCGATGCGCGCCTGTGTTTCCCGGTTGGTATGTTCCGTAAGCGGGCGCCAATCGCTGGCGTCTGATATCTGGAATTCCAGGAGGGTGGTTTTCCCACGTGCCAGCGACCGGATGACCTTGTACCGGTTGTTTTCATATTCAAAAGTAAATGCGACTTCCGCATTCGTCGCCTGCAAGTTGATTACAGACTCGTCGCGTTTGCGCGCCTGGCCGAATAGCGCCCAGGTCATCGCATCCAGCAGTGATGATTTTCCCGCGCCGTTCTGGCCTGATATACATGCCAGGGTGAAACCGGTGAAGTCCAGTTCAACGGGGTCGTGGTAAGAGAGGAATCCGGAAAGCTTTAAACGCAGGGGGATCACATGCTGATTTTACCCGCAAAGGCTCTCGCAGCGCGAAGAATAATTGTCAGTTGACCCTGGTTGTACCTGCTTTACATCCACTTGATACAGGTTATCTTGCCCAACCCCCCGAGTGATGTTATCATACCGGAGTGTTTTCTCAATTATCCAAGCGAAATCGCTTGCGGAGTATCCTGGTGCTTATTATTCTGGCGACCATTCCTCTATACTGCCTGGGGATCATTGCCCGGTTGGTGGCACCCAACCCCAATTCCTTCACCCCCACAACGACGGAAACTGCCACTTTAACTATCACCTCCACCCAGACGTCAACCCCCAATTTCACCTCTACTTTTGCTGCTACCTTCACTCCGACACCTGTTGCGACGGCCTCATCCACCTCCACTCTGACGCCCACCCTCACACCCAGCCTGACGCCGACTTCCACAACTTCGATGACATCCACATCTTCACTGACGCCCACCTCCACCGCCTCCGACACCCCTGTCCCACCGCTGCCAACCGAATCTCCCACCCCTTAGTTTGACCTGGTTTCCCTCATTCCCTATGAATTCTCTATCTCCCTTCCTTATAGAATTGCTCACTGCCCCCGGCCTGTCTGGCTACGAGGACCCGGCTGCTGAAATCATATCCGCGAAATGGTCGCCGCTCGTTCATGAGATCACTCGTGGAAAACTGGGCTCCCTGCATGCGCTGCGCCGCGGAACCGGTTCAAGCCCGCGCCCATCCGTGATGGTTGCCACTCACATGGATGCCATTGGTCTCATGGTCACCGGCAGGGTGAACGGTTTCCTTCGCCTGACCCAGGTCGGCGGGATCGATGCGCGGATCCTGCCTGGCACGCTGGTTACTCTGCATGCCACCGGGTCGGGGGTACCTCTATCCATCCCCGGCGTTGTCGCCCTGCCACAAGCCCGTCTCCTGCCTCCCGATATCGGGCAGAATCCCGTCCCCCTGGAATACCTGTTCCTGGATACCGGTCTTCCCCCTCGTAAAGTGGAAAGCCTCGTCGAGGTTGGGGACCTGGTCTCATTTGCCCAGCCACCCCTTGAATTGACTGGCGATACGATTGCTGGTCATACCTTGGATAACCGCGTCTCGGTCGCCGCGCTGACCGTCTGCCTGGAAGAATTGCAGTCCCGCCCTCACGCATGGGATGTTTGGGCTGTGGCTACCACGCAGGAAGAAATTGGCATCATCGGTGCCACTAGTTCAGCCTATGAATTGCGCCCCACTCTCGTCATCGCTTTGGATGTCACTTTTGCCAAGGGTCCCGGTGCAACTGACTGGCAAACAAATCCACTCGGGAAAGGTCCTACCTTGTGCATGGGTCCCAATATTCACCCAGCCCTGCACAAGGCTTTGAGGGAATTGGCCGAAAAACTCGAGATCCCCTACAATCTTGAATATGCCCCGCGACACACGGGTACGGATGGCTACAGCACTCAGGTGGTTGCAGCCGGTGTTCCTACCCTCGTGATGGGCATTCCTCTGCGCAACATGCATACGCCAGTGGAAATGGTCGCTGTCAAAGATATCCAGCGGGCTGGAAGACTGGTGGCTGAATTTATCGCCGGGCTGGCACCGGATTTTGCTGACAAAATTACCTGGGATGATTAGTATGCCGAGAATCGGAATCGCTCAACTTAAACTTCTCGAAAAATTGTGCAACGCAACCGCTGTCTCCGGGGACGAGGGTGAAGTCCGTAAAATCGTCCTGGAAGAACTTAGAGGTCACTCCGGGGAGATTCGTGTTGACACCCTTGGGAACGTCCTGGTGACCTGTCCCGGCTCTGGCCGGAATCGCCTTAAAGTAATGGTCACCGCCCACATGGACGAAATTGGCTTTATGCTGGTCGCCGATGAAGGCGAAGGACTTTTCCGTTTTGAGATGGTCGGCGGGATCGATGTCCGCCAATTGCCCGGTAAAGCCGTCTTGGTTGGAAAAGAACACCAGCCCGGCGTGATTGGCGCCCGCCCCATTCACCTGACCACTCCCGAGGAGCGTAAACAGAAAATTCCATTGGATACCCTCCGTATCGATGTCGGCCCCGGCGAAAGTAAAGTTAATCCGGGTGACCGGGCGGTTTTTGCCACCCGTTTTCAGCGTAATGGTCAGGTGATAATCGCCAAAGCCCTCGATGATCGCCTGGGCGTGGTCACCCTGCTCGAATTGGTGAAGAATGCTCCTTCCAATATTGATTTGCTGGCGGCCTTTACCGTCCAGGAGGAAATAGGTGCACGGGGGGCAAAGGTGGCTGCCTATGCCCTCAACCCTCAACTCGCCATAGCGGTGGATGCCACCCCGGCCCATGACCTCCCAACCTGGGATGATGAAGAGAATGTTTTTTACAACACAAAACTGGGTCTCGGTCCAGCTATTTATGTTGGCGACAGCGATACACTCTCCGACCCGCGCCTGGTTCGTCACTTAAGTAAAACAGCCCGGGCTGCAGCTATCCCTTGCCAGGTCCGGCAGCCGACCGGGGGCGGCACGGACGCGGGAACCATCCATAAAGCCCGCTCCGGAGTTCCCAGTGTTTCTGTCTCGGTTCCCCATCGTTATAGTCACACCGCAGTCTCGCTTGCATTGCTCGACGATTGGAAGAATACCCTCACTTTGCTCGACACTGCACTGAGGCATCTACCAGCAGGATTCCTGGCAACCGGGCGGGCGTAATCCTGTAACATCAATTTCGGTCGCAAGTGTTGCTTGCCATAGGCGACAGTTCCAAAGGAAAATTATGAAACAACTCGTCCAAAAATTAACCGAAACCTTCTCCCCCTCCGGCTATGAAAATGACATTCGCGAGGTTATCCGTAAGGAAATCAAGCCTTTCGCTGACGAAATCCGTGTGGACGCACTGGGCAACCTTGTCGCCCGAAAAGGATCAAGATCAAAAAGTGGTCTGAGGATCATGCTGGCGGGGCACATGGACGAGATTGGTTTGATGGCCACTCATGTTGATACGAATGGTTTCATTCGCTTTACCGGTCTGGGTGGTATCCGCATGACGATGTTAACCGGCAGCCGCGTTCGCTTCATGGATGGCACTCCCGGGGTTATTGGCACGGACCGGCTTACCGATATGACCAAAGCCCCCTCTCTTGAGCAGTGCTTTATTGACGTGGGAGCTTCCAGCTTGAAGGATTGTCCGGTCAAAGTGGGTGATGTCTGTGCCTTCGACCGTCCGTTCGTGGACCTTGGAAATCGGTTGATTGCCAAATCCATGGACGACCGCATCGGCTGTGCGGTCATGATCGAGGCCATGCGCACCCTGAAAGCATCCCCCCACGAACTCTATTTCGTCTTTACCACCCAGGAGGAAGTGGGGCTGCGAGGCGCAACGACTTCTGCCTTCGGTGTGGACCCGGACCTTGGTCTGTCTCTGGATGTCACCGCCACCGGTGACACTCCAAAAGGCTCCCGCATGGAAGTTGGCTTGGGTAAAGGTCCGGCGATTAAAATCAAAGACGGGGGCATGTTGGCTGACCCGCGCATTGTCAAATGGATGGTCCGTACCGCGGAGAAAGGGAAGATCCCCTGCCAGCGCGAGATCCTTGAGGGAGGCACCACGGATGCACGTGCCATGCAGGTAGCCCGCGCTGGGGTTCCGGCTGGCTGCCTCTCGGTCCCCACCCGCTACGTCCACAGTCCATCCGAAATGGTGGACACCGCAGACGTGGAAAATTCCGTCAAACTACTGGTCGCTCTTTTAAGCGCCTCGGTGAATTTATGAGCTGGTGTCAATAAACATAATCGGCGCACCTGGTTGGGTGCGCCGATTTTTTTTAAGGGGATCGTAATCCGCAATTGGATTAACTCTTTTCATCCACCGTCTTCTCCTTCTTCGGCATTCCCCACATAAAAATGGCTACGCCCACGCCAATGGCGAACGCGCCCATCGCACCCGCGCCGGTAAATACAGCCAAGCCAATGATGAGACCTGCCAGCCCGAGGAAGATGGCTACCTGCCCCTGCCACGCTTCAATTTTCTTGAACAAGTCTAGCACGATCCAGCCGATTCCCAGCCCAAGGACCACCAAGCCCAGCAAACGGACCAGTTGACCAAGCAAAACAATAATATCTGTTACGAGTGTTGGCATTTGTTTCTCCTTTTCTGAGTGAAAAAAAGATTACGCCCAGGCCCAGATGAGCCATAAGCCGATCATGACCAGACCGATTATAACCCGGAAAACGACCGCCCAGCCACAACCCACCAACATGCCTCTCATCGACGTCAGGGCTTTTCTGGCGTCCTTCAAGCGCAGCCATTCGATCAGGAACAGCACGATCAAGGCGGCCAGGATTCCGCCAACGATTGGGATCGGGATGACGAAATTTCCAAGGATGGCTGCTAGCAGGGCGATCAGGACGACCCACCACGGTGCGCCTTCCTTGTGTGCCCGTGCGCCCATCAAAACATTATCCAGGACGGACCCGCCTACCATCAGCAAAGTAATGAGCCCGAACATGCTCCACCCAAGGGCGCCGAACCCCGCAGCAATCCCATACCCCAGCGCAGCCACCCAGATGATCACCAGCCCTGGCAGGATCGGGATGACCAGCAATCCAATTGCCATCATCACGATGGCGATGCCTCTTGCCACCTGTTCGATCTCGAGGGTGTACGAGCCGATTTGCATGAAGTGTTCCTGGGTTCTCTATGCGCGGATTATTTCCACGCCGCCCATCCACGGGAGCAGGGCATCCGGAACCTTAATCGACCCGTCAGCCTGCTGGTAATTTTCGAGCACAGCGATCAACGTTCGCGGCATCCCCAGCCCCGACCCGTTCAGCGTGTGGACGTAGCGCGTCTTGCCGCCATCTGCGGGACGATACTTGATATTTGCCCGCCGCGCCTGGAAATCGGTGTCGTTCGAGATTGAGGAAACCTCCAGCCATTCCTGCAGCCCCGGTGCCCATACTTCGACGTCATATGTCATTGATGCCCCGAACCCGATGTCGCCGGTGCACAACTGCTTGACGCGGTAAGTCAGCCCCAGCCCGTTGCAGGTCGCCTCTGCATGTTCCCTCATTTTTTCCAGCATGGCGTCCGACTCTTCCGGCTTGCAGAAAATATACATTTCGACCTTGTCAAACTGGTGTCCTCTTTTAATTCCACGCACATCGCGCCCGGCGCTCATTTTCTCGCGTCGGAAGCAGGGAGTATATGCTGTGTATTGCAGTGGCAGTTGTCTTTCATCCAGGATCTCGTCCATGAGCAGCCCGGTCAGCGGGACCTCCGCGGTTGGGACCATCCACAGGTCTTCTTCGGCGTCGTGATACAGATTATCCGCAAACTTGGGCAATTGACCTGCCGCGTACAGGGTGGCAGCCTTGACCATGAATGGGGTGTATTGCTCGGTGTAGCCTTGGCGGGTATGCAGATCGAGCATGTAAGCGATCAAAGCCCTTTGAAGGCGTGCTCCCAGCCCGGACAGCACATAAAAGCGCGAGCCGGTGATCTTTACGCCTCGTTCGAAGTCCAGGATGCCAAGAGCCGGCCCAAGGTCCCAGTGGATTTTTGGTTGGAAATCGAACTCGGGAAGCTGTCCGACCGTCCGCAGAACCACGTTTTCATTTTCGTCCTTGCCGAAGGGCGTGCGGTTGTCCGGCAGGTTGGGGATGGTGGCTAAGATGGATTTCAGCTCTTCTTCCACCTCATCTACCCCTTTGTCCAATTTGGCGATCTTGTCTCCGATTTTACGCATGGCGTCGATCTGGATCTGGCGCTCTGCGCTATCCTTCATCCGGCTGATTAGTAATGAACCGGCATTCCGCTCGGCTTTCAGAGCTTCCACCTCCGTCAGGAGCATACGACGCCTGCCATCCAACTCAAGGATCTGGTCCACCGGCGCAGGGTCCATCTGACGATCTGACAATCCCTTGCGCACCAGGTCGGGTTGTTCGCGTATTAAGTTCACGTCTAGCATATTGCACCTCCGCTTGGAATCAATCGGCTTGCCGATGAATCCCTGAATAAAGAATACGCCCCCTCGATTTGCAGGACGAAGGGGCGTCTCGTGGTGCCACCTGCTTTTGTTCTCTCAAGCGCAGTAACGGGCGCATCCCGGCGTTCTTACAATTATTCGTGGTAACGACTTTGCGTAGCATTTTTTAGGGTTAATAGAAATATACACTTGAAGCCGTTCCAACAAAAATTCCTGCAAGAGCAACCCTCCTCTTTCGAGGAGACCGGAGGGGATTTCACCACGCTTCCGCCTGCCTCGCACCATCCGGCAGGTCTCTGGACGGAGGGATGGATACTTGTCTCCGGGTAAGTCTTTGTATGTTAGGCAGATTATACCAAAAATGCTGCCGGGAATTCTTTTCCGCCCTTACTTATTCCCCTTGAACTCTTCCGTTGTCGCCTGGCCTGGTTGGCTGATCCCCTCGCGCTTGAATACCTTCCATGGAGTCAGGAACAAAATCTTGAGGTCCAGCCAGAAAGAGCGGTGGTCCACGTACCAGACATCCAGGCGGAATTTTTCGTCCCAATCCAGGATGTTCCTCCCGTGGATTTGCGCCCAGCCGGTAATGCCCGGCAAAACGTCATGCCGGCGCATTTGCTCCGGAGTGTAGCGGTCCAGGTATCCCATCAACAGTGGACGTGGTCCCACCAGGCTCATTTCTCCAAGTAATACGTTCCATAGTTGGGGAAGGTCGTCCAGGCTGGTCGATCGCAGAAATTTCCCAAAGGTAGTTAAGCGTTCTGAATCCGGCAGCAAGTTCCCATCCGGACCTTTGCGTTCCGTCATCGTACGGAATTTATAGGTTATGAATGGTCTGCCTTTATAACCCGGGCGCTTTTGGAGAAAAAGGATGGGTGTGCCAAGAAAGATCCATACCAGCAGGCTGATGACCAGCATCAGGGGCAGGGTAATGACCAGCCCGAGAATTGTTACCAGCAGGTCAAAGATCCTTTTTGAGACCGACATTGCATCATTCTACCAAAAGATTGTGGTATATTGTGGACAGAGGCACAACATGAATGAGCGTATCCTGATCATTGAAGACGACCCAGCCATCCTGAAAGTGCTCCAACGGGGGCTTGCATATGAAGGTTACCTGGTGGATATTGCCACCGATGGTCGCACCGGTCTGAATCTTGCGCACGACCATCATCCTGACCTGGTCATCCTCGACTGGATGCTCCCGGGGATGGATGGGCTGGAAGTCTGCCGGCGTCTGCGGATGGGAGGCAGCCTGCCCATTTTGATGTTAACTGCCAAGGATACCGTTCAGGATCGCGTCCAGGGTCTCGACGCGGGAGCCGACGATTACCTGGTTAAACCGTTCAACCTGGAAGAACTTCTCGCCCGCATGCGTGCCCTCCTGCGTCGCACTCAAACCGAGCGCAACCAGGTCTACGAATTCGCTGACCTGACCATGGATAGTGTTTCCCGCCAGGTGACGCGCGGCACACGCCTGATCGCACTTACGGCTAAAGAGTACGAACTGCTTGAACTTTTCCTGCGCCACCCGCGCCAGGTACTCACACGGGAGGTTATCTTTGACCGCGTCTGGGGCTACGATTTTGGTGGCGAGAGTAACGTGCTGGAAGTATATATCCGCTACCTGCGCCAAAAACTTGAGGAGGAGAGCGAACCTCGCCTGATCCATACCGTGCGTAGTGTGGGGTATGTCCTGCGCGAGAACCCGTAATGTCGCTCCGTTTACGCCTGACAATCTTATACTCAGCAATCACAGGGGGAATCTTGCTGATATTCGGTATCCTGCTTTATTCTCTGGTCAATATCCTGCTGGTCACCCAGGTGGATTCCACTTTGTCCCAAACTGCCAGTGACCTGCTGGGGGAATGGCGCGTTGGGTCGGCGGGTGAGCTCAGCCAGGAAACCCTGCCGCAACTCAACTTGACTTCTTTCGTTTATTATCAAATCTGGGACAACAACGGGCGGCTGCATTCATCTTCCCCCGGTCTCGGGCAGATCAGCCAGCCCTTCGACCCGATCGGTTACCAGTCAAAACTCACCATTTTCCGAGAATCCATTGTCCAATCCGTTCACTTGCGCGTTCTGAATGTTCCATTGGAGGCGGGTGGACGCCCGATTGGAACCCTGCAGGTGGCAGCCAGTTTAACCATGGTGGATACCACCCGTCATTCCCTGGTTCAAACCATTCTCGTGATTGCGGTAGCTGCTATCATCTTTGCCGCAGTGCTTTCCTGGTTCTTTACCGCCCGGGTGCTCTCACCCCTGGTAGACATTACCGAGAGCGCCCTGCGCATTTCCGGCGCCGACGACCTTTCACAACGCATCCCCCAGCGCGACCCGGCGAACGATGAAATGGGCCGGTTGGTCACTGCCTTTAACGATACCCTCGCGCGTCTGGAACAACTATTCTCATCCCAACAGCGTTTCCTGGCAGATGTCAGTCACGAACTCCGCACTCCCCTGACGGTCATCAAGGGCAATGTGGACTTGATGCGGCGCATGAAACAGGCTGACGAGGAATCCCTGGGTAATATTGAAGATGAAGCCGACCGTCTCACCCGCCTGGTTGGGGATCTGTTGCTGGAGGCGCAGGCCGAATCAGGGAAACTGCCCCTCCATTTTGCTCAGGTTGAATTGGATACCCTTCTGCTGGAAGTATTCAAGGAAATGCGCGTCCTGGCTCGTGAACGGGTGCAATTGAAGCTCCCCGAAATAGATCAAATAGTAATCGATGGCGATCGGGACCGGTTGAAGCAGGTGCTGATCAACCTGATCTCAAATGCGATCAAATACACGCCCCAGGGGGGGGAAGTATTTCTTAGTCTGGGAAAAGTAGGTGGGAATGCCCGTCTCATTGTACGCGATACCGGTCAGGGTATCCCTGCGGAAGACCTGCCGCACATCTTTGAGCGCTTCTATCGAGCCGAAAAATCCCGCTCACGTTCCAAAGTCGGGGGGTTTGGCCTGGGCCTTTCGATTGCATATTGGATCGTCAATCATCACGGGGGACAAATTGAAGTCGATTCTGCGGAAGGCAAGGGCACTACGTTCTGCATCTACCTGCCCTTGATCAAGGCGACGGACCCTGCTCCTACGGATTGATTCCCAACCGGTTGTGGGCCAGCCTGCACAGGTAGGTTCCATTTGACACCAGCCACTCCTGCAGGCGGGGGCTTTCGTACGCGCTCCCGGCAGCTTCTGCATAAATCCCGCTCCCCCAGTAAACATACCGTTGTGTTTCATTTGCCCAGGTGGATTCTCGCATTCCGATCACGCCGATTCCCCCGTTGTATCCTGCCAGGGCTAGGCGCGGGTTGCCCTTGGCAGCATCCATCGACCGGCTGAGATAATCCAAGCCACGCCGGGCGTTTGTATCGGGTTTGTACGGGTCGTCACCTGCTGAAAAGTGATAGGGCATTACCTGGAATAATCCAATCGCTCCGGAACGCGAAAGTGCGCCCCGGTCCCCGCACGACTCGATTTGCATTACGGTTGCCACCAGGTTTGGGTCTAGCCCAGCCGCGGTTGCCCAGACCTGGATTCTGCTTGCCCAATATTGCACCTCAGGCGTGAAAATCGGCGAAATTGCCGGACTCGCTTCACTTTTCTGGTTTTTCGCAAAGACGGGATCCATCGTTGTGCTGAGTGAAATTACCATCAGCAGAGCACCGATGCATACCGCAGCAATTGGTGGTAGCATGAACCGGATCAGACAGCCGCCTCGTGAGGCGGCTGTCTGGGAGGAGGAAGATAGTGTCTGTCGGGAGGACATGCTTCCTGAGTTGAAGGTCTAGGAGTTGCGCGGGGTATCTACATATTCCGCTTCATGCACCGGCTTGCTTTGCAAAGCGATATTGTGATAAGCCGGATTATTGCGTGCATAAGTCGATTCTGAGCGTGCCTCCTTGGTCGCCGGCCGGAAAGGAGAGATGCCGGTGGGACGAATATGGGTGGATACCGAACTGGCAGGCTGGAGTTCTGCAGTACGTTGGGTTGAATGGCGGGTTTCAGCCTGGCTGAACATTTTCCCGCCTTTGACGGAAAAAGTTCCAATGATCAACACACGGATGAGCAGGACCATGATCGCCACGAAAACCGGCACGATCTTGGTCAAGGTGGTGGTGCTGATGACCTCGCTGCTCAGGTTCGTGTGGCTGGCGATGGCAACTGAAACTCCCCACCAGGTGAGGGTTGCGTTCATCGCGGCCGCCAGAATCCATGCACCGAACAGGTACCAGACTTCAGTTGGCTCTTCCCTTCCCTGCTCAGGGGTGAACAACCGCGCAATCCCGGCAAAGTCGATCCCGCAAAAAGCCAGGGCTAGGATGGTCGCCCAGCGGATGCCGGCAAATGTCAGGTTACCCAGCACGTCGTTCAAGGCGAATTGGGTGGTGCTGTAGTTGAACATCTCGAATGCCACCAATGCACCGATGATGATCAACCCCCAGGCCATCCCGCGTCGGACGGTAAAACCCTTAACCGTGGAGAAAAAACCTCTTTTACTAGTGTTCATGACGACCTCCTTTGTCGATTTAGAACGTTTGTACTAATTAGTTGTGTGTAGTATAGAACATATGTACTATTTTGTCAAGCCCCAATTTCCGAATATAATCAGATTAATCATATTTCCGCCGGATCCTTACTTGGAGCCACCATGGATACAACCCCTCTCCGCGATCGTTACGAAGATCTAAAACAGCAGATCAACTTCCATAACCACCGCTACCACGTAATGGACGACCCGGTTATCAGTGATGCCGAGTACGACAAGCTTTTGGTCGAATTGCGCCAGATTGAAACCGATCATCCCGACTGGGTCACCCCCGATTCTCCCAGTCAGCGCGCTGGTGCCGAGCCATCGGAAAAGTTCGAGAAAGTACACCACCCCCGCCCGATCCTTTCGCTGGCGAATGCCTTTGGTGCTGGAGATGCGCGCGCCTGGTACGAGCGGGTCCGCAAATTGGACGACCGTCTCGGGAAAGCCAGGTTTGTGGTCGAGCCGAAGACAGATGGTTTGAGCGTGGTCTTGCACTACCGCAAAGGCATCTTTGTCCAGGGTGCCACGCGTGGCGACGGGGAAATTGGTGAGGATATTACGGCTAATCTTCGCACCGTTAGGACCATTCCATTAAAAATCCCGGTGATCCGGGCAGAGAAACATCCAGGTGCGAATAAATCATCTGTGTTTGAACCTGACTCCCGTTCCCCCCGTCGCCTGGTTCCGGATGTGCTGGTCGTAAGAGGAGAAGTCTTCATCCCGGTTAAAGAGTTCGATAAATTAAATAAGCGCCTGGAAGAGAATGGCGAAAAAACCTACCTGAACCCACGCAACACTGCCGCTGGATCATTGCGCCAGTTGGACCCGGGCATGACCGCCATGCGGCCTCTCACCCTCCTGGTTTATCAGATCGTTCAATGGGAGAACAGGACGCAATTCCCCCGCCAACCGCGCTCCCAGTGGGATCTGCTCGAATATCTCCGGGCGCTTGGTTTTCCGGTCACTGATATGGCGCGTCGCTTTGATGATATCGAGTCTGCCATCGCCTACACCGCTTCCTGGGATAAGCAGCGTGACGAATTATCCTACGAAGCCGACGGCATGGTCATAAAAATCGATGACCTTGACCTGGCTGACGAGTTGGGCTTTGTGGGCAAGGACCCGCGCGGGGCGATCGCCTTCAAGTTCCCGGCGCGGGAGGTCACCACGAAATTGCTGGGAATCGAAGTCGAGGTGGGGCGGACCGGGGTACTGACCCCCAAAGCCATCCTGGAACCTGTGGAAATAAACGGTGTCATCGTCAGGAACGCCACCCTGCATAACTTTGACTACATTGCCGAGAAGGACATCCGCCCAGGTGACCGTGTATTGGTCAAGCGCGCCGGTGAGGTCATCCCTTACGTCATCGGTCCGGTCGTGGACATGCGCTCCGGTGATGAAAAACAATATGTTCCGCCGTACGCTTGTCCTGCCTGCGGGCAGCTCGTGGAGCATTTCGAAGGTGAGGTCGCCTGGTACTGCGTCAACGCCGCTTGCCCCGCTCAACTGGTCCGCAACGTGGAGCACTTCGTCTCGCGCGGCGCCATGGACATAAATGGTCTGGGCATTAAGATTGTCGAGAAACTCATAGAAGCTGGATTGGTCAGGGACGTCGCCGATATTTACTCGCTTACCCGGGTGGATATTCTTGCAGCGCTAACCAAAAAAGACCGAAAAACTGAGTCAGCGCCTCCTGGGAAGATTGCAGATAATCTCCTCGCGGCCATTGAAACCTCCCGGGGGCAGCCCCTGAGCCGGCTTATCACCGCCCTTGGTATCCATGGCGTCGGCGAAGTATCAGCAGCAGATTTGTCACGTCATTTCCCTTCGCTGGATTTGCTGGCATCCGCCTCCGCTGAACAATTGCAGGCGGTGGATGGGGTTGGTCCAAACATTGCAGAAGCCATCCTGGATTGGTTCAACCGTGAACGCAATCGAAAGGTCCTGGAAAAGTTGAAGGCTGCTTGTGTTTGGCCCGTTGGGGCCGCGGCAGTGGGACCCGAGGCTGGTCCATTATCCGGGTTGACCTTTGTCGTCACCGGCACGCTGGCAGGATTTACCCGGGATGGCGTCAAGGTATTCATCGAACAATATGGCGGTAAAGTGACCGATTCAGTCAGTAAAAACACCAGCTACCTGGTGAGTGGTGAAGCGCCAGGGTCGAAGCTGCAGAAAGCCCAATCGTTGGGGGTGAAGGTGATCGGGGAGGAAGAATTAAGACGGCTTTGCGCATCATAAGCGGATATTAATCCATGCCTTCCGATACCCAGGTTATCTATTCCATGATGCGCGTTGGGCGCATCCATCCCCCCAATAAGCAAGTCCTGCGCGATATCTCGCTCGGGTTTTATTACGGCGCCAAGATCGGCGTACTTGGCTTGAACGGCGCTGGCAAGTCCACGCTGCTGCGCATCATGGCGGGAGTGGATAAGGATTACGTCGGCGAGATCGCCATCAGCAAAGGCTACAGCACGGGAATGCTCGAACAGGAACCTGTCCTCGACGATGACAAGACCGTCATGCAGGTCGTGCGCGAGGCGGTCCAACCCATCCTGGAGCTGCTTGCCCGTTACGACGAGGTTAACGCTTCCTTCAGCGAGGCAGATGCGGATTTCGATGCGCTTATTGCCGAACAAACCAGGCTCCAGGAAGCTTTGGAAAAAGTGGATGCCTGGAACCTCGATTCCCACCTGGACCTCGCCATGGAGGCCCTGCGCTGTCCCCCCCCGGATACCCCCATCAGGGTGCTTTCTGGTGGGGAACGTCGTCGCGTCGCCCTCACCCGCCTTCTGCTGACCGAGCCCGACATCCTCCTGCTTGATGAGCCCACCAACCATCTGGACGCCGAGTCCGTTGCCTGGCTCGAACACCACCTGCGCGATTATAAAGGGACGGTCATCGCCGTGACTCATGACCGTTACTTCCTCGACAATGTCGCTGGCTGGATCCTGGAACTCGATCGTGGCTACGGGATCCCCTGGAAGGGTAACTATTCATCCTGGTTGGAGCAGAAAAAGGAAGTTCTGCGCCAGGAAGAAAAAACCGAGTCCAGGCGTCAGAAGACCCTTGCGCGCGAGCTGGAGTGGGTCCGCATGTCCCCCAAAGCGCGCCAGGCCAAGGGCCAGGCCCGCCTGACCGCGTATGAAAAACTCCTGTCCCAGGAGGTTGAAAAGTACCGCGGCGAACAGGAAATCTATATCCCACCCGGTCCGCGCCTGGGTGATATCGTCCTTGAATTTGATAATGTCACCAAGGGTTATGGAGACCGGCTGCTTCTGGAAAACTTTAATGCCAAAATTTTGCCCGGTTCCATCGTCGGTGTCATCGGTCCGAACGGTGCCGGCAAGACCACCTTACTGAGGATGATCACAGGCAGTGAACGACCCGATAGCGGCACAATCCGGGTGGGCGAAACCGTCAAATGGGCCTACGCCGACCAGCTGCGTCCGCTGGATGATAACAAGAATGTCTGGCAGGAGATCAGTGGTGGTGAGGAAGAGATCACTCTTGGTGCTCGCAAGATGAACTCGCGTGCTTATGTGGCCTCCTTCAATTTCGCTGGCAGCGACCAGCAGAAGAAGGTGGGAACCCTCTCCGGAGGTGAACGCAATCGCGTCCATCTAGCAAAGACCCTCAAGGAGGGTGCTAACGTGCTCCTGCTTGACGAGCCCACCAATGATCTGGATGTTAATACGCTGCGTGCACTCGAGGAAGCCCTCGAGAATTTCGCCGGGTGCGCCATCGTTGTAAGCCATGACCGCTGGTTCCTGGACCGCATCTGTACCCACCTCCTGGCCTTTGAAGGTGACAGTCAGGCGCATTTGTTCCTGGGCAACTGGTCGGACTACGAAACTCACATTCGGGAAACTACAGGGAAAGACCTTCAGCCGCACCGGGTTAAATATCGGTTGTTAAAACGATAAGTGGTCGATCATCCGCGAAATTGTATTGAGGGTTTATGAAACCGTCTCAACCTACTCCACCGATACCATCTAAAAAACCGGATTGTGAAGGTCCTCTTCCTCCAAAAGCGATCGAGGGTCTGGAACTTTTCAATATGGGGCGCTATTGGGAAGCTCATGAGGCGCTCGAAGCTGCCTGGCGCGCCGAAACAGGCCCGATCCGCGAACTTTACCGCGGCGTCCTGCAGGCTGGGGTCGTCTATTTGCACATAACTCGCCGTAATTATGCCGGGGCAATGAAAGTCTATAAACGCAGCCAGAAATGGTTGACCCTCTGGCCTGGGATCTGCCGTGGGATTGCCATTGGGCAGCTTCAAAAGGACCTTCAGCGGGCAATTCTAGAGGTGCAAGCTCTTGGACCAGATCGCATGGCGGAATACGATCTTTCCCTTCTGAAACCGGTCATTTATCATCGGTTGTAGCGCGCAGGGTAATCGAATCCAAAACGGCCCGTGGTTTGCGCCGGGTCGTTTTGGGAGGAGAGAAGAGAGAAAACGTTTACCTGTTCTAACCTTATGATAGCACTTCCACATGAACAATCAATGAATAAACCTATCCTAAAATATACATGTTTCTATCCATTTGGTTTATTCTTGGAGCTCAGTTTGCTCTGGGGTGAAAAATCCCCTCGGTAATTAGCAGTTCCCCTGCAGATTATGTTTCCAATTATTCACAAGAAGCAGTATACTCATCGCAATGCCGGAAAGCGCACTCACCCATCTCGAATGTCCCGAATGCGGGAAACAATACGATGCCGATCGAGTGCAAAGTTTTTGCGAAGACTGCCGTTCACCTTTATTAGCCCGCTATGATTTGGAAAAAGTAGCCGCCGGTTTGTCTCCTGCCCAGGTCGCCTCCCGACCTCGTGGTTTGTGGCGCTGGGCAGAACTTCTACCCGTCCGCGATGAGAAATTCCGCCTGACACTGGGAGAAGGGGATACACCTCTCCTGCCCGCTCCGCATCTTGGAGCAAAATGTAAACTGGATCGACTTTTCATTAAGGACGAATCCACCAACCCGTCCGGTTCATTCAAAGCCCGTGGTCTTTGCGTGGCGGTCGCACGGGCAATTGAACTGGGTAATATGGAATTTGTCATCCCCACGGCGGGGAATGCTGGTGGCGCACTGGCTTTTTATGCAGCTCGCAGTGGGTCCCAGGCACACGTCTTCATGCCAAAAGACGCTCCCCCAGCCAACCAGGCGGAAGTCCGTGCTGCCGGCGCAGACCTGCGCCTGGTGGATGGTCTCATCAGCGACGCCGCCCGCCAGGCAGCCGAAGCTGCCAAAGGCACTCGCTGGTTCGATGTCTCCACATTCAAGGAGCCTTACCGCGTCGAAGGGAAAAAGACCATGGGGCTGGAACTCGCCGAATCCCTCGGCTGGGAATTACCGGATGTGCTCATTTACCCAACCGGTGGCGGCACGGGGCTGGTCGGCATGTGGAAGGCTTTCTCGGAGCTTGAGGCACTTGGATGGATTGGTTCCAAGCGCCCGCGCATGGTGGCTGTCCAGTCCAGCGGGTGTGCCCCTGTGGTACGTGCTTTCCAAAGTGGCGCTCAGCGGATCGAGCCCTGGGAATACGCTCACACCCTGGCAGCCGGACTCCGGGTGCCAAATGTCTTCGCAGACCGGTTGGTTTTGCGCCTGCTCCGGGAAAGCCGCGGTACGGCAGTTTCCGTGAGTGATGAGGAAATCATGGATGCGCATCGTGCAATGGCACGGGAGGAAGGCTTGCTTGCCTGCCCCGAGGGGGCGGCAACATTGGCAGGTCTCCGGTATTTGATTAAAATTAGCTGGGTCCAACCGGATGAAATGGTTGTATTATTTAACACAGGATCTGGATTGAAGTATATTTAACCCATACTTATGGCAGAAACAGAAACCAAGTCGACCCTGGAATTCCTTTTCAATGTGAGCCGTGAACTGGCCTCTGCACTGGAACTGCGCATGGTTCTACAGCGCATCCTGTTCCAGTCGCTCAAATACGTTGGTGGGGAACGTGCCAGCGTAGTCGTCCTCGACGATAATGGCCGGGCCATCGACTCGGCAATCGTTTATGGACGCAAGGTCCACGACCATACCACTCAGCAGTTGCGTGAAACCGTGGAACGCGGCCTGGCGGGTTGGGTCGTTCGTAACCGTCAGTCAGTTCGTGTGCCTGATACCAGTCTCGATGAGCGCTGGCTGCGCCGTCCCGATGACGCCGCTGACCAATCCGGCGCCAAGGCTGCCTTGTGTGTACCCTTGATGGCACGCGAGCGCCTGGTGGGGGTCCTCACTCTGGTCCATCCCGAGCCGGGGTCTTATACCGAGGATAATTTAACCCTGATGCAGGCCATCTCCGATCAGGCCGGGATAGCCGTCCTCAACGCCCGCCTGTACGCCGAGAGCCAGCGCCAGGCGCGTGTAATGACAGCCCTGGCAGCCAGCGCAGACGCCATCAATGCTAGCTTGCGCCTGGACGAAGTACTCCAGCGTATTATGAATGAGACCATCCGGGCATTGCAAGTGGAAACGGTGACGCTGGCCCTGGTTGAATCCAACTGGGATCTGGTCTTCCGCGCCGCCACGGGGGAACATAAGGATGGGATCGTGGGGAAACGCATTCAAGCCGGGGTGGGCGTCGTCGGTTGGGTGGCGCACGAAGGGGAGGGCGTAGTCATCCCGGTCGTCCGCGAGGACAAGCGCTTTGTGCCTGGTGAGCTGTTCACCGGCTTCGAAATACACGCCATGGCAGTTGCCCCCATCTACGCCCTCGGGCGTGTGATTGGCATCCTGCAGGCTATCAATCCCATCTCCGGCGCCTTCGACACGGATGCCCTGATGGTTTTGACGGGCATCGGCAACCTGGCCGGTTCGACCATCCAGCACGCCCAGTTGTTCGAACAGCTCCAGGTTGCCCACAAACGTTATCGCGAACTCTTCGACGACAGCGTGGATCCGATTCTGGTTACTGGTGTGGACGGGAAAATTCACGAGGTAAATCGCCAGGCGGCGGTCATAACGGAATATTCCTCCAGGCAGTTGCAGGGGATGCTGATCGACCAGCTCCACGATGGGACGGCCAGCGATAAAACGATCAGCCCCGAAAAGCTCAAAAGCGGGAAAACTTTAAGCTACGAATCTATCCTTAAAACCAAGAGCGGGAAAAAGATCCCCATCCAGGTTTATGTGCGGAAAGTTGTTTTCGAGGAAGCCGAATCCCTGCAGTGGCTCATGCGGGATATCAGCGAGCGCAAGGACCTGGATACCCTGCGCGAAGAGCTCACCTCCATGATCTATCACGACCTGCGTTCACCACTGGCGAACATCATCTCGAGTCTCGACGTTCTTTCGACCCTGTTTCCCACCCCGGAAAACGAAGCCATCCAATCCGTGACCACCATCGCCCGCCGTTCCACTGACCGCATCCAGCGATTGGTGAGTTCCCTGCTCGACATCAATCGCCTGGAATCTGGTCAGGCCATCGTTTCCCAGCAAAGTGTGACCCCCTCCCTCCTGGCAGAAGATGCCCTGGATGCAGTTCGCCCCATGACGGACAGCCGCCACCAGCTACTTAAAAGCTATTTATCAGACAAGCTCCCACCCGTATGGGTGGACGTGGATATGATCCGGCGCGTGCTTATTAACCTGATGGAGAATGCCTCGAAATTTACTCCACCCGAGGGAAATATCGAGCTGGGCGGTCAACTGGATGGCAACTGGATCCAGTTATGGGTGCAGGATAACGGAACGGGTATACCGTCAGCTGAACGGGAACATATCTTTGAGAAATATACCCGCCTCAAGGGGCAGGATAATTCCAGCGGGTTGGGTGTGGGGCTTGCTTTCTGCCGCCTGGCGGTCCACGGTCATGGCGGGAAGATTTGGGTCGAGGGCGAAGTTGGCAAGGGGTCCAAATTTATCCTTACCCTGCCGGTTTCCAGGGAAAAATAGCATGTTCAGGAGAACGAATGCAGTCTATTGCCGCTGATGTTTTTATTGAGAACGGATATCCGGGTGCCACTCTTGGCGTGATTAACCTGCCCCATGGCCTGGTCCAGATTGACGCCCCGCCCTCACCCGAGGATGGGCGCGCCTGGCGCGCTGCCTTGATGAACCTTGGGGGTGGTTCTGAACGTCTTCTCGTCAACCTCGACGCCCATCCCGACCGGACTTTGGGTGCGCGCTCCATGGACTGTACCATCGTTGCCCAGGAAAAGACTGCTCATGTCTTCCGCACCCGTCCGACCACTTTCAAAGCCCAGGGCGAGGAGACCGGCTCTGATTGGGAAAGTATTCCCGGACTCGGAAATATCCGCTGGGTTCCGCCGGAGATCACCTTCAGCACTCAAATGACCATTAACTGGGGCGATTCGCCGGTTGTGCTGGAACACCATCCCGGTCCAACCGCTGGATCTACCTGGGTCATCCTGCCGGATGCCAAGATAGTGTTTGTCGGGGATGCCGTGATCAAAAACCAGCCTCCCTTCCTGGCTGGAGCGGATCTCCCTGTCTGGCTTGATACTCTGAAACTCCTGCTTTCCTCCTCTTACAAGAACTGGGTGGTGATCAGCGGTCGCAGCGGAGTCGTCCCGGTCGACGTGATCCGGGCGCAAAAAGATTATCTTGACAGCGCCCTGACTAAACTCGAAAAGTTGGCTGGAAAAAAATCTACACCGGATGCAGTCGATAATCTCATCACCCCCCTGTTGCGCCCGTTCAAGATCCCTGGCACTCAACTTCAGAAATATACTCGCCGCCTGCGCTATGGCCTGCACCATTATTACAGCCGGCACTACCGTTCATCGGGCACCGGAAGCGGCGAGGAATAAACACCATAAATCAACAGGATGTTCCAATGGCTGATTCTTACCAGCCGCTCTTCGAGGTGACGCGGGGACGCATCGTCGAGTCAGTTCACTTCGGGGCAGTGGCAGTCGTCGACTCTGGCGGTCGCATGCTCGCCTGGCTCGGCGATCCAAAAACGGTTACTTTCCTGCGCTCGAGTGCCAAACCCTTCCAGGCGCTCCCGTTTATAGATCACGCTGGCGATCAGACTTTTCATCTTACCTCCAGGGAAATAGCCATCATCTGTGGGTCGCATGATGGCACCGATGAACATGTTGAGGTGATTAAAAGTATCCAGGCTAAAGTGGGTGTGCAGGAAAGTGACCTGTTGTGCGGTACCCATCCGCTTTCGGATATGCCCACTGTTGAAGCCATGCGCTTGCGCGGCGAAGCCCTCAGCCCGAACCGTCATAACTGTTCCGGCAAGCACACCGGCATGCTGGCAGCTGCCCGCATGCGCGGACTGCCCATCGCGGACTATGTCAATCCCGAGCACCCGGTCCAGAAAGCCATCCTGGATTCCCTTGCGGAGATTTGCAGCCTGCCCGTGGAGCAGGTCGAGGTGGGTATTGACGGCTGTTCGGTCCCTAATTTTGCCCTCCCACTCTATAATGCCGCCCTGGGTTTCGCCCGTTTGTGCGATCCGCGCGGGTTGCAGGCAACACGTGCTGCGGCATGCCGCCGCATCACCCAATCCATGATGGCAAACCCGGTCATGGTCGCCGGCTCGGGCCGCTTTGATACGCGCTTGATGGAAGTCTGTTCTGGGCGCATCCTGTCGAAGGGCGGTGCGGAAGGGTACATGATCCTGGGTATCCTGGGGGGTGTTTTGGGGGCCGAATCACCCGGCGTTGGGATCGCTTTTAAAATCTCGGATGGCGATCTTCCAATTAGGAAGGCGAACGGAGATTCCTACAACCGTGTCCGCCCCGCCATTGCCCTCGAAATCCTGCAGCAGATGGGTTACATCGGCGAAAAGGAATTGGAAGCTTTATCCGTTGATTTTGGTCCGGTCAAGCCGGTGACCAATTGGCGTAAACTTGTGGTCGGCGTTTCCCGTCCGGCCTTCACCTTGCAGAGGACCGCTTAACCCGTATGACTCAACTCGAAAAACTCGCCCGGCAGGTGCATCGTCGCCTGCTGGATTTTTATGGTCGCCCCGTTTGGCCCAATCCCCTCCCGCCGGTGGATGAACTCGTCTCCACCATCCTTTCCCAAAATACCAATGATACGAATCGGGACCGCTCTTTTGAATCGCTCCGTCATAAGTTTCCCACCTGGGAACAGGTGCGTGACGCCAATCCCGGCTTGGTGGTTGCAGCCATCCGCCCTGCTGGGCTTGCCAACCAGAAAGGGCCGCGCATTCAGCAGGTCTTGAAGGATATCACCCTTGAACGCGGCGCGCTTGATTTGTTTTTTCTAAAAGATCTGCCTCTCGAAGAAGCGAGAGCCTGGTTGATGAAGTTCAAGGGCGTCGGTCCAAAGACTGCCGCTATCGTGCTGCTCTTCTCGTTGGGACGTCCTGCCTTCCCTGTGGATACTCACATATTTCGGGTGACTGGTCGCATCGGTTTGCTCCCTGAAAAGATGACTGTGGTGCAGGCGCATCCTCACCTCGAGCATCTGTTTCCCCCGGATACATTTTATTCTGCCCATTTGAACATCATCCGCCTCGGACGCGAGGTTTGCGCAGCCCGCCACCCTGCCTGTCCCCGCTGTCCATTGCGGACACTTTGCAAATGTGCAAACTCGTTTGAAAACCAATCGGTATATAATAAGGTTACATAGTTCCGGGAAAGGAGGTGGTGGCGATGCTGCACAGCATCCGTGAACATGGTCAGGGCATGGTCGAGTACGCTTTTCTCTTGTTATTGATCGCTCTAATTGTTTTAGCAGTCTTACTCATATTCGGCCCGACCATCGGTAATGTCTTCAGCAATTTGAATAACAGTCTTGCATCCTTCTGAAACCAATCTCCCGCCTGACGAGCGGGAGGTTGGTTTACCCTCGATGCAGATCCAGCAGCCCATCCGGGTATACCGGGGCTTTTCCCGCTCCAAACTCGTCCAGTCGTTTCCACAAAACCTTTAAAGGTACTCCCAATTCATCCCCCTGCAATGATTCTTTTTTATAAAAGTTCACATCTGTAATCCTGCCATCGTAGACAAGCACGATCTGGTGGGCGCGCACTCCCTCGCTTGAATAAATGTTCTCGAGTAGCCCAAGGTAGCGCACTTCGGTCAATTCTGCGCCTATTTCCTCGCGCAACTCCCTTTGGGCTGTCTCAAGACCACGTTCGCCAAAATGGATTCCCCCACCCAGCGGGCGGTAATACAGCTGTCCTTTTTCCTGGTATTCTGCCACCAGGATCCGGTTCCCATCGCGGCACACGCAAATCGCGATTGGACGAATGACTTCCTCTTCCATATTATCCCTCCCATTTACAGTCATACTGCGGGGGTTTTGGGGTTGGCGGATGTCAATGCAAAACCGGCATTCTTTACCGGTCGACGCGATCTCCCCGTATCATTCAAATTCTCGCCTGCATCGACCATGGTCCGGTCCATGTCACCATCACCGGCCTGACCTGTCCGCCCAGCGCTTCTTCGCTCTCCACGAAAACAAGCTTGTTTGTCGGCGTGCGTCCGCGCCAGCGACCCTTTACTTTCTCTTCGAACAATACCTCCACCTTTTTTCCCAGGTAACCGGCATTGATCTCCCCGCAGATTTTCTCCTGCAGGTCTTCCAGCATGCGGAAGCGGCGCATCTTTTCTTCCTCTGGCACGTCGTCCTGGTATAACCGCTCCGCCACCGTTCCGGGACGTGTCGAGTAGCGCGCCAGGTGCGCCACATCCATGCGCAGGTCTTCCAACAGATGGTAGGTCGTCATGAACTGCGTTTCGCTCTCACCCGGAAACCCGACAATGATGTCGGTGGCGATTGAACAACCGGGAATGCGCTCGCGGATGTCTGCTACCTTATTGCGGTATTCAACCTGGGTGTAACCGCGCCGCATGTTCTTCAGGATTTCGTCGTCCCCTGCCTGAATTGGGATTTCGATGTGCGGCATCACTTTTGGCAGTTTTGCCACACTCTCCATCAGGTCTTCTCCAAAATAATTCGGGTGGGAGGTCAGGAACCGGATTCGTTCCAGCCCCTCGATCTCGTTTAATTTTTGCAGTAGCGCTTCCAGGTCTGAACCTCCCGGTTGGTCTTTCCCATACCGGTCCACGATCTGCCCGAGCAGGGTGACCTCTTTTACTCCCTGCGCCACCAGCAAAACAGCTTCCGCCTCAATCTCATCTGCAGGGCGCGAGCGTTCCGCCCCTCGTCGGGATGGGATGATGCAGAATGTGCAGGCGTGCGAACAGCCCAGCACCACGGGCAGGTGCACAGAGACGGTTTTGCCGCGTTCGTGCTCCGGAAGGAGCGGACTCCCACTGGACCACATCGATTTTTCATTGGTTGACAACGGGACCTCGTCCATCTCTGCAAATCGCTGGTCGGTCTCGCGCCTCTCCTCTTTTTTTACCTCCCCCTGGGTTAGATACGAAATTAACGGACCCGGGTCAGATGGCGGGGAAAACACATCTACGAACGGATACTTTGCTCGCAGCCTCTCCGGTTCACGGATGCCCACCAGGCAGCCCATCAGGTTTACCACCAGCCCTGGATTCTTGTTCTTCAAGGGTTTTAGCGAGCTCAATCGCCCGTACGCCTTGTCCTCCGCCGACTGGCGTACCACGCAGGTGTTCAAAACAATTACATCCGCATCTTCTACCTTACCGGTAAATTCGTAGCCCAGGTGTTCGAGCGCCGACCCCAGTCGTTGCGAGTCGGCCACGTTCATCTGGCAGCCTTCTGTCCATACATGGTATTTTTTCATCGGGCGTGAATTATACCAAGATTGTCTATATTTGGTTAATTCGGACTTTTCGCTGCTACCGGTTTTTACAGTCTTTAGTGCCGTCAGTTGTATTTGCTGAAAGAGACCATTTTTCCGCTTGCCTCGCACCCCCTTCACTTTATGGTAAAATCTTCCAACCCGGAGGGATGGCCGAGTGGTTTAAGGCAACTGACTTGAAATCAGTCGTGGCCGTAAGGTCACCGGGGGTTCGAATCCCTCTCCCTCCGCCTTGCCAACTTCTGGGAATTGTAACTGCACCTGGGGAGGTGCCAGAGAGGCCGATTGGGCTCGCCTGCTAAGTGAGTGCTGGGACTTAAAACTCAGCCGCGGGTTCGAATCCCGCCCTCCCCGCTGGAAAAAACCGCGTCCTTTCTGGGCGCGGTTTTCATGGGAACTATATTCTTCAAACCATCGTCCTATGTTATGATTTTCCTACTGCATATTGAAAGAGGCATCTATGATCACAAAAATTCCAAAATCCCGAATCAAACCCTGGTCGAATTTCATCTCGCTGGCCGCAGCGGGTATATTGTTGGCAGGCTGCTCCCTACCGCTATCCATCTCCCCAACCCCCAGCGCAACCCGCATCCCTCCCAGCCCTACCCCTCTGGTACCCCTGGACACGCCTACTGCCATCCCTCCCACCCCAACTTCTCTCCCCACCATCACTCCTACACCCGCTCCCGAGGTCATAAACTTCACACTCGGGACAACAGCCGCGGTTGTGACTGGAAACGTCCAGCCTGGGCAGGTCGTGGCGTATACACTCTCTGCCGGACAGGACCAGCCCATGATCCTGCTCCTGGAGTCCCCGCATGGTGACGTTACCCTTGGGGTCCTCGAACCGAACGGCAACAAGTTGCTCGATCCTGCCCTCAAGTGGAACCAATGGCAGTGGGTGCTGCCCAGGACCGAAATATACACGATCCAGGTCATTGGTGGCGCTTCCACCGAAAGTTACACTCTTACTGCCAAGGTTGCTCAACTGGTCAATTTTGATTTGGGAGCCACGTCCACATCCTTGAATGGCACTACTTTAAATGGTTATTTGGTTTCTTACGCCTTTAGCTGCAAGGCTGGTCAGACCATGACGGTAAGCCTCAGTGTGCCTTCCGCCACCGCTTATTTCGATGTCTTCGGGATTGCCACCGGCACCCTCGTAAGCGTTAACGCTAAAGCCATTACCTGGACCGGAGTCTTACCGCAAACCCAGGCGTATGTGATCGAGGTGGTCCCAGCCAACGGCCTGGTGGTGGATTATTCCCTGACTGTTTCTGTCCATTAACATTGTTCTATCCATTGAAAAACCAGGGCAGCCAATTGGCTGCCCTGGGTATTATTTTAGGGAAACATTCTTATATCAGAAAGCCGAGCACGAGTAAGATGGTGATAAAGGTAACTGCTGGCCCATAACGCAAAATCAGGGGGCTAGCCTTTTTCGCTTTCTGGTGGGGTGAAACCTCAGAGTTTTTTAGAAGATGCCGGGTCGCCAACTCCCGTGTCATCTGGTTTTGGTGTTCAAATGCACGCTTCTGTAAGAAAAAGTTTCTATCCATGGCATTCTCCTTTCAACTTATCCCAATAAATGAATTACTTGCATCAAACTTGAGCAGACTATAAAAGAATTACGATTAAATGTCGTCGGGGAAAACTCTACAATGTCCCCCCTACAATTCTTGGCAGCAAATGAGCCGCGTCTGATGATTGCGGCTCATGAATTGGAACGGTTTGCATGTCAGGGTGAAGGATCAGATTATTTATTTTGTGCTTTCCATGCCTCATAATTGTTCTGGATTTGGCTGATGTGATCCCGGACATGACGTGTGTAAATATGAAGCCACTTATCGAGAGTGTAAGCCTCCCCATATTCAGGATACACGGTTTCAGGATGCACTACTGTATGTGTAAAGACCTGGTCGGGTAAAGTCTTGAGCAGGTGATAGGTCAATTGCCGGGTTAGTTTGAAAATTTGTAACGCCGCATCCACAGCCTGGTTCTGGTAGTCCAGGGCATCGGCCCAATGAGCTTCATCATAAGGCATTATGGTGCTCCCCGGTTCAGCGATCAATTTGCGGGCGCGTATTGCGCCCACGGACTCGGCATCTGCCATGTGTACAATCACTTCATGGACGCTCCACTCGTGGGGTCCGGTCTTGAACTCCCACGCCTTTCGCGGCACCTTATCCAAACACGCAGATAATAATTCGAATCCATGTCCGTATTCCTCGATCTTTTCAATGCGCTCGTTTTGATTCATTTTGACTCCTTTCTGTCGGACCCTTCTCTACCATCCAGGTGGCAATCTGCACCCGCGAATCGAATCCGAGTTTGTTGAGGATCCGTGTCACATAAGTCTCCACTGTCTTCACGCCAACGGTCATCTCATTTGCGATCTCGCGGTTGGATTTGCCCTGGGTGATCAACCTTGCAGCTTCACGCTCTCTCTCTGTCAGGCCTCCGTATTTCTCTTTCAGAGAAATTTCATTTTCTGTCAGTTCGGGGTTTGCCAGAGCAAATTTAATAACCTGATCCAACGTCATGGTTTGTCCCTCGGTCCAGGCTGCCTCGTATCCAACTATTCCGAGCTTATTTCGAAGCATGGTGATCAATCGCTCGTAATCTGGTCGATCAGCCGCATCCATGGCGGATCCCACGGACGCCCGCAAGGCGAAAGCAGCTCCGAAAATAATTACTGCTGGTTCATAAAAAGAATGCTCGCTTTTGGCTTCTGCAAGTTTTTCCAAACACCATGCAATACCGCCTCGATCACCGGTTTCCATGCGCACATCCAGGCTTTCGCCGATTAATTTGTTCATTTCTTTATAATCATGCTGGCGTAATGCCGCCCATCCCAATGAGCCGAGTGCAATGGCAGTTCCCCACTTCTCCCCCGCTTGTCGGCTGATGTTAAAACTCTCTTTTAGCAAGTCGCTGGCTCGTTTAAATTGTCCGCGGCGTACAGCCAACTCTCCTAAACCTGCTAGGGCGGAGCATATTTGGCGCAAATCCCCGGATCGGCGGCAGAATATTAGGCCTTCATTCAAAAGCGACTCTGCATGCTCATAATCACCGATGCGCATGGCTCCCCAGCCCAGCATCTTGAGCGTATCGCCTATTCCAATCAAGTCACCTGCCTCCCTGTAAAGGGTTAAGGCTTCATCATACAATTTGGGAGCCGCGGCATAATCACCTGTTTCAGTGGCCACTTCAGCCAGTATTTCCAGTGCATCGGCAACCTCCCTCCTCCCGGCAATACCTGGTTTTCTCGCTATTGCCAGGCTTTTTTCAGCCAGTTCGCGCACCACGGGATAATCGCTCTGAAAAAAAGCAAGATCGCTGGCTTGAAATAGAGCTTGAGCACGCACAAGCGTCTCTTGTTGGGCGCCCTTTTGCGCCAGCGCGGCCGATAATCGCAATCGCCCCTCGGTATGATAACCACGCAGTTTCCAGAAATGCCCCATGATTGTCGCTAACCGTAATCCGGCATTTGCTTCTGCATCAGAACCTTGGCTCCAGTCTAACGCTGCCCGTATGTTATCGTGCTCGCCTTCCAACCGGTTCAACCATGCAAATTGCTCCGGGCCTTCAGGGTGGAGCTCGATTTTCTCTGCCCAGTTGACCAAATAATTTAATAGACAATTATTTGTTTCCTCTCCTTCTTCCGACTCTTCCAGCTTTTCCCGCGCATATTGTCGGACCGTTTCAAGCAGGCGAAAGCGTGCCTCACTTCCCTCGGGCATGCTGGCTGTTACCAGGCTTTTATTTACGAGATGGGATAATAAGTCCACCACCTCTGCTGATTTGACCCCCCTGCCCGCGCATACTGCCTCAGCGGCTTCGATCGTCGCACCGCCTGCAAAAACCGAGAGTCGCTGCAAAACCCTTTGCTCCTTGACTGATAGCAGGCTGTAACTCCAATCCAGGGTGGCGGCTAACGTCTGTTGCCTGGCTGGTCCGGTGCGGCTGCCTGCCGTCAGCAAATGGAACCGGTCATCGAGTCTTTCTGCGATTTGCTCGACCGATAGACTCCGCACCCGCGCCGCAGCCAGTTCAATGGCAAGCGGCATTCCGTCCAGGCGTCGGCATATCTCCGCAATCCGCCCGCCGTTTTCGATGGTCATTTTGAACCCTGGGACCGCAGAAACCGCGCGTTCCACAAACAAGCAAACTGCCTCCGAATCCTGGTTTGCTTGTAGAGCGTCTTGAGCGTTGGACGGTTTTTTCCATAGTTGGGTATCTGGGATCGATAGGGGTGGCACGGTCCATACAATTTCTCCCGGGATTCCCAGGATTTCACGGCTGGTGGCAACGACTTTGAGATTCGGACATGCCTGCAAAAGATCTTCCACGATGACCGCACACGGGGCAATGAGATGTTCGCAATTATCTACCAGGAGCAGCGTTTGTCTGGGCTGGAGATGCTCAACCAGCATGCGGTTAAGTGTGCGCCCGGTTTTTTCATGGATGTCAAAAACAGAGGCTATGCTCTGTAGCACGAGCGCCGGATCAGTCACAGGTGCCAGCTGCACAATCCAGGTCCCGTGCTGAAATACCCCTGCCATTTCATCGACCACCTTGAAAGCCAGCCGCGTTTTGCCACTTCCCCCCGTGCCCGATAAAGTCACCAGGCGGTGAGTCGAAAGCAGCTCTTTCACTTCGTCGATTTCCCGCCTTCGACCAATAAAGCTGCTTAGAAGTGCAGGCAAGTTGCCGGTCGGCTTGGTTTTCTTGGAAGACATGGTCTATCAACCCTTAAAGATTTGCACGCAGTATAGCATTATGGCGTAATAATATCAAATAGGAGAAAGGAAGGCCTAATTCGTCTCCCTCTTGACATAACAGAACATTTATTCTATTATTAGCATGGCAGGATGATTATTCATCTTCTTTGTTTCTTTTATTCTGCACCTTAACAACCGTATCATTAAACCGTCATTTGCACTGGTGGGGATGAAATTAAATTCACCCATTCCGGGAGGCTCTAAGAACAGGGGGTTGTTTGTTTTGTAAAAATCAGAAATATCCCCTTAACGCTTCACCAGCGACATACTTCGTAGATGAAGAAGCCCTCGAGGAAGAATCGGAAAACAGGGGGGAGTTGTTTGTTCCTCTTTTATTTCTGAAAACAAACAACTACCAGGTAAATCCTTCTCCCTGGGTCAACCTCGCAACACGTAGCATATGAACTCCGGTGGTCGCAGAGCGGATCCCGAATAGACTCCCGGTGGGAACGAGGTGGAACATGATGGCCTGGTTCCTTTAAGGAAAGGAATAATCGTTCCTCAGTCGTTCCTCCATCCCTGTCTGTGATTATCTCCCTACCCCCACCCATGGGGGTTTCATTCGCCCAGGTCTGGCCTTCGCTATGTTCTTCGTCTATGCTGCCTCCACCCTTAACCCCTGCTCCCCTTCCCACAGCCCATGGATGTTGCACAGCGCCAGCGCTTGGAATGTGCCGGCTTTGGTAACCCTCAGCGTCACCACCACGTCGGGTAGGGTATATACCGGTCCCTGGTTCGGGCCGGCTGCCGCCTCGCCGTGGGCGCTGAAGCTGAAGTGTCCCACCTGGTGCGGGAATTTCTCGCCTTCTGGGTGGAAGTACAGTTCCACCCAGGCAATGTGGTGTTCTACGGTGTTCGGGTGTGCGATCTCCTTGCCAATGCTCACCTTCACCTGGAAGGCCTCGCCCGCCTTCACCTGCGCCGGTGCCTCGATTACCGGCATGTGTTTCTCCTTTTTCCAATCGTCCTTTTGAATGAACATGCTGCCCTCCTTTACGAATTTTGGTATTTGGCACCCATTATAGCGGCAGAATCGACTATGTGAAAAGCAGAACGGATGGCATGATATTCTTAATACATTCTGCTATTACAATGGCCTCCCAAATCGGATAGAATTAGGCCGTATTATGGGTACTTCATAAATAAATGATCAAAAATCTTGCGGCTTTCGGGTATTTGGAAACAGAAAATCATCATTGGTGCCCGGAGCAAGCGCCCAATCCATTAAAAATAATAGGTGATTCATGACCGATGTAGTTGCTGTCTCAGGCCAGCCCCATAACGCCGTGGTGCCTGCCAAAAAAGGTCCTCGTGGCGAGGTGATCATGTACGCCACCTGGTGCAAAGGCTGCCGCATTTGCGTCGAATTTTGCCCGCCCAAGGTCCTCGCCATGGATGCGGATGAAGACCACCCTCGCATAGTGGCTCCCGAAAAATGCACCGCCTGCCACTTTTGTGATACCCACTGCCCTGACCTGGCAATTGTGATCAGGAAACTGGATTAGGAGGCGGGCATGGCTGTCAAATTAATGCAAGGGAACGATGCCATCGGCTGGGGGGCCATTGCTGCGGGTTGTCGTTTTTACGCGGGTTACCCAATCACCCCTTCCACTGAAGTGGCCGAGATCCTCTCGCGCGAATTACCCAGGGTCGGCGGAAAATTCATCCAGATGGAAGACGAGATCGCCAGTATGGCCGCCATCATCGGTGCCCGGGTCGGTGGCATCAAATCCATGACCGCCACCAGCGGCCCTGGTTTTTCCCTCATGATGGAAAATATCGGCTACGCCGCCATGACCGAGATTCCCTGCGTGATCGTGAACGTGCAGCGTCTCGGACCCTCCACGGGTCAGCCCACCGCCGCCTCCCAGGGTGACGTGATGCAGGCCCGCTGGGGAACCCATGGCGACCACCCCATCATTTCCCTCAGCCCCATTTCCGTCCGGCAATGTTTCGACCTGACGGTGAAAGCCTTCGACCTGTCGGAGAAGTACCGCACCCCGGTCATTTTGCTGGCGGACGAAATTATCGGTCACATGCGTGAACCGGTCGAACTACCCGATTTTAAAACCATAAAGATCTTTGAGCACCACGTCACCGAATCACCCTCCACTTACAAAGCCTACCTCAACACTCCCGATGGGGTCCCGCCGATGGCACCTTTTGGCACCGGGTATCGTTACCATATCACCGGACTGTTCCATGATCAGGATGGGTTTCCCACCCAGCGCATGGATGATATAGACCCCTGGCTGGCTCGCGTCAACACCAAGCTGGAAAAGCATATCGACGACATCACCCTGCTCGATGAAGATGTTCAAGCTGGTGCGAAGGTTGCCTTCCTGTCCTATGGCGCTTCCGCCCGCACCGCACGCCACGCTCTGAAATTGGCCCGCGCCCAGGGCAAAAAAGTCGACATGCTCACCCTCTACACCATCTGGCCTTTCCCTGAGAAACAGGTGGAAGCACTGGGCGAACGCGTCGATCGGATCATAATCCCCGAGATGAACCTGGGACAGTTGGCATACGAGGTCGAGCGCATGGTCGGGCGCAAGAAGGTCAAGCGGGTTGGCCTCGCCAATGGCGAGATGGTCACGCCGCAAATGGTCCTGGATGCCATGGAGAGCTAAACGATGGACGACACGATTTTGGAAGCACACACCCTGGAATCCGGGGAGGGTCTCATGCCACAGGTGAATTGGCTTGAGCGCAGCGAGACTCTTCAGAAACTCAGCAAGAAGAGGAAATTCCCCAGCATCTGGTGCTCAGGCTGCGGCATCGGTATTGTGATGGGCGCCCTCATCCGCGCCATTGACCATCTTGGCCTGGATAATGACCAGGTGGCACTGGTGGCTGGCATCGGTTGCACTGCGCGCATGCCGGGTTACCTGGATTTCAATACCCTGCACACAACCCATGGTCGTGCCCTGGCGTTCGCCACCGGTCTGAAGATCGCCCGCCCCGACCTGAAAGTTATCGCCATCATGGGTGACGGAGACGCTCTCGCTATCGGTGGTAATCATTTCATCCACGCTGCCCGGCGTAACCTGGGTATCACCGCCCTGGTGGTCAATAATGCCATTTACGGCATGACCGGCGGACAGTACAGTCCCACCACTCCCCTGGGCGGACGCGCCACCACTGCCCCCTATGGCAACGTTGAACCCCCCTTCCCAATCTGTGACCTGGCAATTGCTGCTGGTGCCACCTATGTTGCCCGCTCTACCGTCTATCACGCCCTCGAGTTGGATAAATATCTGGCTGAGGCCATATCCAAGGATGGGTTCAGCGTCGTCGAAGCGGTCTCCTACTGTCACACCACTTACGGCCGACTGAATAAGCTCGGTACCGCTGCCGACATGATGCGCGCTCTTAAAGACAACAGCATTCCCCAATCTGCCCTCGACCGTCTCACCCCGGAGGAAAAGGCTGCAAATACCAAGATCGTGCGCGGTAAATTCATTGACATCCAGCGTCCCCAGTACACACAGGTTTATTCAGATTTGATAACCCGCGTCCAGAGAGGTGAGCTGTGACAGTTAATATGGCCGATACCCTGAAGAAGGTTGGCATTTCCGACCGGACCGAGGTCAGGCTGGCCGGCGAGGGTGGGCAGGGCATGATCCTGGCTGGCATCATCCTTGCCGAAGCTGCCACAATCTACGGCGGACAGAATGCCGTCCAATCGCAAAGTTATGGCCCCGAAGCGCGCGGTGGTGCCAGCAAGTCCGAGGTCGTTATCTCCTCCGGTGAGATTGACCACCCTGAGGTCCTGCAACCCGACGTGGTGGTTGCATTGAGCCAGGAGGCCTTCAGGAAATTTGCCTCCTCGGTCAAACCTGATGGCCTGCTCATCGTCGACGCCGACAAAGTGGATTCCACCTCCGCTCCCATGGCCATCCGCCTGCCCATTACGAAAATGGCATTTGATACCACCGGTAGGATCATCACTGCCAATACAGTTGCCCTGGGTGTCCTGGTTGGGTTGACGGGGGTGGTTACCCGTGAGGCTATCGAAAAAGCGATTATCGCTCGCGCCCCGCGCGGTACCGAGGAAATGAACCACAAAGCGCTCGACGCTGGTTTCACGGCTGCTGAAAAAGTAAAAAAGAATTAACCTAGAATTAACATGGAAAGAAAATGAAAACAAGCCGGTCAAATTGCCCGGCTTCTCTTTTTCGAACCTTTTTTATTTATTTTCCGAATTCATAAAACCAGTAATTAATTCGCTTCCTCCTGGGGCTTATTCCCAAGAACTTCATCGATGCGGGCCATGACCTCGGGACTAAGTTTTTCAACCACGTCAATAGCCCTCATGTTCTCGTGGACCTGTTCCACCCGGCTTGCCCCGGTGATGACCGTGCTCACGTGGGAATTCTTCAGACACCAGGCCAGCGCCATTTGCGCCATGCTGACGCCCAGGTCGGCAGCAATGGGCGTCAATTCCTTGACCTTTTTGATCCATTCGGGATTGGTCAGGTCTGGTTTTAGCCACTCGTAATCCTTCAGGTTGGCACGGCTGTCTTTAGGAAGGCCGTCGTTATATTTGCCGGTCAGCATACCGGAAGCAAGCGGGCTCCAGGTGGTCATTCCCAACCCGATATCCTGGTAGAGCCGTGTGAATTCCTGTTCGATCTTCTGCCTGAAGAACATGTTGTACTGCGTTTGCTCCATCGATGGTTTGTGCAGGTGATATTTATCCGCAATTTGCCATGCTTCCATGATTTCCCCCGCGCTCCATTCGGACGTGCCCCAGTAAAGAGCTTTCCCCCCTGAGATGATATCGTGCATGGCCCACACGGTCTCCTCTATGGGCGTGGTTGGGTCCGGGCGGTGGCAAAAGATCAGGTCCACGTAATCGAGTTGCAGCCGTTTGAGGGACCCGTCGATTGCCTCCAAAAGGCGTTTGCGGTTGAGAGTATTCTTCTCGTTGGGTCCGTCATTTAATCCCCAGAAGAATTTTGTGGAGACAAGGTAGCTGCCGCGTCTCCAGGCTAATTTCTTGAGCACTTTGCCCATTACGATTTCAGATTGACCATGTGCATAACTTTCAGCATTGTCAAAATAGTTGACACCCGCCTCATATGCGGCAGCCATGCACTCGCGGGCCAGGTTTTCTCCAAGTTGGTTGCCAAAAGTGACCCATGAACCAAATGAGAGTTCGCTTACTTTCAGGCCGGAACGACCCAAATGACGATATTCCATTTCGCCTCCACCAGAACAGAGAGCAGCGATTTTGTATTTTATCGCCACTCTCCTTGTCTTTAAATTCTCTATTGGAAATCAGCTATCTTTTTCTTCGCCTGGTCCAATCCCCAGCGGTTTCCACTTGGATTCGTCCTTGAGCCGGTGCTGTATGCCGTGCCGGTCGTGGACTTCATCGAACCCTTCGGATTTGATGAACATCTTTTCGCCATCCAGTAATGCCGTGATCCCTTCCTGCCCTGGTTCTGGGCGTTTGATCCCCTTGTACTTGGCTTCCATGGCGGGAGTGTAATCGGTGGGCTCTTCATAAGTGGTAATGTAGCCTTCAAAGTTGCGCAGGATGATCTTATGGTCAGACATCGAAATCAGGTAGTTGGGCATGACTGGAATTTTTCCCCCGCCTCCAGGGGCATCCACGATGTATTGCGGTACCGCATATCCGGATGTATGTCCGCGCAGTCCCTCCATGATTTCGATTCCCTTGGCAACCGCAGTGCGGAAGTGCCCGGCACCGTGCACCAGGTCGCATTGGTAAAGATAATACGGGCGCACCCGGATGCGCACCAGGTCCTGAACCAGTTTGCGCTGGATGTGAACGTTATCGTTGACTCCCGCCAGGAGCACGGTCTGGTTCCCCAGCGGGATGCCCGCCCGGGTAAGCTTGTCGCAAGCCTCAGCCAATTCTTGTGTGATTTCGTTCGAATGGTTCACATGAATATTCATCCAGAGTGGGTGGAACTTTTGGAGCATATCGCACAGGTCATCTGTGATCCGCTGAGGCATAAACACCGGGACGCGTGATCCGATCCGGACGATTTCAATATGCGGGATCTCACGCAGGCGGGTAAGTATCTCCTCCAGGATCTTGGGCGCTAGAACCAGAGGGTCGCCGCCCGAAAGAAGCACATCCCGAACCTGGGGGGTGTTTCTAAGGTATTCGATTTGCATATCAAACTCATGCCGCGAGAATTGAGCCGCTGGGTCTCCAACAATGCGGGCGCGTGTGCAATAGCGACAATATGAGGCGCATTGTGTGGTGACAAGCATTAGCACGCGGTCAGGGTATCGATGGACAAGCCCCGGTACTGGTGAGTGCTTGTCCTCAGCTAACGAGTCTTCCATTTCCGCGGTGAAGGGAATCATTTCACGATCGGTGGGAATGACCTGTTTGCGGACCGGATCGTCTGGGTCATTTGGATCAATGAGTGAAATGAAATAAGGCGTTATATCCACTCGAAATAGATGCGGCGCACTGAGTGCCTTGCGCTCAGATTCAGTAAGAGTAATAATCTTATCGATTTCCTCCGCTGAATTCAGGCGGTGGCTCAATTGCCAGCGCCAGTCTGTCCACTTTTCTTCAGGGATATCAGCGAAGGCAGGGGCACGCTTGGATGGGAAAGGTAAAACTGACATTTTTCCTCCGGTAAATTCTACGGTTAAAAAGTAATGGGGATGAACGCGTCATAATAACCGCAGCAGGTTTGCGATCCATATAACTGCACACGGCGGGTCATGGTCAGGTCGGAGCGATCGAGTATAGAACTGGCTGACATTTTTCATGCGGATATTGTAAGAGTAAATAAGAATGAGGTCAATATAAAAATTCATTAGTCAAAGGTGAGAAACTGGAGTTTTAAGATAAAATAAAAGGCAAAAAGGCAAGGCAGATCTGGAGAAACGGATATGGAAATCGCTATTATTGGTTTGGGAAAAATGGGGGGTAATATGGCTCAGCGCCTGCTCAAGGGGGCATCAGGTAGTTTGGGTTAACCGTTCCCCGAATGTAACTCGTCCACTTGCTGATGAACACGGTCTTGTCCCGGCTTTTTCGAATCGAGAAGCTGTGAACGCTTTGATACCACCCCGGGCTGTCTGGGTGATGGTTCCTTCTGGGGACACAACCGAAATAGTGGTCAATGAACTGGTGGGGTTGCTCTCGCCGGGTGACGCCATCATCGATGGCGGGAATACATACTAAAAGGATGACCTTCGCCGTGCAGCCGAGCTCGAGCCGAAAGGCATCCATTACGTGGATGTGGGCACCAGCGGAGGTGTGTGGGGTCTGGCGGAAGGCTATAGTCTGATGATCGGTGGACATCCGGAAGTGGTTAAGCGGCTCAATCCGATTTTTGAGACTTTAGCTTCCGAGGTGGATAAAGGCTGAGGCCGTGTCGGTCCGGTTGGTGCAGGGCATTTCGTCAAAATGATCCATAACGGCATCGAATCCGGTTTAGTGCAGGCTTACGCCGAAGGATTTGAAATCATGCATGCCAAGCAGGATTTCGCTCTGGACCTGGAACAGATCACCCAGATTTGGCGATACGGTAGTGTTGTCCGCTCATGGCTGCTTGACCTGACCGCCGATGCCCTGCCGAGAGACCAGACCCTGGGTCACATCAAGGGGTGGGTCGCTGACAGTGGTGAGGGGCGCTGGAGGGTTACAGAAGCAATTGACCTGGATGTACCCGCACCGGTCATTACATAATCGCTCCAACAGCGCTTCATGAGCCGTCTGGATGAAAGTTACGCTGAAAAGTTGCTGGCTGCAATGCGGAATGAGTTTGGCGGTCATTCCGTAAAAACCGAATAAAAATATGAAAGCGTGCCTAGTAGGCAAGATCAGTTGATTCAGCAACTGGGCTTGGTGCCTTCTACACAGTTCAAGGAGAACTCCATGGAAAATATCCCTACCACCATTGTCATTTTCGGCGCTTCTGGAGACTTGACCGCGCGCAAGTTGATCCCGGCCCTATACAATAATTTCAAGAAATGGCGTCTGCCCGAAAATCTTAAGGTGGTGGGGTTTGCTCGCCGTCCCTATACCGACGATTCATTTCGTGCTGTTCTCCGGGAGGGGGTGATAAAGTTTAGCGCTGATAGTTATGATTCAACCGTTTGGGCGAAATTCGCTGAGAAGGTGAACTACTTCCAGGGTAACCTCGACGTGGCTGAAGATTTCACAAAACTGGCATCTTATCTGGATTCAATGGAAAATGGTCAATCCAACCGGTTGTATTACCTTGCCACCGCGCCTGAGCATTACGCTGTTGTTGCCAGTGAGTTGGGTGTGGCAGGTATGGCGAAACAAGGACAGAATCCTGAATTATGGCGCAGAATAATCATCGAGAAACCGTTTGGCCGCGATCTTGCCTCAGCCCAGGAACTTAATCACGCTGTTCAAGCTGTCTTCAGTGAGAGCCAGGTATATCGAATTGACCATTATCTTGGCAAAGAGACAGCTCAGAACATCCTGTTTTTCCGATTTGCGAATACCATTTTCGAGCCGGTTTGGAATCGCCGCTATGTGAATAACGTACAGGTGACTGTAGCAGAGACTGTGGATGTGGCTCACCGCGCTGGTTATTACGACACTGCCGGGGTTATGCGGGACATGTTCCAGAATCATTTGCTGCAACTGCTGGCATTGGTTGCAATGGAAGCTCCCAGTTCGTTTAATGCCGATGCGGTCCGCAACGAGAAAGCCAAAGTTTTCGAGAGTATACGACCAGTAGCACTGAATGACACGGTTCGAGGCCAGTATGCCGGCTATCGGGAGACGGAAGGTGTCGCTCCCAATTCGCAGACCCCAACATTTGCTGCAATCAAACTTAATATTGATAACTGGCGCTGGCAGGGGGTGCCATTTTACCTGCGTTCCGGAAAAGCGTTGGCGCGCAAGACTTCTGAAATTATTATCGAATTCGAGCGACCTCCCCACCTGATGTTCCATTTGCCGGAAGGCAGCGATTTCTCACCCAACATCCTTTCGATGTGCATCCAACCGGATGAAGGAATACATCTTCGCTTCGAAGCTAAACTTCCTGATTCCACCCAGGAGATGCGCTCAGTGGATATGGATTTCCATTATGGGTCTTCATTCAGTGGGTCACTGCCAGAAGCTTACGAGCGGTTATTGCTTGAAGCATTGGATGGGGATGCATCGCTATTCACCCGCAGCGATGGTATCGAAGCCTCCTGGAAAATGGTGGATCCAATCATCCAGGGCTGGGAAGCTCATAACAATCCGCCACTTTACATCTATCCGATTGGCAGTTGGGGACCAGCCGATGCAGATCATTTGCTGGCTCGTGATGGTCGCCGGTGGCGATTGGGCTGTACTGACGAGAAAGATGTTTCACCCACAGAAAATTGAAGTGGTCCCGGACCTATCATTTCTGGCGGAGCGAGCTGCAGAAGAATTTATCGGGCTTGCGGACAAAGTATTAAGGTCCCAAAGACGATTCTCGGTTGCGCTGGCTGGTGGTTCCACACCGCGGCTGATGTACGCCAAGCTTAGCCAAGCTCACTTGCGTTGGGATCGGGTCCATTTCTTTTGGGGAGATGAACGCTGCGTTCCTTCCGATCACGATGACAGTAATTTCCACATGGCGTATCAAGCCCTGCTCAAGTCCATTTCCATCCCAAGCGAAAATATCCACCGCATCCATGGGGAACTGCCCGCAGAGCAGGCTGCCAAAAATTATGAAGAAGATCTCCGGATCTTTTTTGGGAGATCAAGGCCGCGCTTCAACCTGATCCTTCTGGGTCTGGGAACCGATGGTCACACCGCCTCGCTCTTTCCCGGCACACTTGAATTAGGGGAAAAATCGAACTGGGTTGCTCCCGTTATTCATAGAGTCCCACCTGCCCCGCCGGTGGATCGTGTAACGCTGACATTACCTGTGCTTAATGCTGCAGCCAATATTCTATTTCTCGTCTCCGGTGGAGAGAAAGCAATATGTCTGGCACAAGTACTCCAAGGTCCATTCCGACAGAATATGCTACCGGCACAAGCTGTTAAACCGGTCAAAGGGAATACAATCTGGCTTGTGGATCAGCCTGCTGCCACGATGCTTCTCCTGCGAAAACAAGAGTAAATAAAACTGGTGAGGTATCTCGCCAGCTTTATTAGTTATTCCCTTTAATCATTATTCCTTTTTTCCTTCTTCATCGCCAGGGGATGTCTGCCTGGGAGCCCCGCCTAATTTCGGCTCACTAGGTTTGCTGCTCAAGTATTGCTGAAGGAGAGATGGTGCTTCAGGGTGATCCACATGCAGGGCATGGTCATAGTCTCCGGCGGCTGCAGGCGGCTCATACCGGATTGGGCGTCGAACACCGAACATTTCGAATAATCGGGCAACCCAGGCAATTACATTGTAGCGATACTCCTGCATTTTAAGTGACTGCCATTCCACAATCGACGCCATCGCTCCCTGGACGCGTGCCTTTTCACGCACGATGCGGTAAATTTGTTTTGGTTCGCGGTATCCTATTGGCGAAATTAATAACAGGTTGGCAGCAAGGATCAAGATACTAAATGAAATTAAAACCACCCAGCCGCCTTCAGTCCATTTTCCGACAATTTGACCAACAAAGACGATCCCAGAAAGAATTGCAGCAAATCCTGCCCCCAATGCTCCCCAGGATCTTTTTGCACTTTTTGGATATGTCTTTAGAATATGCCGGCGAATGGCAAATCCCATCACCATAATGGGCATGAAAACGCCGATGCCGTAAAATGGGATAGCTATACTGGTATCGCCACGAACAGCCAACTGGATTAGGATTGCAACAATAAATCCTGCTGTTACAGAACGTGTGAAAGTTCCTTTAAGGTTACGATACACTACGATTTCCGGGATTTCCCCAATGGCAACGTCTCGCCAGGCAGTCGCCTGTAAGTCCTGAAAAGCAGTCATGGAGGCGGCAGCCAACATGGCAACCGCCAGAATCTGGTAGGCCCAATACAGGATATTTCCTCCTGGCAGTTGTGTGAATCCAATGAAAGACAAGTTCCCCACCAGCGAGCGGCCGGCCGTGCCATCGAATGCATTGAAATGGATGGCGAAGTATGTCAGGAAAGCCGTTGTGATACCACCATAGAACAGGAACGACGTCTGCACCATGCGCCCAATACCTGATTTCCCACTGTAGTAATTCCAAATCCCCGCCAAACGTGGTAAGTGCTTCTTCCCCCATTTCACCAACGCAAAATCGTCATTAATTACAAACTGGATACCGTTGGACATGGCTTCCAGACCGCTCAATGCCACCAACCCTTTCATGGAAGCCGTTAGCATATGGTACGCAGCCTGCCAGAGGGTGGGCGTGGTGGCCGGAACCGTGTAGGGTAGTGCTGTCACCGCTCTGCCTTTTGCAATGAAAAGGCCGAATGCCATGACAATCGTCAATAAGATAAAGATGCCCAGAAATGTGAATACAATGCGCGCTGATTCCCCGCGGCCGCGGATGGTGAGCCACCAGGTAATCGTTACCAAAGCGACTCCGATTGCAACGTGGATAATCCAGGTAATGTTGTAGGAATTGGTCAGGGATAATAATTGATCCACGCCTGAAAGACTTGAAACAACGATAGTGAAGATGTAGTCCTGGAGCAGGACAACCGCCACCACCAGGCTCAACCCGGGAGCCAGGTAGCGCATCGAAGCGGTATATGACCCACCCCCTTCGTTGAAAACCCCCAGGGAATACATGTAAAGAAACCCAAAAACTGCATTGGCAACTGCGATAATAATGACTGCAACGAATGCATACTTCTGGAGATTGTACGGATGCAAGGCACTCATCATTTCCCCGGTGGCATAGAAGTATGAGGTGAAATAATCAACTCCAAAAAGTGCCAGCGCAGCCAGCAGGCCAATCTGTCCGGCTCCATGAATTGCAGCATGTTCCTTCTTTTCGACCGGTGCGGCCTTGAATGCTATGAATACAATCACGATAAGCAATGCAATGGAAAAAAACATTATTATCCTAAAATTTGATTACTTTCATCAATTAATTTTCCGAATTATTGGAGTCTGATATTCAATTTGCTTTAAGCCGGTACCCGACACCGGGTTCTGTCACGATATATCGCGGCCGGGCCGGATCAACCTCAATTTTGTGACGCAAGTTGCTGATGTTCACCCGCAATAAATGCGCATCCGCTTCGTAGCTCGTCCCCCACACTGCATGCACGAGTTGCTGGTGCGTGAGCACCTTGCCCGCATGCTGAATCAGAATGCGCAGAATATCGTATTCCGTCGGCGTCAGCGTAATCGCCTGCCCATTGACCTTCACTTCCCGCCGGGCTAAATCCATC
>Ga0326726_10000206_pt1 | contig 56713 bp, 63 predicted proteins | sample MHFenrmetagenome_2_FD_207603 | JGI IMG/M metagenome (GOLD analysis project Ga0326726, IMG submission 207603) | Lab enriched peat soil microbial communities from Michigan Hollow, Ithaca, NY, United States - MHF15MN | ecosystem: Environmental > Terrestrial > Soil > Wetlands > Peat | place: USA... | reverse complement strand
CTTTCACATTCAGTTCTATTAGCAGGCAATAGCTATTAAATTTTTCAAGCAAGAATGCACAGTACAAAATAGGTTCCAAAAAATACAACAGTACCTAACCAAAAAAATGAAACCAACAAAACTCTACGTTACCCTATACATCAGTTAGCTCAAGCTTGAAGAAGAAGGACGTGTGCATCCACCACTTGTCCTACTTCTACTATCAAAAGCTAAGAAGAACAACAACAGTGTGAATTTTATGTTTGTTGTTGTTCTTCTATCTGAACTCCGTTTTCGTAACGTAAATTCCGGACTAATTATCTTCAAAAAGTAGCGCATAAAACGTTTCCCCAAATAATATAAACTGGAGAATACAACGTAAGAAAGTCTGGTAATTTCCGCTATAATATCCAGATCATATGATGTGGGTTATTAAAATGAAGAAAGAAGCGCCAAAAGATGAAAACCAATATGACGAGTACTTTAGCCATAATCATGTCATCGTAGAAGTGCTCTCTCTATTCAGCGGTTTCTTGTTCACAGCTATTACAATTATTCTATCTTTTCTCCAAAACAGGGGAGCAATCTTTTCTCAAGGAACTATTTTGTTTTTAGTAATAGTTTTCTACTTTGCTCTTTATGTCCTTCTCGATAACTTGGAGATGGGTTTTCATTACATTAACAATATTCCGCCTTTGACGTTGAAAGTTCGCCCATTTTTCAATTTGCTTTTAGTGTTCTACCTTTTTGGAACGGCAACTGTGATGATGTTTCTGCTCTTTGATCTTTTCGTTCTTGCACTGATTTCAGGAGTCATATGGACTATAATTGTGGTTACTAGCATTTTGACAACGGTTAGACGTTTCTACAAGCAATCCGTAACAAGATATTGGAAAAAATAACTCAACAACCTAGTCTGCAGGAAATACATGTTAACTTTAAAGACTAAAGTTGGTACCAAAAACACTATAATACCCATTTCATGCAAAGGCTAATATTCAAAAACAAATGAGAAGCAAAGAGTGAAGTGAGTATTCAAAATGAAGGGTATTATTATTTATGACACATCACATGGAAACACTCAGAAAATCGCAGAGACAATTGCAGAAACGCTAAAAGAATCTGGAATAGAAGTCGATCTCTTCAAAGTAAACGAAGCAAAGAAGGTAAACGCAAAAGATTACAGTTTCCTGGTTCTCGGCTCTCCAACCAAATTTGGCACAATGAGCTTTGCATTCAAATCCTTTTTGGGCAAGGTGAAGAGTGAAGAATGGATCAACAAGCCTTTCGCAGCCTTCGACACTGAAAACCCAGAGAATATTGAACATGCAAAGGCAGAAAACAAAAATTGGAGTGCAGGCGAAAAGATAGCTGAAAAGCTCAAAGAAAAGAAGATGAACCAACTGTTACCAGTTCTGAAAGCTTCTGTACTGGGACAAAAAGGACCACTTCAAGAAGGTGAAATCGAGCGAACAAAAGACTATGCAAAAGAACTCGCCGCCAAATTGAAGGGAAACCTTTTACCATGAACAAAACAAAAAATGGTAATAAAATAATATAAAAACAAAACAATTGGAGAGTCTAAATGAAAAAAATATTTAAAATCCTAATAGTTGTTCTCGTTGTCATCGTTGTATTACTTGTTTCAGTATTCGCCGTCTTTGCTTTCGACTTAACGAGCTACACTGCCACGGGAAGTCAAACTTTTAACCCTTCAGGTGCTTCTATCGGTCGAGCATTAGTTGTATATAATCCTGGCTTATCTGGAGCCGCAAAACAGGATGCCACAAAAATCGCAGACGACCTTCAGGCAAACGGATACACCGTCGATCTCGCGGGAGTACGAAGCGGAACGGCTAGCACCAAATCTGGCTATACCGTAATCGTTGCTGGCGGACCCATGTATTTTGGACAAGTCAGTAGTTCAATTGATGGATACTTGAAAACCCTGCCAAGCAACGCAAAATTAGGAGTATTCGGCTCTACAGGTTCTAGCAAATTTTCTGAGAGTGATTTTACATTATTTGAACAGCAAGTTGCATCGGATACTCACAATGAAAAAGCAATAATAAAATTAATTTTAGACGGCAATGAAACTAAAGACTGCGCAGATTTGGTGTCCACATTGCTACAATAAACATTGTTGGAGGTCTAAAAAAAATAACACCAAAAAATACTGTCATAGCTTATGAGACCAAAGGGGGCGCAACTGAGGAATCTGCACGTAAAATTGCTGAAGTTCTGCGCTCTAAATATCAGTTGGAAATCGACTTGGTCGACCTAAAACACCAAGAAATCAAGGATTGCTCCCAGTACCAAAATTTTGTTATCGGCGGCGGTGTAAGAGCTGGCAAAGTGTACGATAAAGCATTAAAGTGTCTAGAAAACGATTTCAGCGGGAAAAAAGTAGCTTTCTTTGTAAGCTCAGGTGATGCTGGCGACCCAGCGAAATATCAAGAGGCAAAAGTCAAGTTTGTCGAAAATGTTTTAGCCAATTATCCTAACGTGAAACCTTTAGCCACAGAAGCGTTCGGCGGACGTATGAAAATGTTAGGAAAAATGGTTTTTGACAATTTAGATTTAGCAAGAGTTGAAGCTTGGGCGGAAGAGCTGGGCAAAAAATTCCAGATAACTACAACTTAAATAAAGACACATTTTGCGTAAGCGGAATAAAAAATAGGATAACTGCCTCCTGTTTGTTGTTTCCAAATGTCACAACATAGGTTCTTACCTTACGTTGAGTGCATACAATATTTAGAAAATTAAGGAGACGAATTTTTTGGCGAAAAAGAAAGGCGAGAAATATGAGTGCAAAGATTGCGGACTCGTAGTCTTGGTTGAAGAACCATGTGGCTGTGAATCATGTGAACTAGTATGCTGTGATAAACCCATGAAACCCGCCAAAACAGCTAAACCTAAAACCAAAACATCAAAAGTTAAAAAATAAATCCAAGCAACTTTCTTTCACTTTTTCTTTGCACAAAAAAAATAAGTGAAAATTGGGTTTAAATCCCAAGCTACCACTTTTGCTCATTCTTTCCCTTCAGGATTATTTACTCATTTAGTTTTTATGAATGTGCCTTCTTCAAGTTCTGCAAATGCCTCATTCAATTCTTCCTGAGTATTCATAACGATTGGTCCTCTCCAAGCAACAGACTCCTTCAAAGGGTCACCCGACACAAACAGAAACCGAGCACCCTCCTGTGATTTAACTCTAACCAAGTCACCTTCACCAAAAACAACACAATGCCCAAATGGCACCATTTTATCTTGAACTTCTATTGACCCATCAACAACATATGTGAAAACTGTCAGATTTCTATGTGTAGCGTGCTTGAAGGTTTTTCCAGCGGCCAACTCAACATCAAAATACTCGATATCAATTGCAAGGTCTCGCACAGGACCTACTGTCCCATTTACTTTGCCCGCTATGACTTTGATCTTTGTGCCGTTTTTCTTGAAGGTAGGAATTTGTTCTTTTTCTATTCCACGATATTTCGGGTCGATCATCTTCTTTTTTGCCGGCAAATTCACCCAAAGCTGAAAACCTTGCATTAAACCGTTATATTTTTGGGGCATTTCCTGATGAATTATGCCTGAGCCAGCAGTCATCCACTGCACATCACCAGATTTGATTACACCTTTGTTGCCCATGCTGTCGCCATGTTCAACTTCACCTGTCCACATGTAAGTTACGGTTTCCATTCCTCTGTGAGGATGCCAGGGAAAACCTTTGATGTAGTTTTTAGGGTTTTCTGATCCAAAGTGGTCCAAAAGCAAAAATGGGTCAAGCGTAGATTTCTCGTCATTTCCCAACACTCGCTTGAGTTTAACGCCAGCACCCTCAAGAGTCAACCGGCGTTCCAAAATTCTTTCCACTTTTCTTTCCATCAAACCTCACCTTAACGCAAATATATGTTCATTTCTACAGTTTCTAAAAAATTAAGGAATTATGGTTTTTGCTATCTGTCTTCAAATAGGTTTTGCTTAATTATATGCTTAATCCAAGTTGCTTCATCAAACCGACAACGTCATAGAATAGCCGTTCTTCAACGATTTCGTTATCCTTCCAAGTGGCAACTGTACAGAATTCAAGTTTCGCCGTCTTTCCAGGCTGAACCATCTTTCCATCTGCACCCTTCATAGGCCCTTTTAGGGTTACTGTCCAATCGGCGACTGTACATGTGTGGTCTCCTTGTCCGAAAGCAATCTTGTAGGGTTTGTTATTTAGTCGGTTGTCGAAGTTTTTAAAGAACGCAGTAGCTTCGACGTCGTGATTATGTAGTCCAACTGTAGGTAAAGATTGAGCTGGCCAGTATACTATGACGTCTTCCCTGTGGCGTTTCCTAAAAGTTTCCCAAAGCGGACTTCCAGGCCCAGCATTCCAAGCATCATCAAGCGTTTTCATCAACTCAAGATTTTCCTTAACGCCCATATCACTTCACCTCATAATCTATTTTCGATTTTTCTCCTGATAACGTATAATAAAGAAAATTACGCAGTATATAACAGCAACTTTTAGAGAATAATTAGCTGAAAAGATTTGACTAAATCCATAAAAGACTTGTTTCTTAATTAAATGTTACGGAAGAAGATATTGCAAACTTTTTGTTTACAATATTCAAAAATTCTGATGTTAACGAAGTTCTTAGCTGAAAATAACCATAAACGGCAAGTGTTATTAACTCGCTTGGTTGCTTGATGCACATCCGGGAAGGGGACGTACATTGGATAAGGCTGAAGCAATAACTGTGCTTCGTGAAATTAATACTGTTTGCCCAGAATTTGGCTATTCAGCTAATTTTGTCAGTATAGACCCTGATGAAGGTAAAATCAGCAAAGACTCAAATGGCTTCTACAAATTAAGAATAAAATGCGACATAGACGTCTCCTCAAAAAATGCAATTAAACTTATTCTCGACTCACATAAACTAGAAATGACTGAGACAAATGGTCTAATCACAATTTATCGTCGACATAACTAGCTTATTTTATAAGCCCAAAAATCAACTAAAAAAAGAAGAGTTTTTGGACCTTCGGGCAGACTACTATGCTATGGATGTCACAAAGTGAACCGAGAACATATGACCTTTGAAAAACATCGGAACCAAAATCATAGTTGCTTCAACGTTTCCTCCACCTTTCTTCATAAACGTTATCTGAATCGTTGAAGCTTTCAACTTATTCATTGCATCCCAATATGCCGTCATCAGTGTTTCTCGACTTTTTTCTGCAACATAAGGATCTAAAAAGCCCATTATCTGAGCCCATTCCTGCTGTGACTTGAAACCTAATAAAATAGCAAACTTTTCGTTGCATGCTTTGTGATTGTCATCAAGGTAAATGAACATTGGCTGCTCTGACTTATCCAATATTGACTTCATCTGGTCGTATAGACCTTTAACCAGTTCCTCGTGATGTTCCTCTGCACTTTGCATTTTTGTCGGTATAATTCTTCCCTCCTTTGATTTTGAATATAATTTTGTTCAAGTAAAGATTACAAGAGTTGTATGGCTTCTTGCCTCGGGATAGCCACCAATGTTTCTGAAGCAACGATATCCGCTACGCCTAAGGCAAATTTTAGTGCTTCTTTTTCATTTGCTGCCTCAAATACAACGACTGTATCGTAGCGACCTAAGGTCCAGTACCAGTTGAGAATTTTAATTCCTTTTTTCTTGAACTCCTCGATTCTCCCGGTGGCTGAGTCAGTAAGTGTTTTGTCAGGTTTCTTCCTCATCTTGCCTAAACTCACGAAAATCAATTTTCCAAAAACCTCCTCTATAGCCTTCGATTAGCAAGTTGACATATAACAATTTGTTGTTAGCACCAGACTACCACAAGAGCAAACCTGTGATCACGGAAAAAAAAAGAAAAGTAGTTCGTAACCGACTAAACAAAGAGAGTTTTTACCATTACTTGATAGCGTAAACCTTGAAACTGTATTCGCCCGTTGCAATGTTGTAGCTGGCGTCTGCCCAGCCTTTTGTTGTGTTGAGGTAAGCAAATTTTTTGGATGCGGTCATGAATGTCAGGTTTTCCTCAATTTTTTCGATGGGGGCGGGGTCTACCATTTTTCCATTAGCATTTCCCATTACCATGATTGCCTCGCCATTGCTGAAAATTATTGATTTAACGTCTGCGCTTGCTGTGCCGTCTGGCTTCATGAGGGAATTGTGTGTGGTCATGATGAGCCCCGTTATCTTTCCGCTGATTTTTCCTGCAACCATGATGTCGAGCTTTGCACCTTCTGGACTGAATTCCTTGATGTTAACGGCTTGGGTGTTCTCTTTTCCTTCAAAAAGTAGTTCTTTATCCATAATTGTTTTCTCCTAATAAGCTGATCTAAAGCTCAAAAGTTAAACATTTGTGGCTAACGCCTGACTACTACAAGCTTAAAGAATTGCATTAAAACATCTTTTTAGAGAAAAATTCAGCTTTTGTTTTCAGCACAATAAAATTGGTACAAAGTTTAACGTTATGGATTTTTGCATTTTTTGAAAGCTCTAGCAACAAAAATTGCGGCAAAAGGGAAAAGCGCACCCCAAATAAAACTAGCAAATATATTTACAGCGAAAATGCCCAAAGCGTTACCTATCAGGAATCCTAAACCAATGACACCATTCCCAGCAAACAGCAGTCTTATTTTGTTTTCAGATTTTTCTTTGAAAATGGGAGCCGCAAAAAGCAGGGAGATACCCATGAAACCATACCCCAACGCTGCAAAAGTCCAGAACAAGGAATGCGGATTGGGTGAAGCGAATAGCCAGAGCCCAGTTGTTTGGTTGTTTAAGAGACCTTGCTGTACGAAGGTTAGTTGTATATAGTAATGGATGCTGAGGATTGTTGCGCAGACTAATGCAAAAGAGAAGCCTAACTGGCCTAAAACCTTCTTGTCAGAAGGAGCATAGTGATAAATACACAACATCAACGCGGCGAACATAGGCGCCAATATCAATGAAGGAATTAAAGGCAACATTTGCCAACTTGTAAAAGATGATGCATAAACCTCAATGCTTGCAATTGTAGTCATGGGGAAAAGAACAGCTGACAATATCAAACCAACATCAATCAGAACAACGAGCAAAGCAATAATTACAGCCACCCAAAAACCAAGCTTACAAACTAATTTATCCATTCCAATCCCTTTCAATTCGTCTTAGAACAATATCGCAATTCAAAGTATTTATGATTGATATTTTCGGAAAAATCACTTACCAAACTAAAGGATAAAAAAAGGCGCCCCAATACCGACGCTATCGACAATATAGTCGTTAAGAGATACCTCTTTGGAGCTTGTTCAAATCTATCCATAAATTCTGAAAATAAAAAAAAGAGGAAATTTTTTAGTTTGCTTTAGGCTGGGGTTGACGGTTGTGATTTCATTGTTAAGAAAGCGATTGCTAATAGCAGCGCTGAAATCCAAATCAAGAGAAAACCTATGCCAATTATTACTAGTACTGCACCTATCAGTAGCAGCAATCCCGTGATTGAGAATAATCCAACATTAGACTTTGTTGAGAGCAGCTTAAGTGATCGCCAAATTAAGAAGGTTGATATTATTGCAAATATCCAAAGGATTGCGAGAATCGCTATTGCGGCTACAATGAAGGGAATAACGTCTCCAAACCCGATGTTGCTTGTATTAGGAGTCATGCCAGACAATGACGAGAGGCTATTCCAATTGCCGTTCCAGCTCGGAAAAATCTTCAATAAGAAATCCTTGATGTTGGGCAGAACTATTGCGATCCCAACCGCTATAGCTAATACAACACCTACTATGCCAGCAATTATGCCGTATAATGCATTGTTGAAGATGCCTTCTTCTTTGTAGATACTCCCAAAACCATGCAGCGCAACCAAAATGAGAATTACACCGACAAGATCGATAATGCCGAAATAGTTGATGTATGGAAATACGCCTATGAACAACAGCAGCGCACCTATGCCGCCTAAAGTTTTGCTTGTTTCGAAAGTCATTTTTTACCCTCTAAGCCTTTTTCAGACAACTTTAGATAAAAGCTTTTTCATGCCTGTATAGCCATGATTTTTCCACATTCATTTCTTAAGCGTTAAAGAAGGGTGGCTGCCACAGGCAGCACAAAAGAGATAACCGCAAGGATTATCAACCCCTTCCACCGAGAGGTTTTCTTGAATATCCATCTGCTTATACTGTAGCTGATCAGAAAGGAAATCCCAAAAACCATTACAATTTTGACTTCTATTGGGCCTGCCCAAATCATCAAAATGTCTTGGAAGGTTGAGACAAAGAACAGATGCAGCAGGTAAATGTAGTAAGAGTTGTCGGCTATACTGCTGATTGCTCGGGAAGGACGGCTGAAGTAACGCACACCAAGAGAGCAAACAGTAACTATAACCGAGAGCAAAAGAAACGAACGAACTGCTGCAAAGAGCATTAGGAAAAAGGGCGAGAGCGATGTCGTAGTTAAGGGATTTTGAAAGACAACTTGACCAATAACCATGAAAACCACCGATAACAAGATAGATGCTGCAACCCAAAGACCAAGTTGACCAATTTGTTTACCGTCAACGAACCATTTTCTTGAAAACCCATAAACGCCGAGTCCAAAACAAGACGCAAAGATGAACAACTTCGAGGGCTGAAACTCTAGAAACAGGTTTATAGTCAGCCAACTTGTGTCAGGCACCAGCAACAGCGAGACGAAGTAACCCACTGCACAAACTACACCAAACGCCAACAACGTCACTGCAGTATTTATCCCAGAAGATAACACAGTTTGACCAACACTTAGATATCTAACTGCGAAGTTGCCAGCAACTTTGTAGATGACCAGAAACGCAATGAAGAAGGCAAAAAGCAATGAAATGAACCAGAAGTGCAAATGCACGCTTTGAGCAGGGTTTTCAAAGACGCCTAAGCGAGTCTGCCCTACACTTCCTATCCATGTGAGCCATGTAGTCAGATAATTTCCAGTGGCGGTATGTCGGTTTACAATCCACCAGGAAAATGGAAGGACGAGAATGACTATAACAATCCAAGCAAATCCAAGCTCCCAGAATTTGGCTTTGAAAAAGCCCCAACTTCCCTTCTTACGTAGGGAACTAAGAGTGAAGTACCCAGCTAAGAAAAAGAAAAGCGGCATGATGAAAACGTCAACCAGCTCCCGTATGCTGGTGGCAACAACAGAGGTGCCATCATGAACGCTCCAGTAAGGCACGAAAAGACTATAGGCACCTGAGGCATGAAAAAGAATTACTCCGAAGAGGGCAAAAACCCGGACAAAATCCATTGAAACCAATCGTGAAGACACATTTTGAGACATTATTATAGCTCCTCCATCTGCTTTTCTTTTTGCTTTATATCATCCGGAGAAAGATTAATTCGAAGAACACCCTTATCCCCAACTACCTCAAGGACTACGCCCTCACTGAACTCTGCACGCTGAAGTTCACCAATGCTGCCTTCAACCAAAACATTTTCTTGACCCTCATTTGTCAAACTAACATTCTTGAGATTAAACTTAGATTTCAACTCAACAGAAAAGAACCGCTCGTTTTCCTCAAATTTCTTACTCATTTTTCCTCAACTTCAAGAGCCAATTGGCGGGAGAGGAGATTACTCTTATTTGCTTACAATGTGTAATTGTACACAGCAATAGGAACACGTTCACAGTGGAAGTGGCTCTAGTTGGAAGATCAGGAACCGATTGAAAGACTTTACTTTGAGCTTGCTAGCGAAAGCAGATTTGGAATACTGCAAGAGTTAAGCAAACAGGACGGCAAAATGAGGGAAATTGCCCGAAAACTCAAATTAACAACCACTGAAGCCTTCAGACAAATTCAACGACTAAATGACTCATTGCTTATACAAAAAAAGCCAGAAGGCACCTACAGCATTACAGAATACGGATTATTGGTGCTTCATTTCTCCGCCTCTTTTGAACTAATTCACAATCATCGCCAGTATTTCTCAAATCACAACATTCGAAAACTTCCATACCAATTCCTCAACAGAATAGGCGAATTATCTCAAGCCCAATTTAGTCCTGACATAATGGGAAATATTAACGCGGCTGAACGCATCACAAAAGAAGCTGAAAAATACATGTATGGTGGCGGCGGAGAGCAGCCCCTGAACATCCGCGCAGCCCTTCAAGAAGGCATCTCGAAAGGACTAAAATACAAGTTCCTTTTCCCAAAACGATTCATCCCAAAAACTCCAACGATACCTGGATTGGCACAGACTGCAGAAATGAGAAGCATAGAAGATTTACCGTTCAATGTCGTTATGAGCGAGAAGGAAGCAGGCATAAGTTTCCAGTTTGCAAATGGCAAAGTAGACTATGTTAGTTTTGTCGGGAAGGAACCTGTATTCGTCAATTGGGTTAAAGACTTGTTTCTCTACTACTGGGAAAGAGCAAACAGAACTTAATTAAACTCAAAACCGTTAAACTTTTAACTCTTAAAAGACCAATTCATTTAGGTCTTTGGCTAAAACCGTCGTATTTGCCTATGCTCGGAAGACTTTTCCGCAATTCGTGCATCTTATGCTGCTTTCCTTTGCTTCTTTGACATAAAGCATGAGGTAACCACAAAATGGGCATTTGACTGACTCCCTATTTTTGTCTGGTTCGGTTCTAGGCTCGGGCTCTGTTCTAGGCTCAGGCTCGGTTCGAGGGGCAGGCTCTGTCCTAGGCGCTGGCTCATACCTAGCCTCAGGCTCCCACTTGTTCGCCTCAAACTTCTCCATCAACTCGTTTTCCCTCCACGAACTTGAACAAATACCTTAAGATCTGGATTTTTGCCTTTCAAGCCGAGCAGACTTCTTGCTCTTATGCTGATCGTCTCTCGCTTTCTTCGTTCGAGGCTGAGGTCTTGAATGATCCTGTTGTTCTGTATCTCCTTTCTTAGACATCTAGATTCTTCTTCTCACAAAGAAAGACTCAGGCTTATTCTTGAAGCTATCCCAGCCATCTCGTCGTATATGTGGAATCAAAGAGAGTAGAAGAGAGACACTCCATAAAGAAAAAGAAAAAATAAGTGAGAAATTTCGCCCAGTCTATTTTGCCATCTATTGAGATTCAGAGCTAGAAATCTTGGGGTTTTTTAGTTGCTATTGAAACTGAAGAAATAGTTGCCATTATCATTGCTGCGACCACTGAAATGATTGCTAAAAAAGCAAAAGTCATAATAAACATTAAACTCAATAACTTCCAAACATCAACGGTAATAAACAAACATCCACTCTATTTTATTTAAAATGCATAATTTTTCATTAAAATTTACAGCTTCCGCTTAATTGTTCATTTAGAGCCACAAATTTTTCGCAAACCATATAAAGGAAAAGAAATGCTATGGAGTTAGGAGAAGTTGAAATGGGAGAAAACATAAAACCCGTTAGCAATAGCAAAATGCATGCAATGATTTTGGCTGTGCTAGGAATAATCTTTGTAATCGTTGGAGAATACATAATAAATGTCCATGGCGCCCCTCTGCGAGGCTCAGGCGCAGGCACACTTTTAGCTGTTTTAGGTGTCATACTACTGATCATTGCATTATTACGGTTTATTGTAAAACCCAAACATTGAATCTCTTGGCAGATTCACACATTTTCTTTTTTTCCAATTCAGCAAAAAGTCCTCAACATATTAATTTTAGTAAAAATTAGAAATTTGAATAAACCCAAGAACTAAAATTTCTAGAGTACCAGCAGCCAAGCAACGAAAACAAGCATAGTAACAGTAGAAATTCCTGCCCAAAGATGTTTACTGTGGTTAAAAATATCTTTCCCACTCATTGGGGACAACGGAAAACTACCGAAGAATGAACCGATCACGCACATAGCTAAACCAGCTCCCCCGACAGCAACGTAACCTACCTGCAAGAGCAGGAAGAATAACCCCGAGAAGCCTAAGCTAAAAAGAATTTCTATAGTTGAGGCTATGGCACCGTACCGCTCTGTTAATTCAGTGTCTTGATGAGCGCTACGCGTGGGTGAAGAGAATGGAACCTTAAAGGCAAAGGTAGTGAAAAGAAACAGAACAAGCCCAAAAGGCCAAATCTTATGCTCACTCCAAACACCACGACTTCGCAAATACGCTATAGAGCAGAACTTCTGGACAAAACCAACAAGAATGCTTGTAAGAAAGAAAACTGGGAGCAACGCCCAAATCTGATTAAGAGTAACGACTTTGACATATGAGAAAGAAACCCCAAGAACAATTATTGCAGTAATGTATGCTAAGACTTCAAACTTTGTCGGCTTAAAAAGAGAACCAGTTTTTGCCCCAACTGTTAGCTTACGTCTAGAATTAACAACCTCCTGCAGCCACTCCTTTAAATTATCCGGAATTAGACCCCTGGTTTTTTCACCCACCTTTCCACCCGAACTTCCCAACGGATTGCTTATGGCACTAAAAACAAGTGAAATTACCCCTACTGCAATTGCTGATGCTCCAACCGCCTCGACCGCATTCGCTGGTTTGGGAACCCAGACTTGTTGCAAGAGGTCAGACCCATTGGATGGCACTGTTGCTTGAGTTGGGCTTGGCGACGCAGAGGTAACTGGAGTTGGAGAAGCAGACGCAACCGACGAATCGGTAACAACTGAGAAAGTGCCATCACCATTATTGGACACAAATAACTCCCCCTTACCAGGATTATAGGCTATAGCGTAAGGATGGGTTCCTACATTCAGGGTTGAAACCACAGAATTATTGCCATCTGATATAACTGAGACAGAAGCGGAGTCTCTATTGCCCACAAAAATCATACCCGTACCAGAATCATAAACTACAGGCCCAGGAGTAGTTCCCACTGTCACGTTTGCAACGACAGCATTAGTATTATCCGATATCACTGAAACAGTATTGCTAACAGAATTAGCAACAAATACCTCACCTTTGCCAGAATCATATGCTACACCTAAAGGGCCAGATCCTACAGCCACTGTGGCAACCACAGCATTAGTACTGTCAGAAACAACTGAGACAGAACGGGAATACGCATTTGCAACAAATACCTCGCCCTTAGCAGAATCATAATCTAAGTCATAAGGACTGGTTCCTACAGTCACGTTTGCCACCACAGTATTTGTGCTATCTGATATGACCGAAACAGTGTTGCCACCAGAATTGGCTACGAAAATCTCTCCCTTTCCAGAATCATACGCAAAAGATGAGGGAGAAGCTCCTACTGGCACAGTTGCTACTACTTTATTTGTGGTGTCTGATATGACTGAGACAGAGTTGCCAGCGTAGTTAGTAACAAATACCTCACCTTTGTCAGAATCATAAATTACTCTATACGGCTGCTGCCCCACACTCACTGTCGCCAGCACTGCATGGCTACTTTCCGATATTACCCAGACAGAACCCCCAGCAGAATTCACCAAAAATATCTCACCCTTGCCCGAATCATAAGCCACACCATAAGGAGCACCACCAACCGTTATCGTAGAAGTCACTCCAACAGCGTGAACCATAATGGAAGCAGCAAAAGCAAAAACCAAAATGAAAATAAAAACTGAAAGCTTCCAAAAGTTGATCCTCAAGTCACCTAACTCCTTCTTCTCACAAAAAATACTTCTCGAAATTCAATTTAAAACTTCCGCTCATCCTTTTTCTTTAAGTTTGAGTACCTGCCAATCTACGTAAATTATCTTATGGAAGAAGCTTAAAGTATATAATGGGTGGATTGTTGTACCTTCTTGGCATCAAGTTTGCAGAACCCAAAATACAAAGAGAAATAGCAGTTGCTTTAAGAACCACAGATACAACGGTAGATTATCTTATAAACAATGGCTGAAAAATTTTCCCGATCTATTTCCGGAAAACACGGAGAAAAAGGCATTATCTCTTGCTAAAAAACGCAAACCTGCAAACCCTTGCTAAGAAAAAAATTGATTATTGTTAGCTTAATCAAATAAACAAATCTTGGATCATAATTTGGAAAGCCTCGATGATAATAGTGGGACAATCATTTCTTCAGGCGTCATTCCACCATGGGCACCATAAATGCTCTGAGGACCTTCTCTGGGACGGTATGGATAGATAATTACATTTTTGCTTTCACTCAAGGCAGTAATAGTTCCAACAACTGTTTGAAGATGATCCAAGTTTTTGACAGGTCCGAAAGCATTTTTTTCAATCAAATCCATCGAGCGAATCACGCGAAACCCTTCAAGACGCCCCTCCAAAGCCTCTCTCAACTGCTCTTGCTGCCCATATTTTGGGAAAAAATAAGTCGACCGCATATCTCCAGTTGGAGGAACCAAAAAATGATTAGAAATATAGGGGTCATTTAAAAAATGCGTCTTCAACGTTTCAACTACACCGTGATCCGCAGTTACTAGCAGCATTGTTTTCTGTTTTATCTCAGCAGAAAGCTTCTCAATTAGCTGACGTTTCAGGGCACTCTCAAATAATTGTAATTCTTCTGTCACCTCTTCAGAGTATGGATTATACGAATGCTCCAAAGTGTCTATGCCCGAGTAGTAAACGATTATAAGTTGAGGCCCTGGCTGTTCGAGAGATTTTCTAACCCCAACCATCATGTCTGAAGCTAAAGCGTAACCACCCAGTTCCTGATGGCGATGAATCAATTTTGACAAACCGCTGCCAATGAGGTTTCTGCGCGTAAAAGTCCTAACCGTAACGCCCTCGTCGACGAGCTTGGGCGGCCAAGGAAAAGAATCTCGGGCTAAAAAATCAGCCAAATCAATCCCGCTGCTGTAACCAACAACAGGCGACATATCTAACGTGTTAAAAATCATTCCGTAGGAAGGAACGAACATGTTAAAGCCCACTACACCATGCAGAGAGGGTGGCAAACCTGTAAAGATGCTTGTTAAAGCAGACGAAGTAGTGGAGGGAAAACAACTCGTGAAAGGCTTCAAAACACCCCGATCAACCAAATCGTAGAAGGCGCCCCGATGATTTTCCATATGCGACACCAAGCGATTATAACCTAACCCATCGACAACAAAGAGAACAATCTTTTCTATACCCGAAAAATCATCCAGAACATTATTTGAAAGGTTCACTTTCATCAAAGACTTAACAGAAAAAATCTTGCCTACAACCGAACCAACATTCACAATGTTAAACTGCTCATAATCAGGCAAAACGAAACTTTCCAAAAAGGAACCGCGATCAACCAACCGCTGAGCGTCCTCTTTTAATGTATTAAAATCCAAACAAATCCCCAAGACAAACTAGAAAACACCCACTTATATTTTTACTACCAATAAGGAAACAATCCAGAGCAACTACAAACTGTACTTTGTCTCAATTTACATTTGAGGATTTCTGACATTGACATCTGACAAGTTACGTTTCCGAATGCAGCTACTTTAGTCGTTTGTTGCAGTTTGGGCAGATGTTTCGATCGTCCCCAACAGTTCGTTTACAATGAGGACAAATTTTTGTATAAAGTTGAGGCCGGCTATAGTTTGAGGATTGAGTAGAAGGCATGACTGCAGAAGGACTTGAAGTCCGTTGGTTATACCCATAACTTGAGGATTTGCTGTATTGTGAAGATATTGTCGATCGCGAAGACTGCGAACTTTGGTAAGCAGACTGATATGCAAGCGTACGTGAAGGTCTTTGACTATACCCATAACTTGAAGGTTGACGGTATTGCGGGGAAATAGTCGATTGTGGAGACTGCGGATTTCGGTATGAAGACTGATATGAGGACGGACTATTCGGAGGAACCGTTGTTGGCCTATTTGGCGTTACAGGCGGATCTCGCGTTTGATTCCGATACTCTTGTTCAAGATACATTTTTCCCTTGCCATGTCTCGCGTACAAGAACGCTGCTGGAACAGCGAATATTATCAATGCAGCTGCAACTATGCCTATCGCGAGAGGAGACCAAAATCCACCGCTCTTGGCAACTGGAACTGCAGTTGCTCGATGGACAGGAGGAATATATGTGGTTCCCGAAGATGAAGGATTTGAAGTCGCTGAAGGATTAGATGTTGGCACCGAAGTAGTAGAAGTTGTCGAAGTAGTCGTTGAAGTAGTTGTAGTAGTTGTCGAGCCTGATGAAGGAGCGCTTGTCTGAATTGGACCACCAGTCTCCGAAATTATAGTAAATGTTGTGGAGGCAGAACCGCCCAAAGTATCTACAGCAGTAATAACATAATCGCCAGCAGATTCAGATGGTACGGTAAATCCTACCTCTATACTTCCCGACACATTATCAGCATAAACCGAAGCAACCGCTAAATCTCCAAGACTAACACTCACCAAACTACCAAAATTAAACTCCGAACCAACTAAATCAACTGCCGAACCAATAGAACCAATAGAAGGGGTAACTGAAATAGTAGCCTGAACTTGCGCTGTTGCCACAGGCGACATTGCAACGAATAGAGTTAACATACTTAAAACAAACAACACAATAGTTGCGCCAACTAAGACTCTCTTCAAACTCACAAGAGAATTATTCAAGGAACCGTCTCCAGTAACAGACTAATAATACCTTTTCCAGATTTAACACTTTGCAAAAACGACACATTAAATTTTCATTAACTGACATTATCTGTATTACCTGAATAAATTTAAGACTAAAACCACCTATTATATGTGTTAAATGTCGTGGATACAACTTGGAAGTCTTCGTCACCAAAGCAAACGGCTCAAGACAGTTGTTTAACAAAGAAAAAATTATTCAGACTTGTCTAAGAATGGGCGCATCAATCTATGTTGCCAACGAAGCTGCAGAACACATTGAAAGAAAACTATACGACGGCATAAACACACAGATGATTCTTCAAATGATTTTTCAGTATATGCGAAAATACAAACCCGCAATCAGAAATCTTTTCGACTTAAGAAGAGGCATCAGCATCATGGAGCCCAAACCAGAATTCGAAATGTTTGTTCAAATCCTATTATCACACAGCGGCTTCGAAGTCAAGTCAAACCAGATTCTTAAAGGAAAATGCAGCGAACATGAAGTCGACGGTCTTGCAAAAAAAGACGGCATCACATATTTTGTAGAAGCAAAACACCATTTCAACTACCACGCCTTAACTGGAATTGATGAAAGTCGAATAGCTCGAGCAATACTAGAAGACGTCAACGAAGGCTTCACGCTGGGTACAACCAACCTAAGAATTGACCGCGCTTTGATAGTCATAAACACCAGATATTCCGAAAAAGCAATAGAATACGGAACATGCAGAAACATCCTCCAAATCGGATGGAACTCACCACAATACCTTGGAATAAAAGACATGGTTGAGAAAGGAAAACTTTACCCTCTGAGTTGCCTCAGAGAACTAAGAAACACAACAAGAACAAAGCTCGTCAACTCAGGAATAGTGCTAATAAAACAGTTACTTGACCAAAACACCTTCACACTTGCAAAAAACACGGAATTGACAAAAGATGCAGCGTTGGAATTAATGGAAAACGCCAAAGCCAGTGCTAGGACACTCTGGGAATTCTAACGAACCCACCCCGGACACCGACAGATCATACTCTAAGGAAATACTCCAAAGGCGAGTACCAAAAGGCCTCAAAATATTTCTTGCAATTAGGGTTTTCACATTTAACCTTCTTTTTCACCGTTTCACCGTAGAAAACATTTTGCATCAGCTTTTTTGACGAAAAAGCAGTATGTGATCTATCAGGCGGTTCCATCTCAACAATTTCGGAACAATACGGGCATTCACTAACCGTCACGTCAATACCCTCAAAATACAATTATCAACCAATACTAAAAAACATTTCATGAAACGAACCAAACAACAACAATTTAACAACAGAACAAGTTTAGTCAAGAAATATTGACTAAAAAATCTATTCTTAGTCAAGAAATCTTGACAAAAACCCTTTTATCAAAACAATAAAGTCGATTAATACGAAAGAGTAATTATTCTTTGAAATTTAGAAACATATTTTGTCCATACAAATTCAACACAACATACGTTAGTTTTTTTAATAATAAGCACCTTAAAAACTACAGACCGAGTTTAGAGTAAAAACATGAAATCAAGATAATAGACCTAAACAAACTTAGGAGAAAAATCCAACTGCAATTTACCAACGATAACAATAATAAAAAACCCGTCGCAGCAGCCTTGGCTCTCCTACTCGTTTTCGGGCTGCTTATTACATTTGTAAGATTTGATCTATTTGCAGAAAATACAACTAACAAACCTGACGTTTTCGTTGGCGTCGACGTCGCTTATGGAGATGAAAAAGCGGTTTACTCAGTCGCTGATGCCGTGGCAGGATACGCCAACTTGATAATTATCGGCTCAACTGACGTAACTGCAAACACAACTCAACTCACGAGGGTTTGTGACTACCTCTACCAGAAAGGCTTTTACTTTATCGTTTACGTAGGTTTTTCCAACACGAGCGGCGTCTTCCCCCCTGTGGGTCCAACACCATCCTTTTTCCAAATGGCAAACAGCCACTGGGGCACAAAATTTTTAGGAGCATACATTTTTGACGAGGCTGGCGGAAAACAACTTGACCTTCCTCGAAACAACCCAGACAGACCAGCTCCTACTGCAAATAATTACACAGACGCTGCAACACACTTTGTAATCGATGTACAAACATATACGTCTCTTTATAGAAACCTCTATTATTCGTCGCCTGAGATGAAATTGTTTACTTCGGACTATGGACTTTTTTGGTACGATTACTTGTCAGGTTATAGCACGGTTTTCTCAGAGATTTTTGGAAGCAAAGCCGATCAAGTAGCAATTTCATTAAACCGTGGAGCGGCAGAATCTCAAGGCAAAGACTTTGGAGCCATCTTAACATTCAGCCCATCAGATGAAATTGCACCAAAAGTTCCAGCCTACGAGAACGTCACCCAATTCTATAACAGCATGATCCTTGCATGGGAGAATAACGCTAAATACATAATTGTCTTTGATGCCCCAGGTGAAAACCACATACCTACAACTCCCTATGGCATCCTTTCAACTGACCATCTAAACGCTATTAAAAACTTCTCTAATTACACTAAAGAACACAAACAACCCGCCCAAGATCCAATACAAACAGCATACGTGCTTCCGTCAGATTACGGCTTCGGATACCGCGGTCCAAATGACACCATATGGGGACTTTGGCCAGCAGACGCACTTTCACCAAAAATATGGAATGACACAACAAGCCTAATTGCAGCTTATAACTTGAATTTTGACATAGTGTACGAAACCAAAACCGATAACATACCTGTAAATCTACCATACAAAACCCTAATTTTCTGGAACGGAACAACAACAAAACAGTAGCTAGCTCCAAACAACAATTGTAACAACAGAATTCCAAGCTCTCTTGAAAAATGAACCTTAAGCTTTGCATGCTGATAACTTAACAAAATTTCCTTAAATTGATCACCAAAATTAGGTTCTCTCCAAGAACATTTCAAATATGCAAAAATGCGAATTCAAGTAATTGACTTCGGCACTGATTTTGTGGCTGTGAATTTGCAACAACCAACGCTTAAATCCAAAAACAATTATCATAAAATCAAGAACTTCTGAAGAGTGTAAAACTTGAGAAACGTTACAATGTTAAATCGAATTTCAATAGACGGTTTCTTCGCTGGACCGAACGGAGAAATTGACTGGTTCATACCTGACCCTGAAGTTGACAAAGCAGCACATCAAGGGGCACAAGCAGACTCAGTTCTAATGGGACGCGTAACCTATCAGCTGTTTGAAAGCGTTTGGCCAAAAATAACCGCTGACCCCAAAGCTTCCGAAGAAATGCGAAAAACAGCAGAAGAATTAAATCAGATGACCAAAATTGTCTTTTCAAAAACGCTAAAAAGAGTTACTTGGGAGAACTCCAAACTTGTTAAGAATGACATCGTGGAAGAAGTGAGAAAATTAAAACAAGAAAAAGGCGCTAGCATCATAATTTTTGGCAGTGGCACAATTGTGCAACAACTTACGTCTGAAGAATTGATTGATGACTACTTTTTTGTGGTAACTCCCGTTATTTTAGGAGAGGGAAAATCGCTGTTTACTGGAGCTAAAAAACTTGCACTAAAACTTACAGAAACTAAGAATTTCAAATCAGGAAACATCTTGATACATTACACGATTAAATAAAAAAACGAAAATCAATCCTAACAATGTAGGAAAAACCAGCACATCTTGATTGTAGAAACATGAGCAAATATAAATTTAATTTATTTGCCCGTTTTTGCTTCGTGCTTTGCCTTTTTAGCCTTGTTCTTCTTTGCTAGAGATGGCATGACATATCACCAAGCTGTATTGGGTGTAGGAATCTTAAAAGACTTTTCACATAAACATTCAATGTCCTTGCAACTAGCACACTTTGCAAGCCCAAAATTTTAACAATTGACTAAAATTTAGGAAACTGCCCGATATTATTCTGTTCGAATAAAACCTAATTTAATGAATATTGATACAGCATGGCTAAAAAACAAAAAAGAAAAGGAAGTTTTAGGACGTATTACTCAAGAGCTATTTGACCAAGAGCTGCATCATTTTAAATTATTCTACCCTAAATGAAAGGAAAGAGAGGATTGTAATGAACTGCTTAGACTTTTGAGAATTTCACCCAAGAATCTACTTCTTCAATTGTCGGTCTATCGTTTTCTGAGACTTTTCCTTTAGCAAGATTTACTTTAAAGATGGCATTTATTTTTTTACCTAGCTCAAATGGGTCTTGTGAGGCGAGGCTTTTTCTATCAGTGATATCAAGTTCTTCTAACATCAACAGGTCTTTTTCTTTTAGACCTGGAATCATCGAGAGTTGTGCTCGTCCTTGCAATTTTTCAACGGTCTTATCAGTAGAGCCCATTTTTTGTGCGACAGTTTTAGGGTCAGCCATGATAAGGTCTCCTGCGCTTGTAATTCCTATTTCTTTGAGTTCGGCTGCTTTGTTTGGTCCAATTCCTTTAACGTCTTCCACATTGCTTCTGCTATTGAGAAGTGACTTGGCCGCCATTAAAGAACTTTCTAGTCTTTCCAGTTTCTCTCTGATTTCTGTGATTTCGTTTCTTTGTTTTGCAATAGCCGCATTTGTCTTCTCGTCTCTTGATTCAAGTTTTACTAAAGCCTCTTTGACGCTACTCAACTGAGGGTTTAAGGCTTCAGCTACGTTGCCATCGACTCCTTTAATCAATTCTGCTTGTTGACCAAGTTTCTTCTTAACATCGTTCAAGCTTTCATCGACAAGAAACATCCGTCCTTGCACGCCATCCATAAGCTTCGCTTGATTCTGATCGCTATCTACTAAAGTCTTTTTTATTGCGTCACTCTGATTGCTGAGTTCTTCAGAAAGCTTTTTACCTGTGCGAGCTAGACCTTCGTCAACATCAGACATCTTGCTCTGAACATCCAACAAAACTTTCTTTTGAGAATCTTGATTAGCTAGCAAATCACTCGTTTTGTCAGCAATTGCTTTGTCGCCAGCCTCCACACTCTTCTTTATTGCATCCCCTTGACTGCCAAGTTCATCAGAAAGCTTACTACTTGCACGATTAACACTTTCATCAACCTCAGAAACCTTATTCTGAACATCCATCAAAGCCCTTCGATGAGATTCTTGATTTGTTTGCAAAGTATTCGCTTTCTCATCAATTGACATTACTTGATCAACAACTGATAAATCACTTACAAGTTTATGAGAAGTCCCAGCTAGAAAAGCCAAAGTCACAAGAATCGAAATCAATGTGTAAACGTAAACTGGAATCGCTACATCAAGCAAATAAGGCTTAAACGTGGCTGTAGGTCCTATGCTGAACCACATGATTGTTGCATTAACTACATTAGCTCCTGCCAACAAAGAAAAAAATCCTAATATCCAAATACTTATACCTTTCAAAGTCAAAACACACCTAAAGATTGATTTTGCATACTATCTCTAATTGGATGAGTTTGTTTTATAAATTTTCCCCCTTCACAGCGTTACAAGACTCTCGAAGAGGAAATTTCGCTCACCTAACAACCCTGAATCTATGAAAGTGTTAATCAAAATTGCAACAAAGCACCGGCAGTCGTTGACATCTTTAGTTTGAAGCTAAACCAAGCATATTCTCAGTCTTGCTCCACAAACGTTTTTCTTTTTTTGTTCTGTCTATGTTAATTAAATTAACGAAGCAAGTTTGTCAGCCAAATTCAATACGATAATTACCCTGACTCTACGTCTATGGCAACTTCATTTCTTCCAGAACCCCCAGGATAAAATGCGAATAAACATAAGAAGTGAAACAAGTAATTAAGAGAGATTATCTAAGAATTGATTCAAGTTCAGTTTATTACTGTGAGCTGCACATTTTAAGCAGCAGAGAGGGCTAACCAGAATGCGAAGTATCTTCGGTTTCTTTCGGTTAATGAGACCGATAAATTGTGTTATGATGGGATTCGCAGTTCTCGTGGGTGCAGTTCTGGCGAATTCAAGCTTCTCAAGTTTTCAACTAAACATTCTGTTCGGAGTCTTGACAGGGTTTACCCTTACAGCAGCTGCTATGGCCTTCAATGACTACTATGATCGCGACATTGATGCAATAAATGAACCAACCCGTCCCATTCCAAGTGGCGCAGTAACGCGAAAATCTGCATTAATCTTTACCGGAGTTTTTACCGTTATAGGTTTCATTTTCGCCTACATAACAAGCCTTGTTTGTCTTCTCGCAGCCATAATTGCCTGGATAATTATGATGGCATATTCAACGATTGGAAAACAAAAGGGTTTACCAGGCAACTTTCTAGTCAGCGCATGTGTAGCTACACCTTTCATATATGGAAGTCTTGCAGTCGTTAATACAGTTCAATTGAACGTGCTGCTTTTCGCGTCAATGGCTTTCCTCTCGAACACAGGAAGAGAAATCACCAAAGGTATTGTCGACGTCAAGGGGGACAACACCAAAAACGTGAAAACTCTCGCAGTACGCCTTGGCGAAAAAAGAGCAGCAATAGGTGCAACCGCATTCTACATTTTCGCAGTCTGTCTTTCACCAATTCCATTAATTCTGAACCTGGTATCTTTATGGTTTGTTCCTTTCGTATTAGTCACCGATATAGGTCTACTTTGGTGCTCGGCAATATTAGTTAGAGATCCTTCAAGGGAAAGTGCCCGTCGAATAAAAAAACTCGTACTAATCTTATTCATAATGGGCTTACTAGCATTCATCTTCGGCATGATCAGATGAGCATCAATGTTTGACTCTGAAGTTTGGACAAACCTTTTTCTTCTCCTCGCGTGCTATGCATACATTTTATCAGTTATTTTTGTAACCGGAAAAATCGAAAACAATCTATCAAAAAACACTTCACGCAAATTCCTGCACCTCATGGTCGGAAACTTGCCTTTCATCATCGTCTTTTTCTCCTTCAACACCTTCCCACTAAACTTTCCATTCTTCGTCGCAGCCCCATTCATTCTCTTGACTTTTCTCGTATCTCCCTACTCTCCTCTTAAAAGTATTAGCAAAAAAATGTCAGGGTTAACCGAAGTAACCGAAGGAGGACACCATTTAGGACTAGTATTTTACGCAATTTCTTACACAATCTTAGCTTCAGTCTTTTCTACAAAGCCATACATAATTGCAGCAGGCATCCTGCCCATGGCTTACGGAGATGCAGCTGCATCTTTAGTCGGTGAAAAATTTGGCGCCAAAAAATTTTGCTTATTCGCAAAAAAAAGCGTTGAAGGATCTGCTGCCATGTTTACCATAACACTTGCCAGCTTAGCTGTCAGTTTCTTATTTTTTTCACAGTTCTACTCTTTGCCTATTGCTACGTCGTTTTTTGCCATATTTGCAGTTGCAATTACTTCAACCTTCATTGAGGCACTTACACCCAAAGGTTTCGACAACATAACTGTTCCATTGATCGGCTCGTTGCTATTCGCATTTTTAGTAGGAGGGATTTAACTTAACTTTCATAGTCATTGATGGATTAGACGGCTCAGGTAAGAGCACACAAGCGCAATATCTCTTGGAATATCTTAGAAAACGGAGAAAGACTGTCTGTCTTCGCGTCCATCCGGAGCAAGACAATTATTTTGGAACTAAAGCGCGGCAATTTCTTTATTCAAAAGGTAAAAGCGCGCTTTTCGCCTCAGCCTTATTCTACATGATTGACGTTATTCGATCAATTCTTCTCTATTCTTGGAGAAGTGAAGACTACATAATTTTCGTAAGATATTTAATGGGTACAGCCTATTTGCCCACGCCATTGCACAAAATTGCATACAATTTTTTCGCTCTAATTGTACCAAAAACTGAATTGAAATTCTTTCTAGATGTTAATCCAAAAGAGGCAGCAACCCGAATTTACGCGTCCCGCCAAAAACAAGAAATGTTCGAAGACATCGATGGTTTAAAAAAAGTTAGAGACAAAGCCCTTTCGCTGGCGTATTCCAACAACTGGAAAATAATTAATTCAAACAAACCCGCAATTGAAGTTTCAGCCAAATTAAAAAAACAATTAACTTTCCATTAAAAATAATATCACCAACACTACATTAAAATGAGAATTATTAACAGAACCAAGTGTTCTTTTGCCAAATGTCTCGCTAGCAGCTGTTAAACATAATGAATATTAGCTTAAGAACCGATATTTCTCGTGAGGAATTAGATTTGACCAAGGGAAAATTTGAACAAAAGATTGTTGAACCTTATTTACCGAATAAGATTATCCCACCAGAATACATTAGAGATATTTTAAACGAGGCAGACCAAGATTTCCCGTCGATAGATTTTGAAATAGAAGTTCCTCACAAATGGCGAACTGAAGAGTACAAGGAAAAATACGAAGAATTAGAAAGCCAAATGATGGAAATCTTATCTTGGCGGACACGATGGTTCGGAAAAACCGAAAAAGACAAAAAATAAAAAACAACCACCTTTCAAATCTTCGATTCTCTTGTGTAATCAAAATATTGCTATGGAAAGCTTCATCATAATGTTTTCTATGGAAAAGATGAATCAGGATAACGCCCCATAGCCTCCAATATTTCTTCAGAAACAGACTTTTTCCCAACATTTCGTACAAAATCAGATGCAACAACTATCCCAACTAACCGGTTCTGTTTCAAAACCGGAAGCCTCCTAATTTTGTTGCTTGACATCACTCTAGCTGCTTCCTTCAGTGAAGTGTCAGGACTAATAGTGATAAGAGATTTAGACATAACTTCTGAAATCTTGGAGTCCAAGGGCAGTTTCTCCGCAACCACCCTTCTGACTATATCTCTTTCAGTAACAATTCCTATGGGCTTTTCGCCTTCCATAACAACTAGGCAACCAACTTGATTAGAACTCATCGTCGATGCGGCTTCAAAAACACTATTATTAACATCAATTGAAATAACGTTCTCTGTCATGATGTCTTTTACTGTTGGCATATCTTCTCTTAAGAAAGATACAACTAAAAAAGATTTTCACAGTAGAAATTATTGGTTCTAAAGCTAAAACTAGGCTAAAAAGAACAAAACAAAGAAAAGAATATAGTTTCTTGGATGACTAAACCTAACTGTTCTAGCCTTCGAACTTTCCGTTCTTATTATTGTAAAGCTCTGATAATTTTAGAAGCGTCTCCTTGTAAACCTGAATCGCATCTAAGTACTCGCTTACTTCAATATGCTCTTCTAAAGTGTGATCTAGATGTGAGTCACCTGGCCCATAAGTGACAATAGGCAAATTCATCGCTTTGCCAAGGATATTCATGTCACCTGTTCCGGTTTTGCGCAAAAGGGTTGCAGACTTGTTTAGCACTTTTCGAACAGAAGAAGACAAAATATGAACCAACGGAGAGGCTTTATTCACTTCAAAAGGTTCGACAGTATCTAAAACGGTTGCTTTCACTGCAACTTTTGGGTTAGCAGCTTGATACTTCGCGATTATTTTTTCTATCTGCTCAAAAACCTGAGCGGTGGAAAATTGAATTGGCACTCGAACATCAAGATTCATCTCAGCCTCAAAAGGAACCACAGAAGTGGCCCTACCACCCACGACCTTAACCAAACACGCTGTAACAGCATTGAAAGGACTTTCAGAAGGATCAAGTGAAGGATACGAAGAAGCATTCCTAATTTGATTCCAAACCTCATACGCCTTTTCCAACGCATTCTCGTACATCCATGGGGTAGAAGCATGACCCGTCTCAGTTTTACATACAATTTTCAACTGAATTTGCCCTTTGTAACCAATTGTTATATTCTCGACTCCGCTCGGTTCACCGAAAATAGCATAATCCGCCTCAATCCCCTGAGTAATTAAATGCTTCACGCCCCGACTAGTTGCTTCTTCCTCCACTACGCTGGCAACCAAAATTTTACCTACAAAGGCGGGCTCCTTAGAAGCAGCAAGCGCAGCCATAATCATAGCGGCAAGAGGACCTTTAGCATCTACAGCGCCTCGAGCGTAGATCTTACCTTCTTCAATACGAAGAGGCAAATGACCAGCCACAGTATCCATATGTCCGCATAGCAGAATAACCGGTTCACCTTCACCTACAACACCAATAACGTTTCCGATGCCGTCTTTTCCAACCTCAAAACCCATTTTCTTCATTTCATAACATAGGTAGTTGGCTGCATCTTCCTCTTTTCCTGAAGGACTATAAATTCCTAAAAGGTTAGTTAGAAACCGTACTGCTTGCTCGCTCATTTTCCTCTTCCCTCAAAACTTTATCTAAAACCTCGACTGCACTATCAATTTGCGCCTTCTCAATTACAAGAGGCGGTAACAATCGAACCACTGTTCTGCCAGCATCCAAAACCAAAATACCCTTCTCAGCACATTTAAGAATTATTTTGTAAACGTCAAAACGCATTTCCATGCCCAGCATCAAACCTAAACCGCGAACTTCTTTTATGACTCTATGGCTAGCCATTAGATTTACCAGCCGTGCTTTGAAATATTTGCCCATTGCCTCTGCTCGTTCTGTAAGTCTTTCTTCAATAAGCGCATCTAAAGCAGCGCACCCAGCGGCACAAACCAACGGGCTTCCGCTAAAAGTAGTTGAATGTTCACCAACCTTTAGAGCGGACATAATGTTCGCTTTGGCAATAGTTATACCGATTGGCAAACCACCTGCAAAAGGTTTAGCTAAACACATAACATCAGGCGTAACATCCCAGTTTTGGCATCCGAACAATTTACCTGTACGCCCAAAACTCGTTTGAACTTCGTCAAAAATTAGCAAGACATTCTTTTCATCGCATATTTTCCGCACTTCCTGCAAATAGCCGTCTGGCGGAACACGAACACCACCTTCACCTCGAATTGGCTCCATCAAGACTGCGGCAGTTTTCTCGGATATTGCTTCACGAATTTTATCTGCATTATCTGGAGGTACATGTTTGAACTCTGGAACTAGGGGCATAAAAGGCTCACGATATTTCTTTTCCCATGTCGCTGACAAAGCACCCATGGTTTTACCATGAAAAGCACCCATTAAAGCAATTATTTCTGGTTTACCAGTAAATTTGCGAGCAAGTTTTATAGCACACTCAACTGATTCAGCGCCACTATTAGAGAGAAACACTTTATCCAAACCTTTAGGAGTAATCTGCACTAATTTATGAACAAATTCAGCTCTCTTATCGTTATAGTATCCGCTATGACAAGTGATAAGCTGTTCAACCTGAGCTTTTACTGCTGCAACAACATTTGGATGACAATGACCCAGCAAAGCTACACCGTAGCTGCTTGAACAATCAATGTATTCTTTGCCATTTATGTCCCAAACAACTGCACCCTTTCCTTTCGCCAGCACAATTGGTTTTTTGGAGAAAACATTAGCCATGAACCGATTTTCAATATCCATAACTTCTTTGTCATTCACCAGTTATCACTGTACCAACTTTATGATTCAACGCACAACTAATAGGCTGAGATCCCGTCCCCGCAGTAACCAAAACTTCCGCAACCCCTTGATTTAACGCCTCAATAGCTGCATGCACCTTAGTACTCATGCCCGACCCAACACTTGACATAACCTCTTTGACTTCAGTTGCACTAATTTTCGGAACACACTCACCCTTAAGCATCAAGCCAGCCACGTCGGTTAGCAAGATAAGCCGATCTGCCTTGAGCGTCCCAGCAATATTGGCTGCAGTTCGGTCACCGTCAACGTTTAGCGGTTCAAAATCTTGGCTAAGAGCTACGGGTGTTACAATTGGCAAATACCCTTTGTCAAGCAAAAGATTAAGCAACTCAGAGTTAACTTGAGTTATTCTTCCTGTGTAGCCGCCATCCATAACCTTTTTTCGACCCCTTTCATCAATATGAATAAGTTTGGTTTTTCGATCAGCTTTCAAAGTCGCAGCATCTAAACCAGTTATGCCAACAGCAGAGATTCCTTGACTCTGCAACGCTAAAACAATTTGCTTGTTAATTTTACCGGCCATAACCATTGTGTAAATCTCAATTGTTTCTTTGTCAGTGTAGCGACTGCGAAAACCCTCAGGAGAAATAATAAATTTTTGCTCTTTACCAAGTCTAGAAGCAATTTCTGTAACTTCAACGCCTCCACCATGCACAAGAATAATCTTGTTGTTCTTAGCAACTTCTTTCAAATCAGCTATTAAATCGTGGGATGCGCCTTCTTTGAGGATACTTCCACCCATTTTAATTACAAGCAACATGGTTATCACATCGGATGAAAACCAGTACTTTTCAGACCTGTGGTCTCATCAATACCCATTAGAAGATTCATACATTGCACACCTTGACCCGCAGCGCCTTTAGTCATGTTGTCGAGAGCTGAGAAAAGCAAAAGCCGATTTGCATGCTCATCAATTTCAAAGCCGACATCGCAGAAGTTGGTGCCCTGAGTGACTTTGGGATCAGGTAGTTGATAGGGTCCTTTCTGATATTTCACTAAACGTACAAACGGTTCGTTTCCATACATTCCTCGAAGCGCTTTCCAGATCTCCTTATTCTCCAACTTCTGTCTAGGAAAAGTGTGGATGGTTGCAAGGATTCCCCTAACCATGTTTACTGCATGTGGAGTGAGCGAGATCTTTACTGGTTCACTTGTTAACGCGTTGAGTTCTTGCTCTACTTCGGCTATATGACGATGACCTACAACTTTGTAAGGACGTACTCCACTAAACCGTTCTGGATGATGGGATGAAATTGAAGGTTTGGCACCACCACCGGAAGAACCAACCTTTAAATCAACCACAATTTTGTCTTTATCAATAAGTCCAGCTTTCACTATTGGCGCTAAACCCAAAATCGCAGTTGTCGCCATACAGCCCGGGCAAGCGACTATCTTTGCAGTTTTAATTTCTTCTCGATGAAGCTCAGGTAAACCATAAACCGCATCTTTTAACATTTCCGGATGAGCATGTTTCCACCCATAATAAGCTTCATATTCAGCTGGATTCTTAAGACGATAATCAGCGCTCATGTCGATGACTTTTAAACCAGCCTCTAAAAGTTTAGGAACCAAATTAACTGATCCACCATGGGGGGTTGCTGTGAAGATTAAATCGCAGTTCTTCTGCATTTCGGCCATATCCTGGGGCACAAATTTCAGTTGAGTTAAGCTTCGAAGGTTCGGATGCGCATTAAAGACAAATTCTCCAACGCTTTGGCGCGAAGTAACCATGGTTACCTCTGCCTGCGGATGAAGAAGCAGCAATCGTAGTAGCTCACTGCCAACATATCCCGAACCGCCGACTATTCCAATTCTCAACATTCAATTCTCCTCCATATTTTGATTAATGATCTATTAATGATCTATTAGACTTTGGGCACATTTCAATAAGGGCACTGCCACATTATAACCTGTTGCGAGACGAGTATTTTCCCAAAACTCTGGGCAAGAATTTGACTCATGAAACACCAAAGCACTCTTATTTTTTTCTACGTTTTCTTCAATTATCTTTTTAATATTTTCGTAGTGTTCATTATTAGCATACCCTTTAAACGCTTTTTCCAGTTTGCTATTCCATCCATGAAAATCAGTTAAGCGAGTTTCATCCTGCTTAATCCTTTGAACCGAAATAAACCCTTGCGAAGCTTTACTAAGTTCACCTTTAAGGTAAGCATCATCAACCGACTTATTCTCCTTAACATTGATCATAGCATCTAATGCAAAAATCCAAGCTTCACTATCTTTCCCCAGAGTTTTACCACATTTCACTGCAAGCAACTGAATACTCTTAGGTAGCCTGACTCCAAAAACTAGATTGCCCAAGAAAGTGTTAGTTCTAAAATCTTTAAAACCAGCTCTAGCCATCGAAATTGGATAGCAAAAAGCCTGTTTACCTTTTTCTTTGTGAACAATTATTCTTAAATCGTAAAACCATTTCTGAATAAGTTCTTGAGCTACCACACCAACCGGATTAATTATCGAAGGTTTTGTTTCCTGAATATTAGCCAAGAGCTCTTCATTATCTTGCGACAACATAATCATTTTGCCATGAGTTCCAGCATCCGCTTTTATCACGATACCTTCGTTAAGAAGGATTTCCTGTTGAAATAGATCCGCAATATCTTTCTCGTTATGGATTACTTGCCCATTCTTCAAAGTATCAGTAGAGTCACACGGAACGTACACCGTTTTAGGAATAGGTATGCCTTCTTTCCAAAGGTTTAGCAAAGTACGTAGCTTGCTATAGCAAACGAATTCGCTTTGAGAAGAGTTCAAAGTTTTCTTCCCAAGTTGCTCCATGAAATACGAAGCCTGAAGACGACGATTCTTGCTTTGAGCACGATTAAGCACTACTGCAGTATCGTTGATCATACTTGTGTAGTCTTTGCCTTTGGTTCTAGCACTAAACCCCCCTTTTGAAATTGATAAAGCGATTTTGCGGAAGGGGAGAAAAGTCAAATCAATATCTAATTGTTGAGCAGTTAATTTTATCCCATTTTCATCATTTTCTGACCGCTCATAAAGAAGGGCAATGCTCATCGCTTTTACTTACCACCAAAAAAATTAATTCAAAAAAACTCATTAAAATTAGGAAGCTGGCTAATAATGACCGTTTATTCGCCCCAGTCTTCCCCTTCAATAGTTAATTCTTGAAGGTCTACGCATCCACCTTTAACTTGTTTAACTTCAAGTTCTAGTCCGCATCCAGGACAGCTCAGGATTTCTCCTTTTTCTGTATCTGATGGAACATCAAGGTCTGCATCGCAGTCTGGGCATTTTGCCTTCACATTTTGAGGGTTTGAAATTGCTGGTTTAATCATTTTTTATTCGTCACTTTTATTTTTTTGGAAATGTCTTTTTGATTAATTCCCAGATTAATTTAAACATTGTGACCTATTTGTTACAACTTAAACCTTTAATGCATCATTTGGTACAACAAAATAAAGTAACTTGAAATGATGAAAAACGCAAAACAAAAGAGAATACACAACGAAAAACGCAAAAACATACAACACTTATTAAGGAAAACGCCAGATTCTAAAAGCAAGAATTACCTGGCGACAAAATAATGGATGATACAGATAAGAAAATTATTGAACTTCTGAAAGATGACTCAAGAGCATGCTATGGAGAAATAGGTGAAAAAGTAGGCTTATCCGAAGGTGCCGTAAGAAAAAGGATCAAAACGTTAACCGACCAAGGCGTAATAAGAAAATTCACAGTTAAGATCGCAATTGCGGATGGCGCCCAAGCCATAACTCTTCTCGCAATCAACCCAGCTCAGCCAACTCAAGAAGTATCAAAGAAGATTCAAACAATACAAAATGTTGAGATAACATATGAAGTGAGCGGCGAATATGACATTGTAGCAGTGATCAGCGGAATGAACATGACCGACGTCAATGAATGCATAGAAAAAATTCGCATGGTCGAAGGAATCGTGAAAACTAACACTATGATCGTCTTAAGAAGTTCATAATTAAGATTCAGTCAAAACATACACATTCGAATTACACCAAATACGAGCAACGGGAAAAAATCTTAAAAATGCAAAAAACAACCCAAGAAAGAGTAAGAACATGGGTGAGATCCATTCTGCCAATTAACTTGTGATAGATGTCCTACAATCACACACGCTTAATTGCAACTATAATAATCTTTAACATATGAGTGAAAATGGCTGCAAGTAATAGAGTAGGAATTGTTTCTAATATTATCAGGTTCTGTGAGACTTCAAAAGACAAGGGCAGAATAATGAGCAGAGTAGGCCTGAATGATGTCCAAACAGAATCTTATTTGACAATTCTTATGCAACAAAGCATGCTGATGCAAAACAATGGCAAATATGTTGCCACCTCAAAAGGACAAGGTTACCTTTCGTCCTTCAACAGACTTAGAAAAATCGAACTCTAAGGCGATTAGCTTAACTCGAAGATTAATTTATTCCTATAAGTTAGCTGCGTTGTTTTGTTGTCAAGTGCCTGCTACAAAACAAACCATTTTCCAATAAAATTTTACGAATCACAATGAAATTAATTAATAAAAAATTTGCCTCAAAATAATTGCGCAATCAATTTTAACATTCGCTATTAATTAGTCTTACTTAGTCATTAAAAGTCAACATTACTTTCGATTCATATTTTTGATTCATAAGCTTTAATTTTCTTCAAACATCTAAGAATTAATTAAACACAAAACTAAATCCAAGAACGTTTTGCGAGATTTCTAACGAGAAAGAACTGAATGAAAGACCATAAAAAGCGCTTAAAAGAACGACGCAAACAAATTCTGGGAAATATATGAAAATGAAGAATAGTAATAAATGTCCTTCTTGTGGTTCAACTGAGATCGAAACTGCTTGTGAAGGTGAATTGGTATTAAGAGTTTGCAAAGTTTGTAGGGCAATGAGGTCAAAAAGCTGGTTTTGAAAAGTATCCTATTAAGGGTTTAACATTTTGATTTAATCATTTTCGACCGTCCTTGACATTTTACCTTATTTTACTTAACTTGCTAAACTGTTGAACACAAGAAAGTCAGAAAGCTGTACTAATAATATTTATTAATACTCGCGATACAGTTTTTCTTGAGTTGACAGAGATGAATGACAAATTGCTGGAAGCAGCCCAATATCTTAGGTTCTGCAACATAATAGAAAACAATGCATTCAAGCTTTACGAAACATTATCCAAAAAAACTAACCAGCCTGAAAGTAGCTTTGTATTAGGACTTGCTTATGATAGCCTAAAAAATGCAACAATTATCCAAAGCCTACTTGATTATTTTGACTTACCTGAACTTGAAAACATAAATGTCAAAAAGAACTTAGCAGAATTAGTATCAGAAACTGCAATTCTTTCAAAAAGGATTTCCAAAATTAATAACCTAAATTACATAATTTCATGCGAAACCCTGAAAGAATTGACAAATTTAGAAGAACTCCTCGGCCAGATTTATACAAGTTATCTAAAGTCTTCCTTTAGCTCAACGATAGCTGATGAATTAGCAAGACTGGTTACAATGAACCGGGGGAATCTAAAGAAACTGTTTGAAACCTTTATTGAGGAAAAAGCAAAACATAGAGAAACTCTCGTTGAAATCATATATAGTCTTGAGGCGCAACAAGCAGAAACAATTCGGCAAATAACACCAATGGTTAAATACAAAAATCCTGACGCTTGGATTCACGAATCAACGATTCATGCTTTCTCGAATACAATAGCCAACGCTGAAACATAAAAAACCAAAAATTTACTTTTTTTTCTATTCATCTCAATTTGTCAGAACATCTTAAGACGTCTTCAAGAAGCAAATCCAAGATATTAAAATAGTGTTTACTTTCACTTGACCCTCTGCAGTTAAGAGTGTTAGTTACTGGGTTCGTCTTTTAAACCATTTAAACAATAAGCTGCTTTCGTGGTCAGATATGAAAAAGAAAAACTTACTCTTAACACTTGATGAGGACCTTCTAGTTGATTTGACGTTGCATGATGTTCCAGCTTCGGTTATAACAGAGTTTGCAGATATGATCGTAAAACCTTACTACTACGGAAACTTGAACGCTGCCGTTCAAGACTTAATCAACAAAGCACTTTCAGAACAAGAATATGTTCATTCTCACATTACACATATTAGAAAGTCAGTAGAGAAGCAAAAGAAAAATTAGAGCACTGAAATCTATAGCCGACTCATCACTATTTTTTTATTTTCTCAACAGCACCATCTGTCCCAACGTAAGCAATGTCTGTTAAACCAATAAAAAAACCGGTTTCTACAACTCCAGGAATCATCTTCAACTTGATTTCCAATTCACTGGGTTTTGCGACTTCGCCAAAATATGAATCCAAAATCGCATTTCCATTGTCTGTTATTACAGGACCAAGTTTACCTTTGCCTTCACGAACAACAGGTTTTCCGCCTGCATCAATAATTTTTCGTTTAGCAAGCGAAATAGCAAAAGGCAAAACCTCAATCGGCACAGACTGATTGTTTTCACCTAATAATTTCACTTTTTTCTTTTCATCAGCAATAATAATATTAAATTTAGAGGCTGCCGCAACAATTTTTTCCCGCGCCAATGCCGCACCCATACCCTTAATCAAGTCTAGTTCAGGAGTTATCTGATCAGCTCCATCAATCGTAACATTTATTTCCGGATGCTCGTCCAAAGTGGTCACCGGAATTCCACAATCGACAGCTAACATGAAAGCTTGGTAAGATGTAGGAATACCCATGATATGCAACTTTTCATTTTTTACACGTTCACCTAAAGCTTCTATGGCAAAAGCCGCTGTACTTCCACTGCCTAAGCCAACTGTAAAGCCATCTTTAATTTGCTTTACAGCTTCTAACGCTGCTTTTCGCTTCTGTTCTTGAATAGGATCAAGATTAACTTTCAATTTCCATCTGACCTAGCTTGTCCAAGACTTTTTCAACTTCGCTTCTTATCGAGTCTATCCGTTTTTCAGCCTCTGTTTTAGAATCAGGTTTTTCTTCTGGCGGTTTACGTTTCTTTTTCTGTCTTTCTTCGCTTATTTCAACTTCTTCCGCTTCTTCTTCCTCAAACTCTTCTATTTGGGTAACTGGCATTGGCGTGGGCATTTTAACGGGTATTTCCCTTATGGGTTTAACATCGATTTTAGTTCTAAGTTCATCAACCTTAGAAGTTAATTCTCCGAAACGTTCACTAAAAAGCTTCATTAAATCTTCTTGCATACCCTCAAGATCATGCAAAGCAACAATGGTTTCATCTTTTGAAATAGATTCTTTTATCGACATCATTCTTGCCTTGTAACTTGCCGCAAGCCTCTCCCTTTCTGCCTCCGAGATTTTTCCTTCTGCTTGCGCTTCATAAAGCCGCCGTAATGCATCACTCAAAATCTCACGCTCCAAATCGAGCATCCGCAATTCATCCTTGGCGTTAGAAGCAGCTGATGTCTGAACGCTTCTTGAAATTCTAAACGGTGAACTAGGATAGTCGAGATTTGAATTATCATCAACTTTCTTAGGCTTCTTTGGTTGGGGTTTTCTGTCTAGCCTGCGCATGGCATAAATCACTACTCCAGCGGCAAAAATTATCACTGCCGCCACCGCAATTACGGTTAAAGGGTCTTCATACCAAGCCATGCAGCGTCCTCGGTATCTTGATTATGTACCATTAATATATAAATTATACAAATAGCAGCTGACATTTTCCAATATTTCATGAGAAAATAACCTCTATATTAGTCCGTTTGGATTTTCTTGACTTGCGCTTTTTCGAGAATTCCAATAATGGGTATGGCAACAAAAACACCCATAATTCCACCCAACACATTCTAACCTGCCCAAAAAGTCAACGTAAATATCCAAGCGAGATTAAGAATCAAAACGCCATTTACAACAGCGGCAACGTAAGCAGATAAAATCGACGCTATAACTACAACTGTAATGTTAAGCAACTTCAGGTTTATTTTATGATGATTTGCCAACAAGACTAAATCAAATAGCAGCGCAGCTGGAACAAAACCTAAGACTGGAAAATGGACCTCCAGTTAGAAGAACGATAGCTGAACCTATTATGCTCACAACCGACACCGCACCATTCTGACTAGTAGCCCATAAAACTAGAATAAACATGAAAAAAATTATTAAACTGCGAATCACAGGCAAATGAAAAACTGCAAAGCCTAGAGGAGCGATTGTTAGATTTAAAACCACCCATAAAGCACTGAAGATGCTAAATAAGGCTATATTAACAGTAAGACGGTTTTTGCCTATTAGAGGAATCAAATCGGTGACACTTCAGCATTTTTATGCATTTAAGAATAAAAGCGTTCTCATAATAGCTAATTAGCGATTGATAATAAATTAGAAATACAAAAAAAGATGATAACAATTACATAGAATAGGATAATTTATCTCTTAGCAAGTTACCATTTTCTTCTTAAAACGAGCAACGCATCTGTGAGTTTAGAGAAATGGTTGTTTCAGAGAAACCGAGGTTAGTAGTTTTTGATGTTGAAGGAGTGCTAATTCCCAAAAACCGCTTCGTTTTCGCAGTTGGAAAAAGCTTAGGCTTCATCAAGTTAATCAAACTTCTTTTCTACGGTTTTCTTTATGAAGCAGGAATTTTGAAATTGGAATCAGCATTAAGGCATGTATTTAAAGAATTAAAAGGAGTTGACCTTGAAACTTTAGGGTTTATTTTCGGAAAAATTCCCTCAACTCCTTTTTTGCAAAACATCTTCTCTCAGATCAAAGTAAGAAATTGTAAAATTGCACTTATCAGTTCAGGTTTACCTTCGGTCATTGTTAAGAAGTTAGCTAGCGAAGTAGGGGCAGATTACGCTTTTGGAATTGAAGTTGAAACCAAAGGTAACAAATTAACTGGGGAAATCTATGGAGACGCTATTGAACCAAGTGGCAAACTAAAGATATTATGTCAAATCATAGATAGTGAAAAATTAACATTGAATGATTGCGTCATTGTCGCTGATGACAGAAATAACAGCTGCATGTTTCTATTAGGACCATTGAAAATCGGCTTTAATCCTGATTTTGTTATACGAGTTAAGGCAGACAGGGTAGTAAATGGAAAACTTGCAGGAATAATACCAATAATTGATGGAAAAAAGCACAAACGCTCTTTTCCTTCAACCAACGATTTCGTAAGAGAAGACATCCACGCCTCGGGTTTTTTTATGCCCGTTATCGCCCGCTTAATAGGAGTACCCATCGTTGGCGCATTAATCTTCACAATTGCACTTGTATATTCAGTGTCTGAACTTTGGCGTTTGGAAGGAAAAGAACTACCGCTCATTTCAGCAATTACGCGTCATGCCGCCTCTCAATCAGAACTGCGCGGGTTTGCAGCAGCCCCATTATACTTCGCTTTCGGTATTTTGCTAACTTTGCTTGTGTTTCCTCATCCAGCAAGCTATGCTGCAATTGCCATTTTTTGTTTTGGCGATAGTGCAGCTTCACTTTTCGGTGGCCTAATTTCTACATCGCTACCCTTTAATAAAGGAAAAACATGGGAAGGCTCCTTAGCCGGATTTTTATTAGCATTTTTAGCAGGCACCTTTTTTGTTTCGCCAATACTAGCTCTAGCAGGTGCAGCGATTGCCATGACCATCGAGGTTCTACCATTGCCAATCAATGATAATGTGCTAATACCGGTAATTACAGGGGCAGCGCTGACAGCGCTAACATTATTCATTTAAAGCAACTATTGCCTTAAGATAATCCCAAATAGAGCAGTTTTTGCCTTTTTGATTGAAACAGGTTCTTCTTGTTACAGAAACTCTTTTTGAGCTTCAAACCCACCAGGATATTCCTGTACCCCACTTTTTGCAAATTCTATGCTTGATCTTTTCAACCTTAGGATAACATTTGCAGTTGTTTATTCTTTCGGCCATAAAAGTTTCTTAGCAGCCGTAACGTACCAAAAAAAATATTATTGCTAAAGGCTGTAATGCAACCACTAATAACTCATTTCTCGTTCTTTATACGAACAAGTTCAAGTTTCTGTTGATGACTTAGCCTTTTTATTTCTCTCTCACGTTTCATTGCTGTACTCCTAGAATCTAACAATTCAACATATGCAAGCTTTTGTGGTTTATGAGATTTTGTGTATCTTGCACCGTTACCGTTTTCATGTAGTTTTGTTCTTGCCTCTAAATCCTTGGTATAACCGGTGTAGAAGCTGCCATCACAACAAAGCAAAATGTAAACATAAAATGACATTTGCTAATGCTCCTCCTTGATTTCCGGTGGCATGTAATCATATACAATGCCTTTTTGAATAGCTCTTTTTTGATAAGTTTCAGGATCAATTTCTTGGACTTTAATTCTGTCAACATCAATTATGTAAATGTCTTGTATTCTTGCATTCCGTATTTCCTCGAGGGTAACAGGGGGTTTCTGATAGTATGCGTCGCAGAGCTTTTTTATTTCATCTATTTCTTGATTTGTTCGATTTCTTGGAGGTTTAGCAAATGCGCGTGGAAACGGCAAAATATAATGTGGCGGTACCCCTAGTGCGAATTTTCCTGCAAAGCTGCTGTATCTTATTATCTTGCTGGCAAGTCGTGCTGTAGTGTAAGTTAATGGCGCCAAAGCATTTTCAGGAGGAATGTAACCCGTTTCTATTTCAATAATAAGGTTTCCCAAACCTTTTATTGAGTATAAATCGCAAGTTAGAATGTCATTTAACGGATATTCAACCTGAACTTCGTAACCTTTTTGTATAAAATATTTGGCACAAACAAGTTCCATCACGGAGTGGTTAATTTTTACAACGTTTTCCTTTTGCAGTTTTAGTAGCCTATCTTTTAACAAAATAAGTTTGTCTTCAACTTCTTTTTCACTATCTATTGTTAGTCTAGATAACAGAATCGTTAAATCTTGTTCGAACTTTTGCTTGTTGCTCATTATTGTTTCCTTAGTTGTTTAGCTGCGGTATTAATTTGATTGAACTTGTCGACTGCGCAGATTTAAAACCAAATTGGTAGATTTTGATTTTTAAGGTTTCAAAGGGGAGAGAACAAGTCTAGTAGAGTTGACATCAACTTCAATGATGTTGCAGTTTTTGAATTCTTTGGCTTCACCTAAAATATTTTTCACCACCACATTGTCACCTTCAAGTTTAACATAAATAACCTCTCTGAATTCCACTTTGCCGTTTAAAATTACGTTGAATTCACACATGTTCTTTCACGACAGTGAAAAAAGGAATTCTTGGTTATAAGGTCTTTCATGAAACAGCAAAATAAATTCTATTGAATTCTGATATAGGGTCCATATTTTCTTTCGAGGAAAATTCAGGATATTGTAGTTACTATAAAATACTATTCCAAAAAGTGTAAACGAATAGAACTTACACCGTAAACCTTTTATTTGTACATTTATGTACTTCTAAGAACTGGTAGTTCAAGAGGTTTTATGATGAGGGATCGTCACCTCAATAGCTGGGATCGTCGGGTACTTATTCTTTGATTCACCCAGGAAACCCTCTGAAACAGCCATCAAAAAAATTTCAAGCTATTCTTTTCCAGACGTTAGCTTAGATAATTTCATGAAAAGGAGATCAATGAAATGACAAAAATGACGGGTGCAAAAGCACTACTAGAATCCCTCGAGAGACAAAATGTGGATGTAATATTCGGCATCTTAGGTGGAGCAATACTGCCTGTATACGATGCATTATGTGGAAACGAGAAAATAAGACACATTCTTAGCAGGCACGAGCAAGGCGCAGCACACGCTGCCGAAGGATATGCACGAGCCAGTGGACGAGTAGGAGTTTGCATGGCAACATCTGGACCAGGGGCCACAAACCTAGTTACAGGAATAGCAAACGCATACATGGACTCTTCACCCATTGTTGCCTTAACTGGCCAAGTCCCATCAACAGGCATAAACACGTCGTACATGATTGGCAGAGATGCCTTTCAAGAAGCAGACATCATTGGCATTACAACAGCGATTACCAAAGCTAATTATCAACCGAGAACAATCGCAGAAATCCCAACAATCGTTAATAACGCATTCTACATTTCGTCCACCGGTAGACAGGGACCAGTCCTAATTGACCTACCAAAAAACATACAGTCAGAAACTGCCGAAGTAGAATTCACAAATAAAATTGATGCACGAGGTTACAAGCCCGCTGTCGAGCCAGATTTAGCAAAAATCAGCGAAGCTGCCAATTTACTAGCAGAAGCTGAAAAACCAATTATTCTATCAGGTGGTGGAGTGATAAGCTCCAACGCTTCAGATGAAATAATGCAAATGTCAGACTTGTTGATGGCACCAGTTGCAACAACTTTTATGGGTAAAGGCTCCTTCCCAGAAGGTCACCCATTATCAGTGGGAAGTATTGGAATGCATGGAAACCCCGCTGCAAATCGGTTGATAAGTGAATCTGATACGCTATTAGCTGTGGGAACAAGATTCTCTGATCGGGCTACAGCAAACTTGGACACTTTCTGCCCTTGTGCAAAAAAAATACACATAGACATTGACGCAGCAGAAATTGGGAAAAACATTGAAGTAGATGTGCCCATAATTGGCGACGCTAAAACATCAATGAAAATATTGCGGACTGCTTTGGCTAAAAAATTACATAAAAACCAAAGCAGCACTTGGACAAAACGAGTCAAAGAAGCAAAAGACCAACTGAGCCCACTATTAAGAGAAATGCCAAAAGACCTAGTACCCAAAGCATTATTGATGGAGCTAAGAAAACTATTGCCTGAAAACACAATTGTAACTACAGAAGTAGGCCAAAATCAAATGTGGTCTGCATTATATTTCAAAGCACTAAAACCGAGATCTTTCATTAGCTCAGGCGGGTTAGGAACCATGGGTTTTGGGTTCCCAGCAGCTTTAGGAGCAAAAGTAGCCTGCCCAGATAGACCAGTCGTGGACATAGCAGGCGACGGCAGCTTCATAATGACCGAACAAGAACTCGCTTCCTCCGTTGCAGAAAAGATACCTGTCACAATCATAGTTCTAAACAATTCAGTATTAGGCATGGTAGCACAATGGCAACGAATGCTCTACAAACACCGTTACATGGCAGTTAACCTGGGGAAAACACCAGACTTCGTAAAATTGGCGGAGGCTTACGGAGCACAAGGTCTCCGAGCAACATCAATTGAAGAATTCCAAAAAGCAGTTAAGACGGCACTAAAAAGCGAAGTTACAACGGTCATCGATGTACCCATTGGCTCAGAAGAGGACGTTGTCCCATTTGTACCTCCAGGCTGCGGTTTACCCCAACAAAGAGGTGATTACTAATGGAAACTGGAAAAACAAAAGTAATCTCTGTGCTGGTTGAAAACAAACCTGGTGTCCTTCACGGAGTATCAAATCTATTCAGACGCAGAAACTTCAACATTGAAAGCATCACCGTCGGCCCAAGTGAAAACAAAGACATAGCGCGCATGACAATTACCGTCAACGGAGACGAAAAAACACTAGAACAAGTCGTAAAACAACTCGCAAAACTTATCGACGTCCTTAAAGTGGAGGAGCTCGAGCAAGGCAACTTTGTAATGCGAGAACTAGCTTTGATAAAAGTCAACGCGCCAACCCCTAAAGAACGCTCAGATATCATAAACTGCGTAGAAGTCTTCAGAGGACGAATCATAGACGTTTCAACTGACAGTTTAACGATAGAAATAACGGGAACACCAGACAAAATGGATGCATTCCTAAACCTGATGAAAAACACAGGAGTAATTGAACTCGCAAGAACCGGTATAACTGCATTGGCAAGAGGGGCAAAATCAGTAAGAATAGACGAATAAATCTCTTCTTTGAACGGAAATACTTAACTCTCGGTTTCTTAAAAATGAGAAACCGCCCAAAACAAATTATGAAAATTAAAAAAAATAATTGTGAAAAGAGAGAAATATCATGAATATTACAGAAAAAATCTTGGCTAAAGCTTCAGGAAAAAAAGTTGTGCATCCTGGCGAAATCGCAGATGCAAACGTCGACATGATAATGGTACACGACTTAACTGGACCTTTGGCAGTTGAAGCCTTTAAGAAAATAGGCATACAAAAAGTTTGGGACAACCAAAAAGCAGTGGTGATATTGGATCATCAAGTGCCGGCTGAATCAGTTAAAGCGGCAGAATTACATAAAATCATGCGTCAATTCGCCAAAGACCAAAAAATACGCTTATATGACATTGGCAGAGGTGGAATCTGCCATCAAGTCATGCCAGAAAAAGGACATGTAGTTCCAGGAACAGTAATCGTTGGTGCTGACTCTCACACTTGCACCTATGGAGCTTTCGGAGCATTTGCAACAGGTATAGGTTCAACAGAAGCAGCAGCAGTCTTTGCCTCCGGAAAAATTTGGCTAAAAGTTCCTGAAACAATCAAAATAAAGGTTACTGGCGAATTCCAAAAGTACGTTACTCCTAAAGATTTAGTATTATCCATAATTGGAAAAATGAGAGTGGACGGCGCCATATACAAAAGTGTTGAATTTGCAGGTCCAACGATAAAAAACATGAGCATCGCGGGAAGAATGACGTTATGTAACATGGCAGTAGAAATGGGCGCGAAAAACGGCATCATCGAACCAGACGAAACAACCCGCAAATTCTTAGAAGACAGAGTCAAGACATTACCCGACTTTGCCGCATTGAAAAGTGACAAAGACGCAAAATATTCGCGAACAGTCAAATTTGACGTCTCAACAATGGAGCCACAAGTTGCTTGTCCATCATCAGTTGACAATGTCAAACCAGTTTCAGAAGTGGGAAATATTCCAATCGAGCAAGCTTTCATTGGTTCATGCACCAACGGTAGAATAGAAGATTTACGTTTGGCTGCTCAAGTGGTAAAAGGAAAACGGATAAAGGACGATGTTAGGGCGCTTGTGATTCCTGCCTCACAAGAGGTTTACAAGCAAGCATTGAACGAAGGGTTAATTGAAATCTTTACTGATGCAGGCGCAATAGTGTGCGGTTCAGCGTGCGGTCCATGCTTGGGTGGTCACATAGGACTACTAGCAGCAAACGAAGCTTGCGTTAGCACTTCAAATCGAAACTTTATCGGAAGAATGGGCAGTACCCAAGCAAGTGTGTTCTTGGCTTCACCAGCAACGGTAGCTGCTTCAGCATTAACAGGAAAAATCACTGATCCAAGAAAGTTGGAGGCAAAAGTATGAACATGAAAATCAAAGGTGCAGCTATAAAATTTGGAAACAACATTGATACTGACGTTATTCTGCCAGGAAAATACCTAATTCTAGTTGATCCTAACGAGTTAGCAAAACATGCCTTAGAAGGATTAGATGCAACTTTTCCTGAAAAAGCAAAAAAAGGAATTATTTTAGTTGGCGGCAAAAATTTTGGATGCGGCTCGAGCAGAGAACAAGCTCCAATAGCATTAAAATATGCAGGAGTAAAATGCGTAGTAGCTGAATCTTTCGCTAGAATCTTCTTCCGAAACGCCATAAACATTGGTTTACCAGTAATCGAGAGCAAAGAAATATCTACCGTCGAATTAGGCGATGAATTAGCTGTAGACTTCGAAGCTGGGAAGATAGAAAATATTTCAAAAGGCAAAAAGTTTCAAGCAGACAAGCTACCAGCATTCATAATCGAAATTCTAGCCGATGGCGGATTAATCGAAAACTTGCGAAGGAGAAAGAACAAAAAATGACTGAATACAAAATATCCCTTATTCCAGGCGATGGCATCGGTCCAGAATTAACCGAGGCAACTCTAAAAGTCTTAAACTCAGCTCAGAAAAAATTCGGACTAAAACTCAAAATTATTGAGGCTGAAGCGGGCGACGCAACTTTGGCCAAAAGAGGCGCTGCACTCCCTGAAGATACAGTACAAAAAATAAAGGATTCCCACGCTTGCTTAAAGGGACCTGTAGGCGAGAGCGCAGCTGACGTCATAGTTAAGCTGAGATTAATGTTCGATTTATACGCCAATTTGAGGCCATTGAAGGCTTATCCCAACGTCCCAGTTGCTAGACCAGACATTGACATGATATTCGTCAGGGAGAACACTGAGGACGTTTACAAAGGCTTAGAGTTCACCTTAGACAAAGACACAACCCTGTGCTTAAGAGTAATCACAAGATCGAATTGTGAACGCATAGCCAAGAAGGCATTTGAGATTGCGCGTTTGCGCAATGGCAAAAAGAAAGTAACAGCTATACACAAAGCAAATGTCATGAGAGTAACCGATGGCTTATTCGCTAGCGTATGTCGTGAAACCGCAAAAAAGTATCCAGACATAACTTTCAACGAGTTGTACGTCGACGCAGCATCAATGCGCCTCATAAAAGAACCACAAATATTTGATGTTTTCTGTACCTGCAATATGTTTGGCGACATCTTATCCGATGAAGCTGCCCAACAAATTGGCGGATTAGGCATGGCTCCAGGTGCAAACGTTGGAGATAACTTTGCATTATTTGAGCCTATTCATGGCTCAGCGCCAAACAGAGCAGGAAAACAAACTGCAAATCCAATTTCTATGATACTGTCTGCAAAAATGATGTTAGAGTGGCTGGGTGAAAAATACAGTGATCAAAAATGTATACAAGCAGGTAGCGCAATAGAAAATGGAGTGGTATATGCATTACGTAACCATCAAACAGTTCCAGACTGCGGCGGCAAAACCACGACTGTTGGAATGGCTGAAGCCATTGCAGCTGCCTTAACTGCGTAAACTGGTTAAAAAAATGACAAATAAAACTTTAAAACGCATCAGAATTTTCGATACAACATTGAGAGATGGTGAACAAACACCCGGCGTATCTTTAACCGCTGATGACAAATTTGAGATAGCACGCCAACTTAGCAAGTTAGGCGTCGACGTAATTGAAGCTGGCTTTCCAAGTTCTTCTGATGGCGAAAAAAAAGTCGTCTCTCAAATAGCAAAAGCAGGTTTAGAACCAGAGATATGTGCCTTATCAAGGGCAACAAAAGGAGATATTGAAGCTGCAATTGATTGCGACGTTGACTTAGTTCATGTTTTCATTCCAACTTCGCCGGTTCAAATGAAATATGCTGTAAACTTAACACCTGAGCAAGTTCTAACTTCAACCGTGGAGTCTGTTGAATATGTTAAGAAGCATGGTTTGAAATGTGAATTTTCGCCGATGGATGCGACACGCTCAGAAATGCCATTTCTAAAAAGAGTTTGCCAGGCAGCAGAAAAAGCTGGGATGGATAGTTTAAACGTACCCGACACCGTTGGAATAATGATTCCTAAAACAACCATTAAACTAATTGAAGAATTAAAAACCGTAGTTAACGTTCCAATAAGCACTCATTGCCATGACGATTTTGGGCTAGCAGTTGCAAACTCTTTAGCAGCCATTGAAGCAGGCGCTGCTCAAGTACATGTTGCAGTAAATGGATTAGGTGAACGTGCTGGAAATGCTTCCCTAGAAGAAGTAGTAATGGCTCTGCATTCAATTTACAAGTACAAGACTGGCGTAAACACGCGTTTACTGTATAGTACATCAAGACTAGTTTCTTCTCTAAGCGGCATAGCAGTGCAAGCCAACAAAGCAATTGTGGGGGAAAACGCATTCGCTCATGAGTCTGGAATTCACACCCGTGGCGTAACAGAGAAACCGTTAACTTTTGAGCCGATAGATCCGGAGTTAGTAGGTCGCACGAGGAAACTGGTGGCAGGAAAATTAGCAGGAACAAGGGGCATAAAAGCTGAATTGGACGAGATAGATATTCACCCAACAGAAGCACAGCTCAAAGAGATCGTTCAACGAGTCAAAGAACTGGGTGATAAAGGTAAAATGGTCACTGATGCGGATTTGTTGGCTTTGACTTCCGCGGTAATGGGAGAAGTAATAGGGGAAGAAAAAATTGTTGACTTAAGCGACTTGGCCGTAATTACTGGTATTAAAGTAATTCCAACAGCTTCAGTCAGACTAACTTTAGACGGAAAAGAGTACATTGCCGCTGAAACAGGCGTAGGTCCTGTCGACGCTGTTCTAAAAGCCATCCAAAAATTGACTAATAACTTGGAAAACATACGGCTTAGCGAATATCGGCTTGAAGCTATCACTGGCGGTTCAAATGCAGTTGCAGAAGTTGTCATAAAAGTAGCGGATGAAAAAGGCAACATTGTTTCAGCAAGAGCTGCCAGAGAAGATATCGTCATGGCCAGTGTTGAAGCAATGATAAACGGCATAAACAAGTGCTTGATAAAAAATCGTAAGCAGGGAAACAAGAAGTGAAAAAAGTAGCCTTCCAAGGCGAACGGGGTGCTTACAGCGAAAACGCTGTCTTTCAGTTTTTCGGAAACGACACTCAGGTTAAACCATGCAAAGATTTTAAGAACGTTTTTGACAGCGTCTGTAAACAGGAAACCAGTTTTGGCGTCGTCCCTGTTGAAAACAGTCTAGAGGGGAGCGTTTCCCAGAACTACGATCTTTTCCAAAACTACGATTTGAAAGTATGCGGTGAAGTCATAGTTAGAATTGAACATTGCCTAATCGCAAACCCGGGAACCACCGTAGATGACATTAAAGTTGTTTATTCACATCCGCAAGCTCTTGCTCAATGCCGCAACTTTTTGCAAGACTTTGGACGAGAGCTGATACCAACCTACGACACCGCTGGCAGCGTTAAAATGCTTAAAGAAAAAGGCTTAAAAAACGCAACGGCAATCGCCAGCGAAAGAGCAGCCAACATTTACTCGATGCACATTCTCGCCAAAGACATAGCCGATAACCCTGAAAACTACACTCGCTTCTTCGTTCTCTCCACAGAAGACTCAGCGCCAACAGGCAAAGACAAAACCAGCATAATTTTCTCAGCCAAACACGAACCGGGATCACTCTACCATGCACTAGGAGAATTTGCCAAACGGAATATCAACTTAACAAGAATTGAATCAAGACCTACAAAGAAGAAGCCCTGGGAATACAATTTTTACCTCGATTTTGAAGGACACCGAACTGAACCTAGATGCGATGAAGCAATGAAAGCATTGGAGAAATACGCAATATTCGTTAAAATTTTAGGTTCTTACCCTAAAGCCGCCTAGCGACATTATTTTTCAGTTGATTCCAACATTTTATACATAACTTCATAGGACTTTGCAAAGTCACTATCAGACTCTAACAATTTTAACTTCAGAAGCTCCATTCTCTTAATTATCGCGTCAGAATCCTTGTTTTTGATGAGCTGGATCCATTCCTTCGCTTTAGCCATAAACAGATCTTCGATTTCTCCAAGTTTAGGCAAATTCGTCTGCAAACTTGCATAAAGGTCCGGTGTTTCCAGAGCAGTTGCTTCAGCTAAAGTAAACAACATCCTATATGTTGTGCCTGCAACCTTTTTTGTTTCTGAGAAATTCTTCTGTTCAAGAAGTGTTTCACACGCAATCAATCCCAGAAAATGTGGTAAACCAAGAACAACCGACATTAACTCATCGTGCCTTTTAGGAGACATAATAAAGACATTCGCTTTCTCCTTCTCCAACCAGTGCTTGAATTCTTCCGCAAATTTCTCTTCTTCAACATTCGTCGGAGTAAGAATATACGCTTTGTGTTTCACACCATTACTTCCCGGCCCAAAAACTGGATGAGTTCCCAAAACTAGGGCATTTGGCAAATACTTGTGCATCAGTCTTACAGGCGTCTCTTTGATGGAGCAAATATCCATAACAACTTGTCCCGGGCGAATACTTTGTCCTAATATTTTGACGACTTCCTCGAAAGATCTGATTGATACACAAACTAAAATCTGGTCAGCTTCAGCGACTGCTTTTTTAAAGTCTGTAGTTGTGTTGACTTTTAATTCTTTTTCTATGTTGGTTATTTTTTCTTTTTTTCTGTCAGATAATGTTACCAAGTAGCCTTTTGATTGAAAAAACTTAGCGAACCAGATTCCCATTTTGCCTGCGCCAATTATGGCGATTTTCATTCAATAGCCTCGCTTATCTTGTCTAAAGCAGTTCTTATTTCATCTCTAGGCGCTGTTAAAGAGATTCGAAAGTGCTCTCTATAATCGCCAAACGCTGTGCCAGGAGCTACTGCTACACTTTTATCTAGCAAGTCTAAAGTGAACTTTTCTGAATCTAAGCAAGGGTATTTGGGGAAAACATAAAATGGCGCCTCTGGTTTTGTGAACAAAAACCCAGCTTTGGATAAATTTTTAGTTGCCATTCTTGCACGTTCGTGGTATTCTTCTTTTATTTTTGTGGAAAGTTGCCTCTGCATTTCTAACGCTTTTAACGCCGCCTCTTGAATGAATACTGGAACGTTATTGATTGTGATTTGGTTAAATTTTGTTATGTTGTCAATGAGGAGTTTGTTGGCTATGATGTAACCGATGCGCCATCCAGTCATTGTGAATGTTTTGGAGAATCCGTTAGAGAGGATATGCTGATGGTCACCATTGTATTCTAGAATGCTCTTGGTTTTGACAAAACTAATTGTTCCGTAAACCTCATCTGAGAGAACAGTGACGCCTTTTCTGTTACATAGTTCAACAATGCCATCAAGGGTTTTAGCATCCATTACTTTGCTTGTGGGATTGTTCGGATTGTTTAGTATAATCATTCGAGTATCTTTGTCAATTAGTCGTTCAAGCTTATCAAGATCTACTTTCCAGCCATTTTCCATCTCAGTTTTCAATAGTTTAGTTTGAGCGCCGAGACTTTTTGCGATTAAATCGTAAGCGGTCCAATAAGGGGTGGGGATAATAACGTTGCCTCCGCCCTTCATCATAAGATACATTGTGGCAAAAATGCCCCATTTTGAACCAGATGTAACAACTACATTTTCAACTTTAACTCCATGAAGCTCAGCAATTTTTTCTCTGAGTTTGGTCTCGCCGTAAGAAGAAGAATACTTTGTTTTGCCTGCCTTCATCGCTGAATATGCAGCTTCAATAATCGCGTCAGGTGTAGCAAGATCAGGGTCACCTAGGTTTAGCCGAATTATTTTTTTCCCTTCATTTTCAAGCTTTAGAGCTTTCTCGTTTATCTCATAGAGCACAGCGGAAACTCTCCTGCAAGAGTTCTTTTTAGTTCTGAACAGCACTGCACATATTAACTATTTCGCGATAAACTGCTTCAACTTGTAAGGGATCAAGATGAAATTGAGTAGCTTTTTGTTTGACGCGTTCGTAGATTTCATTCTCCCGAGAAACGTCTCGTACAGGCATTCCTTGCTTTTTCTTAACCTTACCTATGGCTTTGCATGTTTCTGCTCTTTCGCTAAGTGCCTTCAGGATTAGTTCGTCAAATTCATCTACTTTTTTCCTTAGCCGTTGGATTTCATCCATTATTTTTCTCTCTCCAAAACTTTCGGTATAAAGCCTGCGCGAATCATATGGTCAACTAAGGTTATGGCAACTGCAGATTCCACAGCTGGTACTGCTTTTGGAACTACACAAGGATCATGTCTACCTCTAATGTTAATACTATCGTTTTTCATTGTTGAGAGATTGACTGTTTTTTGTTCTTTGCTGATAGAAGGCGTCGGTTTAATTGCTACTCGCATCATAATTGGCATTCCATTGGTTATTCCGCCTAAGATTCCGCCTGAATTGTCTGTCGAAGTAACTACATCTCCGTTTTGCATATGGAAGGGGTCGTTGCTTTCTGAACCTTTTAATTCTGCAATTCCAAAACCTAAACCGAACTCGACACCTTTCACAGCTGGAATACTAAATAACGCTTTAGCCAAATCTGCATCTAGAGAATCAAACACTGGCTCGCCAACCCCGACAGGAACATTTAACACAATACATTCAACGACACCGCCAATACTTTCGCTTTCTTTTTTAGAATCCTCTATAGCTTCCTCCATTTTTTCAGCGCAAGCTAGGTCGGGACAACGGGTGGAAGCCTTGTACTTGTTTTTTCGGATTTCTTCAGTACTAAACTTCTTGTCAGTTCTTACCTTCCCAATCGCTCGAGTGAATGCTAAGACATCAACATCAAATCTGTTAAGAAGTTTTTTTGCGACGGCGCCAGCCATAATAAATGCAACAGTAACTCTCCCAGAAAAACGCCCACCACCTCGATAATCATTAAATCCCCCGTACTTAATGCGTGCTGGATAATCGGCATGTCCTGGCCTTGGCAAATCCTTAATTAACTCATAATCGCCAGAGTCAACTTCCTTGTTCTCGACAATCAAAGCTATTGGAGCGCCGGTGGTAAAACCGTTAAAAACTCCCGAAAGAATTGCAGCTACATCTTTTTCTATTCTTGCCGAAACAATCGTTGTCTTAGCTGGAATGCGCCTGTCCAGTTCTATTTGAATGTCAGTTTCAGAAAGCTGCATTCCAGCAGGGCAACCATCAACGACTACACCGATGATTTTCCCATGACTTTCGCCAAAAGTCGTTACTATGAACTCTTTACCTGTCGAATTTCCCGCCAACAACGTCAGCTCCTATTTGTTTTAGATGAGTGAAGAACTGCGGATAAGACTTTCTAACACATTCAGCATTTTGAATTGTGGTTTGACCGCTTGCACCCATAGCTGCAATTGAGCATGCCATCGCTATGCGGTGATCGTTGTGCGGATCAATCACTGCACCATGCAAGGCAATTGGACCTTTTATTGTTAAACTATTTTTATCAACATGAATATGGGCACCCATCTTTCGGAGCTCAAGGTAAAGTGAGGATAATCTATCAGATTCTTTTAGTTTGAGTCTTTGGGCGCCTGATATTTTGGATGTGCCTCTTGCATGGCATGCAAGAACGGTACAGACTGGAACCAAATCTGGAGTATTCTTGGCGTCAATATTGAAAGGCTCAAGCGGAGATCCTGTTCCATTTATCTCAACGCTGTTATTGTATACTTTTGCGGCGATACCCATTTGCTTGAGAATGCCTATAATCGCTTTGTCACCCTGAACACTCATTTGTTCAAGATTGTTTATTTTCACATTGGAGTTAGTTATTGCTGATGCTGCGAAGAGAAAAGCAGCTGAAGAGAAATCACCTGGCACTGCACAATCACATGATTTGTACGTTTGGTTTGCAGGAATGTCAATTCTCTTGAAGTTATCTTGAACCTCCAGCCTAATTCCGTGTTTGGCGAGGACATCCCAAGTCATTCTTACGTAATCTACTGACTCGAGTGGAGACGTCAAAGTGATTTCTGTATCGACCTTTGCTAAAGGACAAGCGAACATCAGCCCAGAAATAAACTGTGAACTGATATCTCCAGGAATACTAGCTTGTCCTCCAAGGATACCTCCACCACTAACAAAAACAGCGTTTTTGTTACCAATTTTTTTGGTGCGTGCGTTAGCGCCTAGTTCGTCTAGAGTTTTAAGCAAAGGTTCGATTGGTCTTCGTTCAAAAGAACCGTTAAAGACCAAAATTGAAGGGTCAGGTGCAAGAGCCGCCACTGGGATCATGAAGCGTAATGTTGCACCAGATTCGCCACAATCAATGGGCTCTTTGGCATTTGAAGGTGGGTTTGCGCCTGTTACAGCCCAGCAGCATTCAACCGTTGCTACTTGTGCACCCAAAGCTCTGATAGCTCGTAGGGTTGCCTGTGTGTCCTCTGATAGAAGAGGATTTGATATTTTGGAAATGCCATTACAAAGAGTACCTGCGATAAGCATTCTTTGCGTATAGGACTTAGATGGAGGAGCACAAACTTCGCCGTTTAGACGCTCACTTTTGCTAATAATTACGTCTGTCATGGGCTAGAGTACCCTCGCTTTTTCACAGTTCATACGTGCTTGCAACACTTCGCCGCCATATTTTTGTAAAGCTGCTTTCACTGAATCAATCTTATCCTTAGACGTTACAGCTGTTACCGCCGGTCCTTTGCCGCATAGTCCAGCCGCCACAGCTCCAGCAGCCAAAGCATCTATCGCTACACAAGGGTTATAGCCTGAGGCTGGGGAATAAATCAAACCATTAAGAGTTAATGCTTCCCAGACGTTTCCAGCTAAAGCTTCCTTATAGGCAACTTCAACGAGCGATCTTACCATTTGTAATCGGCTCACGTTAGAATCAGCTGTGTACGCTTTCTCTGGAGGTACATGGAACAACACAACCAAATTGTCAACCAACGGCAACTGCATAACTACTTCACGTTTCAAGTTGTCAGTAATTACTATGCCACCAAAGAATGAAGCACAAGCATCGTCAAAAGCACCGGTTACCGTCACTTTCGAATCTAAAGCAGCCTCAACGCCTAATTTTACAATTTCTAAATCATCAAGCTTTTTACCTAAAGCCGATATCGTTGCAAGAGCAACAGCATTTGCTGCAGCACTACTGCTTTTTAAGCCTTTAGCGATTGGAATATTGGACCACATTTTAACTTTTGCACCAAAACAATTATCCAATGCGAACCGTTGAAGCACCTTAACAATGGTATTTTCTATTAGTATGGTACTTTCCTTAGGGTCAGAAGTTATTTCTGCTTTGAAAACGTGAGGGTCATCAGTTAATTTGACTTCAGCTTTAGTCCACAAATCAACACCAAAGGCTGCGCCTTTTCCGAGTGCAATGGCGTTAACAATTGTTGCGGCTCCATGCGTTATAGCTATAGCTTTTCCAGTCAACTCTTCCATGCCTTCCGTAGTTGGTTAAGCACTGCGTTCCTCATAACCTCAACTGGTGCTTTGCAGGCAGTCCAGATTTCAAAAGATGCCGCACCTTGATAGATTAACATTTCAACTCCGCTCAACACTTTGGCTCCTACCGCGTTAGCGTCTTTTGCGAGCTGAGTTTCAATTGGGCTGTAAACTATATCCATAACCGCCAAGCTAGGCTTCAACCATTCTATTGCAACTGGATTTTCACTAGGATTTGGGTTCATTCCAATTGAGGTGGCGTTGATTAGAACATCTGCATCATCAAGGCTATTTTTTACTGTGATTGGTGACAACTCGTCTGCAGTAATTTTTTTATTAAATTTTTGTCTTAGAAGGGATGAAAGTTCTAGTGCTTGTTTGGAGGTGCGATTCAAAATTACTAGTTCATCAGCTTCTTGCGAGAGTGTGTATGCTATCGCTTTTGCAGCTCCCCCTGCGCCTAGCAGCAAAACTTTTTTACCCTTAACTTTAACGCCATTTTTTTCAAGAGCGTTTAACGCACCAACGCCGTCAGTGTTAAAGCCTAAAAGTCGACCATCTTTGTTTAAGATTGTATTGACCGAACTGATGGTTTTTGCAGTAGGGTCTATCTCATCTAAATGTTCGATAACGGCTTTTTTATGCGGCATAGTTACGTTCAATCCGTGAATATTTAAAGCGCGCATTCCGCTGATAGCCTTTCCAACTTCAGAAGCTCGCACTTTAAATGCTAAAAAAACAAAATCAAGTTCCAAAGCGCTAAATGCTGCATTCTGCATGATTGGGCTAAGGGTATGGTCTATTGGGTCACCAATAACACCGCAAACATAGGTCTTTCCTGAAATAACCATCAACTCAAGCTCCTAATAGGTCGTAGAAAGACTTCATTTCGTGGATAGTCATTTGTCCTGGCGCGGTTTCATAGCCCTGCCCGAGCGATGCAAAAGTGAAGAATGCACCAAACAGCGGTGATAGTAATCTTGAAAGCTTACCATACTTGCCCATGCAGAAAACAACAAGTTTAGTATTACAATTTATTGAAGCAAAATTGAGAACTGAGAGGTTGTCTTCAATTTTCTTTGCAGTTGTTACGATCTTGCAGATGCTGGCTCCGCTGTCAATTTCCTGTTCTAAAAAATTTTTCATTCCAGAACTGCTTAATGTGCCATCGAATTTGTGATAGGAAACAATTGGCTTAGCCCCAATTTGTTTAAGTTTGTCAATTGTTTCTTCTTTTTTTGGGCTCAAGAGATCTACGTCGACATATTCGAAACCGCTTTTGGCGGCGCGTAATAAAGTTTTTTGTCGTTCAGTTTCTGTTCCAGAGAAATTGCCTTTTTCACTTAACAGTTTGTTTGTTGCTATTAGGGGAATTTTGGTGCTTTTTGCAAGTTCTGTTAGGTTTCGTGAGGTTTCAAAGCAGTCAAGCCGTATCTCAATAAGATCTGCGTTGGCTTTCTCTAACTGTTCAATGAGAGTTAATGCTTCATGATTATTTTTTGGGATAATCGAGACACAGATTCTCGGTGTCACTTTTCAATCACCGTTTCTTCAGGCACCGATACACCGAAATGTCGACCTCCTTTCGCGGACAAATGCACTAGGACTTCGTCGTTTGGTTTAAGTTCTGTTACTGGTTTTGATGTTTTGGGTGTAACTACTCGGATGGTTTCTGCATTTTGAAGTATTGTTTTTATTTTTGTGTCTTCTGCTTGGGCTTCGATTAAGATTAATGGTCGGAACTCTATTTTAGATCTGCCGACGTTTGTTGTTCTAACTTTTCCTTCTCGACTGATAATTAAAACTTCGTCGCCAGCCTTCAGTTCAGAAAGGTACCTAGTATTTTGGACCGACGTTAAGGTATAATGAGATGCTGGACCTGCGTTAACTCGAAATGGTCTTGACTGAACGTAGGGGTTTTCGTTTACTTCTGCCTCGACAAGAAAGAATCCTGCAGATTGGCATCCCACAAGCATTCCTTCTCCGGGAACCATTAAATCTACCGTGTCAACACAAACTCTGGCTCCAGTACCTATTGGCTTAATGGCTAGAATTTTAGCTGTAATTAGGGGTATTTTTGGCATCTGTTCTTTAACGATTTTGATGACTTTTACAAGTTCGTTTGCATTTGATGTTTTTAACAAAACACCGTCTGTGCCTAGTTCAAGAGCTTCAAGAACTATTTTGGCATCATCTGCAGTTGCCACTTCAGCAATTAATTTGCTTTTGCCGCCATGTGCCTTTGCGATTAAGTTTTCAAGTGGAATTATTCGCCAGTCAAGACAGTTAATAATTATGTAATCAATTCCTATTTCTGCTGCCCTGGCAGCTCTATTTTCATCTTCTTTTCCCTTTATGCTAATTTTAATAGCAGTTTTTTTATTTCCATTCCTAAGTTGAGCAAATTTTTTCTCGTTGAGTTCCGTTAAGAAAGTAATGTCTAATTTGCCAAGACGATTACTTGCTCGTTCTGCATCTAGAACTACGTCGACGTTTTCATGTGCAAGGCTAAGTAAGTTTTCTTTTTCTTGCGGTGAAGCTGATTGGTCTACTTCTACCCAAATTTCTTTCAATGATTTTCACCGAGAATTTTAAGCGCCTGCTCCACGCTGAAGCCACCGTGAACGATGGCTGAGAGCGCTTTAACTATCATAGTTGGGCTTTTACATTGGAATACATTTCGTCCTATAGAGATTCCTGCAGCACCAGCCATTATTGCATCATGTGTAGTTTGGAGAACTTCTTGCGACGTTTTGCATTTTGGTCCACCAGCAATTACAACTGGGACTGGACAGCTTTCGACAACTGTCTTAAAGCTTTCAATTGTACCTGTGAAATTCGTCTTAATTATGTCTGCACCGAGTTCTGCGCCGATTCTGGCTGCATGTGCTACAATTTCTGGTGAATGTTCATTTTGTATTTTTGGCCCACGGGGGTACATCATTGCAAGCAAAGGCACGCCATATATTTCACATTGGTCAGCTACTTTGCCTAGATTGGTTAGCATTTTGTCTTCGTCTTGTGCCCCAACGTTTACGTGCACGGAAACTGCATCGGCACCCAACCGGATAGCTTCTTGCACAGAGCAAACTTGGACTTTGCTGTTAAAGTTTGGACTGAGGTTGGACATAGCTGACAACATTATTATTAAGCCGGTGTTTCCTGTGTCAATGAGTTTTGCAATGCCTTTGTGTACTAGCACGGCGTCGACTCCTCCTTTGAGGAGTTGATTGATTATTTGTTGCATGTTTACTATTCCTTGGATTGGACCGATTGTTACGCCGTGGTCCATGGGTACCAAAACTGTTCGGTTATCTTGCTGCATGATTCTTTTTAATCTTCGAGTTTTTCCTTGGTTCACGTTCTAGCCACCTTTGCTTATTTAGCACTCCTTAATGAGTTTTTAATTAACTTCAAAGCCTTTTCACGCTCATTCCAATCTACAAAAAGTAGAATACTTGATGTAATGGTTAGTATGCCAGAAATGTTTATGCCATTTAGTCGGAGATCTTCACTAATTTTTCCAATTATTCCTTGTGTTGCTTCTAAACCTACACCGCTTGTTTTTATGAAAACTAGATCTTTTTTGACTGCCATTGCAATAGTTTCTTTGTTACTTTTCGTAATGTTGTGAATGTTGTTGAAGAGCGAATCTAAGTTTTTCTCTTGGGAAACGTAGAGTATTACCGAATTTGTATTCATTGACATTCCAAGTAGAAGTGAGTTTTGTCTAGTTTCCTCTACCATCTCTAGAACAATCTGTGGGTTCGCGGAGATGCCGTTTCCAATTACTGTTATTTCAGCAACGGGAAAAGGATGCGCAATTTCCGCGTCTAACTCGGTGGTTAATGTTCCTGTAATTACTGTTCCTTCTGCACTGAGATTGCCATGTGCATGGTTAATTACTCTAATGTTGATTTTTTTAGGTTTGTACTTCAAAGCTTTACTGTGAATAAATTTAGTGCCTGAATCAGCAAGACCCACGAGAGTGTTTACTTCAATTTCTCTTAGACGCTGTGGGTTGGAAACGACTTTTGGATCTCCCGACATTATGCCATCTGCATCAGTAACTAAGACAATTTCGTTGGCGTATAATGCTTCTGCCAACAAGAACGCCGTTGTATCGCTTCCACCTCTTCCTAAGGTAGTAATTTTGCCATCCTTAGTTTTGCCAAGGAAGCCCGCAACTACTGGGACAATGCCCTTCTCTATTATTGGCAATATACGTTGGCGAATGTTTTTCTCACAATCTTTCAGGATTGGGTTGGCATTCTGGAAAGCTGCATCAGTAATTATTGGCCAATTACTGTCAATAGGGTCAAAATAGCAGGATTCAACGCCATTAGT
>Ga0326726_10000205_pt1 | contig 56736 bp, 47 predicted proteins | sample MHFenrmetagenome_2_FD_207603 | JGI IMG/M metagenome (GOLD analysis project Ga0326726, IMG submission 207603) | Lab enriched peat soil microbial communities from Michigan Hollow, Ithaca, NY, United States - MHF15MN | ecosystem: Environmental > Terrestrial > Soil > Wetlands > Peat | place: USA... | reverse complement strand
AGGCTGCCATGGCTTCCAGATTCACGTGACCAAAGGCCTCGCGCAGGGCTGGAAACACGCAGCACAAGGCGCCTCTCATCAGCCGCTGATTCTCGTCTCTCGGCACTCGTCCCCGCAGGTCAACTCGCTCACGCAGCCCGAGGCGTTCGACCAACCCGGCCAACTCGGATCTGAGCGGGCCATCTCCCGTGATCAACAGCCGTACGCCGTCCGCGTTGCGCAGCCTGGCAAATGCCTTGATGGCGAGGTCAATAGCCTTGTAGGCCACCAGCCGGCCACTAACAAAAATGTACGGATTCTCATCCGGCGCAACTGCGGCAACGGCATCATCATTGATACCTTCAGGGATGACGATGGTCTTGTGACGGTAGCGGTCTGGAACCATTTCCGCCGCCATAGAACTCGTCAACACCAAGCGGTTTGCTCGGCTCATCGTGTAAATGAGACTCGGATCCCCCCTTAACCGCACATAGTCCAGGCGGCGGAACGCGCTCACCAGGCCGGATCTGCGTTCGTAGCCATCGAAGCCCTTGGGCATGGGGATGCTTCCACCGACCGGCCCCCACACGAATGGCGCGGCGCATGCGCCCAACAGACTGGGAGTGCGCAGGCTGATTGGCGTCACGTGCTGGGTAACGCCGATGCGGCCCGCCAGTCGCCGCGCAATGATGGCGCTTCTCGCCGCAAACTCGATGTAATTCGGCGCCCAGAGACTTGGCCACTTCGGGATGACGCACCGAACCCTCGCTGTTGCGTACCAAGGCGGCTTGTTTACGGTCGCGCGAGTAACGACCAAGACACGCCGGCCGAGGCGCCGCAATGAAGTAGCCAACTGATATGCCGTCAACGCTTCAGATACGCCACGCGGGTGGTACTCGTAGGCGCTAAGAAAGACTCGGCGTACGGTCATGCGCCGCGATCCGGACCTAAGACTCGCATGTGCTGACAGGTCGTCTTCACGGAGGGGCAGGAAACTGGCCGGCTGCTGGTTTCTGATACACGAGTGTCAATGTCGTACAAGCCAGGTCCGCGCGAGGATAGTGCATGAATCTCGGATGAATTCGCAGTGAGTCGATTTGGGTGCCTGCGGCTTTCCTCTCCTTCAACCTAAAACCCGTTCGCTCGAAAGCGGCGATCCAGTCCGATGGCTGGAGTCGGTTGAAATATTGAACATCGTTCTCGAAAAAGGTCCGCCAAGTTCGATCGGAGTACTGGAGATACTGTTTCTCCGAGGCACGGCGATCATAGTGCGCCAGATGATCGTCAATGCCGATCTGGTGGATCGTCAGTCCTCCTGGTCGCAGCGTGCGGAACATTGAAGTAACGAGCGTATCAACGTGCTGCGCAGGAACGTGTTCCAGGACGTGGAAGCTCATGATCATGTCGAACTGATTGTCACCAAAGCCGGCGAGGGAACCGGTTGGCTCGATCAGATACTCGTAACCCAGGCGTGCGTACAGCTCTGCGAAGTCGTTGCTGTCATTGATCTTGCTCAGGTTGCTCCTGACGCGCTCGGTCAGGGCCCGCGCCTGGAGTATCGCGGTCAACTTTCTGCTCGCCGCCCGCAGGGCTTCGAACTGGCGGTTGTCCCAGATGTCGAGCGCGGTTACACGCACTTCGTAGAATAGCCTCAGATACAGTGAGTACCAGTGCATCCAGCCCGTGCCTATCTCAAGCACACGATCTCCATCGCGGACCGCTCCGTGCGTCTCGCACAGCTCAACCAGGAGATCGCCGCGACTCACACGAATGTCGATGTCATCGACAGCCAGGCGCATCCGGGATCCAAACTTGTTACCCAGATAGCGATAGGTCTTCTTGGTTACCGCGTTCAGCGAAAACGTCTTCAACGCCAAGGCCGCCAAGCAGTACCTCAGCATTCAAACCTCTCCAAGTTGGTCCCCTGACGTCGGCTGCGTTGGCGAGAGACTGTTCGAGAGGTCACGTAGCACCTCCGATTCGAACCGCTGAACCATCGCCTCCCAACTGTAATGCTCCTCGGTCGCGCGGCGCGCCTCGCGGGACAGGCGCATCCTCAGCTCCTGGTCAGTCAGAAGCAGCTCCACGGCTCCCGCCAGCCCACCGATGTCGCGGCGCTCGACAATGAGCCCGCCTCCGAACTGCAGCATTTCTTGCATGCCTCCCACCCGTGCGGATACGACAGGCCTGGCCATCGCCATCGCCTCCAGCGTCGCGTTGGAGAATGTCTCGACAGCGATTGAGGTCAATACAAACACGTCCATGGACTGGAGGAATGGACGTACGTCCGACACTTCACCGGCCAGATACACAAATCTACCCAGGCCGCTTCGCGTGACTTCTTGCTCGATATGCGTTCTTTCCGGCCCCTCACCGACGATGACAGCTCCCACGTCTATTCCGCGCGTCCGCAGAAGATTCGTTGCCTTGATCAGGTCCAAATGGGCCTTTTCGGCGCGTAGCTTCCCCACGGTGCCGATCAGGTATCGAGTCTGCGGCAGCGCGCTGCGAGGCAATGGGTGACGGGCTTCACACGCGAAATAATCTATATCCACTCCGTTGTGCAGCACGATCGATCGATCGCTACGGCCGACTCGATAGCGTTGGCGCCAGATCGCAGCCTGCTCCTCTGCTCCGAAAATCACCTGATCGGCATACGCCAAGACGTGCCTGTACAAGAGCATTTGCCAGCGGTTCTTACGGTCGAAGAATTCTGTAGTGTTGATGGAGACGCAGATCCTCAAGCTACTGTGTCGATGCCACAGCTTGGCCAACGCCGCGTACAAACCGGGATAGAGATTGACTGCGACGATCGAGTCAGGCTGGTATCGATCAATGGTTCGGAACAGAGCTCGCGTCGCAGCGACGGAGAACACTCCGGTGCGATGCAGGTGGATCACGGGAATGCGGTCGTCGATTGAGTCGCGCAACGAGTCAGGACCATTGAGATAAGCAATCACGACCCCGCTGCCCCTGGACACGAGTGTGTTTGCCAGGCGCACGGTCTTCACTTCTGAGCCGCCAACGATCAGAGTGCTCAGCAAGAAAAGGATGGGGGGCGACTTGCGGCCGTCGCCACTCATAGAGCAGCTCTAGACATGATGCCCTGTACGGCGGTTGCGGTTGGTCCACTCCTACGATTCAGGCGGTGCAACAGATTCACTGTTCGCCAGCGACTCCATCCATACGCGAATCTTCTTGGCCTTCTTCTCGGTGGGGTGTGCTTCGAGAGCCTGCATGCCCAGGCGACGCGCACCCGACAGGTCGCCCAAGAGGGCCCTGGTTCGCCCCAGAGACCACAGCAGCTCCGGCCGCTCGGCCATTCGCGCGCCCTCGAGTCTTGCACGATCCAGCGCTTCCGCCTCGGCGAGTGACTGCTGAGCCTCGCTCGGCCGCCCCATTAGTGCAAGGATCTCACCTCGCAACTGCAACTGTGTAACGTCACCGGGCTTATTCTCCGCCTCCAGGCGCGCGAGAGCCCGTTGGAGCACGGGGCGTGCGTCGGCCGCCTTTCCGCGGGCGAGCAGCTGATGAGCTTGCAGGACAAGGGTATCGTCCCGCAGATATCGCGGATTCGCCTCGAGATAGGCGAATATCATGTCAGCCTGCTGGTACATCCCCAGCGCCGGATAGTCGCGCGTTGCGGACATTCGCAGACGGTGACCGATGCCCCCCTCGTAGCCGTACCTCATCAGAGCCTCCGTCACCAGTGCGATGAGCAGCAGCAGGATGACGGCGGACGTCACACGAATAGCCAGTCGGCTTCTATTGCCCAGTGCACCCCACGCCAGCCATGTGTACAGGCCGAAAAGTGCAACCCCCAGCCCAAGCACAAACTCCCCGACCTCATCCCCTTTTACGAATGAGCCGGTCAGAAAGAAGTACGCAGTAAGCGCGAACCAGGGGGCCAACGGGATCGGTATCAATGGAAAGCCGACGTGCTCAAGCACCTGGCGAAAACGCACAAGAGGTCCTTGCCGCGCCAGCAGCAGTGCAGTCGATGCCACTATTCCAGCGATGATTAGCCACGCAGCAACCATGTGCAGTGGATCGGTTTCGATCAGGTTGTGCAGGGACAACTCTCCCTGCACGTTATGTTCCTGCAGCACCTCTGGTGTCGGCAGGTGAAAGAGCCTCTGTCCCCAGCTGATCTCCTCCATTCCCACGAAGAATGCGCACAGAGCAACCAACAGCCAGAGCAGGCGCCGCATCTTGCCGCCTGCCTGAACGATGAGGAGTGCAAAGAAACCTGCCATCACCAGGTATGACACGGTCGTCGCATATTCGCCGAAATCATCTTCGCTGATGAGTCGCATGTACGCGACGGGCGCCTGCGTATGCAGGTAGACAATTCGCGCAGTCAGCAGGAACGTCGCCAGCAAATGCAAGCCTAGCTCGGCTGTTGCGAACGGAGGATTCTGGGGTGCAGCGGTGGTGACCGCCGGTCTGTCAATGCCGGCCATGTCCTGCCATTCTTACCGGGCCGCTCTCGAGAGAACCGCGGGCGGCTCCTGCTCCGGCTCTAGTAGGCTCTTTGGTTGCGAAGGACGCACGGTAACGTCTGAAGCAGGATCTGCAGGTCCAGCATCGGGGACCAGTGCCGCAGGTATTCCAGATCGTAATGGACGCGGGCCTGCATCTCTTCCAGCCGAGACGTCTCGCCACGATAGCCGTTGACCTGCGCCAGACCCGTTATTCCCGGCAGTACCTTGTGGCGCAACATGTAGCCCTTGATAAGGGCCCGGTACTGCTCGTTATGTGCGACCGCGTGCGGGCGCGGCCCTACGAGGCTCATGCTGCCTTCCAGGACATTGAACAGTTGCGGCAGCTCATCGAGCGAGTATCGCCGCAGCACGCGACCTATATGCGTGACCCGTGCATCCCCTCGCACCGCCTGCACGACATTCTGTCCGTCCTCCGTGACCGTCATGGTGCGGAACTTAGCGATCAGGATCTCACGGCCATCTAGACCATAGCGCCGTTGCCGGAAAATGACGGGGCCGGGCGACGACAGTTTTACTCCGATGGCGATCAGCACCATCAGCGGCGCCAGCGCCAGGCAAGTGCCAAGAGAAACCACGATGTCGGTCACGCGTTTGATGACGCCCCGGTAGCCATAGAACGGCGTTTCGCGCAGCGCCACGACCGGCAATCCGAGGATTTCGCTCGTGTGGCTCTGGATCAGATCGAATGCGCAGATATCGGGTACGTAATAGATGGACGCGGTCGTGTCGCCCAATTCCTCTATGAGGTGGCGCACGCGCTGCAGGTGCCGGACGGGCAGCGCGATGAAGATGACCTCAATGCTGCGGCGGCGAACGTATTCGGCGACCTCGCTGAGGCGACCGAGCAACCGCATGTCACTGCGCAGGCTGAGACGCTGCATGCTGCGATCATCGAAGAATCCCGCTACCGACATACAGAGTTCGGGGCTGCTGGTCAGTCCAGTCGCGAGAGCCAGGCTCGCCTCGTTGCAGCCGGCGAAGACAACGCTGCGCGCGTTCGTCGGTGAGCGCAGCGCTTTGCGGATCAGTTCCCGCAACCCTAGGTTGGCCAGGATGATGAACACCGGCGTGATAACTGCCCAGCTGAGAATAACTCGCCTCGAGTACACGGCGGAGATTTTCGTGATGTACCCGATGGCGAGCAGTGCAGCGAGCAGGATCGTCCACCGCACCAGAACGCTGAGCGGCATCGGAAGCCGTCGCGGGCTGAACTGAGTGGCAATGCTTCTTGGCGCGTGCATGATTGCAATCGCGAGGACAGCGACAGCGGTCGACAGCAGGTGGAGTGGCTCACCTATCGGAACATCAAGAAAGGCAGCCAGCGCATACAGACAGCCGGTTGCAACCACCGCAGGCGCGATGGCCTGCAGAAGCGTCAGCACAGCGATATGCAAGCTCTTTTTAAATACTATTTGTTCCACCGTATCCCCGCTCAACGGTGTCGACACCCCAAGTGGAGGGGTGCCAGTGAAGCGCGTCACATTATGGGGATCAAGTTGTCCACAAAGTGTGAACTAGTTCAACCTTTATCCGATCTGTGGTGCTCATTAACGTTCCGACCACCTAGTGTTTATGTGACATATTCAGGTTCGCTCCTGAAAGCTACGCGAAGGAGCGCACGCAGTGGCCCTTGAGCGCTCCTCTCAGTGAGCGGCAAGCGCAGTGCCGAAGCGCATGGATTCTTCAGGGTGGCGCGAGCCCTTCGCAACGCAACCTATCGGAACTTTTCCACATCAGACGCAGTGCGCCGAGAAATATTGAATCGATGTCGCCAAATTTCGACACTTGTTCGCATCGCGCTCGCTAGCTAGTCTACGCCTGCGTGAAGGGCAAACCCGTCGAAAGGCGGGGACGCAAAGCTTCCGATCCAGAGACCTCTGTCTCGGGAAAGCGGGGTTGCCGGTGAATGACGATTCTCGTTGAGAGCGCACGTCGTTTCACCGTGATCGAGTGAGCTCTACGCGTGACCCATCCGGGTCACGCAATCTCTCTCCTCCCTTCACATGATTGGCCGGCGTCCGGTTGGGCGGTCGGTTTGCGGGACGCGGTTTCCAGCGCCGAAGGCGTTGTGAAGCGGGGGGGACACTTTTGCCGTGAAAAAGTGCACATCGAGCTGCCACGCGGGCAGGTATTTGTGGGTGCTTCTCGCCGCTGCGATGGCGAGTGGCTGCTTCGGCAACGACACTAAGCCGCCCGCGAATGGCGCGCTCGGCTCCGGTGGTGAAGCCGTCAATCCGACGGTGGCTGGTGCGCCGACGATCACGGGGGCCGCCATCGACGAAGTGCTGGTTGGCCGCCTCTACAAGTTCAAGCCCACCGCCACAGATCCGGACGGCAAGGCCCTGAGTTTCGCCATCACAGGCAAGCCAGCCTGGACACAGTTCGATACGAAAACAGGAATACTTTCCGGAACGCCTCAGGCTAAAGACGTCGGCGAATACACGAGCATCGAGATTTCGGTCTCTGACGGCAACCTCTCGACAACACTCCCGGCTTTCGCGATCAGCGTCGTTCAGAGCGCGGACGGTGCTGCCACTCTGAGTTGGGAACCACCACTTGAGACCACGAGCGGAGCCGTGCTTACCGATCTCGGTGGTTATCGCATCCACTACGGGCACGACGCGGCCGCTCTCTCCGAGCATGTCCTCATCAGTAACGGCGCAGTCACGACGTATGTCGTAGAGAACCTTACGCGCGGCACTTGGTATTTCGCCATCCGGTCGCTGAACTCCAGAGGCAAGGCTGGGCCGCCCTCGGGGGTCGTCACAAAGACGATCGGTTGACTATTACTGACACACAGCCGGTTATCATTTGCACAGCCATTTGGTACTAGCCGTCCCCTGGTCCATTATCCGCGACGTCTTCAACGCCACATCGAGGTCATACTCATGCGCCGGCTCGCACACGCATTAGTGTTCTGTACGGCTTTCGTATCCCTAGTCGCCGCAGCTTTCGATAAGCCGGCCTTTCCACGGCTGGGCGGATACAAGATCGGCAACCCAAAGGCCTACGAGACCGAAGCGCTACAGGCCGATCTCGCGAAGCTGGATCTCGTGGTTATCTCCGCAGGGCCCGGGTGGGAAGCGGGGCATCGCGCGAATCTGGAGGATGTCATTCGCGCCATCAAGAAGAGCAACCCCCACGTAGTCATCGTGACTTATGTCAACGTCAATGAACGTGTTTCGAACGCGAGCGGTGCGTGGAAGGAGGCAATCGACACAGTCGAGAGGGAAAAATGGTGGTTGTATCCGCAGGGCACGTCGGGTGCTCCCGTGGCATCCACTTGGGGCGGAAATTACATCACCAACTATTCGCTCGCCGGGCAGACGAACGGCAAGGGTGAGAAGTATGTGGATTGGTTCGCAAAATGGATCTATCAACAGATCATCAGCGATGCGCCCTCGCTGGATGGGGCCTTCACGGACAACTTTTTCTGGAAACCACGAGTCGATGGTGACTGGGATCGCGACGGCGCAATTGACTACAAGGACAGTCCCAAAGCGCAGACCCTGCACCGGCAAGGCATGCGTCGTCATATAGAGAACCTGCGGGGGTTGATGCCGGGGAAATATCAGCTGGGTAATGTCGGTGATTGGGGAAACAAGAATGCGACGTATCCCGAGTATAAGGGGCTGCTGAACGGAGGCGTGCTGGAGCACTACATTGGCGACTCCTGGTCGCCGGAAGGCCAGGACTGGAAGGGCGCGATCAACAGCGGTGGTTCATGGAACGAGCTCATGCGCCGCTATCGGGCCGTGATGGGAGACCTTGCCGAGCCGAAATTGCTGATCTTTAATCAGTTTGGGGACCCGCACGACTATCAATCGTTTCGCTACGGTCTGACTTCGTGTCTGATGGATAATGGGTACTATGATTTTTCTGACGCCACCCGGGATGCCTACGGTTCTGTGCCGTGGTTCGATGAATACGGCGCTGATTTGGGCAACGCCACCTCGGAACCACCCACGGTCGCCTGGAAATCCGGCGTTTTTCGCCGCGATTTCGAGAATGGCATCGCGCTGGTCAACCCGCGGGGCAACGGATCGGTTACAGTTGATCTCGAAAAAGATTTCATACACATAAGCGGAACGCAGGATCGGGCCGTGAACAACGGTCAGACAACCCGTCGTATCACGCTGAAAGATCGCGACGGCATTATCCTGCTTGATCCTAATGCAAATAACCTGCCGCGGCCGCCGAGGAGCTTTCGGGCGGAGTGACGCCGATAAGTTAAACGGTCCGCTGCCCGGAAGCGAAACCGAGACCGACTCGGCGACAGCTGCAGCCGCTCGAATTGCCATTCTCTATCCCGCTGATCCGGCAGCGCACTTACCGAGCGGGATAGACAGTTTCATCCGCGGCGTACTCAAGTGGGCGCCGCCAAACCTCGAATACGTGCTCTTCGGTGGCACAACCGATCCGGACGCCCGGCCTGTGGGTCGCGAACACCGCTTCATGCTCGGTGACCGACCTGCCCGCAATTTTCCGCTGGTCGTGCTTGATAAGTCGGCCTCGCGGCGCGGCGTGCCAGTGACCATTCGCTACCTGTGGGCTCTCTGGCGACATTGTGCTGCGGGAGGACTGGCTGACTTCGATATCCTCGAAGCTCACCGCATCGAGCCTCTGGCGCTGTTACGCTCCGATCCGCGACCCAAGAATCTCATTCTGCACCAGGACATGTCGGTACTCCGTGACCGCAACAGCGATATCTTGTGGCGAAATGCGCCGTGGATGTACGAGGCGCTGGAACGACGAGTGCTGCCGAGTGTCACTCGCCTATTCATCGTGCGCGAATCGGCTGTCGCACGTTACGCAATTCTCTATCCCGCACTGGCAGACCGCATCTCGTTCATACCAACGCTCGTCGACACAGAGGTGTTTGGCCCGCAGACAGAGTCGCAGCGGAGATTGGCGCGGACAGAACTTGTGTCGACCCTGGCTGTGCGCGACATCCGCCACATTCTCGTATTTGTCGGCCGGTTCGACCGCCAGAAAGATCCGTTGCTGTTGGTTGAGACCTTCAAGGCACTAACGCCGCGCGAAGCCCGGCTGCATCTCGTCATGATCGGCGACGGAGTACTGCGCCCGCAGATCGAGCGCGAGATTCGCGCGGCGGGGCTGGAACAGTTTGTCACCCTCATGCGGGGCAAGACCGCGTCGGAAATAGCACGGGTGCACGCGGCCAGCGACCTTTTCGTCCTATCCTCCGCATACGAGGGGATGCCAATCGCCGTGCTTGAAGCGCAGGCCACCGGTCTGCCGGTGGTGAGCACCGACGTCGGGGAAATTCGCCGCGTGGTGACCGACGGGATCAATGGGCGAATCACGCCCGCAAGAACCCCCGCTGCTCTGGCGGCCACCGTGCGCCGCGCCCTCGGCGAGATCGAAAGTATGCGCGGTGCGCCCTGCATCGAGGCCGTGCAACCTTACCACCCGCAGAGCGTACTGAAACATCTCTACGAAACGTACGCGCGCCAGCTTACATTGAGGACCGGGTGAGCCTTCCTCGCATCGATGTCGTCGATTCGGCCATCAGTGTTTGCGACATGGCCGGTGCGCTCGAAGAGATCGAGGCGAGCCTTGTTGCACGGCAAGGCGGTTACGTCTGTTTCACCAATGTTCACGCAGCGGTAGCTGGACGCGCAGACCCGGCGTTTCGTGCGATAACGAATCAGGCGCTCTTAACGCTCGCAGACGGAAAGCCCGTGTACTGGGTAGGGCGGATGAAAGGTGCGCGATGCCTGGGGCATATACCCGGGCCCGATTTTCTGCTTCACGCATTGCGCCGCTTCCCCGAAAGCGGTCATTTTTTTTATGGTTCATCGCCCGATGTTCTTAACCGCCTGGTAACAACACTCACCGCCAAGGTCGAGCGCCTACGGATCAGCGGAATCTTATCGCCCCCCTTTCGTCGGCTCGCTGAAGACGAACGGCAAGCGCACTATTCGCGCATCCGCGAATCTGGCGCGGAATTCGTCTGGGTTGGACTCGGTGCACCCAAGCAGGAACAGTGGATGGCTGAAGCGTCGCAACACCTGAAGCCAGCCATCCTTCTTGGCGTTGGTGCCGCTTTCGATTTTCATGCCGGAACTATTCAGCGCGCGCCCCTCGCGATGCGCCACTTCGGCCTTGAATGGCTGTTTCGGCTCGCCACGGAGCCGCGCCGGCTCTGGAGACGCTATCTCACGACCAATACTCTGTTTCTGGCTTACTTGCTCGTGGATCTGATCAGACCTCGCAAGCGCCATCCCCTAGCTGACCGACCCCACGCAGACGAACAAATTGAATGAAACTGGTCGCGGACCATCTATACATAAGGTCTGGCGAACCGCCGACGGCATTCGATATCTATCGTCACAGTGGAGCACGTACGATGTATTACATAAGCCGGTCAGCACGACCCGCGAGTACAGTAGCTTTGGTGCTTGTATTCAGCCGGTCTCTGCCGCAATGTCTACGAACAACCCGGAGAGCAACTCCATGGCGATGAGGAGACACAGCCTCGCTGCACTTTTTGCAGCGACCTTGCCGATTCTTACACTTACGGTAGCGGGACTCGCACGTTCGGCAGAACCCACCGCCGCGACGAACGCTGGCACCGACTATCGCGTTCGGTCGAATGACAAGTTGACGGTGGCCGTCTGGAAGGAGCCGGAGCTACAGCGCCAGGTTCTCGTTCAGCCCGACGGAAAGATTTCGTTCCCGCTTGCGGGACAGGTCCAGGCTGAAGGCAGAACTGTGGAGCAGATCCGTGCTGACATCACGACAAGGCTCGCGAAATATATCCCTGATTTGGTCGTCACGGTGCTGGTCGATGAGATACGAGGAACACGCGTATACGTTGTTGGCCAGGTCAACAGGGCCAATCAGTATGTTGTGCCGGGTGACATAGACGTGATGCAGGCCCTCTCGATGGCCGGAGGAATGACAGCGTTCGCGGCTGTAAACGACATCAAGATCCTGCGGCGCGAGGCGGGGCGTCAGCAGGCGCTCAACTTTCGCTATGGAGATGTTGCGCGTGGCAAGGATCTTGAACAGAACGTGTTGTTGCGCGACGGAGACGTTGTAGTCGTCCCGTGATATGGCGTAGTTTCTGCAATGCCGAGACTCGAGCAACCGCTAGAGAGATTTTGGACTAACAATAAGGCAAAGGAGCGCGACATGAGATGTCGCCCTAATTGTGAGCACGGCGTGGCGGGCGTCGTGACACGCAATCACGTCGTAAGGAAAGGCCTGGGTGCACTGCTGATGCTGGTCGGTTGCGCGCATTGGCTTGCGGCTTCGGCCGCCACCAGCGTGCAGCCCGAATTGGCGCTGAAATACGACTACACCGACAATCAGAACCTCGCAGAAGGGCTGGCTGCAGCAGAGCAATCGTACGGTGGGCGCCTGCTCGCCGCGCTAGAGTGGCGCAACTTCACCGAACGCAGCGAGATGCTCCTGCTACCGCAGATCAGACTCTCCAGGTATCGAGGAGATATAGAGGAGAGCAGGAGCGACTATTACCTGTTCGCGCGCGGTAAGTACGATTGGCAAACAGCGCGGGTCGGCCTACTGGCGGACTACTCTCGGGAAACGAAATTGACGAGCGACCTCGCAGATGTGCCCTTCCCCTCCGACCCCGGCGCCGGCCCTCCTGATCAAACCGATACCGGCATTGTTACCACGCGCGGATACAAGGAGACTCTATACATCACGCCCGATGTCGCCTGGGATGTGACGGAAAGAACGTCGTTAGGTGCGCGCTATGACTTTATGCAAGTCGACTACATAGATGTGCCGCCCGGGGGCGGCACCGATTTCACTAATAATGAAATCGGCTTCACGGTGGATCACAAATTTACACAGCGCCTCACTTTGGGAGTGTTCTTGACCGCCGGCAAGTACCAGACCGATGTGAATAACGTGCAGACGGATTACCAGGAAGGTGGTGCCAGCCTCACTTACAAGCCATCGGAGCAAACGATCGTGGAAGCGGACGTCGGCGCGCATCGCTCCGATACCAGCTCAAGCGCCCCGGCAGCGGTCGAAGAGAACCTCACCGACCCGTTTGGCTGGCTGCAATGGACCTATCGCGCGCCACGCGATCTGTGGCAGTTCTATGCGGGACGCAGCTTCGATCCAAGCGGTAACGGTACATTGTCACGACGCGATCAGGCGCGCTTCGACTGGGATCGACTCCTGACCGAACGCCTGACGTCGACGGCCGGCCTGCGCTGGATCCAAAGTGAATCGACGACCATTCTGGGAATCGAAACTCGCCGTGACTACGGGCGCGCACAGCTCGGTTTACGTTGGCTCATGACCAAGATGCTTTCAGTTGGTGCGATGGCTACCTACACGTACCAGGACTTCTATGACAGACCGGGATCTGCTACCGCCTGGGGCGCGTCGCTCGATATGACGTACGGTGGACCGGGAAACGTGCGGCGGCGGCGATAAGCAACATTGCAGCCCTTGTGCGAACGGAATTATCAGAGATGAATACAGAAGCACCTAGCTATTCTGACCTTGTCGCCGCTATTCGCCGCCGATTTCCGCGCATGTTCCTGATTGCCTTCCTAGTGCTGCTGGCAACCTTTCTGATCGCATACGGGCCCAAACCAGTCTACACATCGAGCGCGATCATTGTCTTCGAATCACCGGACGTGCCGGCGGATATCGTCCGTAGCACCATCACCGCTAACCGTGAGGAATACATCCAGAACATCACAAAGAGAGTCAACAAGAGCGCCGGTCTCGCGACCATTGTGCAGGAAGACAAGCTTTATGACGGTGAAAACCTCGACATGGAACAGCGCATCGGCAAGCTCAGGCAGAGCATTGATGTCGAACCTGTTCTGGAGGAATCCATGGGCCTGCGCCGCGGCGCCCTTAGCGACATGATGGCCGGTTTCTCGGTGGCGTTCAGCCACTCCGACCGTCGTGTCACGCAGAAAGTTGCGCGCGCCCTGGTAAGGCTGTTCATCGATGAAAACATCGCGTCACGCACTGAGGCGGCTTCGGAGGCGTCCCGTTTCCTCGCCAGCGACGCCGCGAAAAATCGTGCCGAGATTGACCGCACTGAGCAGGCGCTGACCGCGTTCAAGGCCCAGAACGGTCAGCTCCTGCCTGAATTCACGGCCGTCACGCAGGCGCAGTTGGAGCGATCGGAAATTCAGGTCACCCAGCTACAGCAGTCACTACAGGCAGTCGTCGAACGGGAAATCCTGCTTCGCGCCCAGTTGGCGCAGGTTTCGCGACGCTTGAATAGTACGCAGGCGACGGTGGTCTCCGATCCGCGCGAAAGGCTCGAGGATCTCCAGGCTGAATATGTACGCCTGTCATCAATGTATACGCCCGAGCACCCCGACATCATCAGATTGCGCCGTGCCATTGAGCAGGCCAAGACCCAGGCCGGGGTCGCCACTACGATAGTGGATATCAGCGATACGCTCGCGGCGCGCGAGGCGGAGCTGCGGGAGGCGCAGCGCAAGTATGCGCCCGATCATCCCGACGTCGTGAGGCTGAGCAAGGCGGTGGACCAAATGCGCGCACAGCTTAGCGCCGCCTCTGCGCAACAGATGGAGACTTCGACGCCCAACAATCCTGCATACATTCAGCTGCAGGCCCAGTTGGATGCCGCCGCAGCGGAGAAGCGGTCGATCCAGAACCAAATCGAGCAGTTACGCTTGAGCGTTGAGGAGTCTGAGCAGCGGTTGCTGAAGATGCCGGAAGTCGAGCGGCAGCTGGCGGCCCTTACACGCGATCACGATTTGGCCGCCCAGAAGTTCGAGGCGTCTGCCGGTCGACAGGGTCGCGCGGAACTGGCCGAGAACCTGGAGGCAGCAGCCAAGGGCGAGCGGCTTGCGGTGAAGGTCAATGCCCCGCTTCCCGAAAGTCCTTCTTTCCCGAATCGCGTGCTGATCATCTTTCTGGGCGTGGTTTTCTCGATAACGCTTGCCGCAGCGTATGGCGTCGTCATGGAAATGACGGATCAGTCCATCCGCAGCTCTCGCGACATTGCAACGGTTCTTGGCGCCATGCCAATTGCGGTGATACCACGTCTCGAAAACGATGCAGACCGACGCAGACGGAGAATCCGTACGACACTGGCCACTGCCGCATGCGCGGCAAGCGTCGCACTTGTTGCGATCCTGATGGTGGTCAACAGCTGAGGCCGCTGGCCCGCGCGACCAAGAGGATACGGGCATCATGAGTCTGATCGAAGAAGCCATTGCCAGAATGCGTGGAGAGCGCCAATTGTCGACTCCGCCCGTCGCCGGCTCGATAACCCGGCCCTCAACGGCAACCGCATTCAATAGGTCCGCATTGACGGACGCGCCGGTCGAGCCCGTCGATATGAACAGCTTGGCGAGGCTTGACCTGGACTTCGATCGCCTAGAGAAGAGCCGCGTGATCAACCAGGGAGGGATCTCGCCCGGCGTGTCTGCATACAAGATGCTCCGTACCCGAGTAATTCAGCGCATGCGAGCGAACGGCTGGCGACGACTGGCCATCACCAGCTTGGCGCCCGGCGAAGGCAAGACGCTGACCTGTCTCAACTTGTGCATCAGCATCGCGCGCGATCGAAACTTCCAGAGTGTACTCACGGAGCTCGATCTGCGCCGGTTGTCCATTTGCAAATACCTCGGGGTTGACGTTGAAGCCGGAATCGAGAGCTATCTGCAGGGAAATCGCTCGCTGCAAAATTCAGTTTATGCGACGTCCATGGCGGGGCTATATCTGGCGCCGGCGGGCCAGGTGCAGGAAAATTCCTCTGAGCTATTGGCGTCAACGCGTGCACACTCGCTCGTTGCATCTTTGTCGGCTATCGGCGATGCGACGTTTTGCGTCTTTGACCTGCCGCCGCTCCTACAGGCGGATGACCTGTTGGTATTCGCTCCACTCGTCGATGCCGTGCTGCTCGTAGTCGCAGAAGGTCAGACGAATCGGCAGGATCTGGTGCGCGCAAAAGAACTGCTGGTGGATCTCAATTTGCTGGGCGTCGTGCTCAATCAATCAATGGAACCGATCGAGGCCTACGGCTACTGACGGGTCGCGACGCTGCCACCTGGTGGTTGGCAGACTCGCACCTCAGGGCGCTTGCACGAGCGCACGGAACAGGCCGGAGTTTCATGTTCGCCATTCTCGGTATTGTCTTTTTTCTGACTCTCATCATCGGCACGCCCGGGGGCTTCGACATCAACTTCGCACCGGGCCTCAGCATGAAGAACATCTTGCTCTATCCGCTGCTTGCTGCGGCCATCGCTGCGGCTGTACTGCAGCGCCGTACCGCCAATGCATCGAGGCCTCCAGCTGCGCCCTCGCTGATTGTTTTTCACGTGCTGTGCGTGTTCCTCATCTGGTACGGGCTCGCATGGCTCGGTATTGTGATGATCAATCACGGCTACGTGTTGCCGGACAGACTGGGTGTGTCCGGATTGCGGATGATTGCCATAACTTTCAAGAACGAGGTCATCGAACCATATTTGATCCTGATCGTGTTCTTGCTGGCGGCTAGCACCATCGAGCAGGCCAAGGCTCTCATTTTCGTGATCTTGGTGCTCATCTCCGCGGTGAACGGAGTGACTGTGATCGACGCTTTCACCGGTGCCGGTTTGTTCGCGTTGGACCACGGTCGCGTAGCGGGACCACTTCAATCCGCGAATGCATACGGCGCCTTCGTCAACATGTTCATGCCCGGCATGATCGCAGCGGGGTTCTGTTACACCGGGCTGCGGCGCTGGTTCTTCCTGTCGAACGCTGCCATCAGCTTCCTCCTCATCATCCTAACGGCGTCGAGGGGAGCAGCAGTCGGTCTGCTGATTGGATCGATCATCGCCGCGGGGTTCTTGCGTCGCTACGTCCAAGCGAAGCGCGTGGTCCGATTCGCCGCGGCTGCTCTCGCTGCGGCCACGCTGATAATCGCCGTCGCCGCGCTCGAATACGGGGACATCCTTTATCAACGATTCATCGTGCAGTCGGAGCAGGCGTCGGTGTCGGCGTCAGTCGTTACCTCGGGCAGGTCGGTCATCTGGGAAAGTGCGTGGGAAGGGATGAAGTTGCATCCGTGGTCATTCGCCTTCGGCTACGGTTGGGGCGCGTTTATATCGAACAATCCCAAGGCGGCACACAACGTCTACTTCGAGTACCTCTACAATCTTGGAGCCATCGGGCTTGCCGTGTATTTGAGTATATGGATCTATGTCCTGCGTACGTGTCGCAGAACGCTGCAGTATGCTGACGATGATGCAAGGCGTCTCCTGATTGGATACATCTTCGGTTTGTGTATAGTCCTCGTGTCGATTTCTTTCCTGAACTTCGAGGCGGCAGTACCCTTTGTCTGGTCGTTCACGGGTGCTGCCCTCTGCCTTTGTCGATTGTCGGTGTTGGAGCCTAACGCCAGCGTGCCGCAGATTGATCAGGCGGAAGGAGCCGGCGACGCTTCGTCTCCGGTAAAGCATTCGCTGTCCCGTCTCGCCCAGGGCGAATGGACCCGTTCAAGAGTCCCTTTCAGGTCCTGAGCGATCTCAGACCTGTTTCCTGGCTTGCGCTCGCCGGCGTGATCCTGCTGGGGGTCTGGGCGCGCTTCGCGTCATTGCACGCCGCGTCGCTCGCAGCGGACGAGTATTACCTCCTCCAGTCGGCCAACAACATTCTCAAGTTCGGTCTGCCGCAGTTCGAATGTGGCGGGTACTACACGCGCGGGCTGCTGCACCAGTATCTCAGCGCCTCATTCATGTTGCTTGGGCTCGAATCAGGCGAAGCGGCAATCCGGCTTCCCAGCGTGTTGTCGAGCCTGGTGGCGCTGGCAGGCGCGTTCTTCCTTGCGCGCCATGTGGCCGGCTGGCGCGTCGCTTGCCTGCTCGTGATGCTGTTGAGCGTCTCACTGTGGGAAGTCGAGTTCGCGCGGTTTGGAAGAATGTATGCCCTGTTCCAGGCCATCACGGTCGTTTATGCGCTCGTCACGCTCAAATACCTCGAAGGCGAGAGCAGGCAATTCTGGTGGATGGCCGCGCTCGGCATTCTCGGCGTCCTCAGTCATGAAGGTGGACTGCTGCTTGTCGTGTTCACATTGATTGCCGTTTTCGCACGGCCGCAAGGGGTGTCCGGTCGACACGCGGCGGTAGCACTAGTCATGCTGCTGGCGGGAGTCAAGATGCAGGTGACCGATTTTCGGTTTCTGGGAGTCGAGCAGCCTTATTCCCCTCAATTGCTGGCAACGGCTGCCAACCCGGACAGCACATGGGGGCCCTTCGAGCTTCCCACACTATTTCCTGTTCCGCTGCCCCTGGCGATCGCATCGTTGTTGATCGCCATCGCCATGAGCGCCATCGTTTCACGCGCGTACGTGCGAGAGCATCCACCGGGAGTCTTCCGAAAGGCACTCGTCTGGGGAGCGTCGATGGGTATCTTCTTGGCCTGCGTAGCTCACCAGTGGCTCCTATCTGCGACGTTGCTGGCTATCGCGGTCAGCCTTCGATTGTTCAGCGCACGGGTGCTAATCAGCGCAAATCTGCGTCACGCGCTGCTGCTCTTCGCTCTCATATACCTTGGCCTGTTGTTTGGCGCGCTCCTCTACGTTCAACCGCCGACCGGGTCGGCGCCGAACCTTTGGGATGGTCTCGTACACGTGAGCCAGGTGGCACTGCGCTACCCCGACTTCTATGGCAAGGTATTCCTGCCCTGGGGTCACGTACTGCCGTTGCTAGGCGTGCTGATACTGGTCGTGACCGGCTGTGCGTGGCTGCTAGCCGCACTTTCCCCCGCCGAGTCTCAGGAAGAGCGCCGGTATCTGATATTGAGCGGCCTTACCCTGACACTGCTGTGTGGGGCCGTTTTGGCGCGACAGCCTTATACCGCTACACGTTACACGTTCTTCATCTATCCGCTGCTCCTGCTTCTGCTACTGCAGGGAGCCGTCCTCATTAGTCGGCGGCTGTTCAAAGACGCGCGCGCGCCCGTAGCCGCCTTGGTAGTCGTGGTCGCTTGCTTTCTGATGAGTAACGACTTCCACTGGACACATCTGACGCATATCGGTGACAGGCAGTTCATCTATCGTCTCGGCTACAACCGTTGGATGCAGGAACACCTGTACCGCCACTGGGACTTTCGTAGTGTGGGGGCGGTTCTCGACGCGCGCGCCGGCCCGCAGGACCTGGTTATTGCGACCGCCTATCCGGTCATGCCCTACTACTCAAAACGCCTCGATTTCGTGTACCTCGATAGGTCTAGCAAGCGGATCTGGGTGGTGAGTGCTTGTGGTGGACGTAAAGACCTGTGGTCGAACCTGCCGCTGAAGTTCGATCCGGATGAGTTGATGGCGACGGTTACGCAGTCCACGGTTCCGGTCTGGATCGTGGTGACAACCGCCCGGTTCCCAGCCCAGCGCCCTGTGGAACGGGAGCTTCTGACCCGATTCGCCTCCGCCGAGGTTTTCAGAAGCGTCGATGGCAATCTCGCCCTGCTCAGAATAGCCGGACCGGAACCCAAATGAACTGCGTCCGCATGTCGTCGTGGCGTTGCCTTCGCTCGGGCAATGTTCCATGAGCTCGCTGATTTCACGAAGCATCGTATTGGGCTCGGCACGTCTCCTGAATCAGGGGCTACTGATGCTGTCGCCGATTCTTCTCGTGCGCCTGCTCGACGTTGAGGAATACGGCTGGTACCGACAGTTCACTGTGACCGCGATGCTATTGATCGCGATCGGCGGTTTCTCCATCAACGGCAGCGTCAACTATTTCGTAGCGCGCTTGCCGGAGAAAGCTCCGCGACTCGTGACCAACTCCTGCCTGCTGCTGTTACTCACCAGCCTGCTGGTGGCGGTCTCGGTGATTGTTGCGCATCGCGTGATTCTTCCTCCGGGTGTCAGAGCCTATTGGCCCCTGTTGGCCTGTTACGCGTTCCTCTACGTCAACATCGACGTCATCCAGCCGTACCTGCTTGCCCGCAAAGAGTCTTTCGCTGTGATGATTTACAGCGTAGGACAGGTCGTCTTGCGCCTCTCAGCGGTGGTCGGTGCGGCCGCCTGGTTTGGTGACGTGGCAATGATCTTCATATCGATGGTCGTCGTCGAAAGCGTGCAGACACTAGGACAGTACGCTTGGTTGCGGCATAAGGGCTTACTGATACACAAGCTGGATGCGCCGCTCATTCAGGAGCAACTGCACTACATAGTGCCGGTAGGCATCGCAGCGTTGGTCGCCAGCCTAAACGAGAATATGGGGAAGCTGCTGGTCGGTTCCGTGCTCGGCCCGACGGCGCTGGCCATCTTCACGACCGCCGCGTACCAGATTCCAGTCCTTACCATCCTCAAGTCGGCGCTCGGAGACGTGATCTTCCCCGACATGGTTCAGCGCTCAGATCGCGATCCGACTGCAGGACTGCGTCTATGGCAGCGTGCCAACGTGGTCTATTTCCTGTTCGTATGCCCGGTCTGGATGCTATTGACGTACTACGCAGAACCCGTGATACGGGTGCTCTTCACCGAGAAGTATGTCGCCGCTACACCCTATTTTCAGGCCATGTTGCTACTGATGATCAGGCACTGTTTCGAATTCTCCACTCCGCTGCGCAGCGTCGGCCGAACCAAGGCCATATTCGTCTCCAACACGACGGGTATGCTGATCAATCTCCTGCTTACATGGTCGCTCCTTTCGACGCTCAAACTGTGGGCGCCTACATTGGGGCTGCTGACTTCGCAGCTCTGGATCATGGTGTTCCTCGCCGTTGCCGTCCGTCGCAGGTTCAAGATGTCGGTCGCGCAGGCGTTGAAGTGGCCCGCACTGGCTCGCATCTTCCTCGCAGGAGTACTCGCGCTGATCGGCGTATTGGCGATCGAGCAGTTCGGAAGCGGTCCCGCTACTCACCTGCTGGCGGCGGGGACTTTCGCCGTGATCTATCTGATTGCCGTCAGACTATTGCGTGTAGAGGAATTCAATTACGTGGTCGCGGGGATTACAACTCATCTCATCAGAAGCGTGCGCAGGCCGCCCGCATGAGCGCAATGTCCGTGGAGCTCGAGACGCCGACCATAGGAGTACCGCCGCAATCGCTGCCGTCCGTCGTGCTGGTTTCACGATACTTTGCGCCTGGCGCAGCGGTCGGAGGAAAGCGCTTTACCTTTCTGTGTCGTGAATTCGAATCACGCGGCCTTGATATACAAGTTGTGACGATGGCGCTGGACCGGGATGAACCAACGGACCCGTCGTTGCCGATGCCACGCAACGTTTTTGCCTGCCGTCCTGCCGTGCGCTTGCCGCTGCGACGGTCGACTATTCTCGGCCGTGCGATTAACAGAGTTGCGGGTGCGGTGCTTGCGCCGGCTGATCTAGACATCTTCTGGATACCCTGCGCGACGCGCTGCGGGCGATTGATCACAAATCGCGGTGGGTTCAGTTTTGTCATTGCGACCCTGCCACCTCCTTCGGCGGCGCTTGTCGCAGCGCGAATTGCCAGGAGCAGGAACTGCCCCCTCATCCTCGATTACCGAGATCCCTGGACTGGATTCGTGTGGCCGCACAAGCTGCGCGGTCGCTTTGAGCGCACCGTTGCGCAGCGGCTCGAGCGATGGTGCGTTCGCCAAAGCGCAGCTAGGATCTTCATCACGGATGAGATGCGCCAATCCTTTGAGGCGCATTTCCCTGAATGTCGCCACGACCGCAACTGGGTGATTCCGAACGGTACCGATTTGGTTCCGACGCTGGGGCCAGCTGTCCGCCAAGGGCGCGACATCGTTCACGCCGGTTCACTCTACGGTGACCGATCAATCGTCAGCCTCTTGAGCGCTCTCGATCTGCTCATCGGACGTAAGACCATGCTGGCCGGCACGCGAGTGCTCGTGTACGGCGACATCAGTGCCGCCGAGAAGCAAGCGGTGACGGCCGCCGGGCTCGGTCATTTGCTCGAGGTTCGCGGCCGTATCTCGCGTGATGAACTGCAGGTACGTGTGCGCGAAGCCCGTGCGCTGTTGGTGATCTCAGGTGATCAGATGGCCTATTCGATTCCCTACAAGCTGTACGATTACCTGGCCGCGTGCAAACCCATTTTGGCAGTTGCAAGCCCACGCTCCGCGGCGGCGCGATTCATGCGTGAGCATGCCGTTGGGAGGTGCGTCGATCCGGCGAATGTCACGGAACTGGGACGTGCCCTGGAGGAAGTCCTGCTTGGAAGCGAGCGGCAGGTCATTGACGATAAGACGATCAGCGCGTATCTGTGGTCAACGTTAGCCGAACAGTATCTGCATGTGCTGCGGATTCTGGCCGCCGATCGTGCAACAGCAGCGCCTCGTCGCTAAAGCAGTACGGAGTTAATCTGGCTTCGCTACCGCAAGATGCGCCTGCTCCCCGCATATGTCACGTGGTGGGACATCTCAATTTCGGCGGCGCGGAGCGGCAGATCGTCAACCTTCTTAACGCGCTGATCAGTCTGCGGCCGACACTCATCCTCACAACTGACCATCAGAGCAACGATCTTCTGCCGCAACTCGATCGCTCTGTGCGCGTCGTGCACAACCCTTGCCGCTTGGCCCGCATGCTCTTCGATGTACACCGCCTGGCACAGCTGCTCAAGAAACTGCGGATAGATGTGCTGCATTCCCACATGTTCTGGCCGAATCTCTATGCGGCGCGTGCTGCTGTCGCGGCGTCGGTTCCTGTGTTCGTCACTACTGAGCATGGAATCAATCCCTGGAAGCGGCCGTGGCATCGTTGGCTCGAACGTCATGTCATCAGTCGCCGCGCACAGAGGCGTATCTGTGTATCCGATCATATCCGACGCATGCGCATACAAAATGACCGGCTACCTCCCTCCCAGCTTGTCGTCATACCGAACGGAACCCTGATCCCGGCCCGGAGACGCGATGAGCGCCCCATGGCGAATCCGGTGCTGCTCCTCGCTGTCGGTCGACTCGTACCGGCGAAGGACTATCCCACTCTGCTACGTGCGATCCGACACGTTCGCGAGAACGGGCACCACGTGCTGCTGCGCATTGCCGGCGAGGGCCCGCTCAGGATTGAGCTCGAGCAGCTGGCGCGCAGTCTCGACTTGGTCGCCAACGTTCAGTTTCTTGGCAACCGCGCTGACATTCAAGAGTTGCTGAACAGTTCGGATATCTTTGTCATGTCATCACATCGCGAGGGACAACCGCTAGTGTTGCTCGAGGCGATGGCCGCGGAAATTCCGATCGTGGCAACCACCGCCGGTGGGATACCGAATACTGCTCGCAATGGCGTTGAGGCCTTGTTGGTATCCGCCGGCGATCAGGTCGCACTGGCAGCGGCACTAGAGCAGTTGATCACAGACCCGGCGCAGGCAAGGGCGCTGGCGCAAAATGCCAGACGGCGCGTGGCCATGGATTTCTCCATTGAGGCGATCGCAGGTGCGCACCTCGACTTGTACGCGCAGTGTCTGTCCGAGATGCGCTCGTGATCACCCCCGATCCGAGCATTGTGCCGAGTCTCATGTTCCACAGTGTGGGACTGGATCAGACCTCGTGGATCTGGTCGCGCATGTCGCAGCCGCTGTGGCTGTTCGAAGGCATTCTGCGACAGCTTCAGCGCGCGCGCTTTGACACGGTCTTCTGGGACGAGGTTTACAAGCATGTCGCGGGTGACAAGCGCCTGCGCTCGCCTTCGATCATGTTGACATTCGACGACGGCTACCTCGACAACTGGGTGCTGGTGTGGCCGTTGCTCAAACGTTATGGAATGCGCGCGACGGTCTTCGTATCCACCGACTTCATAGAACCCGACGCGCCCGCTCGACCGACGATCGAGAGCGTTTGGGATGGCTCGATATCAGCTGATCAGCTTGAAGTAGCTGGTTTCTTGCGGCCGGCAGAGATCCGCAAGATGGCCGATTCCGGGCTGGTGGATGTGCAGTCGCACGCAGCGACGCATACCTCGCTCTTCACTGCTCCGGCCGTCGTGGATATCTATGATGCCTCCAAGTACGCGCTGTACCCATGGCTTGCCTGGAACGCGCGGCCCGATCGCAAGCCCTTCTACATGGTGGAGGACCAGTCGAGCCTGATCGTAAACGGCCAGCCGGTGTTCGAGCACGCCGACGCAATAATTGCGCGCGAATTTCGGCCGGACCCAACCGCCACCGAGGAGTTCCTGCATGAGTGGAAGAACTCGGAGCCCCACCGTTTGCGCAACTCGGCAGGGAAGCACGCTGAGCTTGTCCGCATCCAACAACGACTCAAGCTCGATCGCGGCTGGCCGGGCAGTCAAGAGACAGGAGATGAGCACCGAATTCGGGTCGAGAGGGAACTTATCACCTCACGATCCGTACTGCAGGCGATCGCGGGCAAACCGGTCGAGTTCATTTGTTGGCCGCGCGGCAAGTACGATGACGTTGCCGTGAACGTCGCAAAGGAATGTGGTTTTCGCTCGCGGACGCTCGGTTCACGGGACCTTCCAGACAAGCGCAACGAACCTGGAGGAGATCCCGGCACGCTGCGTCGAATCAGCACGGAGTACCGTTTGTTCGTCCGAGGTGTGGATTGCGGGATACAGAATCCGACGTACCAGGCGCTGCGCATCGCCGCCCATCAACGATCGTTGCTTCATAAGGCTCTCCTGCTAGCGTATAAGGCCGCGGCACTACTGCGCGCAAGCGTGAGATCTGTTCTGTGAGACTGGAGAGATGGTTCTTTGGCTCGCTCGTCTATCCCGCGTATCACGCGCTGGCCCGCGATCATGTGCTGGGACTCACACGCGAGTACGAGATTAACCAATGGAAATCGACGACTGAAATTCAGGACTTGCAGAGCGCCAAGTTGGCAAAGCTGCTTCAACATGCAGCCCTTCATGTGCCTCACTACCGCCAACTGTTCGGTGTTCGCGGTCGCCTGCAATCATCGACGCCGCATCTCAGCGACTGGCCACGGTTGACTAAGGCCACGATTCGCACGAAACCTGACTCGCTGATTGCCACCAATATCGCCCGGACTGATCTGGAGCCAAACAGCACCAGCGGGTCAACCGGCGAACCCCTTTACTTCTACACCGACGGGCGGTCCTCAGCCTGCAGGAAGGCCTCTGTCATCAGGAACCGCCGCTGGGCGGGTATTGAACTCGGTGATCGCGAAGTCCGACTCTGGGGATCGCCACTCGACAAGGCACAGGCGCAGCGCCTGCGAGGACGCGTTCACGGATGGCTGACCAGAACTCTGATGCTCAGCGCATACGATCTATCCAGCGCCAGCCTCGGGCGATATCTGCAGGTCATGCGCAGCTATCGTCCCAAACTCTTGATTGCGTATCCGAGCGTCCTCGAGCTGCTCGCGGGCGAGATGCTCCGAACGGGTACGCAAGTCGAGAGCCTAAAGGCGATCATTGTCTCCGCCGAGACTTTATATCCCCATCAGCGGGACATTTTTCGAACTGCATTCCAAGCCGAGGTATACAACCGCTACGGCTCACGAGAGGTGGGCGACGTGGCGCAGGAGTGCGCTGTCCATGACGGCTTGCACATCAATGCCGACCGGGTCGTCGTGGAAATTGTCCGCGACGACCTTACGCCGTGTGCCCCTGGAGAAGTCGGCGAGGTCTTGGTTACGGATCTCAACAACTACGGTATGCCGTTCATTCGCTATGCCATTGGCGATCGGGCAGCCGTGAGCCGTTCAAGCCGCTGTCCTTGCGGTCGAGGTCTTCCGCTGCTCGCAGAAGTTGCAGGCCGCTCGATGGATATCATCCGCTTTCCCAACGGCGTCTCGGTAGGCGGCACGTACTGGACTTTCCTCCTGAGGACCAAACCCGGCATCGATCAATTCCAGGTTGTCCAGGAGGCGCCCGATGAAGTCCAGATTCGCTACGTTTCACAAGCAGAAGTCGCTGTTGACACGCTGGCGTTCGTCGAGCGTGATGTTCGAAGTCGCGCCGGCGAGAATTTTCGCGTGCGCTTCAAGCGCGTTGCGGACCTGCCACGCGGCGCGGGCGGAAAGCATCGGCTGGTCGTCAATAATCTGCGGTCGGAAGAAGCAGTCGCACTCACACGCTCCACCGACGGTCGCTGATCACAGGCAGTATGCGCGTGCCCGATCTCATTCACCTGGAGCAACAGGTCAACGAGCGCCTGCTCTCAGATCCGCGGCCGCGATTGCCACCGTTCCTCATTCCCGAAATTGGCAGGTGGCAGTCTCTGACCTGGATACGCGCGCCGACTGAGCAGATACAGATCCTATGCGATGATCCTGCTGAGTCGCACGCGTGGCGTAGCGCCGTCGCCGGGCCTGCAGAATCGGTCCTCTTTCCAATCCATCCGCTGCTCGAGCCATTGTGCGACCATGAGGCCTGCCTCAAGAGCGGACACTTCACTGTCAGTGCGTCCTACCGGACCGTGTTCTTCGAACCTGACGGCAAAGCTGCGCTGAACGAGTGCGTGCCCGAAGACTGCCTTACGATGATCAAGCTGCACTTGGACGAACCGTTGCCCGGAATCCCTGGCGATCGTCGACTGACGGCGGACAAGATTCGCAAGTGCGTGCAATTGAGCTCTGCCATTTGCAAGGCACTTAGTGCCACTCACCTGCGACATTCTCTGACCGTGCTCAGAGAGCGCATGGGCATGATTTACGGCCAGCGGGGAGCACTTTTTCGCTGCGTGCCGCGCCGCGGAGTTTTGCCCTTGTTCGCGCTCTACTCGAGAGACTTGACCGACAAGTCATCTCCGCCCCTTTTGTTAGGAGAACTGGAACGACGTGGTTTCGGCGCTCACCAGGCCGCAGCGTGCTTCGGCGAGATCATCGCAGAGCCGCTGCTTCGCGGATTATTCGCTGGTCTCGATCAGGGATTTGCGCTGGAAATGCACGGCCAGAACACATTGGTGTCGATTGGCGCGGATTCATTGATCAATCGCGTCTTTTTCCGTGACCTCGAGGGGGTGCAGTTTTTCCCCAAGTGGCGCGCCGCTCGCGGCCACCCGCCACTCGCGTTGGATCTGGACAACCCAGAGTTGCAACCGCGTCCGGCCACGCCCCACCGGTGGTACAACCGCAACGTCGATCACGACATCGGTCGCACCCTCAGAAATTGCCTGGCTGTGCTGCAGCGCGCGGGATACTTCTCGCGTCACGATGCTTCGGTCGCCATACGTTCCTGTCGCGCTGCCCATCGCCGAGTTGTCCGCGAATTCGATCTCTGCTCAATCGATCGCGCTGGACACTGGCTGCCCTTCTCTCGAGCTCCGTTCGGTAGCGGCCTGCGCCCGGGCGGTTACTTTCGGACTCAGTTCCGCTAGCCGCCGACTAGTGACCGTCGCTGGCGCCGAAGCGCCTCACTGCGTCGTGACCTTCCACATGCGGCAGCGATGCCTCAGAATAGATTGAATCGAGGCCAAAGCTGTGCAGGATACTGACAGCGCGTTCAAGCTGGTCCTTACTCACCTCTCGCCGCCAGCTGTCGGTCAGACTCGATCCGGATCTTATCGCGCTGTCTGCGCGTGTCACTGCCGACGGACGCTCAAGCGTGCGATGCACCTGATCCGAGTATGACTCGCCAATGACGCGCATCAGTTCCGCCGCCTCCGCGGCCGGGTTCACACATAAGTGCTCGTAGAAAGCCACGTGCAAACCACCGTCGCGAAATTGGCGCAACGGCACGTAGTTTTCAACGCACCACATTACTATGTGCCGCTCGAATGGATCGACCGCCGATTCGATGATGTGGCGGAAGGGTGCCAGAAAGTCAGCCATTAGCTTGGGTTGACTGAGAAAGCACTCCAGATGTGTTGCCCAATTTAGTTTGATCTTCGAGTTGGCGACCGCGCACGGGTGGCGGAGCAACAAGATGATCTGGATTTCTGGGAAATGGTGTTTGATCCATCCCAGAAACAGCTGAGCGCGGATGTCCTTGATCAATCGCCGACGCGCGACAATGCGGCGATTGTATTGGTCGATCCAGGAATGCCGGATGTTACCGCTAAGGATGCTGCGGGCGGCCGAGAGATATATCTCGTCCGTGTCTTCCGGTCTCAGGTACTGCCGGTAGCTCCAGTCGCGCAACAGCGGAATCTTCCGCGCGTGAAAAGGCTCGAACATGACGCGGTATGTATTGTGCGAATTGAGCAGGTCTCCCACCCACGTCGTGCCGCTCCTGCCCGTCCCCGCCAATACAACCGTTCGTCGCCAGTCGCCGAGGTCTACATAGAATTTGCTCGGGATCCGCCTGAGCGTCTCGGAAATCTTCGCCGTTAACGTGCGCGCCGTCGCATCTCTCTTGGGCGAGGTGACAGTGGTGCTATGCATTACTCGAGGCCCTGCCCTGCCGCCCGCGGCAGTCCTCCAGGCGCCGCAGAAGTTCTTCGCAAAGGCCGAGAACACCCGCAGATATCTCGAAGTCGTGCGACTTGCGTTCCGATTCAGGGCGAACGTGCCTGAGCGCGCGACGGCTGCGCCTGCCGAAGCCCGCAAAGTGCAAGATCTCGTTGATCACGGCTGCGGGCTCGGCGATGAGCCGTTCGTACTGCAGCAATCGGACGGCCGGATCGCGGTCCAGTCCCAGGTCAAAGAACAACGAATTGCGTGCGTACCAGAAGAGCGCCGCGGCGTCATATGGATTCATGCTGCCGCTGAAGTGCTTCAAGATCGTAGTGCGCACGTGAGCCGATGTTCGTTGCGAGCGCCAGTTGCTGTCATTGCCGTCGACGATAGGCTTGAGATTGAGAATGCCGTTTCGAACTCCAAATATCCGCAGGTCCGAAGCCACGACGTCGCGGAAGTGACGGTAGACGAATAGTGCCTTCGAATTGGGCACTCCGGCGAGCAGCTGAGACGTATTCTGAGTTTCAACGAGCGGCTTTACTACGACCATTCGAGCATGTGCCCGACTTAGCGTGTAGCGCACGGAACGGAGGTCATTCAGCCTTATATGATCGGTTGTGTCGTGACTTGTGAGAGGACTGCGTTCACCATAGATCCTGATGTCGAATTCTCCATCGAGCAGGTCGTGCAGCAGGGTGGTTCCGGACCGAGGACAGCCGACGATGAACAGGACTCGCTCTGGAGACGCGAAAGGTCGCCTGATGAACTGATACGAGAGCTTCAGCGCTTTGAAGAGTTTTCCGCTGACGCCACGTCGGAGGCCGGTGGTAAATTCAACGGGTTTCCTCATGACAGCACCGCCCGCCGGAAAGGATCAGCGGGTAGCTTAGCGATGCCACTCACCGCATCACTACCTTGAGGCGACGTGACGCGCTGTGTCCTCACTGGCCGTCGGCGTTGGGAAATGAATGATGTCTTGCACCTGATAGTCTTTGATGTTCCGCGCGTGCGTAAATATGATCAACTCACCCAGCAAGCCCATAGCGAATAGTTGCATACCAAGCACGATGAGCAGAGACGAAAGCAATAGCGCCGGTCGGTCAGCGAGAGGCTGTGCCAAGAACAGCCGTTCGATCACCAAATAGGCGGTGAACAGTGCCCCCAGTCCAAACGTTATGACGCCCAGCATGCCAAAGAAGCGCAGCGGCTTCTTGGTGAAGCGCACTAAGAACAGGATGGTGACGAGATCCAGTGCCCGATGGGCGTACTCCCGCAGCCGGTAGCCCTGCTCACGCACATCCTTCGGCGACTGTCGAACATCGATCTCCTTGACGCGGAAGCCCTGTCGGTCAGCCAACACCGGCAGGAAGCGGTGTTGATCACCGTACAAATAGATCTCTTCGAGCACTCGGCGCTTCACGGCGCGTGCGCTGCAGCCGAGGTCCCGCAGATGTTGGTTCGTGACCCATCCCACCAGCGCGTGGAACGTCGCCCGGCGTATTGCCTCGAAACGACCACCGGCACGGGGCCAACGGCGGCCGATCGCGACGTCACAGCCATCAAGGGCCTGGACTAGCCTCGTGATCTCGGAGCCCTCGATCTGGTGGTACGCAGGAAGAGTCAGAATCACTTCTCCGTGGGCATGCTCGAACCCCGCCGTCAACGCCGTCGCTTCGCCGAAGGCGCGCGCGAGGCCGATGACAATAATATCTTCGCCGGCCATCTGGAGCCTGCGGAGTGCTTCGCGTGTTTTCGGGCGCTCGCCATCGAGGGCGAAAATGATCTCGTAAGAAGCGTCAAGCTGCTCGAGCCCGCGTTTGTAGTCCCAGTACAGCTCGTCGATGTCCGAGCGTCGATCTCCGACCGGAATGATCGCAGACACGCAGACGTTCTCTCGCGCCGAGATCATCAACCTAGTCCCCGACCACCGGTCGACCGTCCGCGTACCGCTGCGTCAGGCTTGAGAAGCTGAATTCACGCACATCTCCCAGCTTGAAGACCAGCTCGCCCAGCATGCCGCTCGAAATGCAGATGAAAGCCGACGCGGCAAACATGAATCCCGTACCGGCAATTGGCAGGGAAACATCGCCATCGCCCATGACGAAGCGGATCGCCGTGTAGGTGAAGGCAACAATCGCCAGTAGCAGTGCGGGCAGGGACAGGAAGCCGAACCAGAGCAATGGGCGCGATGCGAAAGAGGTAACGGTCTTTATCACCATCAGATCGAGTAGCACCTTGTAGATGCGCGATAGACCGTACTTCGATTGCCCGAATTGGCGCGCGTGATGCCGCACTTCGATCTCAACCAGCCGCGGCCCGGCCATAGAGGCCATCGCGGGAATAAAGCGATGCATCTCGGAGTAGAGGGGAATTTGTTTGATCAACTTGGCGCGAAAGGCCTTTAGTGAACAGCCGTTATCCTTGATCGGCACGCCCGTCACCTTGCCGATGAGCCAGTTAGCTATTCTCGAAGGGATCTTTCGTGACAGTAGCTTGTCCTGACGATTGACGCGCCATCCCACGACGATGTCATAACCCTTATCGATCCACGAGAGGAAATGCTCTATGTCTGCAGGATCGTTCTGCAGGTCACCGTCCATCGTGATAAGGACTCCTCCGCGAGCGTTGTCGATTCCCGCGGCCATGGCCGCCGTCTGGCCGTAGTTGCGACGGAAATTAACTATCCGCACTCTCGGGTCGACCTTTGCGATCGCTACCGCGCGCGGCAGCGTCTGATCCGTACTGCCGTCATTGACGAACAGCATTTCGAACGACACGCCTAGCCTCTCCACAGCACCCACGATGGCTTGGTACAGCGGTGCGATGCTGTCTTCCTCGTTGAAGAACGGCACGATTATCGACAGTCTTGGAGGATTATGTCGCGCGCCGTCGGATGACACTGGCGTATCTGTCATGTCTAGGCTCGGCGCAGTAGATGATTCATCGAGGTCAAGATCGCTCTGTCATAACGTCGAGACCTCATCGATGAATGACTCGACAGGTCTGGCTCGTGGTCGGATGATTATCCAGAATTGGCGGCCCTTGATCGCAATGTATCACATCATGCCGAAGCCTCGATTGTGCTCCCCGCGCAGAGCCGGGCATCGGTGGACTGATTGCAGGCTGTGTCGCGTCAGCCAATGGGGGCTTGTTGTCAGGACTTGTCGGTAGGGTAGCGACGCGCATTGTGACCACATGGCGCGCCGAGCGACTTCTGGAGATTTACTCCCGAAGCGCTGAAGCTGCTCTTGGCGGGGAAGACCGATGTAATCGATGCTGGACGGTGGGGGAATTTCTTTTGGTGGCTGTTCGTCTTCCTTGGTCTACGCGGGCCAGCCGATTCCTGGATTGCGACTTACAATCAGCCCACGCTGCCAATTACGATCTGGATTTATGCAAAAGAGCCTATTCGGCGGCCGGCCTCTGATCACACTGGTTGACGCACACGTTCACCTGCACCCCGGAGTGGATCCGACGGTCGCTTTGGACGCCGCAGTCGCGAATTTCCGGGCGGCGGCGCACGACGTCGGCCGCCGCGATTGGCGGGGAGTGCTGCTGCTGGCAGAAACGGCCGGCATGGATTCGTTTTGCGAGCTCTCGCGCATCGGCGCGCGAGTGGGGTCTAGGCGATGGTCGTTCGAGCCAGCCGCTGGTGAAACGATCAGCCTTCTCGCCCGGAACGGCAACTGGCAACTGCTGATCGTCGCGGGTCGCCAAGTCGCAACTCTCGAAGGACTTGAGGTACTTGCGCTGGCAACGCACGAGCATATTCCGGATGGGCTCGATTTAATGTCGGCACTCGATGTCGCGCGGCGCATCAGTAGTCTCGTTGTACTGCCGTGGGCGGTTGGAAAGTGGCTCGGGCACCGCGGCCGGATTGTGAGGCGGGCTTTGATGAGTGCAGGGGGATCAATCTTCGCGGGCGATAACGGTGGGCGCCCCTGGTTCTGGCCCGCTTCAGCCGAGTTTGATCTCGCCAATCGTTTCGGACGCCCCGTGCTCCCCGGCAGCGACCCGCTGCCCATCCCCGATGAGGAGAGACGCATCGGCAGCGTTGGTTTCACGCTCGACTGGGAACTGCCTCTGCGGTGCCCGGCGAAAGAATTGTGTGCACATCTCGTCTCCGCGCCAGTCGGGGTCGTGCGTTGTTACGGCGCTCGTGAGAAGACTCTGCGATTCGTCCGCAACCAGCTCCTGCTGCGGATCCCGGCCCTCCGCCGGCCGAACTGAGGGATGGAATCTTGCGCGAGACGCCGGACGTTGAGACATCGTCGGCTGCATACGCGAGGCGCTTTGCGGGCGCTGCGGGCCAGTACTTGCTTGATGCGCAGGCATCGGCGATCGCACGTTCGATAGCAGACCTAGCGCCGGGTATGGCGCTCGACGTCGGCGGAGGACATGGTCAGGTCCTGGCGCCGCTAAGGCACTTGGGATGGCGGGTGACCGTGCATGGTTCGGAGCCGGTCTGTGGGAAAAACCTGCGAGAGCTGCACCGGGAAACTGACGTGGAATTCGTCAGTAGTGACATCTTTGCGCTGCCATTCCCCGATCGGAGCTTCAACCTCGTAACGGCTGTGCGACTCATTTCACACGTCGAGAATTGGCCACGGCTACTGGCCGAAATGTGCCGGATCGCGAGCTGTGCAGTAGTTATCGACTATCCGAGCAAGTTTGCGCTAAATGGCCTGACACCGCTCATGTTCGGACTTAAGAAATCAATCGAAGGTAATACGCGCACGTATTTGAGCTTCACGAAGCGAGAGCTGGCGGGAGCGTTCGAGCAGAACGGATTTGCGGTCAGCCGCGAAGACAAGCAATTATTCCTGCCGATGGTGCTGCATCGGATGTCGCACGGAGTCGCTCCGGTGCGCGCAGTTGAGCGTCTGTGCAGTGCTGTGGGTCTGACGGCCTTGGCCGGATCGCCGGTGATCTTGCGCGCTGACAGATGCACATCGCCGGGAGCATAAGCATGCGAGTGCTCGTCGTGGCTCCACAACCGTTTTTTGTCGAGCGGGGCACTCCCATCGCCGTGAGGCTGCTGGTGGAGGAGCTGTGCGGCTTTGGGTATCGTGTCGACCTGCTGACCTATCACGAAGGTGCAAACGTCGAGATCGAGGGAATGCGGCTCTTTCGGGCGGGTCGCCCACCTGGAGTGGATCGTATCCCGATCGGCATCTCCTGGAAGAAGCTGGTATGCGACCTATGGCTGATCGTCGGGCTGATTGGCCGGCTGCGCCAGGAGCGCTATGACGTCATTCACGCGGTTGAGGAGGCGATATTCCCCGCAGCTGTGCTTAGTCGCTGGTCACGATCGAAGCTCGTATACGACATGGATTCATCGCTCGCCGAGCAATTAACTGACAAGTGGCGTCCTCTTCGCCCCCTGCGGGCCCTTTTTCAAGCCGTAGAACGTTGGGCGGTGCGCCGCTCGGATTCGATACTGCCCGTCTGCGAAGACCTGGCGCAGAAGGTACGGCTGTGGACGGATAGCAGTCGGGTCACGGTGCTTCCTGACGTGCCCGTCGGTTCTGTCAGCAGTAATCTCAACGCGGAAGATTTGCGCCACGGGACAGAACACGATGCGCTGATCGCTCTCTACGTCGGCAATCTGGAACGATATCAGGGGATCGATCTGATGCTGGAAGGCTTTGCGCGCGCTCGGCAAATCGATTCCATGCGACTGGTCGTCATCGGAGGGGACAACGCACACATCGAGCACTACTCGGACAGGGCTCGGTTGCTCGGAATCGACAAGCGAGTTAGTTTCATGGGTGCCCGGCCCATCGCCGCGCTCGGCGCATACCTGGCTCAGGCCGACGTGTTGGTGTCACCGCGCGTTCGCGGGCAGAACACCCCGATGAAGGTATATTCATATATGCAGGCCGCCAGGGCGATACTGGCTACAGATATTCGCTCGCACACCCAGGTGCTCGACAGCGCATGCGCCGAACTCGTCGCGGCCGATTCTGCGGCGGTAGCGCGCGGGTTTGAACGCCTTGCGCGCGACGCGGCATACCGCGCGCGTTTAGGCCAAGCGGCCTGTGCAAGAGTTGAACGCGAGTACTCGCTGGAAGCATTTCGGCGGCGTCTACTCGCGGCCTATGATCGGCTTACCGAGGCTTCAAGCAGCAATCCAACTGGTCTTTCCGCCCGAATATGAAGTCCACAATTGTTCCGTTTCGTCCGTGTCCCTATTGTGATGCGCGCTCGGTGACACCGATCGTGCGTTGGGCCTTTCCGGGATGGACAGCGAAACTGGCCATTGGAAAGTGTACTTCTTGTGGACTTGTCTACGCCTTTAATTCCGATGAAGTCGATATGACGAACCAGAAATACGTACATTGGCGGCCCGCGAACGACGGGGATCACGCGACTGAGGACAGGCTGGAATTCCAGCGCGTGCTGCTTGAGTATCTCAAACCCCGACTCAAGCCCGGCTCGTGGATTCTGGACTATGGTGCCGGCTACTGCACGTTCTTGCGGGTCGCCCGCGATGCCGGATTCAACGTGGAAGGCGTCAACCCATGCATCTACGCCGCCGATTGGGCGCGGCAGAAGTTGGGGATTCAAGTGTATCCCGTTTTTGGCGAGAATTTGCAATGCGATCGCAAGTATGACTTGGTGTTTTGTCAGCAGACCCTAGAGCACCTCATCAATCCACGAGCCGATCTCGAAAAGATGTTCTCGATATTGCAGCCCGGTGGATTCGCGTACATCGAAGTACCGAACTGGACTACTGTGCGCAGATTGTTCGACGGCGGAAGGGACCATTTGCGTAACCCGTCCCACTACAACTATTTCACGCCGAGAACGCTTACGCTGCTTTGCAGCCGCGCCGGCTTTGAAATGGTCGATATCAGCCCCCCAGTCGCCGTCAGCATCGCTGGGCGAACGGCGAAGCGGCTCTTGAATCCGCTGGGAGTCGGCAATTGCAGCGTCTTGGTGCGCAAGCCGCCACTCGAGGCATAGAACTCTCCGCTCAGTCGAGGAGGTCCGCAAACTCGGAGTGTTTTACCGCGCGCGCCAGCTCTTCGTAGTTGATCACCATTTCCTGCAGGCGGTCCGGATTGATCTTGATCAGCGGCGAATGCATCGCGTGGTACGAGACCCCCAGAAAAGCGCAAATGCGTTGCTGCACGTCAGTACTGAGCGCCCCGTCGGCGATCATGCTCTCATAGACCAACGCGAGTCGGGGGTGGCTCGCGAATATCCGCTCGAAATGTTCGTACTGTGCGCGGGTCTTGCGCATGTTCTCTAGAGCCTTCTCGGGGTCCACGTGGGTCCGCACGACAGGCACCGGCTTGGTTGCGTGCGGCTGCCACGCCTTGACGCGCGGTTTCGATAGCAGCAGCTTCGACACGTACTGCTTCAGCACGTTATGCCGCCGAAGATGCAGAACACGGATAGCCTCATCGCGTTGCAAGTAGCGCAGCGTGCAGGGAACAGCAAGGTGGTTGTACATCGCCTTGAAGATCCTGACCGGCTTATCTCCGGAGGAAAAAAAGCGCGTCATCAGGTGGGTCGGGTTCCAGGCTCCGCCGACGATGAAGCGGTAGAGCTTCGCAAGTTGTCGCGAGTCGTGAATCAAATGGGGAACCCGGATCGTCATACCCGCCATGAGTATCTCGCCCTCGCAGAAGATCTCAGGATGCGTGGTCAGACAGTCTTCGAGAAACGTAGACCCGGTCCGCTGCGTCGTCAGGATGATCGCTCGCGTCATTGCATGACGCTCTCAAACAGGTCGAGGACCTGCCGGGCACACTTCTCCCAGCTGAAGTCCCTGGCCCGAATCAGGCCGGCACTGATCAGCCGGCTTCTCTCCTGCGAATCGCTCAACACGCTCCGCAAACCATTCTCGATGTCATCCACGCTCAGTGGATCTACCAGATATGCGGCACTGTCTACCACCTCGGGAGGCGCGCAGGTGTTGGCAGTCACGATTGGGCAGCCGCAGGCCATCGCTTCGAGCAGCGGAATGCCGAACCCTTCATACAGCGAGGGGAAGGCAAACAGGTCGGCCAGGGAATATACGGCTGGCAAATCTTCATGCGAGATCCACCCCGTTGCGCGCACTCGGTCCTGAAGATTCAGCCTCTCGATCAATTTGAGCTCTTCGGCGGCCCCCGCTGCCATCGGAAAGGTGAAACGCTGCGCGCCCGCGATGACGAGTTCGTGCGGAAATTCCCCGCGTATGCGCGCAAACGCCTGCAGCAGCCGTCCCACGTTCTTGCGCGATTCGATTTGCCCAACCCACACTATGAAACGCTCCGGCAACTGGTACTTGCGACGTACCTCGTCGAGGCGCTGAGGATCGATGACTCGCGTGAAACGCGTCGGCTCAAAGCCGTTGTGAATTGCGACCACTTTGTCCGGGCTGACACCAACAAAGCGCACTACGTCGTCCTTGACGGCATTAGAGACTGCAATGAAGGCATCGGCGCTGTGGCAATAGAGCGGCACGAAGTTCCTGAAGTACAACCGGTCGTACCAGAGAAAGTGCTCCGGAATCACGAACCATTCCGAGCCGTGTAGCACGAAGATCTTTTTCGCCTTCGCGAGCAGCGGCACGGTAAATTTCGGGTTGAATATGAGATCGACACGATTCCTGTGCGCCATCCAGGGAACGGCGATCTGGTCCCAAAGGATTGCTCCGGGAAAGGTGCTGGCGGTCTCGTAAACGTTCGAATACTGGCGGTAGGTGCCGATCAGCTTGGGATTCGCATACATCAGCACGTAGTCATGTCGGGAGCCCATCGAGAAGAGCAGCGGAAGCAGATGCTTGGTGTAGACCTTTACGCCGCCCTCCTTCTGCTCGTAGTGCCGAAGCATGACGCCGATTCTCATTACACTCTCACTCGGTGTGTTCCGTCCTGGCCTAGGATCAGCCTTCAGGCGCCCTTGTCCTTCCTGGCGTGGGCCATCACCAAACGGTTGATATTCCACTGCTGCGCGATCGACAGCGCGGTATTCGTGATCCAGTAGAGCACAAGCCCCGCCGGAAACCACGCGAACATGAAGGTCATGATCAGCGGCATGAACATGAAGACCTTCGCCTGGATGGGATCCGGCGGCGTCGGATTGAGTTTGTACTGGCCGAACATGGCCGCGCCCATGATGAGCGGGAGAATAAAGTACGGATCCTTGGTCGACAGGTCGTTGATCCACAGCATGAAGGGTGCCTGGCGCATCTCCACGCTCTCGAGCAGTACCCAGTAGAATGCGAGGAACACCGGAATCTGGATCACGATCGGCATACAACCCGCGAGCGGGTTCACTTTCTCGCGCTTGTACAGCTCCATCATCGCGCGCCCCAATTGCTCGCGATCGTCCTTGTAACGCTCCTGGATGTTCTTGATGCGCGGCGTGAGCGCACGCATCTTGGCCATCGACTTGCCGCTGACCTGACTCGGCCAATAGAACAGCAGCTTGATAAGCGCAGTGACGATGATGATCGACCAGCCCCAGTTGCCTACGGTCCGGTACACCCAGCTCAGCAGAGCAAATAGCGGCTGGGCAATGAAAGTGAGCTGACCGTAATCAGCTACGCGTTCCAGCTGTGGTCCGGTTCTTGCGAGCTGTGCTTGGAGTTTCGGCCCGACGTACACGGTTTCACTGAATGTGCCATGGCCAGCCGCCGGCACGCTGTGGAGGGGCCCGATCGCCCCGAACAGGTATTCCTCGCCTTTGACCTCGAGCCGGAACTGATACGCCTGCTTCGGTGCGGGCACGGCGGCCGCAACAAAGTGGTGTTGCATCGAGGCCAGCCAACCATCAGTGACCGTGGCATTCAGACTGCGATCTTCCTCCTTGTCGATCTTGAGCTTGCGGTAGCGTGTACCGTCCCAGAGCGCGGGGCCGGCGAAGGCATAGCTTTCGACGTTGAACATCGAGCGCTCGGCCTTATGCTGCTGGCGCAAGAGCTGAACATACGAAGCGCCACGCCATTCCCGGGGGCTCTGATTGTCGATCGAGTAGTCAACACCGATAGCGTAGCTGCCGCGGCGGAAAGTGAAGGTCTTCGTGACCGTAACCCCGGAGCCATTGCTCCAGGTCAGCGGGATCTTCAGCTCGTCCTGATGATCTCCGAGCACGAAGTCCGATGTGGGAGCTGCGAAGACCGCGTGGTGGTCGGGCCCCGCGTTACCACCTTCCGCCGTCAGGCCGGACTGGAACACGTACATCGGCTCGGCTGGCGAGTCATTGAATAGCCTGACCTTCACGTCCGGCTGATTCTTGTAGCGGGGGTACTGCAGCAGATCGGCACGCGTGAGCGCACCGCCGCGCAGACTGATATCGATATCGAGCACGTCAGTGCGCACATGAATCTTGTCCCCACGTACGTTGTCCGCCGCCGATTCCGTTGCCGGGAGGGTGGTTGCCGCGGGTTGAGGTGCTGAAGAGCCAGGCGGCGTCGGTGCGCTCTCCGGCGTCGGCACGTTGTCGCCAAGCGCCGGCGCTTGGGTCGCTGGTGTAGCGCTGGAAGGCGCCCCTACAGCTGGTGGCGGGACAGGCCGATGATAGTCCTGCATCCAGGCCTGGTAGTTCAGCCACAGCACGAGCGCCAGCGCGGACCACAGAAAAATTCGTTGGCTAGCCATGCCGCAAGCCCTTTAAGTGACCACATGCGTGCGCTTCAGGCACCGGGTCATAGCCGCCCGGATTGAACGGGTGACAACGCAGCACGCGTCGCAGTGCAAGCCAGCTCCCGCGCAGTGCGCCGTGCCGATCTACAGCCTCCAGAGCGTAGGCCGAACAACTCGGGTAGAAGCGGCAGGTCGGTCCCAGCAGTGGACTGATCAGCCCTCGATAGGCATGGATGATGGTCTTGATGACGACGCGCATCGTTCCCTAACCGTTTTTAACAGCTGCGAGAGGTCCGCGCGCAATTCGCCACGACTCGCGTCGCGCGCTGGGCTACGCGCGCTGAGCACGAGATCGAGCGCCGGCAGTTCGCGCTGGGCGAGCCGGAACACCTCGCGTGCCACCCGTCGGATCCGATTTCGTACCACCGCGGCCCCAACCACCCGCGCGGCGATCGACAGTCCGAGCCGCGCGAATCCAAGCGTGTTGCTACACGCGGTGATATGAAACAGCTTGTCATTGAAACGCTGCCCGCTCTTGTACACATGTTCAAACTCCGCCGCGGTGCGGAGGCGCTGGCGGGCACTGAAGGTAAGGGACCCGATCGGATCTCCGCAGGTGCCTTATGGGATGAGGCGCTTGCGGCCCTTTGCTCGCCGGCGCGCAAGAACCTGCCGGCCATTCTTGGTAGCCATGCGGGCTCTGAAGCCATGAGTGCGCTTGCGGCGCACCTTGCTTGGCTGGTAAGTGCGTTTCATCGAGTCGCATCCGCCTCAGTCTGATCGCTCGAGCTCGGGCCGAGCGCGAAAAGGCGGCAAGGGTACGCAGCACCTACAGCAGTGTCAACACGAAGTCCAACGCTGTTGCTCGCATTCGACCTAGCGATCACGGGTTCATCGTTATAGACTTCGACCCCCTTTCGTTCGAATCCGTTTTCCATTGCTTTAGTCGCGGAGTTGCGCTCGTGGAAGCGTCGCTGTGGAGCCGTTGTCTGCGGCTGCTTGAGTCGGAAATTCCCGAGCAGCAGTTCAATACTTGGGTGCGCCCGTTGCAGGCGGTCGAAGAGGATGGCGTGCTACGCCTGCTTGCGCCGAACCGCTTCGTAGTCGACTGGCTCACCCAGAATCTGCGCGGGCGGATCGAGGAGCTGATCGGCGCGGTGGCGGATTCGCAGGCGCCGCAGATTCACCTTGAAGTGGGGTCACGCCCTCTTGCGCCCGCTGCCATCGCCGTCAACGGAGCTCGACCGAAGCGCGTCGAAGCTGTCGTCGTCGGTGGGCGGCTTAACCCGGAATTCACATTTGCCAATTTCGTCGAGGGCAAGAGCAACCAGCTCGCCAAGGCAGCGGCACAACAGGTCTCCGAGAATCCCGGGCGCGCCTACAACCCGCTTTTCATTTACGGCGGCGTGGGCCTGGGCAAGACCCACCTCATGCAGGCAGTTGCGAACACGATCCGTGCCCGCAACCCCGACGCGCGCGTGGCCTATGTGCACTCGGAGCGCTTTGTCGGTGACATGGTCAAGGCCCTGCAACACAACACGATCAACGAATTCAAGACTGCTTATCGCACACTCGATGCACTGCTAATCGACGACATCCAGTTCTTCGCCGGCAAGGAGCGATCGCAGGAGGAATTCTTTCACACGTTCAATGCGCTCCTCGAAGGCCAGCAGCAGGTCATTCTCACCTGCGATCGCTACCCGAAGGAGGTTGACGGACTCGAAGAGCGGCTCAAGTCACGCTTTGGCTGGGGCCTTACGGTTGCGATCGAGCGCCCCGAGCTAGAGACATGCGTAGCGATCCTAATGAGCAAGGCAAGCGCCGCCCGAGTGGAGCTGCCTGAGGAAGTGGCGTTCTTTATTGCGAAGCGAATTCGCTCCAACGTACGTGAGCTGGAAGGCGCGCTGCGCCGCGTGGTCGCAAACTCGCACTTCACCGGCCGGCCCATCAGCTTGGACTTTGCCAAGGAAGCTTTGCGAGACCTTCTGGCGCTGCAGGACAAGCTGGTCACGGTCGAGAATATTCAGAAGACTGTCGCTGAGTACTACAAGATCCGAGTTGGAGACCTGCTGTCGAAGCGCCGGAGTCGTTCGATTGCGCGTCCGCGGCAGGTAGCGATGGCACTGGCGAAGGAACTGACGACTCATAGCCTCCCAGAGATTGGTGATGCTTTTGGAGGCCGGGATCACACGACAGTCCTGCATGCCTGCAAGCGCATCAAGAACCTGCGTGAATCGGAGACGCGGGTGGGTGAGGATTATTCGAACCTATTACGGACACTCACTGATTAACTGTGGATTCCTTGTGGACCGAACTGTGGATAAAGTTACCCACAGTTGCACCACAGCTTGCAGTGAGGATTCCGGTACTGGATTCAGTGCTTTCTGCAGCACATAAGTTATCGCCTCATATGGGAAATATTAGGTTCCCAACAGAAGGTGCAAAACTCAATAATAACGATAACAGTAGTATTAAGAAGAAGTAGTAATAGGAGTAGAGATGAAGCTCAGCGCGAGTCGGGAAACGATTCTCCAGCCTCTGCAGGCCGTAATCGGGGTCGTTGAGCGTCGTCAGACGATGCCAATCCTGGCCAACGTGTTGTTATCGGCACGTAACGGCCGTTTGTCCGTAACAGCAACAGATCTCGAGGTAGAGCTGCTAGCAGGCGTTGAGGTGTCGGTGCAAAGCGCGGGCGATATAACCGTGCCGGGTCGGAAGCTCTTGGACATCTGTCGTGCTTTGCCGGACGGAGCGGTACTCACCTTCGCCGTTGAGGGCGAGAAGGCGGTTATCCGAGCCGGGCGCAGTCGATTCACTCTGTCGAGCCTCCCCGCTACAGAGTTTCCAACAATCGAAGAGATCAGCTCACAACAGACGCTGGAGCTCCTACAGAGCGAGTTTCGGGCACTATTGGATCAAACCCATTTCTCAATGGCACAGCAGGATGTTCGTTACTACCTCAACGGCATGCTGTTGGAAACCGATGGCAACATATTGCGGGCAGTTGCCACCGACGGCCATCGCTTAGCGCTGTGTGAGATGACAATGCCCTCGAAGGCTAAGACTAACCAGCAAGTCATCGTTCCGCGGAAGGGCGTGTTGGAACTGCAGCGTATTCTGGGTGCTGATGGAACTATCAATGTGGCGATCGGTACTAATCACGTTCGCGTCCAGATCGCCGATATTCGCTTCACTTCGAAGCTTATTGATGGCCGATTCCCGGAATATAGCCGCGTTATTCCGGCTTCCCCGGGCAAGATTGTGAAGGCGGAGCGAGAACTGCTGCGGCATGCCTTACAGCGGGCGGCTATTCTTTCCAATGAGAAATACCGTGGCATCCGCCTGACCATTAGATCTGGCGCGCTCACTATCCAGGCACATAACCCGGAGCAGGAAGAGGCTGAAGAGGAGATCGAAGTCATCTACCAAGGAGATGACTTGGAAGTCGGTTTTAACGTGAATTATCTACTCGACGCCTTGGCTGCTATTGATGGCCCGCAAGTCGAGATTGGATTGGGCGACTCGAACAGCAGTTGTCTCATCCGCAGCCCGGAGAGAACAGCTTCCAAGTTCGTCGTGATGCCGATGCGCCTGTGAGCATTCGAGGGTGACCCTAAGGTCCGTCCGCCTTCAAGACTTCCGTTGCTTTGACACTGTAGATTTTGAGCTCGACCCGCGGGCTACGCTCTTTCGCGGCCCCAATGGCTCCGGCAAGACCAGCTTGCTCGAGGCCATATTCTTTCTAGGTCGCGGCCGTTCGTTTCGAACGGCGCGACCGGATTCCGTAGTGCGGCAGGGCCAGCTTAGGCTTGCGGTCAGCGGGCTGGTTGAAAAGGGGCCGGTGCTCGTGCCGCTAGCGGTCGAGCACGGCGGTGGCGAGACGGTGGGCCACCTTCGTGGCGAGCGTGTCTCTTCCTTGGCGGAATTGAGCGCGGCTCTTCCCGTGCAGGTCATCCATCCTGGTGTTCATAAACTTATTGAAGACGGTCCAGTACGCCGCCGCCGACTGGTCGACTGGGGTGTGTTCCACGTGGAACCTGGCTACCTCGCCGCATGGCAACGTTTTCACCGGGCGCTCCGGCAGCGGAACGCTGCCCTACAACAGCGGGCCATCAGCAATCTCGATGTGTGGGATGAGGCCCTAGTATCAGCGGCCGAGCAGGTGAGCGCTGCGCGGACACGTTACTTGGCGCAGAGCACGCCTTACTTGCTCGCTGCCTGTGAGAGTCTCCTGGGCTCCGCAGTTTCGATTCGCTACCGGCCGGGTTGGATGGAAGGACTAAGTATCCAGGGCGCTATCGAGCGCGCACGAGCGACGGACTACCAGCGGCGGACCACCACCGTCGGACCGCATCGTGCGGATCTTCTGATCGAGTCGGGGCAAGGCCTAGCGAAGGCTGTCGTATCGCGGGGTCAGCAGAAACTACTTGCCGCCGGCTTGATTCTTGGCCAACTCGAATTTCACATCGCCCAGCATGCGCTGCGACCGAGTCTCTTGCTGGATGATCCAGCAGCGGAGCTGGACGAAGGCTCCATTCGCCGATTCAGCGAACGAGCATCCCGTCTCAATGCCCAGCTGGTTCTGACGTCGTTACCAGCGCAGTTGCCAGGACTAGTCGAGCCCAATCGAGTGTTCCACGTGGAACAAGGTCGAATACGTCAAATGCTATAATTCCGGCCCCTTAAAACGAGAGCTCACATGTCGGAAAAAGACGTCTACGATTCAAGCAAAATCAAAGTCTTAAAAGGGCTCGACGCAGTCCGGAAACGTCCGGGTATGTACATCGGTGATACCGACGACGGGTCCGGCTTGCACCATATGGTTTTTGAGGTCGTAGACAACTCGATTGACGAGGCTCTGGCGGGATTCTGCGATCGGATCGTGGTAACCATTCACGCCGACGAATCCGTCACGGTCGCCGACAATGGCCGCGGAATCCCGGTAGATATCCACCTAGATGAAGGAAGATCGGCCGCAGAAGTCATCATGACCGTGCTGCATTCGGGCGGGAAGTTCGATGACAGCTCTTACAAGGTTTCGGGTGGACTGCACGGCGTCGGTGTTTCGGTCGTCAACGCTCTGTCGGAATACCTGGTGCTGACGGTCAGTCGGGATGGCAGAGCCCACCAGCAAGAGTATCGACTGGGGGAACCAGTAGCGCCACTGCAGGTGGTCGGTCAGACGAACGAACGCGGCACGATCATTCGCTTCAAGCCGAGCGCGACGATCTTTACCAATATCGAATTCAATTACGAGTTGCTCGCCAAGCGACTGCGCGAGCTCTCATTCCTGAACTCCGGCGTGCGCATCGAGCTCATCGACGAACGTGAGGAAAAGAGCGATGTGTTCGAGTATGAAGGTGGCATCCAGGCCTTCGTCAAGTACCTGAGCCGCAGCCGCACGCCGATTCACGAGACGATCCTTTCGTTTCACGCCGAGCAGGCTGGGACGGTGGTGGAGGTCGCCATGCAATGGAACGACTCCTACCAGGAGAGCATGTTCTGCTACACCAACAACATCCCGCAGAAAGACGGCGGCACGCATTTGGCGGGATTTCGTAGCGCTTTGACGCGCACGCTGAACAACTACATCGAGAAAGAGGCTTCGGGTAGAAAAGAAAAGATGATGACCACCGGTGACGATGCGCGCGAAGGCCTCACGGCGATCCTCTCAGTTAAGTTGCCAGATCCGAAGTTCTCCTCTCAGACGAAGGACAAGCTCGTCTCATCTGAAGTGAAGGCAATCGTTGAATCAACCGTGGCCGAGCGTCTCGAGGAGTTTCTGCTCGAGCATCCACAGGACGCGCGCGCGATTGTTGCGAAGATCATGGAAGCCGCGCGGGCACGCGAGGCCGCGCGCAAGGCGCGAGAGATGACGCGACGAAAGGGAGCGCTCGATTTTGCCGGACTGCCGGGAAAACTTGCTGACTGTCAGGAGAAGGATCCGGCGCTATCGGAGCTGTTCCTGGTCGAGGGCGACTCCGCCGGTGGGTCGGCCAAACAGGGGCGCGACCGACGCACGCAGGCAATCCTGCCTCTGAAGGGGAAGATCCTGAATGTCGAAAAGGCACGCTTCGACAAGATGCTGTCATCGGCGGAGGTTGGCACCCTGATCACGGCACTTGGCTGCGGGATCGGGCGAGATGACTTCGAGATCGCGAATCTTCGCTACCACAGAATCATCATCATGACGGATGCGGACGTCGACGGATCACACATCCGTACTCTCCTGCTCACGTTCTTCTACCGGCAAATGCCGCAGCTGATTGAGGGTGGCCACATCTATATCGCCCAGCCCCCGCTCTACAAAGTGCGCAAGGGCAAGCAGGAGCACTACGTCAAGGACGACTCGGAGCTGAATGCCCTGCTCTTGAACTCGGCGCTGGATTCGGCGGCGCTGCACGTCAACTCGGAGGCGCCCCCACTGGCCGGCCCGGGCCTGGAATCGCTGGCACGACGCTATGAAGAGGTCCAGGCGATCATCAAGCGCTGGTCCCGCCGCTATGACGAGCGTGTCCTGGAACAAATGATCTATCTCCCGGAACTCACGGCGGCCGCGTTCGACAACGCGGGTGCGCTCAGCTCCTGGTGTCGCAGGCTTGACCAGCGCCTCAACGCCCTCAACGATGCGACGCGCACATTCCGTGTGACATTACATACCGGCGGCGACGGTACTCCACAGCGGATCGACGTCCAGCGTACCGAGCACGGAGTGACGGCAACCAAGCACATACAACGCGAGTTCTTCGATTCGGCGGAATATCGCCGCATCGCCGAGCTCGGCCGTACCCTGGCCGACCTGATCGGAGAGGGCGCTTATGTGACCAAGGGCGAGGAGCGGCACGAAGTGGCAAGTCTCAAGGAAGCGATGCATTGGCTGCTCGAGCAAGCCAAGAAAGGTCAGACGATCCAGCGCTACAAGGGTCTCGGTGAAATGAACCCCGAGCAGCTCTGGGATACGACGATCAATCCCGAGTCGCGCAGGCTGTTGCAGGTCAAGATTGAAGATGCCGTCGCTGCGGACGATATCTTTACGACATTGATGGGAGATCAGGTCGAGCCACGCCGCGAGTTCATCGAGAAGAACGCGCTCGCCGTCGCTAATCTGGATATCTGACGGTGTTCGATGCCGCCAGCTTCAGCGGCGGTCGCGCTTAGCGCGGCTGCAATTTCGCCACTGTGGACTCGATCCAGCTCTGAACGCGCTCGTTGAGCTCACGGGGCTCGATGCCTCGGGGATCTATGGCTGGGCCAATGACGACGCGAATCGTCCCAGGCTTCTTTATCAGCCCGCGCCGCGGCCAGTACGAGCCCGCATCATGTGCGACAGGAATGATCAGCCGGCCGGTCTGCGTCGCAAGCAGGGCGCCGCTGACACCGTATCTGCGGGTCTGACCCGCCGGCATGCGTGTACCTTCGGGAAAGATCAGGACCCACATGCCGCTCACAAGCCGTGCCTTGCCCTGTTCTACGACCCGATTCACCGCCACGTGACCGCTGCCGCGATCAATGACGATGGGGCGCATGAGACGAATCGCCCAACCCACGACCGGAATCCACATCAGCTCGTGCTTCAGCACCCATGATTGGGGCGGGAACACCAGCATCTGCGCGATCGTTTCCCAGGACGAGGAATGCTTCCACATGGAAATGTGGTTGTCGGGCGGGATGTTCTCGCGCCCTTCGACCACGTAGTCGAGCCCGCAAACCCACTTGAGCAGCCATATCACGCTCTTGGCCCACGAGAGCGACGCGGCATAACGCATCCTGTAAGGGCAGACCCCCAGGGCCACCACGAGAGCTGAAAAGACCAGCGTCGCGATGAATAGATAAGCGGTGAAGAACAGTGACCTGAGGAGTTGCATGTCAGCCCTGCAGGCGTGACAGATCGGCGGTGTGCAGGAACAGATCGCGCAGCTGGACAAGCAGCGCGAGACGGTTGCCGCGCAGCTGCAGGTCGTCATCCATGACCATCACGGAATCGAAAAACGCGTCGACCGGCTCGCGCAGCTGTGCCAGCCGTTGCAGCGCCTCGGTGTAATTGCGTTGCTCGAGCAGCGGTTCAACCTGTGGACGAAGACGCTCGAGTTCGCCGTGCAGCCGGCGCTCGGCAGGTACGCGCAGCAGGTCCGTATTCACAACCTGCGTCGCAGGCAGCTGGGTCTTGCGCAGGATGTTTGCGATTCGCTTGTTAGCCGCGGCCAGGCTCTTTGCGGCCTCGAGTTTCAGGAACCGCTCCACCGCGCGCAGCCTGGCGTCGAAGTCAAGCGGCGAAGGCGGGCGGTTGCTGAGCACCGAGTCGAACATTTCCGTGCTGATCTCGAGTCCGGAGGCGCGATCCAGATAGTAGGCACGAAGACGCTCCATGACGTAGTCGTAAACCTGCTCGCACACTGCATCGCCCACCGACCCGACACCGGCCGAGTGCGAGCTGACAAGCCTTGCGGCCGCCGCAATCAGCTCGCGCAGGTCGAGCTCGAGCTGCCGTTCGATGATGATGCGTACCATTCCGAGCGCCGCACGGCGCACGCCGAAGGGATCTCGCGTCCCGCTGGGTTTCTCATCGATCGCGAATATGCCGGTAATCGTGTCGAGCTTGTCCGCGATGGCGAGCGCCATGCCGACGCGGCTGGCGGGCAACTCATCGCGGGCGAAGCGCGGTAGGTAGTGTTCCCCGATCGCCGCAGCGACATCAGCCGGCTCACCGTCGTGTTGCGCGTAGTAACTACCCATCGTCCCCTGCAGCTCGGGAAACTCTCCCACCATCGCTGTCAGCAGGTCGCATTTGCACAGGTCGGCGGCGCGCTCTGCGCGGCGCGGGTCGGCGCCAATGCGCGCCGCAATCTGCACGGCGAGAGCCCTGATGCGCGTGACCTTGTCCTGCAGTGACCCGAGGCGCGCCTGGTAGGTCACCTGCCCCAACGCGGCGCAGCGCGCCGCGAGCGGCAGTTTCCGGTCGGTCGCGTAGAAGAACGCCGCGTCGGCCAGGCGCGGGCGCACGACGCGCTCATTTCCCGCGCGGACCTGGTCTGGATCGCGGCTCTCGATGTTGCTGACGGCAATGAACTGCGGCAGCAATTCGCCGCTGCTTCCCTTCAGCGGAAAATAGCGCTGATGATCCTGCAACGTGGCGATCAGCACTTCGCGGGGCAATTCGAGAAAACGCTGTTCGAAGCGGCCGGCCAGAGGTACCGGCCACTCGACCAGCGACGTCACCTCTTCAAGCAAGGCCTCATCCATCACCGGTGCGCCGCCCAGCGAGGCAGCGAGCTGCTGAGTTGCCGATCGAATGCGTTCGCGTCGCTCCTCGAAATCGGCCAATACAAATGCGCGCCTTCCCAGCGCACCGAGGTATGCACCGGGTGTGGAAATGCGCAGTGGCTTTGGCGCGTGAAAGCGGTGCCCGCGCGTGTAGCGATCGCTCTGCACACCCAGGATCGTCGCCGGCACGACATCTTTGCCGAAAAGCAGTACGACCCAGTGCACGGGGCGGACGAATTCTGCAGCGCCGCTCCCCCACCGCATCCGTTTCGGAATCGGGAGCGAGTCCAGGGCTCCCTGGACCATGCTCGGCAGCAGCTCACCCGTGGACAAGCCGGGTCGACGCGCATTGAACAGCAGGAACTCGCCCTTGGCGTCTTGCACGCGTTGCAGGGCGCCCACGCTCGTGCCACACGATTCGGCAAAGGCCATTGCGGCGCGCGTCGGTTGCCCGCTCGCATCGAAAGCCGTCGCAACAGGCGGGCCACGGCGCTTCACCTCCTGCTCAGGTTGGTGCTCCGACACGCCCTTGACCAAAACCGCTAGCCGGCGCGGAGTGGCGAATCGTCGGCCCCGGCCATGACCGATCCGGGACTCATCGAGGCGCCGCACCAGTTCGGCGAGAAAAGCCTCGGCAAGTCCCTTCAACGCCCGTGGCGGAAGTTCCTCGGTGCCGATCTCGACCAACAGGTCGCGCTTGTTCACGCGGCCGCTCCGGCCTGGGCCGTTGGATTGAGGAGCGGAAAGCCGAGTGCCTCGCGGCTTGCGAAGTAGGCCTGCGCTACACCCTGAGCGAGCTTGCGAACGCGCAGGATGTAATGCTGCCGTTCGGTAACGGATATTGCGCGCCGTGCATCCAGGAGATTGAAGGTGTGAGATGCCTTCAACACCTGCTCATAGGCTGGCAACGCCAGCTTCACCTCGAGCAGTGCCTGGCACATGCGCTCGCGCGCACCAAACTCCTGCAACAACCAGCCGACGTCGGCGTGCTCGAAATTGTAGGCAGACTGTTCTGCCTCGTTCTGGTGAAACACGTCGCGATACGTCACGCGTCCCAACGGCCCGTCCGTCCACACGATGTCAAAGATGCTGTCGACGCCCTGCAAATACATCGCGAGGCGTTCGAGCCCGTAGGTGATCTCGCCGGTCACAGGCTTGCAGTCGAGTCCGCCGGCCTGCTGGAAGTAGGTGAACTGCGTGATCTCCATCCCATTCAGCCACACCTCCCAGCCGAGTCCCCACGCGCCCAACGTCGGGGATTCCCAGTTGTCCTCGACAAACCGGACGTCATGTACCAGCGAGTCGATTCCGAGTGCGCGCACGGAACCCAGATAGCGATCGAGGATATCGAGCGGCGAAGGCTTGATGACGACCTGGAACTGGTAGTAGTGCTGCAGACGGAACGGGTTGTCGCCGTAGCGCCCATCGGTCGGACGACGACTGGGCTGGACGTACGCCGCGCTCCAGGGTTCCGGTCCCAGCGCTCGCAGAAAAGTGCCCGTGTGAAACGTGCCGGCCCCCATCTCCATGTCGTACGGCTGCAGGATCACGCAGCCCTGCTCAGACCAATAGCGCTGCAACGCAAAAATCAGATCCTGGAAGGTTGCCGGAGGGGCTGTTTGGGTCTGTGGCGGCATGAGATTCCGGTAAAGCGGAAGCTGGGGCAGGTCATTGATCGAAAAGGCCGCGAGTATAGCGGCTCAGCATTCTCCTGGCATTCGGCTCACTGTGACGCCCTCTAGCGGTGCGTGATCAGACTGCGAGCCCCACTTGCAGGCTTAGGGCAATTGGGCGCGCATAAATGGTGCAATCTTGATCATCAGATGCACTATCATGGCGCGTTAACCGCCCACTGCGTTCATCGTCGGCGCGTAAGCACCTGAATTTCAGGGTCTACGCCTCTGGCATAAGAGCTGCAGTCTGCGAGGACTCAACCCAGGCACCTCCGTCCGCAGGCGAATCGGACGGCGGCCAGAACGTTTCGCCACATTCCGAGGAGCTCGAGGCCATGACCCCCGCCGAAGTCCTGAACCTGATGAAAGAGAAGGAAGTGAAGTTCGTAGATCTGCGCTTCACCGATACACGCGGCAAGGAGCAACACGTCAGTGTGCCCTCGCGTGTCGTTGACGAAGACTTCTTCACCGACGGCAAGATGTTCGACGGTTCCTCAATCGCCGGTTGGAAGGGCATCAACGAGTCCGACATGATCCTGATGCCGGACGCCGCCAGCGCGGTAATCGATCCATTCTTCGAAGAGAGCACGCTGCTCTTGCGCTGCGATGTCGTCGAGCCGACGACGATGCAGGGTTACGATCGCTGCCCGCGTTCGCTGGCAAAGCGCGCCGAGGCGTACCTGAAGTCGACCGGAATCGCCGACGGCGCGCTGTTCGGGCCGGAGAACGAGTTCTTCATCTTCGATGCCGTGCGCATGGGTTCGGGCTTGAGTGGCTGCTTCTACGAGATCGACTCAGTTGAAGCCGCATGGAGCTCGGGCAAGACGTATGAGGGTGGCAACAAGGGCCATCGGCCGGGAGTGAAGGGCGGCTACTTCCCGGTACCGCCGGTCGATTCTCAGCAGGACATCCGTTCTGCAATGTGCCTCGCTCTCGAAGAGCTGGGCCTCAAGGTCGAAGTCCATCACCACGAGGTTGCGACGGCTGGCCAGGGTGAAATCAACGTCTCGGCTAACACGCTCACGCGCAAAGCCGACGAGGTGCAGATTCTCAAGTACGCCCTGCAGAACGTTGCCGCCAGCTACGGCAAGACCCTGACGTTCATGCCGAAGCCGATCGTCGGCGACAACGGCAATGGCATGCACGTGCACCAATCGCTGCAGAAGGCCGGGAAGGCGCTGTTCGCCGGCGACAAGTATGGTGGTCTCTCGGACGTCGCGCTGTATTACATCGGCGGCATCATCAAGCACGCGAAGGCTCTCAACGCCTTCACGAACTCGAGCACCAACAGTTACAAGCGCCTCGTGCCCGGTTTCGAGGCGCCCGTGATGCTGGCGTATTCGGCACGCAATCGCTCGGCCTCGATCAGAATCCCCTGGGTGGCAAATCCAAAGGGACGACGTATCGAAGTGCGCTTCCCGGATTCGACCGCGAATCCGTATCTGGCATTCGCCTCGATGTTGATGGCCGGCATCGACGGTATCCAGAACAAGACTCACCCCGGTGATGCCTCGGACAAGGACCTGTACGACCTTGAGCCCGAGGAGGCCAAGCACATTCCAGAGGTGTGCTACTCCCTCGAGCAGGCGCTGGAGGCGCTCGACAAGGACCGCGCCTTCCTCAAGGCAGGCGGGGTGTTCACCGACGATGTCATCGATGCGTACATCGGCTTGAAGATGCAGGAAGTCACGCGTGTGCGCATGACGACGCATCCGGTGGAGCTGGAGCTGTACTACAGCGTTTAGGTGTCCCGCGCCCTCGGGGATCGCTGCGGCAATGCCGGTGACGTGATTATCGTGATCACCGTCACCGAGTTCTCAGGTTGGTTTTTGTCTGCTTTGGAAGATAGGGCTATGCTCTGGCCCCATGCGTCTAAGCCTCATCGTGATGGGTGTGTTGCTCGCCGCAAGCGCGTCAGCCACGACCTACAAGTGGGTGGACAAGGACGGAGTTACCCACTACTCCGACCGGCCGGCGCCGGGCGCGGAAGTCGTCGATCTGCAGTCGGCGCAGACTTTCACGCCTTCAGGTCCCCGGGCTGGCCGCGGGCAGCCGCGCGCCGCCGACACCGATCGGGAATTCCACTACACCAAGCTCGACCTGTGGAAGCCGGAGAACGGAGAGACGTTTCAGAACGCCGGCAACAGCATTACCGCGCGGCTCAGACTCGAGCCGGACCTGCAGCCTGGACATTCGATCTGGCTCTACCTCGATGGCAAGCGCGTCGACGGCCTGCCGGGGGCTGGCGACACGTTCTCGCTCAACGACGTGTTTCGCGGTACCCATACTCTGGCGGCGGTGGTCACCGATCAGAGCGGCAAACAGTTGGCAACCAGCCAGACAGTGACGTTCTACATGCACCAGGCTTCCGTACAGGCGCCAAATCGGCCACGCCCGACGCCGCACTGATCCAACTCGCGTCAGCGCTTCCCGTCGCGGGCTGGAGGTGACGGGCGTGGCGACCGAGCCGCATCCGTTCCCGATTCCCGCTGTGCCGGGTGCACAGGAAGTTCTCGATGCCTTGAGCACGGGAGTGCTGCTGCTCGACGGGGAGCTACGCGTGCTGGAGGCCAATTCGGCGGCCGAAAACCTGCTTGGAGTGAGCGCGCACCATAGCCGCGGGCGCTTCCTGCGCGAGCTGTTGCGAGCGCCCGAAGAGCTGTGGCAGGTGCTGAACCGCGCCGCCGCCAACGCGGAAAGCTGCGCGCAACGCGAGGTGACACTGCAGGCCGGCGCCGCGGGCGAGGAGCGCGTCGCCGATGTCAGCGTATCGCCGCTCGACACGGCACGACCCTCCCGGCGTTTGCTGGTGGAACTCAGCGATGCAACGCAACGGCAGCGCATCAGTCGCGAGACGGCGTTGCTGGCGCAGCTCGGGGGCAGCCGCCTGATGGTTCGCCAGCTCGCGCACGAGATCAAGAACCCGCTGGGCGGGCTGCGCGGCGCTGCGCAGCTGCTGGAGCGCCAGCTACGTGATGAATCGATGCGCGAATACACGGAAGTGATCATCAGCGAGGCCGATCGTCTCGCGGCACTAGTCGATTCGATGCTCGGGCCCGGTCGCGCACCAAGGCGCGAAGACCTGAACATCCACGAATTGTGCGAACACGTCTATCACCTGATGCGCAGCGAGGCTCACAGCAGCGTGCTGATAGAGCGTGACTACGATCCAAGCCTGCCGGGCAGTGATCTCGATCGGCACCTGATCATCCAGGCGATGCTCAATCTGGGTCGCAACGCACTGCAGGCAGTCGGTACGCGTGGTCGCATCGTGCTGCGCACACGCGCGCTTACCAATCAGAATATCGGCTCGGCTCGCCACCGGCTGGTCGCGAGCATCCAGTTCGAGGACGACGGTCCAGGCGTCCCACCGCAGATACGCGACACACTGTTCTACCCCCTCGTCACCGGCAGGCAAGACGGAACAGGTCTTGGCCTCGCTGTCGCCCAGGATCTAGTCATCCGGCACGGCGGGCTCATCGAGTTCGAGAGCGTGCCCGGGCACACCGTGTTCACGATCCTGCTCCCCATCGAGAATGAGAATGGCCACTAGACCTCTGCATGTCTGGCTCGTCGATGATGACGCCTCCATCCGCTGGGTGCTGGAGCGGGCCTTGAAGCAGAGCGGGATGCTGCCCAAGACCTTCGAACAGGCGAACACGGCGCTCGAGGCGCTGCGTCTCGAATCGCCCGACGTGCTGATCACCGACATCCGCATGCCCGGTAGCAGCGGCCTGGAGCTGCTGCAGGAGATCCACGAATCGCGGCCGCAGCTGCCGGTCATCGTCATGACGGCTCATTCGGACCTCGACAGCGCGGTGGCGGCGTATCGTGGCGGCGCGTTCGAATACCTGCCCAAGCCTTTCGACATCGATCACGCCCTCGATCTGGTGCGCCGCGCGGCCCATCAGAGCGCCGCCGCAGCCGCTGTCGAGAGCGAGCCGCAGGCAATACCGGAGATTCTGGGACAGGCGCCAGCGATGCAGCAGGTGTTCCGCGCCATCGGGCGCCTGTCGCGTTCGAGCATGACGGTGCTCATTACCGGCGAGTCAGGCACGGGCAAGGAGCTGGTGGCGCGCGCGCTGCATCGACACAGCCCGCGCGCCGACCGGCCCTTTATCGCACTCAACACCTCGGCATTCACCGCGGATCTGCTGGAATCAGAATTGTTCGGGCATGAACGCGGCGCGTTTACCGGCGCCGACAGCCAGCGCCGCGGGCGCTTCGAGCAGGCCGATGGCGGGACGCTCTTCCTCGACGAGATCGGCGACATGTCACCGGCGCTGCAGACGCGTCTGCTGCGAGTGCTGGCGGAAGGCGAGTTCTACCGCGTGGGCGGCCAGACGCCCATCAAGGTCGATGTGCGCGTGATCGCAGCGACACATCAGAACCTCGAGGCGCGCGTCGCGAGCGGCGCCTTTCGCGAAGATCTACTGCATCGGCTCAATGTCATTCGCGTTGAGATCCCGCCACTGCGGGCACGACGCGAGGACATTCCGGATCTGCTGCGCCACTATCTAGCCCAGGCCGCGCGCGAGCTCGGCGTGGAATCCAAGTCGCTGACGCCCGCTGCCGAGCAGGTATTGCTCGCCAGTGACTGGCCCGGCAACGTCCGTCAGCTCGTCAATGCATGCCGCCGGCTCACCGTGCTCGCGGCTGGGCGCGAAATCAAGGCGAGCGATATTCCGGCCGATCTAGGCGGCAGCACGCATGACTCCGGTACCGCCAACGACTGGACGCAGCTGCTGGCCGGCTGGGCGCAACGACAGTTGGATGCGGGCTCCCGCCGCCTGCTCGATGTCGCGCTGCCGGAATTCGAGCGCGTGCTGATTCGCACCGCGCTGACGCGTGCCGGCGGACGACGGCAGGACGCGGCCAAGCTCCTGGGCTGGGGCCGCAACACACTCACCCGCAAGATGCGTGAGCTCAACTTGGATGAGTAGTCCCGCGCGCGTGAGGATCGAGCCAGCCTCGCCGCGCCTGCCTGAAGCGCGCGAACTCATCGCGGAACTCGACGCCTTTCTCGGTGCTTTGTATCCGCCGGAGCGCAACTACCTGCTCGATGTCGAGTCGCTGTGCAGTCCCGAGATCACGTTTTTCCTCGCACGCTGCGACGGCGTGCCAGCGGCCTGCGGAGCCGTGCGCCGCCTGGATGCGGCAGCGGCGGAGATCAAGCGCATGTACGTCCGGCCGCAGTATCGTGGCCACGGCATCGGCCGCGCCGTATTGCTGGCGCTGGAAGAGCAGGCACGCCGCCTGGGTGTGAGCGTGGTGCTGCTCGAGACCGGGACCAGTCAGCCCGAAGCGCTTGCCCTGTACGAACGCCAGGGTTACCAGCGTCGCACAAGCTACGGGGAGTATCGCGATGAGCCCACCAGCGTGTTCATGGAGAAACTCATCTGAGCCGCGGGGCGCAGCCTCCTCGCCGCTATAATCGTCTCTCCTTGTCGCTGGCGCACGTTGCAGTTCATGAACGAGCTCAAGCAACTCCTGGAACTGCAATTGCTGGGCAACTCAGCATGGCAGTGGGGCTTCGCGCTCCTCGTGCTGCTGCTGACTTTCACTGTGCTGCCCCTGCTCGGGCGCTACATCAGGGCGCTGCGCCGGCGCCGACCCGCGAGCCAAACGTACACTGTGCTCGACGTGTCTGCTCTGCTGGTGCGACACACCACGAGCCTGTTCCTGTGGAGCGTCGTTGCATGGTCGGCGCGGCTGATGCTGATTCTGCCGCCGAGTCTCGATCGGGTGCTCGGATACGCCACGACGATCATGTTGTGGATTCAGGTCGGTATCTGGGTCACCGCCACTGCCCGCTACTTCATCGAGCGCCGCGCAGGCAAAACTCCGGATCCGAGCCAGTCGGCGTCGCTCACGATCGTCCAGTTCGTCGTCCGGTTGGCGATCTGGTCGCTCGTGCTGCTGGTAGCACTCGACAATCTCGGCGTAAACATCACCGCCCTGATTACGGGGCTGGGTATCGGCGGCATTGCCGTTGCGCTGGCTGTGCAGACGGTGCTGCGGGACCTGCTGGCATCCCTGTCCATCGCCTTCGACAAACCGTTCGCCGTCGGCGACGTTCTCGCCATCGATCAGGACACCGGGCGTGTCGAGCAGATCGGAATCAGCAACACACGGCTGCGGAGCCTGAGCGGCGAGCAGCTCATCATCTCGAACGCGGATCTGCTCAATTCACGGGTGCACAACTTCGGCCGCATGTACGAGCGGCGGGTGATGTTTACGATCGGCATCGCGTACGAGACACCGCGCGAGAAGCTCAAGCGCATTCCGGGCATCATCGAAGCGGCCGTACGCACGCAGGAGAAAACCCGCTTCGAACGCAGTCATTTCACCGCTTTCGGCGACTCAGCGCTGACGTTCGAAACGGTGTACTACGTGCTCGGTTCCGACTACATGCTCTACGCCAACATCCAGCAGGCAATCAACTTCCGACTGCACGAGGAGCTCGAAGGTCTCAGCGTGCAATTCGCGTATCCCACGCAACGCCTGCTGCTCGAGAGGAGAGCCATTGCGGCTGCTCCCCGCTCCGGCAGCGACTGAAAGGGCGCGCCTGTTCCCCGCGTATGGACCGCGAGAGAGTCAGCCTGCGAGCGGTATGTCCTGCGTGTCCTTGCCGGTACGCAGCGAACCTACAAGATCACGCACATGCCTGAGGCCATGTTCCCTTAGGTAGGCCGCGATGCCGCTGTTGATCTTGGGGCAGATCAGCGGGTCGTAGAATAAAGCCGTACCGACGCCAATCGCCGTGGCACCGGCGATCATGAACTCGATTGCATCTGTAGCACTCGCGATGCCACCCTGCCCGATGATCGGAATGTGCAACGGTCCGGCAACGTCGTAGACCTGGTGCACTTTCAGCAGCGCGATCGGCTTGATTGCCGGACCGGACAGACCACCCTGGATGTTGCCGATGACCGGCCGGCGCGTGCGCACGTCGATCGCCATCCCCATGACGGTGTTGATGACAGCCAGGGCATCGCTTCCGGCCTCGATGCAGCGGCGCGCGTTCTCACGGATGTCGGTCTGGTTCGGCGAGAGCTTGGTAATGAGCGGCTTGCGCGTGACCTTGCGGCACGCCTCGACCACGCGCGCCGACATTTCCGGATAGTTGCCGAATGCAACACCGCCCTCGTTGACGTTGGGACAGGAGATGTTGATTTCGATCGCGTCGATGCGCGAGTCGTCGAAGTGGCGCGTAACCTCAACGTACTCCTCGATGGTCGAGCCCGATATGTTGGCAATGAAGCGCGTCTCCGCAAAATCCAGCTGGGGCAGGATGCGGCGCACGACGTGATCGGCGCCGGGATTCTGCAGGCCGATGGCATTGAGCATCCCCATGGGCGTCTCGTACACGCGGTGCGGCGGGTTGCCGAGCCGCGGGTTGAGGGTCGTGCCCTTGAGAACGACCGCGCCCACATCGCGGTTGGAGAAGCCCTCCACGCGTGTGTACTCTTCGCCGAACCCTG